>OFTY01000154.1_pt1 | contig 74802 bp, 84 predicted proteins | sample 1775061 | NCBI WGS metagenome assembly OFTY01 (sample SAMN08195773, study PRJEB24354) | sludge metagenome | isolation source: sludge from phenol fed wastewater aerobic bioreactor B | place: India: Nagpur | collected 2016-09-16 | reverse complement strand
ACGCCGCCCGAGCCGCCGCCTACGCCGCCCGAGCCGCCGACGACGCCCGAGCCGCCCGTCGTGAGGTGTGGACGATTGCGGTCGAGGGGCTCCGCCAGGCGATCCTCATTGGCCCGCATGCCGGGTTCGATCAGCTGATCGACCTCGCGCAGCGCCACGCCGCTCTCCGCGAGCTCGTGGCAGCGTAACGGCTCTTGGATCGGCGGGGCGCTGCCCCGCCGATCAAAACGGCTTCGCCGACTTGATATGCCCCATCTCCCAAAACGACTTCACAGGACGCGCCGGCGGAATGCGTTCACGCCCCCAGGTGCCGTCTATGTTGGACGGCCCACCGTCTATTCGAACCCTTTCAGCAGGCGACCGCGGATCTGCCACAAGCGCAGCGTCATCCTCCATTCCGCGTGGCTGCGCGGCGAGCTGTCGTCGCACATCCTCGTCTGCGCCGGTTTCAGCGAAGCGGAAATCTTTTCCCTGCGGCGCTGGCGCGATCGCCTGGTCGCCTCGCTGCCCCAGCTGCGCGGCCGGGATCTCCAATGCTGGTGCCCGCTCACCTCACCCTGGTGTCACGCCGACACCCTCATCCGAGAGGCAAATTCATGACCACGACGTCCCTAATGGAGCGGGATGATATCGCGCGCGAGATGTTCGCCACGATCGCGGAAGGCAATGGCTATCCGTTGTGCGCTTGCGCTATTCGAAAGCGCGATGACCCGTTTTACGAGCGAGTGACTTTGCGGGCGATGAAAGACTTCGCCGCCATCTCCTTCCAACCACGGGTGAGCAAGGAAGACGCGATTGCGGCGATGGTCGCCGAACTGTCGCGGCAGGAACGCGAGAGCGATCATATTCCCCATGTGGGCGAGCTATATGAAGACGCCGAGATCACGATCGACGGCATGATCGATCTTGGCGCGCTTGCAGAAGCCATCCTCGCGCTCATCGGTGTGAAATGACCTTCGACCCGACCTTTGCATTTTACCGCGACGATCGTCGCCTCAACGCTACGATCGACGATGCAGATCCGTTCTGGTCAGCGATGAAGGAGGAGGCCGGCCGGCTGTACACCAGCCGCGTCGAAAGCTTCCCAGGACGCGTCGCCAAAGGTCGCATGTCGCGAGCTGAAGCCGATCGCGAGATCCGCATTGCCCGCGCGATCGCCGAAGGTTGGGGCGCTGCGCAGCGCGCACCGGACGCGCCGATCGCCACTGTGATCGAGATCCTCCACGGCCTTCGCCGCGAGATCCATCTCCGCCGCCAGCGCTGGCCGGCCTTGGTCGAGCAGCACCGCATCACCGCAGAGGAAATGGATCGCCGGATCCTCGTGCTGGAGATCTGTCACGACATCATGTGGCACGGCTCGACGGCGCCAGAAATGCTTGCAGCCCGCGCCGATCTCGACCGATACCATCAACAGCAGGCGCTTAAGCAGGCCGCCTGATAGCATTGCCATAGGAGCGCCCCCGCCATGGCCAAGATCACGATCGAATTTTTCCGCATCAAGAAGACCGCCGGCGGGATCCGCTATTATTGGGAACCTTCCGCCACGCTGAAGAAGGCGGGGTGGAAAGCGCTCAAGCTTGGGCAGGATGAGGAGGCGGCAATGCGCGCTGCCCGGGCGCGCAACGCGGAGATCGCCGCGTGGCGCAAAGGCGACGCCAGCCCGAAGGACGTCAAGCGGATCGAGAAGCGCCACACCGTCGATGCGGTCATTGTCGAGTTCAAAAAAGCTCGCTTCCCCCGGCTAAAAAGTAACACTCAGGCGGAATATTCATCGAAGCTCGCCACGATCAGCAGGTGGTCCGGTAATGAACGCATGGACGGGATCACTCGGCAGAACATTCTCGACTTTCGAGATAAACTATACGCGCCTCGCAAAGACGGCACAATTCGCGAAAACACCGCCTTCAATACCCTGCGCGTGCTTCGTACCCTGTGGGACTGGGCATATCGCAACGAGCATCTGACGTCGAACCCCGCCGCCGGCGACATGGACGTGACCATGCCCGCCGCGCGCCAGCAATTCGCGAGCGCCTTGGCGAGGCAAGCTCTGCTCGATGCCGCCAGCAAGCTGAAGAAGCCGAACATGGCCGCCGCGATGATCCTTGCCTGGACCGTGGGGCAGCGCGAGGAGGACCTCCTGAGGCTCCTGCAGACGCGCTACGACGAGATCCAGTCCTATGAGGCCGATGATCCCGCCGTCTATGCTCGCCTGGCCGCACGCGAGCCCGACGGGCGCGTAATGGGCATCCGGCTGCGCCAGGGCAAGACCGATCGCTGGGTTGGCATCCCGGTCACCGGCGACGCGCGGAAATATATCGAGGCGGCGATCGCCGCCTCGCGCGCGCTTCACCTCACCACGATCCTGCACGACGAGGATCGCAAGCGCACGTGGATGAGCAACACGCACACCGAGCGCCGCGTGCGCGCCAGCCAGTTTCAGAAATCATTCGGTGCGATCCGCGACCAGGCCAGCGAGGATCTGACCAAAGCCGGCGACACCGAGCTCGCGGCCGAGATCGCTGACCTGCAATTTCGCGATTTCCGGCGCACATGCGTGGTGACCATGGGGCAGCGCGGGATCCCGGATCACCTTATCTCGGCGATCACCGGCCACCGCCTCGATACGGTGAAGAAGATCCTCGAGGTATATCTGCCGCGCACCACTGGCATGGCGATGCTCGCGGTCGACCTGACTGACGAGCGGGCGCCGAAGCAGGCCGCGCGGCCGAAAAAATTGGCTTGACGATGGCGATCGCGTGCAACCTTGTCTTGCGCCCTGCGGACCTCGCGGCTATTGGCCAGCCGCGCCTCGTTGGAATTCCAACGGAACGAACGTTGGAATGAACGGGGCCGAAGCCGAGAAAGTCTAGCACTTTCAACGCGTTGCGGGTGTAGCTCAATGGTAGAGCAGAAGCTTCCCAAGCTTACGACGAGGGTTCGATTCCCTTCACCCGCTCCAGTTTCCCATCCAAAAGCGTCCGAAGCAGCCTAGAAAAACGGCTGATTTCCTAGTAAAATTGGGCATGACCCGTCCAGTGCGGTCCTCCCCAATCCACGCTCATCCGACGAGATTTGGGGGTCGCGGCACTTTCGCGATTCGAAGTATTCCCCTTCGCTGGCGTCGCTTGTCCAGAAAACGCGCACAGGTCTTCCCTCGTCGAGACGCGAATGTCTGCTCACGCCGGAACCGGTCTTTCAGCGGGGGACCACTCCATCTCGACATCAGCCACAATGGGCCGACCATCGCCTGCTGACGGCGACATGGCTTGAGAACGTCGTAATCAGGCGCATATCCAATCTCGAAAGCTGCCGCCGGACGTCAATAAAGATTGTTGGCGAGAACGGCATCGAGAAGCCCCGGAAAACGCTGGTCAAATTCGGCACGGCGCAACGTGTTGATCATCTCGCGCCCTGCCTGCTTCGTCTCTATCAGCCCGGCGGCGCGCAGCAGTTTGAGATGGTTGGACAGCGTACTCTTGGGAATCGAATCGCACGGCGCGGCGCCCGTGCAGCTCAATTGTTCCGTTGCCGCCAGCCTCGCGATCATGCCCAGTCGGTTGGGATCAGCCAGAGCATGAAGCGCCAGATCGAGCGGAACGTCGTCCAGCCGGGGATGGGTGAAGCGAGGCATGAGACAGATATAGGAAGAGCGGGTTGATTTAATAGTTCGGGAATATTGAACTGTTAGACCACGGCTCCATATCCCCGGCTGCCGACAGCGCACGATGGCGTGATCGCGGGCCATTTTTGGAGTATTTGCATGTCACTTCTGGGCAAGAAGGCGCTCGTCACCGGTGGATCGCGCGGGATCGGCGCGGCGATCGCCAAGCGGTTGGCCGCGGACGGTGCCGCGGTCGCGATCACCTATGCCGGCAACAAGGCGGCAGCCGATGCCACAGTCGCTGCGATCGAAGCTGCGGGCGGCACCGCGTTCGCCTTCCAGGCCGATGCCGCGGATCCCGCTTCGCAACGCGCCGGCGTCGAGCAGGCAGCGGCGGCACTGGGCGGCATCGACGTGCTGGTCCACAATGCCGGGGTCGCCGAATTCTCGGCTGTGGAGCAGGATACCGACGAGGTCTATGATCGCCAGTTCGCGGTCAATGTGAAGGGAGTGCATGTCGGCACGCGCGCGGCCTTGCCTCACCTCCGCGATGGCGGGCGTATCATCCTGATCGGCAGCGTCTCCGGCGAACTCGCCTTTCCGGCGACGGCGGTCTACAGCGCGACCAAGGCGGCGGTCGCGGCGCTCGCGCGTGGCTGGGCGAAGGACCTCGCGGCGCGCAACATCCTGGTCAACGCGGTACAGCCGGGGCCGATCGATACCGACATGAACCCGGCCGACGGCGACTTCGCGCAACAGATGATGTCGTTTATCCCGCTCGGCCGCTACGGGAAGGTCGAGGAAATCGCGGGCGCGGTCGCATTCCTGGCCGGACCGGACGCCAGTTACATCACCGGGACGACGCTCAACATAGACGGCGGCACCGCGGCCTGAGTATGAGTGGCCAGTTCCTTCTCCACAAACGGCGGAGGAACTGGCTGACCGCCGGAACCGCATCGGGCAATGCCCCTTTGGCAATTGTGCCGGACCAGAAGCAGCCTTCGACAACGCGCCTCCATTGCGACACCGCCTCTTTCGGTCCAAGGCGGTGCCCGAGAGGGCGCCAGCATGAATCAGGGCTCGATGCCGGAATTATCGTGGGAGGCGGTCGATCGCCTGGCGGCGGCGGTCGCGGCGGCTGGCCGGCGTGCGGGGCTGCCTTACGTCGCGGTGCAGAGCGATCTCGGCGATCCCAAACCGATGACCGACGGCAACGGCCACGCTTATGCCGAATCGCTGCCGTGGGTCGATGCCGGGGCGGCTTATTGGCGCGATCGCGCGCTGGCGCTGCGGTCGAGCTTCCTGCTCGCCGCGCGGGTGTTTGCCGAGCCGATCTGGTTTGCCGACGGACGGCTCGGCTCGTGGCGCCCGACGCACAGCCTCGACGCGATCGATTGTTCGCGCGTCACCGAGGAATTCGGCTATACCGGCGCGATCATCGCCCCGGCGCATCTCGCCGGGGGGCAGGTGGGGGCGGTGGTATGGGTGACGACCGCGCCGATCGACATGCCCGCAATATTCGCGGCGCATGCCGCGGAGATGTTCACCACCGCGCTGCAATTCCTCGCCGCGCATAGCGAATTGGCGACGCGGCGCCGCCGGCTGACCCCCGCGACGCTCTCCCCACGCGAGGCGCAATGCGTGCGCTGGGCGGCAGCGGGCAAGACCAATGCGGAGATTGCCGCGATCCTGTCGCTGTCGGTGTCGACCGTACGCTTCCATTTGCGCAATGCCGCCGAAAAGCTCGGCGCGGCGACGCGCGCGCGGTTGATCCAGCTTGCGACGGCAATGGGGTTTCTAGGGCGGCATGTGTAACCCCTGACGCCTGTGTCAGGTGGACAGCGCGCGCGTTCCACGCATGATGCGTCAATGGATCATCTGTTGACCCCCGAAACGCGCGCCTTCCGTGATGAGGTGTGCGATTTCCTGCGCGACAATCTGCCCGCCGATCTCGCCCGCGCTGCGCGGCGCGCGACCAGCGTGTTCATTCACCCCGATATCTCGCTGGCGTGGCAACGCATCCTCCATGCGCGGGGCTGGGTCGCGCCCGATTGGCCGGTCGATTATGGCGGCCCCGGCTGGGACGGCATCCGGCGCTATATCTTCGCCGAGGAATGCGCCCGCGCCCACGCCCCGTCGCTCGCGCCGCAGGGGCTGAAGATGGTCGCCCCGGTGATCATGCATTATGGTAGCGCGGCGCAGAAAGCTGCGCTCTTGCCGCGCATTCTCTCAGGCGAGGATGTTTGGTGCCAGGGCTATTCGGAGCCGGGGGCGGGATCGGATCTCGCGGCGCTGCGCATGCGCGCGACGCGCGACGGCGACGATTATGTGCTCAACGGCTCCAAGATCTGGACGACCCACGCGCAATTCGCCAACCGCATGTTCTGCCTCGTCCGCACCAGCGCCGAGGGGCGCCCGCAATCCGGGATCACCTTTCTGCTGCTCGATATGGCGACACCCGGGATCACCGTCGCGCCGATCCCGACGCTCGCGGGCGAGCATGAGTTCAATCAGGTGTTTTTCGACGACGTGCGCGTGCCGGTCGCCGGGCGGCTGGGGGCGGAGAATGACGGCTGGACGGTCGCCAAGCATCTGCTGACCTTCGAACGCGGCGGGCGCTATGCGCCGAGCCTCGCCGCACATCTCGCGTCGATCCGCGCGGCGGCGGAGCAGACCGGCTGGCTGGCGCATGACGGCAACCGCGAGCGGCTGGCGCGCGAGGCGATCGCGATCGATGCGTTGCGCGCGATCGAGATCGCGGCGCTGGAGGGAAGCGGCCCGTCGGACGCGACGCGCCCCTCGATGCTCAAGGTGCTCGGCACCGAGACGTCGCAGCGGCTCGATCATCTCGCGCTGGAGATGGCGGCGTTGTGGGACGGCGCGCTCGACGATGCCCCCGATGCGATTGCGGTGGCGATGCCGCGCTATCTCAACAATCGCGCGGGGAGCATCTATGCCGGGTCGAACGAGATCCAGCGCGATCTGATCGCGCGCGTCGTGGTCGATCAGGCGGCGTAGCGCGCGAGATGCGCGCGAGCGCCGCCGTCGCCCTGCATCAAGGCGCAGGCGCGGCGGAAATAGCCGCCGACGCGCAGCTCCGCGGTCAGCCCCATCGCGCCGTGAATCTGCACCGCGCCCTCGCCGACGACGCGCGCTGCATCGTCGCATATCACGCGGGCGGCGCTCACCGTGCGCGCAGCGTCCTCGCCGCCAAGGGTCAGCGCATCGATCGCCGCGCCGGTGATCACTTCGGCCTGTTCGAGCGCCATCGCCATATCGGCCATGCGGTGGCGCAGCGCCTGAAAGCTGGCGATCGCGACGCCGAACTGGTGGCGTTCCTTGGCGAACAAGGCGGCGTCGCGCAGCATCGTGCGGCACAGCCCGACCATTTCGGCGCAATGCAGCACCGCGAGGACGTCGGCCGCGGCATTGCTGGCGTCGCCGCGCCTGGCGACCCAATATTCGGCCCAGGGGAGCGCGGCATTGGCGCGGCCGAGCGCAGCGGCGACGACTGCGGCGTCGCGCAGATCGGTGCCGAGCCCGCCGTCCGCCTCCGCCACGCCGAGCGCGTCGAGCCCAGTCGCTTCGATCGCACCGGCCCAGTCGATTGCGCCGCGCGCCAGCGCCGCATCGAGCGTGTCGGCGAGCATCCGTTGCTCGTCGGTGCGCGCGAAAGTCATATCAAACTACCTTTCTATCGTGCCCGGCCCAGAAGGGCGCGCGCAGCTCGCGGCGGAGAATCTTGCCGGCGGGATTGCGCGGCAGCGCGGCGACGAAGTCGACCGATTTGGGGCATTTGAATCCTGCGATCCGTGCGCGGGCGTGCGCGATGATCGCGTCCGCATCGGCCTGTTCGCCGGGTTTCAGGACCACGATCGCCTTGACCGCCTCACCCCATTTCGCGTCAGGCACCCCGATCACCGCGACATCCGCCACCGCGGGATGGCCGTAGATCGCGCTTTCCACCTCGGCAGGATAGACATTCTCCGCGCCGGTGATGATCATGTCCTTGATGCGATCCTGGATATAGAGATAGCCCTCCGCATCGAGCATGCCCGCATCGCCGGTGCGCAACCAGCCGTCGCCGATCAGGGTCCTGGCGGTTTCCTCGGGCTTGTTCCAATAACCGGGGGTGTTGTTGGGGCTGCGGATCGCGACCTCACCGATCGTATGGGGCGGGAGCATGTGGCCCGCGGCATCGATGATCCTGAGCTCGACTCCGGGCAGCGCCTTGCCGGCCGCGGTCATCTTATGCTCGCGCCCCGGAAGATGATCCTCGGGCGGCAGCGCGACCACCGCCCCCCAGGTCTCGGTCATGCCATAGACCTGGACAAAGCCGCAGCCGATCCGCGCCAGCGCCTGCTGAAGCAGCGGCAGCGGGATCGGGCTGGCGCCATAGGACAGCGTCTCGATCGACGAGAAATCGGCGTCGGCGGCCTTGGGATGCTGGAGCATGATCCCGATCGCGGCGGGGACGAGGAACAGCCGCCGCACGCGATGCTCGGCCACCGCGTCGATCACCGCGCCGGGATCGAATTCGGCGTGGACGATCAGTTCCTGCCCGCTGTTGATCGCCCCCAGCACCACCCCGACACCGCCGATATGGCCATAGGGCATCGCGATGATCGTGGTGTCGCCGGGATCGGCGAGCAGCCAGTCGATCCCGGCGGCGATCATATTGGCACGCTGGCGGATGCCGTTGGCGTGGCTCAGCATCACGCCTTTGGGCAGGCCGGTGGTGCCTGAGGTGTAGAGCTGGAGCACGATATCGTGTTCGTCCACCACCACTGCCGGCGGCGTCGCGGAAGCGGCATCGCGGAACGCGCGGTAACTCGCCTCGTCCATCGATCTGACCGCCAGCCCGCGCGCCGCTGCCGCGTCGCCGATCGCCGCGAAAGCGGGCTCGACGAATAGCGCCGCCGCATGGCTGTCGGCCAGGATATGCGCCACCTCCGGCGCGGCGAGCCGCCAGATGATCGGCACGAACACCACGCCGGCGCGTGCCGCGCCCAGCGCGAGTTCGATCGAATGATCGCTGTTCTTGCCGAGATAGGCGATCCGGTCGCCCTTCTTCAGCTCCATCGCAACCAGCGCATTGGCGACCCGATCGGCATGCGCGTCGACGTCGGCGTAACTGGTCACCCGCCCCGCGAAGCGCAGCGCGATCGCGTCGGGGCGCTCGATCGCGTGGTGGCGGAGCGCTGCACCGAAAGTCGTGGGGAGCGACATGGTCTCCGCATCATCATCAAGCACATCCCGCTCCCCGATCACCGTCTTCAGAACCGGAAGGCCGCGGTGGCGCCCCAGGTCCGCGTCTGCCCGGGGAAACGCACCACGACATTGGCGTTGCTCGCCACCGCCGTCCAATAATATTGGTCGAACAGGTTGCGCGCCCACAGGCTGAACGCCCAGCTATCGTCATTGGCTTTCACCCCGATCCCGGCATTGACCGTGGTATAGGCCTTGATGTCGTAGAGCGGGTTGATCTCGAACACCGTCGTCTGACGCGATTGATAGCGGACATTGGCGTTGGCGGTGACATTGAGCCGATCGCTGACCGGCTGATCGATCAGGGCGGTGCCCGAAAGCGTCAGTTCCGGGCTGTAGATGAAGCGCGCGCCGGCGAAATTCTGCGTCTGCCCGGCGGCGTTGGTGCCGATATAATCCTTGATCCTGGTCTTGAGCCACAGGGCGTTGCCGATCAGCGTGAAGGCGTTGGTCGGGCGGATCGTCAGCTCGCCTTCGACGCCATAGGCCTCCGATTTGGGCACGTTATCGAGCCGGGCGAGCGCGGTGTAGATCGGATCGGCGAAATAGGTGCTGATCTGCTTGTCTTTGTAATCATAATAGAAACCGGCGAGGTTGAGCTGTACCTTGCGCTCGAGGAACCCCAGTTTCGCGCCGATTTCATAAGCGGTGAGCTGTTCCTGCTTCACCGGCCCGTTCTGCCGCGCGATATTGGCGGCGTTGATCGGGGTCGTCCCCGATTTATAGCCGCGCGAGATCGAGGCGTAGAGCAGGGTCGTCGAACTCGGGGTGATATCGAGCGCCGCGCGCCACGCGAAATTGTCCTCGTCGATCCTTGAGGAGACCAGCCCGAAGCTGTTGGTCGCGGGGTTGTAGGTATTGCACTGGTTGGCGCTGATCGGCGCGGCGAGCTGGCCGTAGAGTTGGAAGAACAGCGCGCGATTGGCGAGGTTGACGTTGGGCAGCATGCTGCCGTTGAAGTCGCGCGAGCAGCCGGCGTAATCCTGTTTGTCGCGAGTATAGCGCCCGCCGAGGGTCAGCTTGATCAGATCGGAGAAAGCATAATCGGCATTGGCGAAGATGCTCCATGTCCGCGTGTCGATATTGCCGACATCGCGATAGGTGCGGAAGGCGGTGGCGGCGTCGGTGAGTGTGTAGCCGAAGACGTTGAACGGCGAGGCGAGCAATTGCGCGGTGCCGGCGCGCACCAGCCCGACATTGGCATTCTGCCCCAGCAGGGTGCGGTTGCTGTCGAGGATCGTATCCTTGGCGTAATAGCCGCCGATCAGCCAGTTATACCCCGCGCCATCGCCCTCGACGCGCAATTCCTGCGCGAAGCTCTTGATATGCCCCACCGCATTCTGGATCAGGATTTCATAGGGCACCCCCGACCAGTCGAACGTCGCCTGCCGATCGAACTCGTTATAGCCGGTCAGCGAGACGATGCGCGCATGATCGGACAGGTTGAGCTGGATGCGCCCCTTCAGCCCGACGAACCAATTGTCTTCCGCGAGCGGCCCCGACAGCCCCGCGCCACGCCCGATATTGGCCGAGCGCGCGGCGGTCGGATCCCAATCGGCCTGGCTGCCGCTGGTGGGGACGTTATTGGCGATATAGCTCGCCACCCCGGGCGCGTTGAACAGGCTGGCGGTCGATCCGCTGCCCGGCGTGGTCGCGGGGGTGAAGCCGATCCCCTGTCCCGCGACGGTATCGGATTTGTTGACCCAATAGGTCGCCGAAAGGTCGATCTGGAACGGCCCCGGCTGGAAGGCGAGCGAGCCGCGCACGCCATAGCGCTTGACCTTGCCGAGCCGGTCGCCGCGGCTGTTGCTGATCTGCCAGCCCTGATCGCTCAGGTCCACGCGATAGCCGAGCCGCGCCTGTATCCCCTGCGCGATCGGCCCGGTGACATAGCCGCCGACGTTGAGCGTGCGATAATTGCCGACGTCGATGCTCATCGCCCCCGACGGCGCCTCGCTCGGCTTGCCGGTGACGAAGTTGATCAGGCCGGCGGTCGTATTGCGCCCGTAAAGCGTCCCCTGCGGCCCCTTGAGCACCTCGACCCGCTCGATATCGATCATCGGGCCGGTGTTCATGATCGGATAGGCGTAGGCGACCTCATCGGTATAGGTGCCGACGGTGGAGGTGGACGACAGGTTGATCGTGTTGAAACCGATCCCGCGCAACGTATAGGTCGGAACGCCTTGATAGCTTTGCGCGACGGTGAAGCTCGGCACCACCGCGGCGAGATCGCGGACGTTGTTGACGCGCAATTCCTGCAAGGTCTCGGCGGGTAGCGCCTGGATCGACATGCCGACGCTGTTGATCGATTCCGCGCGGCGCTGCGCGGTGACGATGATGTCGCCGGGCACCGGCTGCGCGGCGGCGGCGGGTTTGGCGCTATCGGGGTCGGCCTGTTCCGCCTGGGCGGCGCCTGCTGCGGTCAGTGCGACCGCCGCCGCGCCGCTCTTGAGCATGATGCACAGATGCCGGATCGTCCTGCTCATGGATCCTCTCCTGGATGGCGGCTTCTGCGAGCCGATTGCCAGAAGAGGCTAGCAGGCCACCCGGACGGCGACCCCTGACACCTATGTCAGGGGTCGCCGGGAGGGGCTTTGGGTCTAGCGGCGGCATACCCGCCTGCCTCAGGCACCGCAAAGCCCTCGCACCTCCGCGGTCTTCCTGCCTCGGGTCGTGAGCAGAACGATGCCAAATCCGATGAACGATGTGACGGCGCCGGCCAAAGCCACGGCTGGATAGCCAAGGCCGGCGGCAATCACGCCGCCGCCGAGCGCGGCGCCGATCGCATTGCCCAGATTGAACGCGCCGATGTTGACCGAGGAAGCGAGATTCGGCGCGTCGGCGGCGGCGGTCATCACGCGGACCTGAAGCGGCGGCACCAATGCGAAGCTCGCGACGCCCCACAGGAATATCAGGATCGCGGTCGGGGCGGCGAGCGGCATCAGCAGCGCAAAGACGGCGAGGATCGCCGCCAGCGATGCGAGCGTGACGATCAGTGTGCGGTCGACCGAGCGGTCGGCGAAGCGCCCGCCCAGCCAGTTGCCCACGGTCAGGCCGACGCCATAAGTGACCAGCATCGCCGTGACGAAGCCGAGCGACGCGTGGGTGGCCTCGCGCAGGATCGGCGCGATATAGGTGAAGACGGTAAACATCGCGCTCGACCCGACCACGGTCAGCGCCAGGGCGCCAAGCACGCGCCCGCGAGTCAGAACGCGCAACTCGGCGATCGCATTGCCGCCATTCTCGACGGGTAGCGCCGGCAGCGTCAGCCGCAGCGCGATCATGGTCGCGACACCGAGTGCAGCGATCCCCCAGAAGGCGGCACGCCAGCCGAGATGTTCGCCCGCCCAGGTGGCGAGCGGCACGCCGACGACATTGGCGATCGTCAGCCCCATGAACATCGCCGCGACCGCGCCCGCGCGCCGCTGCGGCGGGACCAGACCGGCAGCGACGATCGAGCCGACACCGAAGAAGGCGCCGTGATTGAACGAGGTGATGACCCGGGCGATCAGCAGCATCCAATAGCCGGTCGAAACCGCCGCCATCAGGTTGCCGAGGGTGAAGATGCCGGCCAGCGCGATCAGCAGCCTGCGGCGCGGCACGCGCCCGGTTGTCAGCGTCATCAGCGGCGCGCCGATCATCACGCCCAGCGCATAGGCGCTGATGAGCAGCCCTGCGACGGGAATGGAGACATGGAGACCGTTGGCGATCACGGGCAACAGGCCCATTGGCGCGAATTCCGTCACACCGATACCGAAAGCGCCGACCGCGAGGGCGAGCAGACCAGGATTGAGCTTCATCTCGTCGGTTCCGTTCAGACCAGCGCGGGATTGAGGCGCGCAAATCCCTCCTGCTGGCGATAGGGGGTATGGGGATAGGCGGGCAGCACCGCGCTTGCGGCATCGAGCGCCGCGATTTGCGCCGGCGTCAGCGACCAGCCGACAGCCCCGAGATTCTGACGAAGCTGTTCCTCGTTGCGCGCGCCGATGATGACCGAGGAAACGGTCGGACGCTGCAACAGCCAGTTGATCGCGATCTGCGGCACAGTCTTCCCCGTCTCGCTTGCGATTACTTCGATCGCGTCGATCACCCGATAGAGGTGTTCCTGCTCGACCGGCGGCGCGAATTGCTCGGTCTCGTGTAATCGGCTGCCGTCGGGGACGGGGCGGTCGCGACCGATCTTGCCGGTAAGCCGGCCCCAGCCGAGCGGGCTCCAGACGATCGCGCCGATCCCCTGGTCAGCCGCCAGGGGCATAAGGTCGGCCTCATAGGCGCGACCGATCAGCGAATAATAGACCTGGTGCGCGACGAAGCGCGCCAGCCCATGCTGGGCGGCGAAAGCCTGCGCCTTCATGAGCTGCCAGCCGGGATAGTTGGAAACGCCGGCGTAGCGCAGCTTGCCCATTGCGATCAGCCGATCGAGCGTTTCCATCAGCTCATCGACCGGGGTCGAGGCATCGAAAGCGTGAAGCTGAAGCAGATCGATATGATCAGTCGCGAGGCGCCGCAGCGCATCTTCCACCGCGCGGATCAACCGCGCGCGGGACGCCCCCCAGTCAGACGGACCGTCGCCCATCGGCAACCCGGTCTTGGTCGAGATCAGCACCGCGTCGCGGCGGCCCCTGATCGCATCGCCCAGAATCTCTTCGGAGGCGCCGTTCGAATAGACATCGGCCGTATCGAACAACGTCACCCCGGCCTCGAGGCAGATGTCGATCAACCGGCGTGCGTCGCGGGCGTCGCTTTGCCCCCAGGCACTGAACAATGGGCCACGACCGCCGAACGTGCCGGTGCCGAAGCTGAGCGCCGGGACCCGCAGGCCGGAAGAGCCAAGCTGCCTGTATTCCATGAGGATGCCTCTCGATGATATGCCGACGCATAAATGGAAGAAGGGTGTTGCGCGCGGTAGCGCCCGCGGATGCGAAGGATTTTTGATTTGGACGCAAAGACAGCCGGCGGCGCGGATCGCGCCCGGTCGCTCGAAATTTTTGCGACGGTGGTCGATGCCGGCAGTTTTTCGGCGGCCGGCCGGCTGCTCGATCTCACGCCGTCGGCGGTCAGCCGGACGATCGATCGCATCGAGGCGCGGCTTGGCGTCCGCCTCTTGCTGCGGTCCACCCGCACGCTGACGCTGACCGCGGAGGGGCAAGCCTATCTTCAGGCGGCTCGGCGCATCATTGCCGACCTCGACGATGCCGAGCGGGAAATCGCCGATCAGGGCGCGCCGCGCGGGCGACTGCGCGTGAGCGCGGCGCTGTCGCATGGCCGGCTGTGTATCGTCCCGCTCCTTGGCAAATTTGCGCGGCGATATCCGCACATTCTCGTGGATATTGCGCTGACCGATACGCTGGTCGACGTGGCGGCCGGCCAGGCCGATGTCGCCATTCGCTTCGGGCCGCTCGCCGACAGCATGTTAACTGCGCGCAAGATCGGCGAGACTGGGAGAGTGATCGTCGCCTCGCCCGACTATCTCGCGCGTCACGGCACCCCGCACGCGCCGGAGGATTTGCACGGCCACAATTGCCTGAACTTCAATTTTCGACGCGCCGAGCCGACATGGCCGTTTCGCCGGGATGGCCAGGAATTCTCGCTCTGTGTGAAGGGCAATATCGAGGCCAACAACGGTGAGACGCTCGGGCAATTGGCGGCGAACGGTGTGGGCATCACGCGGGTCGGCGCGTTCAGCGTTGCGGCGGAACTGGCGAGCGGCGCGCTCGTCCCGCTGCTCGAACCGTTCAATCCCGGCGACGTCGAACTGATCCATGCCGTTTTCGTCGGCGGCGCGAACATTCCGGCGCGGGTGCGGGTGTTCGTCGATTTCCTGATCGAAAACCTGCGATGACGCAGGCGGCCGACTGATTTGAACGAAAGCAAATTCGTTATCGGAAAGAGTGGCACGAGAAACCTCTTGCCCGTTACGAAGTCTCTTGTGCCGGACTCCCCGGCAAGCTAGGCGCCTGCCTCCCAAGCGCCCGTAGCTCAGCTGGATAGAGCATCAGACTACGAATCTGAGGGTCGGACGTTCGAATCGTTCCGGGCGCGCCATTTCGGTTCAAAGGCGCGAACGCCTAGCACCGCCGCCTCTACGCCAGAGGCGGCGGTTAGGGTTCGGAGCAACTCACTGCGCAGGCCGCGAATCCGAACCTCCGTCTTGCTGACCACCTCGACGCGCTGCGCGACCGCCCGGATATGATCGCGGGCAAATGAGCCATCGCCCTGACGCAGCTTCTTGCGCGCCGCCATCGCAAAGGCACGCAGGCTCTCTGGCGTGATCGCAGGACCGATCTTCTCGATATGCGCCACCGCCCGCTCGGCATCGCCCCTGGCTTGATCGCGGGTTGCCGTCAGTTCGGCGATCCGATCCTTGAGCGACGAATCGCTCACGTCGATCACACCATTCTCGATCGCGTCATAGAGTCGCTTGAGCTTCGCTTCGGCCTCGGTCGCGCGGCGCTCCAGATCGGCGACATGGAGCCGCCGCTGATCCACCCATTCGTCGCGGCGTTCGAGAATCTGATCCATCATCTCTTCAAGCCGCTTCGGATCGAGCAGTCGCCACTCTAGATGCCCGACTACGGCTTCGTTCAGCCGATCCATCGGGACCGTGATGCCAGGGCAGCCCTTCGCGCCCTGCCGCGCCTTCGTGGAGCAAGTGTAATAGCGATACTCGCGGCCGACGCTGCTGGTGCCGGTGCGCAGCGTCATTGCGCCGCCGCAGCACGCGCAGAAGCAGATACCCGTGAGCAGCGTTGGGCCGCCCACGGCCATCGGCGGCATCATCTTCGGGCTGCGTGCCTTGAGCGACCGCTGCACGGCCTCGAACTCCGCCTCCGAGACGATGGCGGGCACTTCCATGATCGCGTGCTCGCTCTCGGGCTTGGGGGCTTTGGTGCGATAATCCCGATAGTTGAACTTGTGCTGGCCGATATAGGTCGTGCGGGTGAGCACCTGATGCACGGCTCCAAGCCCCCAGCGCCCGCCGTCGCGGGTGCGGATATTGTTGTCGTTGAGCCAGGTCGCGATTGCCTTGAGGCCCATCGGCCCGTTGTCATCAACGCCGTTCAGCGCCATCCGGTAGATGCGCCGCACCGTCTCGGCCTGGATCGGGTCGATCTCCAGCTTCTTCTTGATCTTCGCGCCGCGGTGGCCAGCCTCGACGATCCGATAGCCGATGGGTGGCCGCGCGCCGTTCCAGAAGCCTTGCCGCGCATTCTCCTTCATCGATCGCAGCGTGTGCTTGCCGTTCTCTTTCGACTGATATTCGTCGAACAGCGTCATGATCTGGCGCATCATCACGCTCATCGGATCGTCGCCCAAATCTTGCGTAATCGAGATCAGCCGCACGCCATTCTTCGCCAGCTTGCGGACGTAGAACTCGAACTGAAACTGGTCGCGGAAGAAGCGCGAGAAGCTGTGGACCAGGATCACGTTGAACGGCGACGGCTTCTGCATCGCTGCGTCGATCATCGCCTGAAATGCCGGCCGACGATCATCGGTCGCGGTGTTGCCCGGTTCGACGAACTCGGCCGCGACCTCCCAGCCGCGCGACAGGCAATAGCCTTCGATCTGGCGGCGCTGGTCGGGGATCGACAGGTCGCTCTCGGCCTGGCGGCCGGTGGAAACGCGCAGATAGAGCGCGGCGCGAGCTATTGCCATGACCGGCGGGGTGTCCTCGACGCGAAGGGCGGCGTCGGTCATGGCCTTATCCTCCTTAGTTCACGGCAGGGGGCCGAACAGGTCGTCCAGCTCCTTGCGCAAATGGCCTTCGATGACGCGCAACTCGGCGTCGCCGATCGGCACCCGCTCGGGCCAATCGTCCGTGACCGCGAATGGCCCGCAATCTTTGATGGCGCGAGCGCGGGACGGCGCGCGCTTCGCTGGCGCCTGCATATAGTCGTGCAGGTCGTCGAGACCGTCCGACCAGCCGCGCGGCGCGCGACGACGACGTTTGCGAGACAGGGCCATGCGCCGATGCTGATGCCCGGCTGGGCTGGGTGCAAACGGTCCGGCCCGGCGTAGCGCAGATAAGTGTTCAGGGCGGCTTTGCCGCCGAACGCCGCGTCGCGGCCCGTGGTCGCCAGCGCCATCGCCGTTACTCCTCCGACTCGAAGCTGCGGTTTTCGCGGCAATGCCAGAGGCGCAGAATGAAGATGGTCGCCGCTACGAGCTCGTAGCGCATCTCGTAATTGCCCACGATGATCCGGCGGACCTCGCGCGGCTCATAGGCTTCCAGCTTCTCGCCGATCCTCGGATAATCGAGCAGCCGATCCGGTGCGTGGGCGAGCTGCTGGACCACGCGCGCTGCCGCTTCGGGCGCGACCGGGCTCAGATGCTCGTGCAGACGCACAAGGTCCGACGACGCCTTGCTGGTCCACTGGATCTTCATTTGATCGGTGAGGGCAGCGGTTTGTCCGTCCCAAGGCTGTCGGCCCATGCCGTGATCGCCTGGTGGTCGATCACCCGTCCGGCATCGACGTCATCAAGGGCTTCGAGCGTCATCCGGTGACGTTCCTCCTCCTGATCGACCCATGCGGCGAGCGCTTGTTTCATCACCCAGCCGCGCGAGCGTTCGAGCCGCGAGGCCATCGCTTCAACCTTTTCCGCGAGCCCCAAGGGGACGTGCGCGGTCAATACCTTCGTCTCAGTCGCCATGTTTATCACCTGCCATCAATCTGATTAAAATATAATCGAAATGACGAGAAAGGCAAGTTGGGCGGGGGGGGCGCCTCCCTGCGGGACCGCCGCTCTATCTCCGCTGCACTCCGACCGAGCCCCTGACGGGTCTCGTCCCTGCCGGGTGACGATCAGCATGGCGGGTTGGCGCTGACGCGCTGGTTGGCAATCCGCATCGCGGATTGTCGCTATTCAATGCTGCGGAGATCGGGCCAGGGCTGCGCCGGCCCGATCGCGCTGCTGTGTCGTTTCACTCCCGCGATGGGGTGGGCGTCGCTTCCCTTTAGGCCCGCCGCGCCGGGCCGCAACGCGCGTGGCCGCGCTTACTTCCTCTTCGTTCCAGCCCTTCGGGTGCGTCCCGGCTCCGTCGGCGGGCCTGCCGGTCGCTTCTTCGCCGCCCACCCCATTCCGGGGTGAGTGCGGTTTTTAGGAGAAGTGTGATGAACGCTGTTACCGAAACCGTTGCTGCCGAGCCTGTATCGGGCGTCGAGATTTTCGTGCCGCTCGCCAAGCTCAAGAAGTCCCCGCGCAACGCCCGTAAGGTGCCGCATGGGGAGGCCGCTATCGAGGCGCTGGCCGCGTCGATCCAGCATAAGGGGCTGATCCAGAACCTTGTCGTTGAGCCCGAGGTCAAGGATGAGAAGCCGACCGGCTACTATCTCGTCACCGCTGGTGAGGGCCGCAGGCTGGCGATGCTGCTGCGCGCCAAGCGCAAGCAGATCAAGAAATCCGAGCCGGTGCGCTGCTGGCTGGATACGCAGAACGACCCGTCCGAGATCAGTCTGGACGAGAACGTGACCCGGACCCCGATGCACCCCGCAGACCAGTTCGAGCGGTTCGCGGAGCTTTCCAACGAGAAGGGTTGGGGCGCGCAGGAGATTGGCGCGCGGTTCGGCGTGTCGGCTTCCGTGGTGAAGCAGCGGCTTCGCTTGGGCGCTGTCAGCCCGAAGCTGTTGCAGGTCTATCGTGAGGACGGCCTTACGCTGGACCAGTTGATGGCCTTCGCGATCACCGAGGACCATGCCCGGCAGGACCAGGTTTTCGAGGGTCTGCATCACAACCGCGAGCCGTGGATCATCCGGCGCGACATGACCGCGAGCAATGTTCCGGCGACCGACCGGCGCGCGGTGTTCGTCGGGGCCGACGCCTATGTCGAGGCGGGCGGCACCATCATCCGCGACCTGTTCAGCGAGGACCGGGGTGGGTTCTTCGAGGATGCGGGCCTGCTCGACATGCTCGCCGCCGAGAAGCTGCGCAAGATCGCGGGTGAGGTTCAGGCCGAGGGCTGGAAATGGGCCGAGGCGCATATCGACTACCCGCACGCCCACGGGATGCGGCGTTTCTATCCGCAGTCGGTCCCCCTGTCCGACGAGGACGAGGTGCGGTTGGAGGCGCTGTCCACCCAGCATGACGAATTGGCCGAGGGTTATTCGTCCTATGACGAGATGCCCGAGGATGTAGCCGAGAAGCTGGAGGCGATTTCCGACGAGATCGACGCCATCTCCGAGAAGCGCTACGCCTACGATGCCAACGTGATTGCGCATGGCGGTGCGTTCGTGGTGCTGCACCACGACGGCACGGTCAGGATCGAGCGCGGTTTCGTCCGGCCCGAGGACGAGGCGCTGGCCGATCCGCAGCCCGAGGACGAGGCCGAACATGCCGACCCCGAGGCCGTGGAAGACGAGCAGGCCGGGGACGGCGACGAGGACGTGCAGGAGTTCGAGGAAGAGGACGAGGAGCCGGGCAAACCGATTTCCGACAGCCTCACCCGCGACCTGTCCGCCCACCGGACGCTGGCCTTGCGCGTGGCGCTTGGCGAGCGGCCCGATCTGGCGGTGATCGCGCTGACCCATACGCTCACGGCGCAACTGTTCTACAGCTACGCCGAGGCCGGTTGCCTTGAGGTTCGTCCGACCGTGACGCCGCTTGGCAGCCATGCGGACGGGATCGAGGATACCCCGCTTGCCGCCAAGGCGAACGAGGCCCGCGAGGCTTGGGCCGAGCGGATGCCGCGTGACGTGGCCGACCTGTGGGGCTTCATCGTCGGGCTGGACGACGAGAAGCGGCTGGCGCTGCTGGCGCATTGCGCGTCCCGCACCGTCAATGCGCTGCGCCTGCCGTGGGACCGCAAGCCCCGGACCCTGCAAACGGCGGACAGACTGGCGAGCGCGCTGGCGCTGGACATGGCGAAGGACTGGACGCCCACGGTGGACAGTTACCTTGGCCGCGTCACCAAGGCGCATATCGTGGAGGCCGTGACCGAAGGCGTGTCGGAGGATGCCGCCCGCCGTATCGCGGACAAGAAGAAGCCGGACATGGCGCAAGCCGCCGAGCAGCTTCTAGCCGGGACCGGCTGGCTTCCCGCCGTGCTGCGGACCCCCGAGCCGGAGGTCGAGCAGCCGTCCGAAGCGGAGGCCCCCGATACCGAAGCGCAGGACGGCGAAGCGTCCTACGCCGTCGCCGCCGAATAGCGGCATTGGGCCGGGGCCGCGCGAGCGGTCCCGGCCTTCTTTTCGCGGGAGCCCGGATCATGCGCCGCCTGTTCCGCATCATCGCGCGCCGCAACAACGAGCCCGGAACGCTGTGCTGCATCCGCTGCGGTAAACCCATCAACGACTTTTCCGAGGATCGCATCCTCGCCCACGATTATGTGCTGGACGGTTGCGCGGCCTTCGTGGTCGAGCATCGCGCCTGCGTTGGCCGCCCTCTGTTCAACGCGGCGGCTGCGCGGCGCTGGCGCGAGGCGCAGCACTGATCGGCGCTTCCGTAGGATGCCCCGCGCCGCTCGCCGGGCCACGGCCCGGCTCGCGGTTTTCAAGCCGGTCGAGGACCGAAGAAGATGATGGCGGCCCCGAGCAGGCAAACCGCCACGCCCGTCGTATCCCACCTGTCCGGCCGCAAGCCTTCGACTGCCCACAGCCAGCCCAACGACGCCGCGATATAGACACCGCCATAGGCCGCATAAGCGCGTCCGGCCGCGTCGCTGTCCACCAGCGTCAGCAGCCAGGCGAATAGCGCCAGCGAGATCATGCCCGGTGCGATCCACAGCGGCGATTTGCCGAGGCGCAGCCACGCCCAGAACGAATAACAGCCGGCGATCTCGGCAAGGGCCGCGCCGACATAGGCAAAGGGCGTGATGGTCATAGGCTCCCTATCCGTAGGTGTGCGGCGCAAGCGCCTCGATGATCCGGCAGTCCTCCACCGTGCCGCCCCAGCATGACTCGATGAGCGCGGACAGCTCCCGGCGCAACGCCGTCAGATCGGTGATCTTGCGCTCGACTTCGGTGAGATGGTCGCGGGCGAGCGCATCGACCGTCGCACAGTCCCGGCCCCGATCGTCCGAGAGCGACAGCAACGCGCGCACCTGATCGAGCGGGAAGCCGAGATCGCGCGCGCGGCGGATGAACGACAGCCGGCCCAGCTCGGCCGCGCCATAGGCGCGATAGTTGCCGCCCGTGCGCGGCGGCTTCGGCAGCAGTCCGATCCGCTCGTAGTAGCGGATCGTCTCCACTTTCGTATCCGTCGCCTTGCCCAGCTCGCCGATGGTGAGCGCCATAGCCTTGACCCTGTAGTTGCTACAGGGTGCATATAGCCGGTCACATCGAACGAATCGAGGTGACGAGCATGGCAGGCGGATGCTGCGGCGGCTGCGAGACGACCCCGCCGACCAAGGACAGCGCATGGCGGCGCGTGCTGTGGATCGCGCTCGCGATCAACGCCGGCATGTTTGCCGTCGAGATCATCGCCGGCGTCGCGGCGCACTCCGCCGCGCTCAAGGCCGACGCGCTCGACTTTCTCGGCGATGCCGCGAACTACGCGATCAGCCTCGGCGTCGCCGGCCTGGCGCTGCAATGGCGCGCGCGGGCGGCACTGCTCAAGGGCGGATCATTGTTCCTGCTCGGCCTGTGGGTGCTGGGAAGCACGGTTTGGATGGCGCTGGCGGGAACCTTGCCGCAGGCCGAGACAATGGGCGTCATCGGCGTGCTCGCGCTTGTCGCCAACCTCATTTGCGCCGTCATGCTGTGGCGGCACCGCGAGGGCGACGCCAACCGCAGATCGGTGTGGATCTGCTCACGCAACGACGCGATCGGCAACATCGCCGTGGTGGCGGCAGCAGCCGGCGTGTTTGGAACGGGCACGGCCTGGCCGGACATCGCGGTCGCGGTCATCCTTGCCGGGCTTGGCGTCAGCGGCGGCTGGCAAATCATCCGTCAGGCGCGCGCCGAACTGCGCGGGGTCGCGTCTGCAAGGCGGGAGCAAATCGCCGTCTGACTCGCCGGTTGCGCCAGGGCGTCGAGGGAGTCTCATCGCGCGCCGCTAATGGCCCTGCATATCGCGGGCGCCGTTCTTCACCGCCAATCTTCATCCCAAGTCGGGCCACAGCCGCGGGCCTCTCCAATGGCCTGTCTGACCGAGGCCGATCGCCTTCCCGCAAGGGCGTCGTCCGGCTTTTTTCCGCCGCCTGCGGCTTTGCATCGCGAGATCAAAAAAGCCGCCCGCCGCCCAACCTCCTCTGCGTTCCGGCCGCAAGCGGTGCGGGGTCGATCGCGCCCCGGCCGACGCCGAGCCATCGAGGCCGCGATGGGCGTGGCCGAGCAAAAGGGGTTTACGACATGGCTACGATCGGCACCTTCACCGCCAACAGCAAGGGCGAGTTCACCGGCGTCATCAAGACGCTTACCCTCAACACCAAGGCCAGCTTCCGTCCGGTCGAGAAGGACGGCGAGAAGTCCCCTGACTTCCGCATCTGCACCGCCGACCTGGAAATCGGCGCCGCCTGGAAGAAGACCAGCCGCAAAGACCGCGACTACATCTCGGTCAAGCTGGACGACCCGAGCTTCCCGGCTCCCGTCTATGCCACGCTGTCCGAAACCGACACCGCTGGCGAATACGCCCTCATCTGGTCCCGCTGAGTGACCGACGCGCCCCGCCTCACCGGCGGGGCGCCTTCTCTCGTGCCCAAGCCGGCCATTTCGACTTGCCGCTGTCACCATCGTCCGCTAGTAGTTGCGAATAATTCGCAACAAGCGATGAGGGGACAGCGTAGGAAGGATCGAGCATGACCCGCCATTTTTCGCCGCCCGCGCGCGAGGCAACCGCCGTCCCGGCGATGCTGTTAGATGCGGCGCGGTGCTGGCGGGAAGCGCGCGACAGCGGGAAATCGGTCCAGCCCTGCCTTGCCCAAACGCTCGACGCGCACGACTGCACCATGCTCGCGCCGGTGCTCGACAGCCTCTATCTCTTTTATGAAGCCGCGCTTGGCCGCCCGATGGCGGTCGGCAAGGCGCTGGCGCTGACCGACGACGAGCATCTGTTGCTCGGGCTGGTCGATGGCTCCAAACCGCGCCGATGCCAGAACTGCCCGAAAGGCGCGGCGAACGTGCTCGACTGCGCGCTCTGCTCGACACGGATCATGCTGGCGCTGACCCTCGGCCAGCCCGGCGTGCAGAGGCTGCAATGAGCGGCGCGGCGATCACCACCGTCGCCGAGCTGGAGGGTGTGATCGGCAAGACGCCGCCGCCGATGCACCTCAAGGTCATCGACCATCTCGATGCCGGCGCGCTGCGCTGGATCTCCGCATCGCCATTGATGTTCGCCGGATTCGGCGATGGATCGGGCGTCGGCGTCACGTTTGCTGGCAGCGCGCCGGGCTTCGCCAGCGGCGACGCGCGGGAGCTTCGCGTTCCGCTGGTGCTGCTCGACGATTCCACTCTCGCGCAGCCGGGCGCGGCGTTCGGCTCGCTGTTCCTGCTCCCCGGCATCGGCGAGACCCTGCGCGTCAACGGCCGGGTCGCGGCAGTCGATGCCGGTCATGTCCGCATCGCCGTGGACGAATGCTACGGTCATTGCGCCAAGGCGCTGATCCGCTCTGAATTCTGGGCGGCGCTGCCGGTCCCGCCACCGGACGATCCGGCCGCCTTCGTTGCCGCAAGCCGTTTCCTGGCGCTGGCGAAAATCGGCGCGGCCTTCCGCGCCGATCTCAGCCCGAAGGGCGATCCGGCCGGTTGCATGGCGCAGCTCGATGGGGACGTGCTGTGGTTCGCCGACCGGCCAGGCAACCGCCGTGTGGACAGTTTCCGCAACATCGTCGAGCAGCCGAATATCGCGCTGGCGCTGCTGATCCCCGGCGCAAACCGGATCGCCGTCGTGCGGGGGCAAGCCCGTCTCACCACCGACGCGGCCGCGCGCGATCGTTTCACGGTCAAGAACAAGACGCCGCTGCTGGCGATCGGCGTGGAGATCGAGACGCTCGACCTGCGCGATAGTCCGGCGCTGAGCCGCGCGAAACTGTGGCCGGTTCACGCGGACAGCGACATCGACCCCGCCAAGCTGTTCGTCGAGCATATCAAGCTCAACAAGGCGGGCGGCATTGGCGCCAGTCTGGCGCGCGCGACTCTTTCGGTGCCCGGCGTGACCAGCCTGCTCAAGAAGGGCTTGGACAAGGACTATCGCGACAATCTCTATTGAGCGCGGCGAACTGGCGCTCCGCCCAGCGAGCCGGGCGAAGCGCCATCCCCCACAAACTCAGCCGTTGAGCTTGTCCTTGACCGCTTTAGCCGGCGTGAACGCCAGCTTCTTCGACGCCTTGATCTTGATCGTCTCGCCGTTCGATGGATTGCGGCCTTCGCGCGCGGGGCTGGCCTTCACCTTGAACTTCCCGAAGCCGTTGAGCGAGACTTCCTCGCCCTTGGCGGCGGCGTCACCGATCGCGGCGAACACCGCATCGACGAGCTTCTTCGCATCGGTCTTGGTGACGCCGTGGGCGGCAGCCAGTTGTTCGGCCAGGTCGCTGTTGTTCATTATTGTCCTTCCAGGTCTTCGGTTCTTGATCCGCGCCCGGTAGGGGCCGGGATATTATTTGCGAGTCGCTCGCAGCTATCTCTAATCCAGATGGGCCGATCAAGCATCCTTGATCGTCGCGCAGGTCATAGCGCGGCCGAGGCCGCGCGGTTTCTAAGGGCCTTGCCCTCGCGCCGGACAAGGGAAGCTGTCGCCGTCCGGGCCGGTATCCCCGGCCTTCCTTCGCTTCGCTCTCGTGCAGGCCGGGTGATCCCCCTCCGGCCCGGTCGCCCTTGTCCTTTGCTACCCCAGTCTCGCCGACGGGCAGGGTTTCAGCGCGGCGCTTCGCTGCGCGAAACCCAAGCCCAAGGAAGGACAGACCCATGAGCATCCATCACCTTGCCACCCGGTTCGGTCGCAACGCCCACCAGATCAGCGGCTATGAGGCGCTCGACAACGAGGCGCTCTATCGCCACGTTCCGTCGATCTTCGCCCGCGAGGCGCACGACAGCCGTTCGGAGCGGTATGTCTATGTCCCGACCATCGACGTCGTGGAGGGGTTGCGCCGGGAAGGATGGTTTCCGTTCTTCGCCGTGCAGTCCGTTCCCCGCGACGGCAGCCGCCACGGCCACGCCAAGCACATGCTGCGCCTTCGCCGGGATGACGGCATCGGCAAGCCCGAGGCCGCCGAGGTCATCATCGTCAACAGCCATGACGGGACCAGCGCCTATCAGATGTTCGCCGGGATGCTGCGGTTCGTCTGCACCAACAGCATGATCGCGGGCGAGCGGTTCGAGGAAGTCCGCGTGCCGCACAAGGGCAACATTCAGGACGACATCATCGAGGGCGTTTACACGGTCGCGGAGGATTTCCCGCGTCTGATCGACGCCAGCGAGACCATGAAGGGCGTGCAGCTTTCGCAAGACGAGCAGCGCCTGCTTGGTGAGGTTAGCCTTGTCGCCCGCTATGGCGACGATGAAAGCCCGTTGCGCCCCGAGCAGATCATCGAGCCGCGTCGGCGCGAGGATGTGGACCGCAGCCTGTGGACCACATTCAACGTCATTCAGGAGAACGTCATCCGGGGCGGCCTGCATGGCCGCAAGCGTAATGCCGAGGGCCGCATCCGCCGCAGCCAGACCCGCGCGATCAACGGCATCGACCAGAATGTGACGCTCAACCGTGCGCTCTGGACGCTGGCCGAAGGGATGCAGCGCCTCAAAGCGGCCTGACCATTACTGCCGCAGGGCCGGAGTTTCCGACCCTGCGGCTTTGCCATTTTCGCGCCGATCCGCTGCGCTGGATCGGCGGCGGCCGCGCGTCCCAAGGTCCGCGCGGCCGCAAGTCCGCTCGCCGGGCTGATGCCCGGCTCGCGCTGGGTAGAAAAAACGCTAGTGCTGATCTAAGAAGCCTTCGGGCTGCTACGCGGCAGCCTGGGGTGTGGAAACCCCACGTTTAGCGGTTAGGCGCCGGCCGTGACGGCGCCGCGATCCTTGACCACATGGTCGGGGAGCCTGTGACGTATACAACAGGTTCTCTGAGCTAAAGGTCACAGGAACCGACTAAACGCGGTTTTCCAACTCCCCGACTACGGGTCCAGGAGCTGTTTGCGGGGGCGCACCGCAAACCAGCAGCTCTGCATGGTATCGGTCGGGCTTGCAGATTATGCGCGCAATTATGCCGATAGAGCGTAGCGATTTAGCTGCGCTTCGGTCTATTTGGTTAACGCGGGCGAACGCGCGGGGGGCATTATGAGCGGAAAGGGTTTCGACGATCGCGCGCCCGATTCGCCGCAGCTAACCTCCTATGATGAAGGCCATTTGACGGACTATCTTCGCTTGCTCGATGCCGACATTGAAGGGGCTGATTGGCGCGAGGCGGCCGGGGTCGTTTTTGGAATCGACGTATCCGCCGACCCGGACCGCGCGAAGACAATGCACGATAGCCATTTGGCGCGTGCGAGGTGGATGACGGAAGTCGGTTACGCGCATTTGCTCGGCTGCGAGCGGCCCGTAAAGCGTTAAGATTTCGTCCGATTTGGAGATAGTTCATCGCTTGAGCCGCCGCGTCGGCAGCATGGCTGTGCGCGATCTTCGCGCTATCGCGGCGAAGTCTCGGCACGGATGTTCCACCCACCAAAATTCGCGCCAAGCGCGGTTGGGAGGATGCAATGCCGACGCCATCGGGGCGTCGCCAGCGACGCGCCGGTGTGAAGTCCGACGCTCTCGGGCGCGCCGATCTTGCCGCCGAGTTCTTGAGAAGAAACCGCACCTACCGCGCCGAACATGCGCAGATGCGAGAGCGCATCGCGAGCGGCGCCGTCGCGAAGAACACCGCTGAGTCGGCGTTCGCGCGGCGCTGGGGGTTGTCCTTTCGCCACGGCGCCGGATGACCTGTCAGAGCCGGTCGTCTGGCGCCCGGAGCTTACCGCCGTCACGGTTATTCTGGACGCTGCGCCGGAGGGATTTGCGACCGCCGCCCCGGTCGATCCGCGTGCGCTGGGCGCGCTGCTCGCGGACCTGGCCGGGATCGAAGGCCGCCACGTCATCGTCGATGATGCGAGCGGAGAGCATCGGTTGTGGCTCCGCGATCCGACGCCCGGACAACCGCTTGCCGCCGTCATCCCGCTCGACAAGGATTTCCTTACCCGCATCGCCAGCCTGCTGCGCTTTCATCGTCGCCTGCTCGGCCGGGCCGCGGGGCCGCTGCCGCGTGGATGGCCGCTCACCGCCTATCGGCTTGCGCGGCTCGACCTGATGCTCCGCGCGCTGGACCTGCGGCAGAACGGCGCGACCTACCGCGAGATCGCGATGGCTCTGGGGCGCGACGACGCTGCCCGCCTGTCGGCCAGCGACTGGAAAATGTCGGCTTCGCGATCCTTTGTCGTCCGCCTGGTCCGAGACGGCCTTGCGATGATGAACGGCGACTACCGTAAGCTGCTTCGCATCCGCTGATTATGCCGAATCGAGCCGCCCTGCGAGGGGTGGTCACATCCTTGCAGCCGCATATCTACGTCCCCTACGGCGGGCAGTCCAATCTGCCATTTACGCCTCCTGCCGCCACCGTCCGCAGGAGCCGTCACTTGTCCGATACGCCCGCCAATTTGCCGCCCCGCTTCCTGCGCACGCCGGAAGCCGCGCGCTTCCTCGGTCTTTCGGGCCGCACCCTGGAGAAGCACCGCTATTTCGGCACCGGCCCGGCCTACCGCCGGATCGGCGGTCGGGTCGTCTATTCGGTCGATGACCTACGCGCCTGGGCCGACATGGGCATCAAGCATTCGACCTCCGATCCGGGGCAGGACGACCTCATGCCGCGCGCCGATTCGGCCATCGCGCGGAGTCGGCGATGACCGTCCCGCCGTCACCCATGCGTCACCGCCAGCCGTCCGACGACGACATGACGCGCGTCGAGCTGACGTGGATCGAGAAGCGGATCGAGCACTGGATCAGGTTCGGCCGCGTCGCCGTGGACGAGATCGTTGACCGCCGCCGCCGCATCGTCCGTTTCCGGCCCGGTGCGATATTCGCGTTCGTCCGCTGGGCGGCGAACGACTACGGCACGGTCAGCTCGCGCATCGACATCGTGCGCGCGGTCGGCGCGGGTGAGCCATTCACGACGCTGCCGTTCGTGCGGCCGGGCGGCGACATCCTGCTCAAGATCGAGGGCTGGCCGAAGGTCTCCCAAGTGCTTGCGGCAATCGACGCGGCGGAAGCGGCCGGCGTCGATCCCTGCGACGCCGCACCCGATCACTGGCGCCATGTCGCAAACCGCATCACCGCCGGTCAAGCGCCGCGTCCCTACACGATGGAGCGCCATCGCGCCTGGCTCAAGCGCCGGGAGATCGAGGGATGACGCGCCGCTTCTACGTCCGCGCGACGACGATCGCCGCCCCAGTGTTCGTCATCTCCTTCGCCGCCATCGCCATCACCGACCCGCAACCGCGCGTCGTGTGGAACGCCAGCGCCAGCGCGCCGCTCGGGCTCTATCGTATCGAGCCGGACCGCGATCCACAGCCCGGATCGCTGGTCGCCGTTACGCCGCCAGCGGCGCTCGCGCGATGGATGACCGAGCGCGGCTATCTCGGCGAGAACGTGCCCCTATTGAAGCACGTCGTAGCCAAGGCCGGGCAGCGTGTCTGTCGGACAGGCGGCGTCGTGAGTGTCGATGCGCGGCCGGTCGCCGTTGCGCTGCCGCGCGATCGTCTCGGCCGTCCGCTGCCCGTCTGGCAGGGCTGCCGCTCGCTCGCAGCCGGTGAGCTGCTGCTGCTCAACCCGGATCATCCTGACAGCCTGGACGGCCGCTACTTCGGCCCGCTCGACGCCTCCGCCGTGCTCGGCCGAGCGATCCCGATCCTCACCCGCGATGCCCCCGACGCGCCGCTGACGTGGCGCGGCTGGAGCCGTGAGTCCCGCACCTAACCGCCAACCGAAAGGACAATTCCATGCAGATCGGCACCTTCACCCGCACGCCCAAAGGCTTCCAAGGCCGCATCGAGACGATCAAGCTCGACGCGGCGCTCCGCATCGTCCCAGCCGAGCCGCAGGACGGCGACAATGCACCCGACTGGCGCGTTCATCTCGGCAAGACCGAGAACGGACCCGAAGTCGGCGCCGGCTGGAACGAGACCGGCGAGCGCGCCGGGGATTACGTCTCGCTGCGCCTCGACGATCCCACCTTCACGCAGCCGATCCGCGCGGCGCTGTTCCGCATCGGCGACGACGACAGCGCCTGGGCGCTGCGCTGGAACCGGCCGCAGAAGCGCCGCGACGAGAACTGAGATCGTGCGCGTCTCGATCATCCCTTGGTTCGCGGGGAAGCCGTCTCATCCCTTCGCCCCACTCGGTCGCAGGCCGGCCGGCGCGCGCAGCGAAGATCAAGGGCGGCCATCGGCCGGCGCTCCGCGCGCACCCTTGAGCGTAGCGAGCACGCTGGCAGGCTGGCGGCGGAGTGGAGCCGGAGCGTTGTCTGCGTTCACCGTGTCGCTGCTCATATGCGGCGCGCCGATTGGGACGGCGCTGGCGCAGGACGCGCCGGCCGTTCGAGCGGCTGTCCATCCCTATGCCGGTCATGTAGCCGATGCCGCGCGCCGGTTCGGCATCCCTGAGGCGTGGATTTGGGCGGTGATGCGCGTCGAGAGCAACGGCGATTCCCGCGCGCTTTCGACGGCCGGCGCGATGGGCCTGATGCAGATCATGCCTGCGACCTGGGCCAGTCTGCGCGCACGATATGGACTCGGCGCTGATCCCTATGATGTGCGCGACAATATCATGGCGGGCGCGGCCTATCTGCGCGAGATGCACGACCGCTATGGCGACGCGACGGCGATGCTCGCGGCCTACAACGCGGGGCCGGGCCGTTACGACGACTATCGTTCGCGCGGCCGTCCGCTGCCCGCCGAGACACGCGCTTACCTCGCGCGCCTGGCGTCGATTACCGGCGGCGGCGGCGAGGTTCAGCTTGCCGCCGCGCCGCTATCCGATCCTTTCGCCTGGCGCCGCGCCGCGCTGTTCGTGCGTGTGGCAAGTGCTTCCGATGCGATGTCCGGCGCGCAATCCGACAGCGGAATTGCGGCGACAGCGACGACGGCCGATCCGCCCTCCGTCGGCACGCCGGCCGACAGCGTGGCCGTCGTTCCGCCGCGTGACGCTGCTCCGGCCGACACGCTGTTCGTTCCCCGCGCCCGCGCGGGCCGACCGCAATGACCGGCGGGCCTTTCGGATCGTTGGTCCCCCTCGGTGCGAAGGGCGAAGGGGCAGGCAGGAGCTGGAGGGGACGAGGGCAAGATACAAGCCGCACCCCGTTTCGCCGAAAAGCCGAGGCTTTTCCGTGGCTTCACGCGGGGGCGTCGGTCGACGAGCGTGCCGCTCGGAAGGAAAAAGCTAGGTATTTCAACGCGCCGAACGGCACCACGGCCGGTTTCCGGCGGAAAACGGCCCGACCATGAGCGAGGAGCGCGAATTCCGAGTCCGGCTAGGCAAAGCCAGGCGCAGCAAGGCGCAAGGCCGCAACGCGCGCGGCCTAGTTGCCGAGGTGCTGCGCGTCGCCGCGATGAGCGGCGGGAGCCAGCGCGCAGGTTGGGGTGGATCGCGCCCCCGCGGGCAATCGAGCTTCGGGAAGGGACGCACGGCCTTTGCGCGGAGCCGCCTGTTCGGCTCCGGCCGGCGCGTGCTGGTGAAGGCGCTGCCGGTGCGCCACCGCATCGGCGGCCGGCGCATGGCGCCGCTGTCCGCGCACGTCGCCTATCTCAAGCGCGAAGGCGTGACCCGCGAAGGCTCGCCAACGCGCATGTTCGACGCCGAGTCCGACCGCGCCGATGATCGCGCGTTCGCCGAGCGCTGCAAGGATGACCGGCATCATTTCCGCATCATCGTATCGCCCGAGGATGCGGGCGAGCTGACCGACCTGCGCGAATACACCCGCGATCTCGTCCGCCAGATGGAGAATGACCTGGGCACTCGGCTGGATTGGGTCGCGGTCGATCATTGGAATACCGACAATCCGCACGTCCATCTGCTGGTGCGCGGCGTCAACGATCAGGGCGGCGATCTCGTCATTGCCCGCGACTATATCGGCCACGGCCTGCGCTCGCGCGCCGAGGAATTGGCGTTCGCCGAGCTTGGGCCGAAGCCCGAGCACGAGGTGCAGCGCTCGCTCGATCGGGACGTGAGCGCCGAGCGCTGGACCCGGCTGGACGTGGAGATCGGACGAGCCGCCGACGAGCTGGGCGTGATCGACCTACGCCCGGAGCGGCCCGGCCCGGACGACCCGCGCCTGCGCCGGCTGATGGTCGGCCGGTTGCAGCATCTCGAAACGATGGGCCTCGCCGCCGAGGGCGAGCCCGGCCAATGGGCAGTCGCCGAGGGGACACAGGCGAAGCTGCGCGAACTGGCCGCGCGGGGCGACATCATCCGCACCATCGGCCAGGCGCTTAAGGATCAGGGGCAAGATCGGCCGTTAGAAAACTATGCCGTCGTAAACGGCGCGCCGGAGAAGCCGATCGCCGGCCGGCTCATCGACAAGGGTTTGCACGATGAGCTGACCGGCACCGCCTATGCCGTGATCGACGGCACGGACGGCCGCACACATCATGTCCGCTTGCCCGGCATCGAGGCGCTGGAGCACAGCCCCAAGCTCGGCGGCATCGTCGAGCTGCGCGCGATCGGCAAGCCGGGCGAGGAGCGGCCGACGCTCATCCTGGCAACGCGGTCGGACCTCGATCTCGCCGCGCAGATCAAGGCGCCCGGCGCGACCTGGCTGGATCATCGCTTGATCGAGCGGGGCGCCGGGGTCGCGGACGGCGGGTTCGGCGCCGAGGTGCGCCGGGCGATGGACGCCCGCACCGATCATCTTGTCCGAGAGGGACTGGCCCGGCGCTATGGCGAGCGGACGGTGTTCGAGCGCGGCGTGATCGATACGCTGCGGCGGCGCGAGCTGGCCGCAGTTGGCGCAAAGATCACCGGCGAAACGGGGCTGGCCTACCGGCCGACGCAGGCCGGCGAGAAGATTGCGGGGGTAGTGCGCCAACGGCTCGCGCTCTCGTCCGGCCGCTTCGCCATGATCGACGACGGCCTGGGCTTCCGTCTCGTGCCGTGGGCCAGACCCCTCGAACAGCAGCTTGGCCGTCAAGTGTCCGGCGTCATCCGCGACGGCGGCGGGCTCGACCTGATGATGGGCCGCAAGCGCGGCCTCGGCCTCTAGCCAGCGCAAGGAGACATCTATGTCCGCGACGAAAATTCTGTGGGGACAGATCATCACTGTGTTCCTGATCGTGCTTGCCGGGGTGTGGGGCGCGACCCAATGGACGGCTGCGGCATTGGCCTATCAGCCCGAGCTTGGCCGCCCTTGGTTCATGGTCGGCGATTGGCGAGTCTATCCACCACCCGCCTTCTTCTGGTGGTGGTTCAGCTTCGACGCTTACGCGCCAAAGATCTTCCTGATGGGCGCCTACATCGCCGCATCAGGCGGGTTCGTGTCGATCGCCGTCGCCATCGGTATGTCGGTGTGGCGCGCACGCGAGCTGAAGAACGCCGAGACCTATGGATCGGCGCGCTGGGCGAGCGAGCGGGAAGTTCATGCCGCCGGCCTGCTCGGCAAGGAAGGTGTGGTGCTCGGCAAGCTCGGCCGCGACTATCTCCGCCACGACGGTCCGGAGCATGTGCTATGCTTCGCGCCGACTCGTTCGGGCAAGGGCGTCGGGCTGGTAATCCCGTCGCTGCTGACGTGGCCGGGCTCGGCGATCGTCCACGACATCAAGGGCGAGAACTGGCAGCTCACCGCCGGCTTTCGCTCGCTGCACGGTCGCGTGCTGCTGTTCGATCCGACCAACGCGGCGTCCGCCGCCTACAATCCGTTGCTGGAAGTGCGGCGCGGCCAGTGGGAGGTGCGCGATGTGCAGAACGTCGCCGACGTTCTGGTCGATCCCGAAGGCTCGCTGGAGCGTCGGAACCACTGGGAGAAAACCTCACACTCGCTGCTGGTCGGTGCGATCCTGCATGTCCTCTACGCCGAGCCAGACAATACGCTCGCCGGGGTGGCGGCCTTCCTCTCCGATCCGTCGCGCACAATCGAGCAGACCTTGGCCGCGATGATGGCGACCCCGCACTTGGGCGAAGCCGGCGTGCATCCAGTCGTCGCCAGCGCCGCACGCGAGCTGCTGAACAAGTCGGACAACGAGCGATCGGGCGTTCTCAGCACTGCCATGTCGTTCCTCGGCCTTTACCGCGATCCCGTCGTCGCGCAGGTCACGCGGGCGTGTCAGTGGCGCATATCGGATCTGGTTGAGGGCGAACGGCCGGCGACGCTGTATCTGGTCGTGCCGCCCAGCGACATCTCACGCACCAAGCCGCTCATCCGCCTCATCCTCAACCAGATCGGGCGCCGGCTGACCGAGGAGCTGACGCCGAAGGGCAACCGTCATCGCGTGCTCTTGATGCTCGACGAGTTTCCCGCGCTCGGCCGGCTCGACTTCTTCGAGTCCGCGCTAGCGTTCATGGCCGGCTACCGGCTCAAGGCGTTCCTGATCGCGCAGTCGCTCAATCAGATCGAGAAGGCATACGGACCGAACAACGCGATCCTCGATAACTGCCATGTCCGGGTGAGCTTCGCCACCAACGACGAGCGAACAGCCAAGCGCGTCTCGGATGCACTCGGCACCGCGACCGAGATGCGGGCGATGAAGAACTATGCCGGGCACCGGCTGTCGCCGTGGCTCGGTCATCTGATGGTGTCGCGATCGGAGACCGCCCGCCAGCTCCTCACCCCCGGCGAGGTTATGCAGCTCCCGCCGGACGACGAGATCGTGATGGTGGCGGGCGTCCATCCGATCCGAGCGAAGAAGGCGCGCTACTTTCAGGACCGTCGCCTGTCCGAGCGGATCACGGATGCGCCCACGCTGATCGCGGGCGCGGCGCGCCCCGATGACTGGACCGGCCGCGCCGCCGCCGCCGATCCGGCCGACGTGGCGCGGATCGTGCGTGCGCAGGAAGATGCCGCTAATGGCGGCCTGCGCCGCGAACCAGAGCTGCCCGAGCATATCGCCATCGCACCCGAGACATCGCCGCCACCGGCGCAGGAGTTTGCGATCGTTGATGACGAGCAGGACGACGCGGCCCGGCAGGCGGCCGTCCGCCGCCGGATGCAGGGCCTCGCGCGTCAGGCGTCGCTCGACCCCGGCGACGGCATCGAGCTGTAGGAGGTCGCAATGCGTGTACGGCTCAACGTCTATTTCCCGCCCGCGCTCGCCAAGCAGGTCGACGAACTGGCGATCCGGCGGCGCATCTCGCGATCGGCCATCGTTGAGGCGGCCGTCACGTCCTACCTGTCGCCGGACGGCGTTGACCGGATGGAGGCGGCGTTCGCCCGCCGCCTCGACCGGCTGTCGCGTCAGATGCAGCGGCTCGAACGCAACACGGGTCTTTCGACCGAGGCGCTGGCGCTGTTCGTCCGGTTCTGGCTCTCGGTAACGCCGCCGCTGCCCGACGAGGATCAAGCAGCAGCGCAGATCAAGGGGCGTAAGCGCTACGAGGGGTTCATCGAGACGCTCGGTCGCCGCTTTGCCAGCGGGAAAAGCTTGCTCGACGAGATACCCGAAGACGTAAGGCCAAAAGCGGCAGGTGATTCGGAATAAATCGCGCTGCATTTGGTCGCCGACGCGTGAGGCCGATCCGCACCCCGTAAGTATCTGCCGCCGCCTCTACTACGCTGTCAGCTAACTGTTGCTCACTGCCCGTTTCTGCCTCTCTTGATGTGCCCCGACAGCCGGGCGGCGGTTCGCCCGGTTCATTTGAGGGGCCGAGCCTTGACCGTCCATTCTATCCGTTCCGAAGCCAAGTCGCGCGGCGCGCGAATGCTCCGCACGGCACTTGGCGGCTCGATCGCGGCCTGGCTGGACGACCCGGCGGTTATCGAAGTGATGCTCAACCCGGACGGTCGGCTGTGGCTCGATCGGCTCGGCGAGGGGATCAGCGACACCGGCGAGACGCTGAGCGCGGCGGACGGCGAACGTATCGTCCGCCTGGTCGCGCACCATGTCGGCGTCGAGGTTCACGCGAAATCCCCGCGTGTCTCGGCCGAGCTGCCCGAGGGCGGCGAGCGGTTCGAGGGGCTGTTGCCGCCCGTCGTCGCCGCACCGGCCTTCGCGATCCGCAAGCCGGCCGTCGCCGTGTTCACGCTCGACGACTATGCGGCTGCGGGCATCATGTCGGCGGCCGCGGCCGAGGCGCTGCGCGCCGGCGTCGCCGATCGCAGCAACATCCTGATCGCGGGCGGCACCGGCAGCGGCAAGACCACGCTGGTCAACGCGCTGCTCGCTGAGGTGGCGAAGACTACCGACCGCATCATCCTGATCGAAGACACGCGCGAGCTGCAATGCGCCGCGCCGAACCTCGTCGCCATGCGGACCAAGGATGGCGTCGTGTCGCTGTCCGATCTTGTCCGGTCCAGCCTGCGGCTGCGACCCGACCGCATCCCGATCGGCGAGGTGCGCGGCGCCGAGGCGCTCGACCTGCTCAAAGCCTGGGGCACCGGCCACCCCGGCGGCATCGGCACAATCCACGCCGGGACCGCGCTTGGAGCGCTACGCCGGATGGAGCAGCTCATTCAGGAGGCCGTCGTCACGGTCCCGCGTGCGCTACTCGCCGAGACGATCGACCTGATCGCCGTTTTGGTCCGCGACGGCCACGGCCGGCGTCTTGCCGAGCTGGCCCGCGTCGAAGGGCTCGACCTCGCCACCGGCGACTACCGCCTCACTCCGCTTTCCCACCCCCAGCCAGGAGACCTCAAATGATCCATGCCCTTCGGCGTGGCGCACGCCGCGCCATGCTCGCCGCTTCCGTCAGCGTCCTCGCCATCACGATTGCTGCGCCCGCCTACGCCTCGGGTTCGTCGATGCCTTGGGAAGCGCCGCTGCAATCCATCCTCGAATCCATCCAAGGCCCGGTCGCCAAGATCGTCGCGGTAATCATCATCATCGTGACCGGCCTGACGCTGGCGTTCGGGGACACCAGCGGCGGATTCCGCCGGCTGATCCAGATCGTGTTCGGCCTCTCGATCGCCTTCGCCGCGTCGAGCTTCTTCCTGTCGTTCTTCAGCTTCGGCGGGGGAGCGCTCGTCTGATGGAAGCGGGTGAGCCGATCACGGGTTTTACCGCGCCCGTCCACCGCGCGCTGACCGAGCCGATCCTGCTCGGCGGTGCGCCGCGGGCGCTCGCCATCGTCAACGGGACGCTGGCGGGCGCGATCGGCCTCGGCCTTCGCCTCTGGATCGCCGGCCTCGTCATCTGGGCGATCGGCCACGCGCTCTCGGTCTGGGCCGCCCGCCGCGACCCGCAGTTCGTCGACGTCGCCCGCCGCCACCTCCGTTACCCAACATGGATGCAGCCATGATGAGCTTGACCGAATACCGCAATAAGGCAGCGCGTCTTCCCGACTTCCTGCCGTGGGCCGCGCTGGTCGGCGAAGGGGTCGTGCTCAACAAGGACGGCAGCTTCCAACGCACGGCGCGTTTTCGCGGACCGGACCTTGATTCCGCGACGCCGGCCGAGTTGGTCGCCGCTACCGCGCGGCTGAATAGCGCGCTCCGTCGGCTCGGCTCGGGCTGGGCGATCTTCGTCGAAGCGCAGCGCACGCCGGCGCTCGACTATCCGTCATCGGAGTTTCCCGATCCCGTCTCGGCGCTGGTCGAGATGGAGCGCCGCGAACAGTTCCGTGAAGAGGGCGCGCATTTCGAGAGCCGCTATTTCCTGACGCTGTTGTGGATGCCGCCCGCCGAAGACGCCGCGCGCGCCGAAGGCTGGCTCTACGAGGGCCGGGCAAGCTCGGGCGTCGATCCGTGGGAACTACTCAAGGGCTTCACCGATCGCAGCGACCGCGTCCTGAACCTGGTCGAAGGCTTTGTGCCCGAGGTCCGCTGGCTCGACGACGCCGAGACGCTGACCTACCTCCATTCGACCGTCTCCACCCGGCGTCAGCGCGTCCGCTTGCCCGAGACGCCCATGCACCTCGACGCGCTGCTCGCCGACGAGCCGCTGACCGGCGGGCTGGAGCCGCGCCTGGGTGACCATCATCTTCGCACATTGACGATCACTGGATTCCCGAGCGTCACTTTCCCCGGCCTGCTCGATGAACTGAACCGGCTCGCCTTCGAGTATCGCTGGTCAACCCGAGCGCTCATGCTCGACAAGACCGACGCGGCCAAGCTCCTGACCAAGATCAGACGGCAGTGGTTCGCCAAGCGCAAGTCGATCGCCGCTATCCTCAAGGAAGTGATGACGAACGAGGCGTCGGTCCTGATGGACTCAGACGCCTCGAACAAGGCAGCCGACGCCGACACCGCCCTGCAGGAGCTAGGCGCCGACTATGCCGGTATGGCCTATGTCACCGCTACGGTGACGGTGTGGGACCGCGACCCCGCCATTGCCGCCGAGAAATTGCGGCTGGTCGAAAAGGTCGTCCAGGGCCGCGACTTCACTGTCATTCCGGAGGGCATGAACGCGATCGAGGCATGGCTGGGGAGTCTCCCGGGCCACATCTACGCGAACGTCCGTCAGCCCCCGATTTCCACCATCAATCTCGCCCACCTGATCCCCCTGTCAGCAGTATGGGCGGGGCCGGAACGGGACGAGCATTTCGGTGCGCCCCCCTTGCTCTATGGCAAGACCGAAGGCTCGACCCCGTTCCGGTTTTCCCTTCACGTCGGCGATGTCGGCCACACGCTGATCGTCGGCCCGACCGGCGCCGGCAAGTCGGTGCTGCTCGCTCTGATGGCGATGCAGTTCCGCCGCTACGAGAACGGCCAGGTCTTCGCCTTCGACTTCGGCGGCAGCATCCGCGCCGCCGCGATCGGCATGGGCGGCGACTGGCAGGATCTCGGCGGGATGCTCGCCGACGAGACTGGTGACGGCGTGCAGCTCCAGCCGCTCGCCCACATCGACGATTCGGCCGAGCGTGCCTGGGCCGCGGAATGGTTGGCGGCGATCCTCGCCTCCGAAGGCGTCGCGGTCGATCCGCAGGCCAAGGAGCATATCTGGTCCGCGCTCGGCTCGCTGGCGTCCGCGCCGATAGGCGAGCGCACGCTGACCGGCCTTTCCGTCCTGCTGCAAAGCCAACAGCTCAAACAAGCGCTGGCCTCCTATTGCATCGGCGGACCGTGGGGGCGGCTGCTCGACGCCGAGGCCGAGCGACTCGGCGAAGCGTCGGTGCAGGCGTTCGAGACCGAAGGCTTGGTCGGCGCCGGATCGGCCGCCGCCGTCCTGTCCTACCTGTTCCACCGGATCGAAGGTCGGCTTGACGGTTCGCCCACGCTCATCATCATCGACGAGGGCTGGCTGGTTCTCGACAGCCCGGACTTCGCGGCGCAGCTCCGCGAGTGGTTGAAGACCCTGCGGAAGAAGAACGCCAGCGTCGTCTTCGCTACGCAGAGTCTCGCGGACATCGAAACGTCGAGCATCGCGCCAGCCATTATCGAGAGCTGCCCGACGCGCATCTTCCTGCCGAACGAGCGCGCGGCCGAACCCCAGATCGCTGCCATCTACGGGCGGTTCGGCCTCAATGCCCGGCAGATCGAAATCCTCAGCCGGGCGACGCCGAAGCGCGACTATTACTGCCAGTCGCGACGCGGTAACCGCCTGTTCGAGCTGGGGCTGGGCGAGGTCGCGTTGGCCTTCGCCGCCGCGTCGTCGAAGTCCGACCAGCTCCGCATCGCCGAGATCATCGAAACCCACGGCACCTCCGCCTTCGCGGCCGAGTGGCTGCGCCATCGCGGCTGCGCCTGGGCCGTCGAGCTTCTTCCCCCCAACCAGCAGGAGTTACCGCTATGAAGACCAGAATCCTGCGCCGCGCCATCATGGCCGGCGTTCTCGCCACGTCGGGCGTCATGGGCATCACCGCCGCGACCCCGGCCTACGCGCAGTTCGGCGGGATCGTCTATGATCCGACCAACTACGCGCAGAACGTGCTGACCGCCGCCCGGTCGCTTGAGCAGATCAACAACCAGATTCAGCAAATCCAGAACCAAGCCACCAGCCTCATCAATCAGGCGAGGAACCTGGCCTCGCTGCCGTTCAGCACGCTCGCGACCTTGCAGACGCAAATCCAGCGCACCCAACAGCTCATCAGCCAGGCGCAGCGCATCGCCTACGATGTCCAGTCGATCGATCAGGCATTCACCGGCCGCTACAATGGTGCGACGACCTCCACCTCGAACGCGCAGATGGTCGCCAATGCGCAGGAAAGCTGGAAAACGAGCGTCGCGGCCTTTCAGGACACGCTGAGGGTTCAGGCGGGCGTCGTCGGCAATATCGACGGCGCGCGCACCAGCATGAACGGGCTAGTCAATGCGAGCCAGTCGGCGACCGGCGCCTTGCAGGCGGCGCAGGCCGGCAACCAACTTCTCGCGCTTCAGGCTCAGCAGATCGCCGATCTGACCGCGCTGGTCGCGTCGCAATCGCGGGCGCAGACGCTCGAAATGGCGCGTCAGACGCAGATCGAGGCGGACGCTCAGGAGCGGTTCCGCCGCTTCATGGGCAACTGAGCCATCCGCGATGCTGCACGCGATCTCACGCACTGCCAGGATCGCGGGCGTCGCGGCGCTGGCCGGTTTGATGATGACGGTGGCGATAGTGTCCGCCCTTCACCAGCCGGAAGCTGCGCCGCCGACGTCCGTCGCCGGGCCTGGGGACGCGCATCTCGATCGGCTCGCGCGCGAGCTGGATCGCTGCGCCACGCTCACCATGCCGGACTCGGGCTGTGAAACAGCCTGGGCCGAGAACCGCCGCCGCTTCTTCCGCCAGCCCGCCCCAGCGGCCGACGGCGATAGGGGCTCGACCGGACCTGCCGAGAACACCGCGCCATGAACGACACCAGCGTCATCGACACCTTCCTCAACGTCTTCACCAGCTACATCAACAGCGGGTTCGGCTTGCTGGGCGGCGAGGTCAGCTTCCTCTCGACCACGCTGATCGCCATCGACGTGACGCTGGCGGGGCTGTTCTGGGCTTGGGGCGCCGACGAGGACGTACTTCAGCGTCTCGTCAAGAAGACGCTCTATATCGGCGCCTTCGCCTTCATCATCGGCAACTTCTCCAACCTCGCCAACATCGTCTTCCAGTCGTTCGCCGGGCTCGGCCTCAAGGCGAGCGGCAGCGCGATGTCGATCGCCGATTTCATGAAGCCCGGTACGATCGCCGCGACAGGGCTTCAGGCGGCAAAGCCTCTCCTCGATGCAGCCGGGCAGTTCTCCAGCCTCTGGGCTGTCTTCGCCAACCTCGCGCTGCTCCTCGTCCTCTTGATCGCCTGGCTGATCGTCGTGCTCGCCTTCTTCGTGATCGCCGTCCAGGTCTTCATCACGCTGATCGAGTTCAAATTGGTGACGCTGGCAGGCTTCGTGCTGCTGCCCTTCGCCTTTTTCAACCAGACCGCCTTCATGGCGGAGCGAGTGCTGGGCCACATCGTCTCCACCGGCATCAAGGTGCTGGTGCTCGCGGTCATCACCGGCATCGGCACGACTCTGTTCAGCCAGTTCACCAGCGCCAACCTTGGCGCGACGCCCGACATCAATCAGGTCATGGCGATCGCGCTCGCCGCCCTGTCGCTGCTGGGACTTTCGATCTTCGGTCCCTCCATCGCCAATGGCATCGTCTCGGGTGGTCCCGCCCTTGGCGCGGGCGCTGCTGCCGGAACCGCGCTCGCGGCCGGCGGGGCGCTGGTAGGCGGCGCGGCGGCCGCCCGTCTTGGCGTCGGCGCGGCTGCCGGCATGATCGGCGGGGCGGCCAGAGGCGGCGCGTTCGCCTCTGGTGCGGCGAGCAGCGCCTATGCCCTCGGCTCGGCCGGCAAGACCGGCGGGGCGGCGGTGGCGGGCGGCGCGGCCGGCGTCGGCCGAGCAGCGGCGGGCGCGATCCTCTCGCCGCTGCGTAAGGCCGCGGCCTCGCTCAAGGACAGCTATCGCTCAGGCGGTCGCGCCGGTGTCACCGCCACCGGCGGCACTATCTCCGGCGGAGCCGCGTCAGCCGCATCGTCCGCCGACGGTCCGCCCGCCTGGGCCGCCGCCATGAAACGCCGCCAGACCATGACCCACGGCGCAACCATCGCCGCCCACACGCTGCGCTCCGGCGATGGCGGCGGCGGCGGCGCGTCCGTCGATCTCAGCCAGAAGGACTAACCGCCCATGTTCCGACGACCCATCATCCGCTACGGCCAGACGCCCGAACCCACGACGCCCTACCAGCGCGCCGCCCAAGCCTGGGACGACCGTATCGGCTCCGCCCGCGTGCAGGCGAAGAATTGGCGGCTTGCCTTCTTCGGCGTGCTCGCTTTGTCGGGCGGGCTGGCCGGCGGTCTCGTCTGGCAATCCGCTCGCGGTCATATCGTGCCGTGGGTTGTCCAGGTCGATAAGCTCGGCGAGGCGCAGGCCGTCGCGCCCGCCGAGGCCGGCTACCTTCCGACCGACCCGCAGATCGCCTTCCACCTCGCGCGCTTCATCGAGGAGGTGCGCAGCATCCCCGCCGATCCGATCGTCGTGCGGCAGAACTGGCTTCGCGCCTACGATTTTACGACCGATAAGGGCGCGCTGTTCCTCAACGACTACGCCCGCGCCAATGACCCGTTCGCCCAGATCGGCAAGGTTCAGGTCGCAGTGGACGTGTCCAGCGTCATTCGAGCTTCGCCCGAGAGCTTCCGGGTTGCCTGGACCGAGCGGCGCTATCAGGACGGCAGCCTGGCCGCGACCGAGCGCTGGTCCGCCATCCTCACCGTCGTCTTCGTGTCCCCGCGCACGCCCGATGCCCTGCGCAAAAACCCGCTCGGGGTCTTCGTCAACTCCCTCAATTGGTCAAAGGAATTGTCGCAATGACGCGCCCAACGCTTCGCCATGCCGCTTCCGCGGCCCTGCTCGTATCTGCTTCGGCACTCGCCGGCTGCGCCACGGCGGCCAAGCCGCCGGCAATAGCCTATGACGATCCGCCCCCTGCCATCGCGGCGACCCCTGCGCCCGAGGCCCCCAAGCCGGTCGAAGTGGTTACGGTCCCCGAGCCGCTGCCGCTGCCCGGCCAGCTCAAGCCGGTCGCGCCGGATTCCCGCCCGCCCGAGGCCGCCGATCCGCGCAACCGCGTGGCCGCGGCCAATGCGGCAGCCCGCGTGCAGCCAGTCAAGGACGGCTTTCTCAACGCAATTCAGCAATATCCGTGGACGGACGGCGCGCTTTATCAGGTCTACGCCGCGCCCGGCCAAGTGACGGACATCGCTCTTCAGGAAGGCGAGCAGCTCGTCGGCGCGGGGCCGGTCGCGGCCGGCGACACCGTGCGCTGGATTATCGGTGATACGATCAGCGGCGCGGGCGCGACGGCACGGGTGCATATCCTCGTCAAGCCGACCCGGCCCGACCTTTCCACCAATCTCGTCATCAATACCGACCGGCGGACGTATCATCTGGAACTGCGGGCCGGCGCCTCGGCCTACATGGCGTCGGTCTCATGGACCTATCCGCAGGATGCACTGATAGCCTTGCAACGCCGCAACGCCGCCGCCGTGGCCGCGGCGCCCGTCGCGGCCGGCTTGGACATCGCGTCGCTCAATTTCCGCTATCGCATCGGCGGCGACCGCGCTCCCTGGAAGCCGCTGCGCGCGTTCGATGACGGCCGCCAAGTCTATGTCGAGTTTCCAGCGGGGATCTCGCAGGGCGAGATGCCGCCGCTGTTCGTGATCGGCTCGGCCGGCGACGCCGAGCTGGTCAACTTCCGCGTCCAAGGCCGCTACATGGTGGTCGATCGCCTGTTCGCTGCCGCGGAGCTGCGCCTGGGCGACAAGCACAGCGAGCAGCACGTTCGCATCGTGCGCGATGATGGACGGGGGCGGCCGTGAGCGATCCCGCCGACACCCCCGAAGACGAATCGGCTCCGCCGTCAGCCGATGCGCGCCCATTCCAGCTCAGAGGCGATCCACCACGCGTCATGCGCCTGTCGAGGAAGGCCCTCGCGGTCGTCGGCGTCGCCGCTGGGCTCGGCATCGGCGGCTCGCTGATCTACGCCTTGCGGCCTGCCGGCCCGCATGAGGCGAAGGAACTCTATAACACCGACAGCCGGGCCGGCGACGCGATCACGTCCGGGCCGAGGGATTATGCGCAAGCTCCACGGCTTGGGCCGCCGCTCCCCGGCGATCTTGGCCGCCCGATCGTCGCGGCGCAGGAGCGCGGCGCGGCGGTCCCCGCGCCGCCCATCGGCGGGCAGACCGCGCCTCCCGACCCGCGCGCTCAGGCCGCCGAAGCAGCTCGCCAGCGGGCTGCCCAAGAGCGCGACGCCGCCCGCATCAGCGCAGTCTTCTTGGGGGGCGGGACCGCCGGCGCGAGCGCATCGCCCGCCCAGCTCGCCGGCTCGGGAGCATCGCCGGTTGCAGCTTCGGCGCCGGCGGCTGCCGCCGCGCCGACCGCCAGCGGCCAGGGCGATCAGGCGAGCAAACGCGCTTTCCTCGCTCAAGCGTCGAATCAGCAAACGGGGAGCGTAGAACGGCTCACGGCGCCGGCCTCACCGAACATCGTGCAGGCCGGCAGCATCATCCCGGCCGCGCTCATTACCGGCATCCGTTCCGACCTTCCCGGCCAGATAACCGCGCAGGTGACGCAGAACGTCTTTGACAGCCCGACCGGCCGCATCCTGCTCATTCCGCAAGGCGCGCGGCTGATCGGCGAATACGACAGCCAGATCACCGCCGGCCAAACGCGCTTGCTGCTCGCCTGGGATCGCCTGATCCTGCCGGATGGCCGCTCGATCGTTCTCGAGCGTCAACCCGGCGCCGATGCGGCGGGCTATGCGGGCTTGCAAGATCGCGTGGACGAGCATTGGGGTAACATGCTCAAGGCTGCCGCGATCTCGACGCTGCTCGGCGTCGGAGCCGAGATGGCGACTAACAACAACGATCCGCTGGTGCAGGCTCTGCGCTATGGAACGCAGGACACTATCAATCAGACCGGTCAGCAGACAGTTCGCCGCCAGCTCGAAGTGCCGCCGACGCTCACCATTCGCGCAGGTTATCCGCTCCGCGTGGTTGTCACGCGCGACTTGGTGCTCGATTCTGTGGGAGCAGTCCGATGATGAAACTCAAGCTGGGGCCGCTTGCCGACGATCGGCCGGTCAAGCTCGCCGTGGAATTGCCTGCCGCCGTGCATCGCGATCTCGTCGCCTATGCGGCAGCTCTAGCGGCGGAAACCGGCGGCTCGCCAGCCGCGCCGGAAAAGCTGGTCGCGCCAATGCTGGCGAGGTTCATGGAAACGGATCGCGGCTTTCGGCGAAGGAGCAGGAAGCAGGATTGAACGCCGCGAGTTTTAGTGTCCCATGAACTTCTTGAAGCGGTCCCGACCTCCGGCCTCAGTTACGGCTTCCTGCGCATTGGCGCACTCGTCGCCGCGCACCGAGCCGTGTCGGCACCCGGCCACCACACGACGCACTTTGTCGATGTGCGCTGAAAAATACTGAGGACCATGCGCACCGCTCGGCAGCACGGCCGTTGAGGAGGCACGGGTAATTGTCTCGGTGGGCTGCGCCGGAGAGATCACTGACCGCAATACAAAACCGATAATCAAGGTGATCACCGCTACAATTGTCCTATTTCTCTACATAACCCGAATATCGCGTGATTCTATATTGTTCTTGAGTACATGGCAAAGCGCGCTTTAATGAACGAAAGAAAACGACGAAGCGCAGGATTACTGTTATCGACACGCCAGAAGCCCGAGTAGCCGGTCAGCGCCGGTCCCTGTTCACCGTAGATCGGACGGAAGACGACGTCAGGATACCGATTACCCGTGGAGCCCTCGCAGACGATGCTGACGGCAGAGCTACAGCCGAGAATGCTCAATACTGTCTCGCGGCTTGCTCGATGCACTCGGATATCAGGCGTTGATCCAGAGATCGCCAACCGCCCCAGCAGCATGTCTCGTATCTCGGGACCAGGATCGGCTGCCGGCAACAAGAACCTCTCGCCCCGAAGGTCCGTCCAGTGGACCAAGTCTCGATCCGCGAGAGCATGCGATGTCGGCAGCGCGGCAAGCATTCTTTCGCTCCAGAGCAGTTCAGAATGAAATCCGTCGTTGGCCGCGGCACCCATTACAATCGCGATGTCGATTTCACCGCTGTCCAGGCCAGCGAGGAGGCTGCTGCGGTCGGCTTCGATCCAATCCATTTCGACATCGGGGTGGCCTTCGTGCCAACTCAGTAGGGTTGCGCGCAAATTACCTGCGGAAACCGGACCGTTGTGACCTAGTCTGAGGCCGCCGGCGCGGCCCTCGCCGGCCGCGCGCATCATCGCCACCATCTTGTCCGCCATTGCTACCATCGGCTTCGCGTTGCGAACGAAGGAGCTGCCCGCTAACGTCATAGTGACGCCGGCCCGCGAGCGCTCGAATATCGGCATCCCGATCGAGCGCTCCAGCTTTAGGATGGCCCGGCTCAACGTCGATTGCTCGATGTTGAGGGCGCGGGCGGCGCGATACAGGCTCCCATGGTCCGCAGCGGCTATAGCATAGCGAAGCTGGCGTATGTCGAACGCCATTTAAAATATACCTAGACAGTTGACCCCGCACCATAGTCTGCTGATCAGGGTAAGCCCTTTGGAGATGTTCCAAATAGACTCCCAGCATCGGTCATCCTAACGCGCGAGAAGAATGTGGGTATGTTCACCCTCCACCGGAACGGCGGCAGATGCACTATATAATCGCCACCTTACGTCCGGGTAATCGATCCGAACGAACTCCTTGCCAATCAGGGAATTAAGACCGTCTTAGCTCGTGCATGGCCAGATTGCTGCCGCACCCAAGCATCTCGAAAGTCCGTCAGCGCAACTTTGCGATCGATTACCACCCGAATGCGGTTTTCGACAACAGCGTTGACCAGTTCCGCGAGCCGATCTCCCGACAAGTCAAGCGCGAACATGGAGGCAGACACGCCCTTAGATCTGGCTTTCTCCGCATCGGGCGGTGAGACCGTCGAAACGAGCCGACCGCCTTGCCGTAACAAGCCGAAGGAGCGTGCCTGGGTGTCACCGCCGATCAAGTCAAGGACGACGTCGACCGGTTCGTCCAGGGCCGCGAAATCCTCCGAACGATAGTCGATAACGCGATCCGCTCCCAACTCGCGCGTAAATGCCACTCCGTCGCCAGACGCCGTCGCCAGAACACGAGCGCCAGCGGCTTTTGCGAACTGGATTGCGAAGGTTCCTACTCCGCCCGCGCCAGCGTGGATCAGCACGGTCTCGCCTGTTTTCAGATTAGCTGAGTCGATAAGAGCGAACCACGCGGTCCCACCTGCGGTGGGGATGCAGGCCCCCTCATCCGGAGTGAGCGGCGTTGGCAGTCGAACACACGCTGCAGCGGGAACGCTGGCATACTCAGCAAACCCGCCGCCACGCGACGGATTCGGGCGAGCAATTATCGCGTCGCCCTCATCGAACGCGGTCACGCCATAGCCAATGCGTTTCACCACGCCGGCAAAGTCGGTTCCTAGTGTGAAAGGAAATGCCAGTGGAAACCAGTCGGACAAGTAGCCGGCCTGCAACTGAATATCGAGTGGATTGAGCGCCGCCGCCTGGACCTGCATCAGCACCTCGCCTTCGGTTGGTTCAGGCATAGCGATGTCGTCGATGGCGGGCTCGTTGCCATAGCCTCGGATGCGGACTGCCTTCATCGATGGCTCCTAACTGTGGCTCGCGTGAACGCGAGCCATCCTGTAAGCAGAGTACGAACTCATATCCGATTACTCTCACGAGAGCAATATGTCATCTATCCGCCTTTTTATCCTGTCCTCCTTTGCTGAGCTTGGCCCGATGCATGGGCACCGGCTGCGGCTAGAGGCAGAGCGCAAGCATATGCCGTTGTGGACCGACATTCCCGTTGGCGCCGTTTATGGTGCGATGAAGCGGCTTGCCGCCGAGAATTTGTTGCGCGAGGTCGGACGCGAACAGCATGGCAATCGGCCAACCCGGCAGCTTTACGAGATTACCGACGCCGGGCGCGACGCGTTGGCACAGTTGCGTCGTGCGGGGCTGGAAGAGGTATGGTTTCGCTACGACCCGTTTGACCTGGCGCTCACCCGATGCGATCCAGCAACGCTCGATATGCTCCCGCAAACGCTACGAGTGCGATTGGAACGCGTGCAGGCGATGTTGACGGCCAGCAGCAATACTCTTGCCACGGCGACGCCGCATATAAGCCTAGCCGAGGAATGGGCATTGCGCCATTCCGAGCACCGCCTGAAAGCCGAGGTTGAGTTTCTCAGCGCGCTCGTCGATGCCGCGCCCGAAATCGTTGCTGACGAACTCCGGCCGCGTCCGAAGAAACCCAAGAACGAACTAGGAGCTTCGATCAGCCGACAACCGGCCGACGCAGACGATGCGCATGGGTAAGTATCAAAATGTTGCGAAAGCTCTCGGGGGCGCCAACACCGTCCCATCGTCGGCGAGATTGACCACGGCATCATTTTGCGTCCGCTTCCAGAAACTCTGCTACGGGTTTCCAGATTGCATTCGACTCCCTGCTGCCTGGAGGCGCCAGGAACGCTGAGTGACCATAATCGGTCTCGACCCTCACCTCCTGCGCACTTGGAAGTTTCTTCAGCAATTCCTCGGTCAGATACGAGGGGACTGTTCGGTCGCTGCTGATGTCCACCACCAGCGTCCGCGCGTTGACCCGCGCCAGCGCCGCCTTCACGTCATTGCCGAACGGAACTCCGACGTCATGGACCGCACTGGCTCGATAGCGATATAGCAGGCTGATTGGATCCCAATTCCTGGTCCAGCTTCGTGCCAGCGCCTCGACCTCAGCGCGATTGGACGCTTCGCCCTGCCGCACCAGATAGGCATCGCTGCGCAGCCACGGCATGAACAGCGCCGCCGCCGCGCGCAAGCGCGCAGCGGCGCTCCGATGGGGGTCGTTGCCCCCAAGGACAGCCTCCATCCCGTCAGTAATGGCACGGAAATGAGCATCGCTGCGGGCAGCGGGCGCGACCAGGACCAATCGGTCGATCGGAATGGGCTGGTGTACCGCCCATTCCAGCGCCTGGAACGACCCCATCGATGCTCCCGCTACGGCGTGGAGATGTTCGATTTTAAGCACGTCGTGGATAAGGCGCGCCTCGGCCGCGACCATGTCGCGGATAGTGTACGGCGGAAAATGTGCGCCTAACCCATCGGCCGGATTGGAGGACGCCCCACCGCCGATTGGGTCGACCGTGATGATAAGGAAGCGGTCCGTGTCGAACGGCTTTCCCGGCCCGATCAATGCGTCGTAGCTGTGGCGGCCGCCGCTGGTGGGCGGTAGCAATAGGACTGCGTTGTCGTGCGCCGCATTGAGGTGGCCGTGCAAGCTGTAGCCGACCTGCATCGCGATCTGGCGCCCCCGCTCGAACTGGAAGGCGCCGATCGACGCCACCGCGTCGCCCTCCGCGCCCGCAGCCTGGGCCGCCCCGAGCGCCAGAACGGCTGCAGCGAAGAATAGGCCCAGCTTCTTCATTGTCCTATGTCCCGCACGACCGAGGAGTAGGGGATCGGCGCCCACGCATAGCCGGCATCTGAGCGAGCGATGTGCCCGAGTCCCGGAAAGGAAATATGCGGTGCGGCCACCAGCGTGTGCGCGCGGGCGAGCTCCGCGAGCGCTGCCTTACGCGTGCGCGCCGCGACCGCCTCGTCGGCATCGAAATCGACGGTAATGTCGGGCCGTTGCAACTGGACTTCCGCAGCATGGATGATGTCGCCGACCACACGCATCCGATGGCCGCGGCTCTCGATCTCGTAGAAAGTATGGCCAGGCGTGTGGCCAGGCGCGGCAATGGCGCGGATGCCGGGAAACAGCGTCGCGGGCGCGTCGAAGGTGCGGATGCGGCCCGCAGTCATATAGGGCGCCAACGCAGCGCGACCTTGCACGAACATCTGCTGGTGGCTCGCCTTGGCGCGCGCCTTGGCAGCGTCGCTGAGCCAATAATCGAGTTCGCTCTTCGATAAGTAGATCGTGGCGTTCGGGAATACGCGCCGGCCGTCCAGCGTCAGTCCGCCCGAGTGGTCCCCATGGACATGTGTCAGCAGGATCACGTCGATGGTCTCGGGCGCGTAGCCCGCCGCCTTCAACATCGCCGGCAACCGCCCGCAGCAGTCCCCGAATAAGCGGCCCGCGCCGGCATCGATCAGGATGCGGTGCTCGCCGGTGTCGATCAGGAAGCTGTTGATCGAAGTCTCGCGATCCAACGGCTCTCCTGCATCCCGGAAGATCGCGGTAAGACCTGCCCGGTTGGCACCGTGCAGAAGGCTCCCGAACGGTATGGGCGTTGTGCCATCGGTGAGAACGGTAACTTTGAAGTCACCCAGCGTCACCCGATAATAGCCGGGGGCCTGCGCCTCCAATTGTTGATTTGGGACGGGTTGTCGCTCTTGCGCCCAGGCTGTCCATGGCAAAAGGGCAACTGCAATGACGGCTAATGCAACAGATCGAATATTCATCTTGTTACCTCGCACTACTGAGGTGCCACGGGTTAGCGGCACGGCATCTTGCGCGCGAAGAGATGTGCCCATAGCTTCCAGTCCGGAAGTACGTACCTAGAGGTAAGTATGAAAAAGAGTTCGGCTTCGTTCCGCGACCTCCAATGCGACGTGTTCCTAGCCGACTGTCCGGCGCGCAAGGTGCTGAGCCTGTTGGCGGAGAAATGGACGCTGCTGGTCGTCCACGCGCTCAGCGAGCGCACCTACCGCACTGCGGAGCTGCGCAAGCGGATCGGCGGCGTTTCAGAGAAGATGCTTGTCCAAGCGCTACGCCGGCTGCAGCAGCACGGCCTCGTTACGCGCACCAGTTATCCTGAGGTGCCGCCGCGTGTAGAGTATGCTCTCACGCCGCTCGGTTTATCGCTCAGCAGCGTCGTACGAGAGCTCGACCAATGGGTGGAGGCTCACGCCATCGAAATCGAGGAATGGACCGAAACAATGCCCAACTGAATAACGCGACACTTGAGCAGATCACTTCAGGGGAGGACGTCGAGAGCCTTGCCAAGGCGATCGAGCAGCGCCGCGTTGCTGGCGGCCTTCGGCAGTTCGCGGTGAACGAAGGCCCGCAGGCGCCGAACGTCGCGCAGCGGCAATCTCAGATCGAGCTGCGTCCCGCCGAGCGCGGCAGGATCGGTCCGTTGCGCCTGCCTTCCCGAGGCGAGGAAGTGATCGAGCAAGCACTTGCGATCCTTAAAGCTCCAGCCGAGCGTCTCCAGCTCGGCCGGCGAGAGGGAGAGCAAGGCCAGCGCTATCTCCATGATGTCGTCGAACGGCAGCGCCAGTCGGACGCGGCGACCGCCACGCTCGCGCCAGCTTGTAATCGCACCGGGCATCAGCACACTTCCTCGCCTGCGAACCGCTCCATCGCACACAGGTCAGTGCCGCGTCGTTGGACTATCCAAAGCCTGCAACGCGGCAAGCACGTCATCGACCGACACCGGCGCCGCGGCGCCGGCAGGCCGGCGCAGAGCGGGCTGGTCGGGCACCGCTGAGGCGTCGGACGCCCAAGATGCAAGGATGGCGCGCTTCACTTCGGGTTCCAGCGTGGGATGGTGCGCGACTTCGAACGGATGGGTGAAACGCGAAAGCGCCCGTGACATGGCAAATCCTCCTTTCCTTTCGCTCGTCTAGGTTTGGGCAATAATAGCCCTGCTCAGATACTGTATGCTCGGCTTGCTGGCCCACAGTCGCCCGCGCGCAGGAGACCATGATCGCCTCCTGACGCGGGCGGCATGCAGATCTCTCACCGCTTTCCTTCCTGCGTCTGGCTGGCCTGACGCGCATGTTCGAACAAACCACGGATCCGATCCAGCAGACCGGCGCCATGCTGTTGCCCACTCGTCTTGCGGTCGATCTCGTCCACAGCAGCAAGCAGGTCGCTCATGTCCTTCTCGGTCGCGTAGCCGAGGGCCTGCCCGAGACGCAGCTCGGTTCGCGCCGTCGCCAGTAAGTTCCGGAGCCTGGTGTTTTCCGCCGGGGTCCGATCGGCTTTCTCCGACAGGCCCTTGGCCGCTTCGATCGCAGCCTGAGCGCGCACGAGCGGCAGAGGAATAATGGTGTGTTCAACGACGATGGTGCTCAGTGCCGTTTCCAGCACCGCCTTCGCCTCCCTCGTCTTGCCCTGGTGGAGCATTGCCGCCGCTTGTTTGATGGCGTCCGGGTAGGTCGCGAGCGGAAGGTCGCTGACGCTGACCACGGTCTCGCTGGCGAGACCGGAGATCAGACGGCGGGCATCCTGAAGCCGCCCGCGGTCGATCGCCGTCTTCACCGCGGCACGCGCATCCTCGACGCCTTGGATCGTGCCGAGCACGTCCTGCGTCGTCACCGATACATCGACCGGCGCGAGCGCAAGATCTGGCGTGCGCGCGAGCACGATCTCCAGCTTGCCCGTGGCGCGCTCCAGCGCGGCTATCGCATCGCCGGTCTTGTTCTGGTCGATGGCGGTGAGCGCGTTCTGGGTCTCGCGTAGCGCGGCCACGGCCTCCTGGACCAGCTGCCCACGATCGGCATTCGGAGCAGCGGTTACCGCCTGCCCGCTAGGCGACACCATTGGTGGCGCTCCATTGGCCTGGACGGTTTTTTCCGCCTGCGCTTGGTTGTCCTTGATCGGTTGCGAGCATGACGCGGCGGTCAAGACAAGGGCCGCCAGCGCTGTTGTCGATAGAAGTTTGCCGAGCATCTCATCCTCCTTCCTTCGTCGGCAGTTCAATGATTTTCCGGGACTCGCGCGCGGTCCGGCCTCGCCCGAGCCCGGCTCGTGCGGTCAGTAGCAGCGCCAGACGCGCGCGTGCGGTCCCGCCCAGCGCCAGCCGCAGTCGCGGTACCAGCCGCCATGCCAGCGATACCAGCCATAGTGGGGACCGGGGACGGCGTACCATACAGGGCCGTACCAGCCGGGTGCCGCCGGGTGGTGCCCGATCCAGTGGCGCCAGCCCGGACCCCACGCCGGGGGCGGCGCCCAGACCTGGGCCGTGGCCGGAACGGCGGCCAAGGTGAAGATCGCAAGCAATGCTGCGATCAGTGATTTGATGAGCTTCATTGCAACCTCCTTTCATTCCTGAAGAGCCGCGTCGGTGATGACGCCGCTCAGCCGCCCACGGGCGATGGGGTAGTCGCCGCAGCAAAGCGCGTGCGGCCCGGTCGGCCAGCAGCAGACCGGCGGCGCAGGATCGCAAAGGCGCGTGACCGGGCCAGCATGACGACGGCGGGCCGGCTGCCGCATCTCGAACCTTATCCCTTGCCGCCTGCAGAACCGCTCCGCCGACTCCCGGTCCGGGAATCTCAGGATCACGTTCGCGAGCGGGTCGCTTCCGCCCGTCCAGCCGGTCAGCGGGTCGACGAACGGACGCATGCGGGGCGCGAAGCGCACTCGCCATTGCCCGCGCCGGGCCCGCCCTCCCTGATTGGTGGCGAGTGGCACCGGCTCGACAATGGCGAGCGCGTCCAGCGGCAGCGCGCTCGATGACGCCGGCCCTAGTGCGACATTGTCGTTCGCAGCCAGGACCGGCTCGACATCGGGACGGGGCGGCCCGGGAAGCCGGTCCCGGGCCACATCCTCAAGCGGCCGCGCCATGGATCGGGATGCGGCGAACGTTCTCGTTCGCTCCCTCCGATCTCGGCAGCGTGACGGTGAGCACGCCGTTCTTGAAGGTCGCGCTTGCCTTGTCGCGCTCGATGCCACGCGGCAGGCCGATCCGACGCTCGAAGCGGCCATAGCTGCGCTCCGAATAGCCCCGGTCCTTGTCCTCGACCTCGGCCTTCTTCTCGCCGCGGATCGTGAGCACGCCTTCCTCGACCTGGACGTCGACATCCCTCTCATCGAGCCCTGCAAGCTCAGCGGTGACGCGGATGTCCTTGTCGGTTTCGGCAAGCTCGACCTGAGGCCAGACGAGGCTGCGGTCGAAGCCGGCGAGAGACGGAACGCCGAAGCCGCGGAAGACATCGTCGAACAGACGGTTCACGTCGCGATGGAGCGACAGCAGCGGGTGACTTTCGCCGTCGCGCTCGGCGTTGATGGGCGTGGGCAGCCGGTTTTCCTGCCGGCTCCAGGGAATGAGATCACGAATAGCCATGATGTTCATCTCCTCGTTGGGCTGGATTTCGGGCGTGGCTCACCGGTCGCCACCCCGCGTGGGGACGGCGCGCCGGCAAGCCGGTTCAGTGCAGGATCAGGCCGCCTTGGCCTCGGTCTTCGGGCCCTCGATCCGGTCGTTGGCGGGATTGCCGCCACCGATCTCGATCTTGCGCGGCTTCATCGCCTCGGGGACGACTCGCATCAGCTCGATCGAGAGCAGGCCGTTCTCGAACCGGGCATTTCCCACCTCGATGAAGTCGGCGAGCTGGAAGCGCCGTTCGAACGCGCGGGTCGCGATGCCGCGATGCAGATACTCGCCCTTGTCCGCGTCATCGGCGCGCTTGCCGCTGACGGTGAGCTGGTTCTGCTGGGCGACGATCTCGATCTCGTTGGGCGCAAAACCCGCCACCGCGAGCGTGATGTGGTAGCTGTCCTCGCCTTCCTTGACGATGTCGAAAGGCGGATAGCCGTCCGCCGGCGCGTCGCTGCGCATGCCGCTCTCGAGCAGGTCGAACAGGCGGTCGAAGCCGACCGTGGAACGCCGATACGGCGTAAAGTCGAAATTGGTCCTCATAGCCAAATCCTCCATATGAGCGATCTGGGCACGAGGAGCGCCGGTAACGTGAGAGCCGGCGCCCTCTATGTCCCACCGGACCCGAACACGGCGCCCGGCGACAAGAAATTATGTAGCATAATCTCCGATTCAAGACCGCCAATGCTCAGTTTTTTCGTTATAGACGGTTGTCGTCCGACGCAAAGAGCGGCTGACGTTCGCTGGATCCGGTCAGCCCGTTCGTTAGCGTCATTGAATACCCCTTCCGGCAAGGGCGCGCTTTCGCCTGATTACGCAGACGATGCTTCAACTCGCCGTATAGTAGTCCAAGACGTGCTCACTTCCTTCATGGCACTACTGAAGCGAACATGAGCAACATTATCAACTAGGAATTGAACCCTAAATGGCCATTCGGGTCGAATACGCTTCGAGGAGGTTCGGATGAGCGAGGTTATGAAAGCAGTCCGGCTGCATGCATTCGGAGGACCGGAAGTCCTGGTTTACGAAGATGCTCCGAAGCCGCAGGTGAAACCGGGCGAGGTGCTGGTCCGCGTCCATGCCGTCGGGGTCAACCCGCCCGACTGGTATCTGCGCGAGGGCTATAAAATGCTGCCGCCGGAGTGGCAGCCCGAGATGACGTTTCCGATCATTCCCGGCACCGACATCTCCGGCGTCATCGAGGCGGTGGCCGATGACGTGACGGACTTCTCCGTCGGCGACGAAGTCTATGCCGTGGTCCGGTTTCCGAGCGGCATTGCCGGGGAAAGTCGGGCCTATGCCCAATATGTCGTCGCACCGGTGTCCGATCTCGCGCTCAAGCCGGGTGGTATCGATCATGTGCACGCTGCAGCCGCCCCCATGTCGCTGCTGACGGCCTGGCAGTTCCTGATCGAGCAGGGGCATGACGCGCCGAACCCGCTCCAGCCCGCCCAGCACGTCCCCGTGCCGCTTGAGGGGAGAAAGGTTCTCGTGAACGGCGCCGCTGGCGGGGTTGGTCACTTCCTGGTGCAGTTGGCGAAATGGAAAGGCGCGCATGTGATCGCTGTCGCCTCCGGCAGGCATGAGGCGATGCTGCGCGATCTCGGCGCCGACGCCTTCTACGATTATGGCAAGACCAACGTCGAAGACGTGCTCACCGACCTCGACCTCGTGGTGGACGCGGTCGGGGGTCCGACGAGCGGTCGGTTCCTCAAGACATTGAAGCGGGGCGGCGCGCTCTTTCCGGTGTTCGGGTTGGGCTTCGACGACAAGGGCGAGGCCGCGCGGCTCGGCGTTACCGTGTCGACGACCCAAGTCAATTCGAACGGCCCGCAACTGGCCGAGATCGCGCCCCTGCTGGACAACGGCACGATACGCGTCATGATCGACAGCGTTTTTCCGCTCGCCGACGCGCGCAAGGCGCATGAGCATGCCGCGACAGGGCACCTCCAGGGCAAGATCGTCCTGACGGTCGTCTGACGCGCATGTCATAAAAGCCGGGACGACGCTGAGAGCTAAGCTCGATCGCTACCTCACGGCTCGTTCAAGCGCCGATCGCGGTCAATGAAATGAGAGCAGGGACCGTGAAACTGGGACGTCCGACTCTTCATCAACGAGTCCGTCGTAGTGCGAAGCGGCGCAGGCGAAGGAGAACAGTTGGCCGCGGCGGCCGGGGGCGGCCCTATAATAGTACGAACGGCGAGATGTATTCGTTATGTTTATCCGGCGCGGGGCGCCAACATCCTGATCGCAGCGATAGCGGCCAGCGGCGGCCAGATGCGGAATTTGCGTAGCGTTCGTTGCAGAATTCGCTACGTCGCCCCTCCGTCCAACGTCGGTTTGTGGGCAGAGTCCCGACGTTTCGACGAAGCAACTCGCCGCCGCCATAACCCGGTGTTTAAGAGCGGATTTTTTTGACTTCCTGAACACGAAACTCTGGCCGCTATTAGAATGCCGACCTTCGGGAGATCGAACGAAAAATCGGACTTTCGTTCACGTTGGCTCCGCCGCGAAACCGGTCGTTCATTCAGGAAGAGGCTCCGATCGGAATGGGCTAAGGCGGCGCGGTGCTCATCCGCGAAACATATTGATAGCTGGATCGTGCGCCGGCCCGCCGGGGGGCATAGACGGGCCGGCGCCTGCGGCTGGCTCAGCGACGGGGGAGCTTTGCCAGGGCAGCCTTGTAAGCGGCGTAATGCGTGCCCTCGTCGACCGCGATCTGGCGGAACATCTGCGCCACCTTGGTGTCGCCGGCCGCCTCCGCCTCCTTGGCGAAATTCACGTACATCGTGACATTCTCGTAGTGCTCGCCCTTCATGGCGTCCTCGAGGTTCACGCTATTGGTGCTGCCGAGCCGCAACGCCTGCGCTTCGCGATCGAAATGCTCGTTGGCCTCGACGTTGGCCGACGCGCGGAAGAGCTTGGCGAGTTCGGGCTTGCCCGCCGCCTGCGCCTGCTCGGCATACCGCAGATACTTCAGGTTGGCATAGGCCTCCCCGTGCATTGCGGCTTCGAGGTTCGCTCGCGTGCTGGCGGCCAGCGGACGGGTCGGCGCCGACGGCGCGGCGGTCACGCTGACGGCGAAAATGGTCGCGGCACTAGCGGCGGCGACGATCAAGGACTTTATCATGGTCAGTTCTCCATTGCCGCCGGAAATGCGGCTGCCCCGCTATCGACCCGGGTCCTGACGGCGACCTGACAGGCTGACAGAAACGCATTTTCAAGACGTCGGAAAAACTCGCTGCGCCGTCAGGTTTCGGTCAGGCGCTCCTGCGATCTCCGGGCCATCGAGGCTATCCCGCCTCTGACAGGAGTTCGTTCGATGATCCGATTTGCCCCCCTGAAGGTTGCAGCCTTTCTCGCCGCCGTTGCAGCCGCGCCGATGGCGATGGCGTCACCCGTCTGCACGAAGGCACCCCAGGCCAAATGGATGACACCGGCACAGATGAAAGGCCGCGTCGCCAAGATGGGCTATCGCGACGTCAAGGTCTTCCAGGTGTCCGGCAGCTGTTACGAGATCTACGCCCACACCAAGGACGGCAAGCGCGCCGAGGTCTATTTTAACCCGGTGAACGGTGCGGTCGTTCAGAACAACGTCGATTGACGATGGACCACGTCGCTCCAGCGGCTCCTTCCCAAGACCCTGCTCGCAGCCGCGGCAGGGTCAAGGTCTGGGACCCGATCGTCCGCCTCTTCCACTGGACCGTGGCCGGAGGCGTCATCGCCAACCTGACGTTCCTGAAGCACGAGGAAACGCCGCATATCTATGTCGGCTACGCAGTCGTCACGGCGCTGGCGATCCGGCTGATCTGGGGCGTCATCGGCCGGCGTCACGCCCGGTTCGCCAGCTTCGTGCCCAGCCCGTTCGAGTTGCTGCGCTATTTCCGCGCGATGGCCGCCCGGCGCGAGCCGCGCTACATCGGGCACAACCCGGCCGGAGGTGCGATGATCGTCGTCCTTCTTGTCCTGCTGGCGACGGTGGGTACCAGCGGATGGATGATGGGGCTCGACCGGTTCTGGGGTGTAGGCTGGGTGGAGACGTTGCACGAAACCGCTGCCAATGTTCTGATCGGCGCGGTGGCGTTGCATGTCATCGGCGCGATCGTTGAAAGCGTGCGGCACCGCGAAAACCTGCCGCTGGCGATGGTCACCGGCTACAAACGCGCACCAACGGGGACCGACATCGACCATGCGCCTGCTCCTGATTGAGGACAACGCCCGGCTCGGCAGCCTCGTTCGCGAGGGTCTGATCCCCCAGGGTTTTGCGGTCGATTGGGTCGAGACCGTCGAGGACGCCGATCTGGCGATGAAGGTGGCGACATATGATCTGCTGCTGGTCGACCTCGGTCTGCCCGACGGAGACGGCCTGGACATCGTCCGCCGCTCCCGCCGAGACAAGAATGCGACGCCGATCCTTGTCCTGACCGCGCGGAGCGGCCTCGACGATCGCGTCACCGGACTGGACGCGGGCGCCGACGACTATCTGGTGAAACCGTTCCAGATCCCGGAACTCGCGGCGCGGTGCCGTGCCCTGCTGCGACGGCCCGGGGCGTCGCTCGGCACCCAGCTCGCCGCGGGCAACGTCGTGCTCGATTGTGCCTCGCGGTCGGCCGAGGTGGGCGGCGCAGCGATCGACGCGACGCCGCGGGAGATCAACCTGCTCGAGGTTCTGCTCCGCCGCGCCGGACACGTCGTCGCCAAGCCGGCGCTTGAGAACACGCTTTATGCGATGGATGCCGAGGTGACGCCCAACGCGTTGGAAGCAGCGGTATCGCGGCTGCGCAAGCGCCTGACGGCCGCCGGGGCGGACGTGCAGGTCCGCACCGTGCACGGCGTCGGCTATGCACTGTTCGCGCCGAGCGTATCCCGTGAGTAGGACGGGCACCGTCCGGCCGGGGCGACGGCCCCCTACGCTGTTCCGACAGATCGCGGCGCGTCTGGCGGCGTTCACGCTGCTGTTCGCAGCGCTCGACGTCGGGATCGTCGTGTTCACCTACAGTCGCCAGCCCGAATCGCTCGCGCAGGAACTGCTGACGCTTGAAGCGGCAAAGGCTCAGGCAGGCGGCGTGCTGTCACCCGACCTGCTGGCCGGACCGCCGGGGGCCGAATCCTGGCCCGCGCGCTATGTCGAACCGGGATCGCCCGAACTCCGGCGGGTAGGGGAAACCGGGATCGACGGCGCTTCGACCCTGGTCGACTGGACGCGGCGCGAACAGGTTCCTGGCGGCTATCGGATATCGGGCGTTCGCGCGATCGATCGCGGCAACGAGCGGCGATGGCTGGCGATGCAGTTCGAGGGCGACGGCATCCGCCCCTATGTGCCGGTGATCGTGAACGAAATCATCCAGCACGTAATGCTGCCGCTGATCCCGCTGTCGCTGTTGCTGTTGCTGTTCAACGCCTTCGCCGTCCGCCGCGTGCTCCAACCGCTTCGCCATGCCGAGCGCGAAGTGGACGCGCTGAAACCCGACAACACCCTGCTTCGCCTTTCCGAGCCGAGTGAGCCGCGAGAGGTCAATACGCTCGTCAGTGCCGTCAATCGGGCGCTCGGCCGGCTCGATGCAGCGATGGCGACCCTGCGGGAGTTCACCGCCAACGCCGCGCATGAGCTGCGCACGCCGTTGTCGATCATGCAACTATCGCTCGACCGGCTCCCCGCAGGCAGGCAGCGGGACGAACTGCGAGCCGATGCGCGACACCTGACCCGCCTTGTCGAACAGATGCTCGATCTCGCCCAGGCCGACGCGCTGGCCGTGGATGGCCACGTGGCCGTCGATCTCGCCGACATCGGCCGAGACGTCGTGGCCGCGATGGCGCCCAAGGTGTTCGCCGCGCAGCGTGATCTCCGCTTCGAGAGCTTCGGGGACACCGCGGCGATGGGGCACCCCGAAGCGATCTTTCGCATCTATCGCAACCTGATCGACAACGCGCTGTCACACGCGCCCGGCGTCACGCCCATCGACGTGACCGCGGGACCCGGCCCACAGCTGGCAGTCCGTGATTACGGGCCGGGGATCGCGGAGGTCGACCTTCCTCACGTCTTCGACCGCTTCTGGCGCAAGGATCGCCGCAGCTCTGACGGAGCGGGACTTGGGCTCGGCATCGTTCAGCGGCTGGCTGAGGCGCATGGCGGAACGGTCACCGTCGAAAACGCGGCGGGTGGTGGTGCTCTGTTTCGCGTCCAGCTCAATCTCGCGCCCTGATTCTGAGACGCACCGATCTGCCTGCGCCGACCCGTCAGGCATTCGTCAGGACTGAGGTGCAGTGACGTCTCGGGAAGGAGACGATCATGGACAACACCGCAGCAGCGACGCCTACGACCTCGAGAACGATACGAGTTTGGGACCTTCCAATCCGCATCTTCCACTGGTTGCTTGTAGCGACAGTCCTCGTCGCCTTTTTGTCGGCCGAGGAAGAAAGTGCGCTCGCATCATGGCACGTCACGGCGGGCTGGGTCGCCGCCATCCTCATCGTGTTCCGGGTCGTCTGGGGTTTTGTGGGCGGTGAGCACGCGCGCTTCGCTCAATTTCTCAAACCTTGGCAAATCGGACATCATCTGACGTCGCTGACCTCATCTGTTCGACATCGATCGGTCGGCCACAACCCGCTGGGTGGGATCGCAGTCATTGCTCTGCTCACGGTCGTAGCATCAGTCATATATTCCGGGGTACGGACAAACGGCGACGCTGGCGAAGGGCTGCATGAAGCGTTTGCCAACGCCTTGCTCGCGTTGGTCGCGGTGCACGTGTTCGCCGTGATTGCGATGTCGATGCTGACGCGGGAGAACCTCATCACTGCGTTCATCACTGGCCGGAAGCGCGCCGACCTGCACCCCGACGTTGCCGACGCGCATCCGCCGATGCCATTGGCTGTGCCTGTGGCAGGTATTGCGGTCGGCCTCGCTGCCTATTCCATCATGGCGGCGGATCCTGCGGCATATACACCGGGCGTTCGCGCCGAAGCTGGCGAGGGCTTCGATCGTGGCGATCGTGATTAACCCAAAAGCCGATCGAAGAGGAAACGCACGTTGACTCGTCTAGCATTTCACAGAGAACGCCACCTTGTCTCCAGAATCGGCTGGCTGAGGGCCGCCGTGCTCGGCGCCAATGACGGTATCGTTTCCACGGCGAGCCTCATCATCGGCGTCGCCGCGGCGGCTGCCAAGCCCTCGGACATTTTGATTGCCGGCACGGCCGGGCTGGTCGCCGGCGCTATGTCGATGGCGGCGGGTGAATACGTCTCCGTCAGTTCGCAGTCCGACACCGAAAAGGCCGAACTTGCCCGGGAGCGGGCGGAGCTGGTGGGCGATGTGGATGCCGAGATCGATGAGCTCGCGGCGATCTATGTCGCACGAGGCGTGGATCGCACTACGGCCGACGCGGTCGCGCGTCAGCTGATGTCCAAGGATGCCTTGGCGGCCCATGCGCATGACGAACTCGGGATTTCGGACATGACGGTTGCCCGCCCAATCCAGGCGGCACTTACATCAGCGGCGACCTTTTCCGCTGGTGCAGTGCTCCCGCTCGCGTTGGTGGTGTTCGCGCCCGCCGGCCTGTTGATCGTGATCGAGGCAATCGCTTCACTGCTGTTCCTCGCCCTCTTAGGAGCGGTCGGCGCCCGGACCGGCGGCGCTCCGGTTTGGGTCGCGACGATCCGTGTCACTTTCTGGGGCGCGCTGGCGATGGCACTGACCGCGGGTATCGGCCGCTTGGTTGGTACTGCTGTGTGATTTGTAGGCGCTCGGGCCGTTACACGATCAATGACCGGTTTCAGGAAATTTTAGTCATCGCCCTGAATGGCTTAAATTGCATCGCTATGCTGATTGTCCGCTGCGAACAGCGTGGCCGGCAGCCTCGGAGGGGCCGGACACCTCTTGGATGAGATGGGAGCGGCTGAGGTCTGGTCGGAAGCCAACGACCGAAATGCGATTGAGTAACCCGACCTGTCCGGCTGAGAATGGACTGTCCAACGCCCAGCGAACGATCCGCGGCGGAATAGCGCTGCGGGCGGCGGCAACCGGCGTCCGACGGCGACTTTATCGTAGGGCAAACGGCGAGATGTATTCGTTATGTTTATCTGGCGCGGGGCGCCACTTATTCCTGATTTGATATCAGAAGGTTGGGCGGGGTCGCGTAAGGCGGCCCCGCCCAATCTTGTTTTCGGCTGGTCGAGCGTGCGGCATGCGCCGCTCGGTGATCAGTTGGGCAGCGTCTCGAGCTGCGCGGGCGCGGGATCGTAGCCGGCCGGCGTGGTGGCGGGGCGCAGCCAGCCGATCTCGTGGAGCAGGAACAGGACCAGCCCCACCGCCAGCGGAATCAGATAATAGACCACGCGATAGACCAGCAGCGCCGCGAACAATGTCGCGCGGTCGATTCGCGGTAACGCGACCAGCATCACCGTTTCGAACACCCCGACCCCGCCCGGCGCGTGCGCGAGCAGCCCCGAGACGAACGCCACGACATAGCCGAGCAGCAATTCGGGGAACGCCGAGAGCGACAGCCCCGGGACGAGCACGAACAAAGCCGCGGTCGCCAGCGCGATATCGAGCGCGGCAAGCGCGAACTGGAGGAGCGCCAGCCGCACCGTCGGTAGCACCAAGGTCCAGCCGAACAGCTTGAGCGACCGCCCCGCGGCGCGATGCAGGACGGCCAGCGTCACGGCGATGCCGCCGAGCACCAGCGCGCCGGTCATCACGCGCGCGGCGGGGCTGATCTCCAGCGCGCCGATCGTCAACGCGCCGGGCCGGAGGATCAGCCCGATGCCGAGCAGCAGGAAGACCCCGCACCAGAAGGTGACCCCGGCGATGATCATGATCTGCGCCACTTCGCCCAGCGTGAAGCCGGCGTGGCGATAGACGCGCCAGCGCGCGGTGCCCCCGGTCAGCACGGCAAAGCCGAAATTGTGGCTGAAGATATAGCTGGTGAAGGCGGCCAGCGCGGTGGTCGGATAGCGCGCGCGGCGCCCGATGATGCGCTGCGCGATCATGTCGTAGCCGGTAAGGACGAAATAGCTCAGCGCGGTGATCGCCAGCGACAGCAGCAACCGCCCCGATCCGATCCGGCGGATCGCGGCGTCGATTTCGTCACGGCTGGTATTGCTGAGGATATGGCGCAACGCAGTCACCGCCACCGCGACGACGATCAGCATCAGCACCCCGACGATCCAGCGCCCCGCGCGACGCTTGGCGTCGTCGCTCATCAGGCGGGTGGCGAGGGGGGAAGACGGCCGATCCATACCTAAATCACTTTCGCGAGGCCGCCCGGGTGGGGTACGAGTCGGCGCTACCTCCTTCGCCATCAAAACCGGGAGCGTAAATACCCAATGCGACCCCCGACGCGAACCGGCCGCTGTTCGTCGTCGCGCTGGCCCGGGTGATCAGGCGCGAACCCAAAAGCCTGATTTGCAACGGGACCTTTCTTAACAGCGGCTGCATGTTATGTTCAGCATAGGTCACAGGTCGGCCGATCATAATCCGGGCTCAGATTTCAAAGGAGGGTTTACGCCATGCGCAAGACTTTGATCATGTCGACGGTGATGGCTTCACTGATGGTTCCGGTTGCCACCATTCCGACGGAGGCTGGTGCGCAGACCTACAATCGCGGCCATCAGCGGCATCACCACTATCGCTGCAAGCGCAGCAGCGGCACCACCGGCCTGATCGCCGGCGGCGCGGGCGGTGCGCTGCTCGGTAATGCGCTTGGCGGCGGCACGCTCGGCACGGTTGCCGGCGGCGTCGGCGGTGCCTTGCTCGGTCGTCACCTCGACAAGAAGCATGACGCCGCGCAGAACCGTCGTAACGGCTGCTGATCCGACAGCGTCCTACGGGGCTTCGGGCCGGGCTGCGGAAATACCCGCGGCCCGGCCTTTGTCTTCTGCGCGATCGCAATAGCCCCTCGCGCCATTCGGCTCGTGACGAACTTAAAGCGCGATCCCGGCGCGCCCGGCAAGATCGGTGATATATTGCCAGGCGACCCGCCCCGAGCGGCTGCCGCGCCGCGTCGCCCATTGCACCGCCTCCGCGGCGTCGAACGGCAGGCCGTAACGCTCGGTATAGCCGCGCACGATCGCCAGATAATGATCCTGATCGACAACGTGGAAGCCGAGGCTCAGCCCGAAGCGGTCTGCGAGCGCGAGCTGGTCGTCGACCGAATCGCGCGGGTTGATCGCATTTTCCTGCTCATGAATGTCGCGCGGGACGAGATGGCGGCGGTTCGACGTTACCACCAGCCGCGCATTGGCCGGCCGCGCCTCCGCGCCGCCTTCGAGCAGCGACCGTAGCGTCCGCGCATCGCGCACCGCATCGATCCCGAGATCGTCGAGGAACAGCACGAACGCGCGCGGCACATGCGCGATCGTCGCAAACAGCGCCGGCAGGGTATCGAGGCGGTCGGCCGCCACTTCGATCAACGCCAGCGCGCCGCCTTCGGCCTGGATCGCCGCGACGCTCGCCTTGACCAGCGCCGACTTGCCGGTGCCGCGCGCGCCCCATAGCAGCACGTCCTGCGCGGCATGCCCCGCGGCAAGGCGCGCGAGATTGTCGTGGAGCACTTCTTTCTGCGCATCGACCCCCTGCAACAGCGCGATCGGCACCGGCGCGAAGGCACGAGTCGGGAGCAGCACGCGATCGCGCCACACATAAGCCGGATGCGCCAGCGGATCGGCGGAAACCGGCGGCGGCGGAGCGAGGCGCTCCAGCGCGGCGGCGATGCGGGCGAGGGTTGCTTCCATGCTCCGCCGGCTACCGCAGCGCAGCGCGAAGGGTCAATGCGTGCTTCTCGTCGCCCCGGTTAAGGATGGGGCGGCGTGGTCAATCGGCCAGATTGTAGCTCTTGAGCAGATCATAGAGCGTCGGCCGGCTGATCCCGAGCAGCCGCGCGGTATTGCTGATATTGCCGTCGGCGCGCGCCAGCGCGCGGCGGATCGCGGTGCGGTCGGCCGCCTCGCGCACCGCGCGCAGGTTGATCGGGGTATCGTCGGGCTCGGCGAGATCGAGATCGGCGGCGGTGACGAGCTTGCCGTCGGCCATGATCACCGCGCGCTTCACGCGATTTTCGAGTTCGCGCACATTGCCGGGCCACCCCCAGGCGTCGATCGCGGCGCGCGCGTCGGGCGCCAAGCCGGTCACCGCCGGGTTCATCGTCGCGGCGTAACGGGTGACGAAATGCCGCGCGAGCAGCGCCGCGTCGCCGGGCCGTTCGGCGAGCGACGGGATGCGGATGACGATCTCCGCCAGCCGATAATAAAGATCCTCGCGGAAGCTGCCCGCCGCGACCATCGCATCGATATCGCGATGCGTGGCGCAGACGATCCGCGTGTCGACCGCGATCGCGCGTCGCCCGCCGATCCGCTCGATCGTCCGTTCCTGCAGGAAGCGCAGCAGCTTGACCTGGAGCGGTAGCGGCACGTCGCCGATCTCGTCGAGGAACAGGGTGCCGCCGTGCGCCTGTTCGATCTTGCCCTCGGTCGTCTTCACCGCGCCGGTGAAGGCGCCTTTCTCGTGCCCGAACAGCTCGCTTTCGAGCAAAGTTTCGGGGATCGCCGCGCAATTGATCGCGACGAAGGCGCCGGTGCGGCGCGGCGAGGCGTCGTGCACGCCGCGCGCGAGCAATTCCTTGCCGGTGCCGCTCGCGCCGAGCAGCATCACCGAAACGTCGGCCGGGGCGACGCGTTCGATCGTCCGCGTCACCTTGAGCATTTCCGGCGCGGCGCTGATCAGCCCGGCCATTGCCCCCGCCGCGGTGCTCGTCGCGGCGAGCCGCCGGTTTTCGGCTTCGAGCGCGTGGACGTGGAAGGCGCGTGCGACGATCAGCCCGAGCGCGTCGATATCGATCGGCTTCTGGTAGAAATCCCACGCCCCGTCGGCGATCGCACGCAACGCGCTTTCGCGCGCGCCGTGGCCGGAGGCGACGATCACCTTGGTATCGGGCTTGAGCGCGAGGATCTCGGCCAGGGTCGCGAACCCTTCGGTCGTGCCGTCCGGATCGGGCGGGAGACCGAGATCGAGCGTCACGACGGCGGGCTCATGCTGCCGCAGCGCGTCGATCGCCCCGTCGCGATCGCTGGCGACGATCACCTCATAGCCGTCATAGGCCCAGCGCAACTGGCGCTGGAGCCCCAGATCGTCCTCGACGATCAGCAATTTGGGCAATGTCTTCGGGCGGTCGCTCACGCTGCCTGCTCCATTGCCGCGGCCGAGCGCAGCGTGACGCGGAACCGCGTGCCCTCGCGCTCGCGGCTTTCCACCGTCACGCTGCCCCCCATCGTCTCGGCAAGCTGCCGCGCCTCGAACGCGCCGAGCCCGAACCCGCCCGGCTTGCCCGAGACGAACGGCTTGAACAGCCGGTCGCGCATGAACGCCGGGGACATGCCGCGCCCGGTGTCGATCACCTCGACCGCCACCTGCCGCGTCGCGGGCAGATCGACGAGATTGAGCGTCACCGGCGCATCCGCCGCGCTCGCCTCGATCGCATTCTGCACGAGATGCCCGAGCAAGGTTTCCAGCGCGGTGGCGTCCGCCAGCGCATTTACCTCGGGCGCGCCGGTGACGAGGATGACGTGCTGCGCGCGCCGCGCGGCGGCGATCCGCTCGGCCAGCCGGCGCAGCGACACTTCGCGCAGCGCCTCGCCGCGGCCGCCGTGGTGCTGGGAGAGGCGCGCGAGCAGATTGTTCATGCGCTGTGCCGAATCGCGCAACGTCTCGACCATGTCCGCACGGAAGGCGGGATTGTCGGCGTGGCGCTCGGCATTGCGTGCAAGCAGCGTCAATTGGCTCACCAGATTCTTGAGATCGTGCATGATAAAGGCGAAACGGCGGTTGAATTCGTCGAAGCGCCGCGCGTCGGCCAAGGCGTCATGCGCGCGTTCCTCGGCGAGATAGCTCGCCACCTGCCGCCCCGCGACGCCGAGCAGGTCGAAATCCTCCCAGTCGAGCGCGCGGTCGAGCGGGGGGCGGGCGAGGACGATCGCGCCGGTCAGCTGGTCGAAATGGCAGAGCGGAACGATCGCCCAGACGTGGTCGCGCTCGACGAGCCACGACGGGGCGGCGGCGCGCTCCTCGGCGGGGGCGGTGCCGTCGCGCACCGCGTCGAGCGCGACGATCCGCTGGGTCGCGGCGAGATGGCGATGAAGCGCCGCGTCGCCGCCAGCGGGGTCGGCGTCGTCCTCGGGCCAGTTCCAGCCCGCGCCGCGCTCCAGCCCGCCGTCGCGCGCGAGCAGCAGCAGCCCCGCGGGGGAATCGGTGACGTCCGCTACCGCCTTCACCACACGGATCCCCAACGGTGCAGCGCTGTCGCCCGGCGTGCCGAGCGTCTCGGTGAAGCGAAGCCATTCGGCGCGATAATCGTAGCGGTGGGTGAAAAGATGCTTGGCGACCAGGACCTTGGCCCAGGCGCGCAGCCACGGCGTCGATACGACCGTCAGCAGCGCCGCCGCGGTGCCGAAGACGAAGGCGGTCTGCGCCAGCCGGATATGGTTCCCGCCGAGCTGGCCGATCAGGCTGATCGCCAGCCCGATCACGACGACATAGACCCCCGCGACGAGCAACGAGATCGCCAGGAACGCCACGTTGCGCGACAATTGCAACGTCCATTCGCCGTTGCGCTGCACCGCCAGCCCGAACAGCGGGGCGAAGGCGATCAGCGCGAGGCCGCGCGCCGCGATCAACCCGTCGGAGATTCCGGTCGACGTCCACAGCGCGAGATTGATGACGGTATCGATGACGAACATCAGCGCCATCGCCAGCGCCGCGGCGCGAATCCCGCCGCGCCCGGCGGCGGACAGCCGCGCCTGCATGCGATAGATCAGCAGCAGCGCTGTGACGCTTCCCAGCATGCGGAACGCGACCCGCGCATCGCCGATCGCCGCCTTGTCGCCCGGGGCAGCGGTGGCTTCGGCGATCGCCAGCCCCGTCGCGATCACGAAGGTGAGTGCGCAGGCGATATAGACGGCGGTGAGCCAGCGACCCCCCGCGTCGGCGGGTTCACGCCGCGCGAGGACGTAGATGAAGCCGAGCCAGGCGAGGTTGCGGGCGCCCTCCGCAAGCCGGGTGATCGGATCGCGCGCGTCGATCCCGGCGGCGGCCAGCGCCCATAAGGCGGTGGCGCCGAGCGCGACGATCAGCGTAATGCGGGGAAGCCCGCCGTCGCGCTGGCGGAGCTGCACCAGCGCCAGCACCCCGAACAGGAAGGCGGCGAGCGCGTGGCTCCACAGGGTCAGCGGCGGTTGCACCTCACCGCGCACCGGCGGGAAACAGCACTACCCGCAAGGTCTGGAGCAGGATCAGCAGATCGAGGAACGGCGAGTAGTTCTTCGCGTAATAGAGATCATATTCGAGCTTGTGGCGCGCATCGTCGATCGACGCGCCATAGGGATAGTTGATCTGCGCCCAGCCGGTGATGCCGGGCTTCACCATATGCCGCTCGGCGTAATAGGGCAGCTCGCGTTCGAGATCGGCGACGAATTGCGGGCGTTCGGGGCGCGGGCCGACGAAACTCATCTCGCCCTTCAGCACGCTCCAGCATTGCGGCAGTTCGTCGATCCGCACCTTGCGGATGAAGCGCCCGACGCGCGTGACGCGCGGATCCTGCTCCGCCGCCCACACCGCCTCGCCCGGAATTTCGGCATCCTGCCGCATCGAGCGCAGCTTGGGGATGTCGAACGGCTCGTTGTACAGCCCGACGCGGCGCTGGCGGTAGAAGGCGGGGCCCTTGCTCTCCAGCTTGATCGCGATCGCGGTCACCACGATCAGCGGCAGCGCGACGAGCAGCATCAATGCGCTGACGATCACGTCGAACCCGCGCTTGACCATCGCGGTCAGCATCTGCCCGGAGGAAAAACCGTCGGAAAAGATCAACGCGGAGGGATTGACCGTCTGCAGGTCGATGCGCCCCGTCTCGCGTTCGAGAAAGGCGGAGAATTCGTTGACCTGCACCCCGGTGGTCTTGATCCGCAGCAGATCCTTGAGCGGCAGCGCGTTGCGCCGCTCCTCGATCGCCAGCACCACCTCCGACGCGTTGAGCCGCACGACATGGTCGGCGAGGTTGTAGATCGCGTCGCGCGGGATCGCCTGCGGCACCACGATCTCCGGCTCGGCCATCGCGACATAGCCGACCACCACGAAGCTCGATCCGGGCACCTGTTCCAGCGTTGCCAGCCGGGCGGCGCGCGTCCCGGCGCCGAGCACGACGACGCGGCGTTTGAACCGCTCGCCGCCGAGGAAGCGCCCGAACAGGATGCGGACCATCACCAGCCCGACGGCGGCGAGCAGCATCGCGTAGAACAGGTTCGACCGCCAGAAGGTGAAACGCGGCATGACGAAGAACAGCACCGCGAGAAACAAGGCGCCGAGCGATATCGCGACCATCAGTCGCATCGCGGCCTGGCGGATCGAGACGAGGACGTCCGCCTGATAGGCGCCGACCGCGATCATCGCGATCATCAGCGGCGCGGCGAACGACAGGAGCTGGGGCAGGCGGGTCCAGATCGGTTCCACCAGCATGTCGATCTGCCACGCGCGGAAATCCCATCCGCCCTCTGCCGCGGCGATCAGCAGCATGAAATCCAGCACACCGAGCAGCAGCACCGCGTTCGGTACGTAGTGCTTGAAAACCCTGATCATTTTCCCGGCATCCGATCCCCGGTGTAAGCTTCTCCGACAGGTGATCGCAGCAAATGGCAAAAAAAGGCTGAAGAGCCGTGCCCATAACGAGACGGATCGAATGGTTGCGAGCCGCATTATCCGATAGCAATAGTGACCGAACCAGGCGGAGAAATGCATGCCGATTTCCAGGACGATCGTTCCCGTAATCCTGTCAGGCGGAGCGGGGACGCGGCTGTGGCCGATGTCGCGCCCGGAAATGCCCAAACAGATGCTCGCGCTCACCGCGCCCGAGACGATGCTGCAGCTCACCGCGGCGCGGGCGCGCGGCGCGGGCTATGGTGCGCCGATCGTCGTCGCCAACGCGCGTCATGCCGATATGATCGAGGAACAGCTCGATGCGATCGACATGGCGCCCGCCGCGCTGATCCTCGAACCGGCCGGGCGCAACACCGCGCCGGCGATCGCGCTTGCCGCGCTGGCGGTGGAGGATCGCGCCGCGCCGCTGCTGGTGATGCCGTCCGATCATGTGATCGCCGATGTCGCCGCCTTCCACCGCGCGATCGCCGCCGCGCTGCCGCTCGTCGACGAGGGGTGGCTGGTGACCTTCGGCATCACCCCGGACGCGCCCGAGACGGGCTATGGCTATATCCGCGCCGGCGCCGAGATCGCCGAGGGGGTGCATCAGGTCGAGCGTTTCGTCGAGAAGCCCCCGCTCGACGCCGCCAAGGCGATGCTGGCGAGTGGCGATCATGTGTGGAACGGCGGAATCTTCCTGTTCCGCGCCGACGCCTATCTCGCGGCGTTGGGCGAGTTCGAGCCGGCGATGCTCGATGCGGTGACCCGCGCGATGGCGGGCGCGCAACGCGAAGCGTGTCGCCTGACCCCCGCCGCCGACGCTTTCGCGCAATCCCCCGATCGCTCGATCGATTATGCCGTGATGGAGCATGCCGCGCGTGTCGCGGTGGTGCCCGTCTCGATGGGGTGGAACGATGTCGGCAGCTGGGACGCGCTCCACGCGCTGTCCGATCGCGATCATGCCGGCAATGCGGTGCGCGGCGAGGTGATCGCGCTTGATTCGACCAATTGCCTGGTGCGCAGTGACGGCGCGCGCGTGGCGATGATCGGGGTCAGCGACCTGATCGTCGTCGCGAGCGGCGACGACATCCTGATCCTGCCGCGCGGGCGCAGTCAGGATGTCCGCCAGTTGCTAGAGGCAATGAAGAGCTAGCGGCAACGCTAGAAGAAAATATTCACAGGGTGTTCAATCCGCGATCGTTATGCCACGCGGTGATGAGGATGTGGATCACCGCGTTTCTGCTGCTGCTCGCCGCATCGCCGGCGCTCGCCGCGCCCGATCCGGGGCGCGAGGCGAGCGCCGCGTGGCAGGCGACGCGTCAGGGCCGCATCCTTCCGCTCAAGGAGATCGAGCGCCGTATCGTCCCGACGATGAAGGGCGCGCAATATATCGGCTTCGATCTCGAGCTGCCGAGCGGCGTCTATACGCTAAAATTCCTGCGCGACGGCACGGTGATCTGGGTCGATGTCGACGGCCGCACCGGCCAGGTGATCGGGCGCACCGGGCGTTGACAAGCCGTGGATTTCATCGCGCACGCTTCGGTGATAACCGACCAGATACAACCCAAAGGGAGAAACCATGCGCGTCCTGATCGTCGAAGACGAGCCGAATCTCGGCCAGCAGCTCAAGAGCACGCTGGAAGGCGCGGGCTATGCCATCGATCTCGCCACCGACGGCGAGGAGGGACATTTCCTGGGCTCGACAGAAAGTTATGACGCGATCGTGCTCGATCTCGGCCTGCCGGAGATCGACGGGCTGACCGTGCTCGATCGCTGGCGCAAGGAGGGCAAGACCACCCCGGTGCTGGTGCTCACCGCGCGGGATAGCTGGTCGGACAAGGTCGCCGGGCTCGATGCGGGCGCCGACGATTATGTCGCCAAGCCGTTTCAGACCGAGGAATTGATCGCCCGGCTGCGTGCGCTGATCCGCCGCGCGTCGGGCAACGCCTCGTCGGAGCTGACCGCGGGCGATGTCCGGCTCGATACGCGCTCGGGCAAGGTGACCCGCGCCGGCGAGCCGGTGAAGCTCACCGCGCAGGAATATAAATTGCTCAGCTATCTGCTCCATCACAAGGGCAAGGTGGTTAGCCGTACCGAGCTGATCGAGCATATCTACGACCAGGATTTCGATCGCGATTCGAACACGATCGAGGTGTTCGTTACGCGCATCCGCAAGAAATTGGGGCAGGATGTGATCACCACGATCCGCGGCCTCGGCTACAGCCTCGAGGAGCCGACGGCTTAAGCCGCGCGGGGCCGATGACCGCCGACGTACAGGAAAGATTTCGCGCGGTTCGCCGCAACGGATCGCTGACGCGGCGGATGATCCTCATCGCGGCGGCGTGGATCCTGCTGCTGCTCGCCGGCGGCGGGCTGGCGCTCGATCGCGTGCTCGCCAGCGCGGTGACGCGCAATTTCGACGATCAGCTCGAATATGTCCTGCAGTCGCTGCTCGTCTCGGCCGAGATCGGCCCGGACGGCGAGGTGATCTTCAACCGCGAGCCCGCCGACCAGCGCTTCTTGGAGCCCTATTCGGGGCTTTACTGGCAGGTCTCCGCGCCGGGGCGGGAGCCGTTTCCGTCGCGGTCGTTATGGGACCGCCAACTCGCGTACGGCGCCAATCACGACGATCGCAGCGTTCACACCTATGATAGCAGCCAGTTCCGCGACGAGAAACTGCGCGTGGTCGAGCGCGACGTCACGCTGCCGCGCTCCAAGACGCGCTGGCGCTTTCAGGTCGCGCAGAGCCGCAGCGGGCTCGATGCGCAGATCGACGTGCTGCGCCGGACATTGGTGCGCAGCTTCCTGCTGCTCGGGCTCGGGCTGATCGTGCTGGCGGCGTTGCAGACCTTTTACGGCCTGCTTCCCCTGCGCAAATTGCGGCTGGAGATCGCCAAGATGCGCGGCGGGCGGATCAACCGTATCTCGGGCGACATGCCGGTCGAGGTCGCGCCGCTGGTCGAGGAACTGAACGCGCTCGTCGCGCATAATGAGGTGCAGGCGGAGGAGGCGCGGCGCCACGCCGGCAATCTCGCGCACGCGCTCAAGACCCCGCTGACCGTGATCATGAACGCGGCGACCGCCAATGCCGACGATTTGTCCGAAACCGTGGTGCGCGAGGCGCGGACGATGCGGCGGCAGGTCGATCACCATCTCGCACGGGCGCGTGCCGTCGGCCGGCGCGGATCGGCGCACAGCCGCGCCGAGGTGTGGCCGTCGATCGAATCGGTCGAGCGCGCGGTGCAGCGGCTTTATCCGCATGTCCGCATCGACATGGACGGGCGCAAGGATCTTGTCGCACATATCGAACGCCAGGATCTCGACGAGATCATGGGCAATCTGATGGAAAATGCCGCGAAATACGGCGGCGGCAGCCTGTTCGTGACGGTCGCGGCGCAGGCCGGATTCGTCGAGATACTGGTCGAGGACGACGGCACCGGCATCCCCGAGGAGGAGCGCGTGCGAATCTTCGATCGCGGCGCGCGGCTTGATACCGGCAAGCCGGGGACGGGGTTGGGCCTCGCGATCGTGCGCGACGTTGCCGAAATTTACGAAGGCACCGTAACGCTTGAAGAAAGCGAGGATCTCGGGGGGTTGTTGGTCCGTCTGCGGCTGCCCATGGCGCAGGCCGAATAGCATTCATTGAGTATTCGGTAACCAACACAGGTTACGACCGGCGCATGGACCGCGTGCGCCGCAATCGCCTGCTCTTGGTGGGCTTCCTCTATTTCATCCTCGTCGCGACCTCGACCCGGCTGGTCACCGACGAGCAGGCGCTGGCGTCGATCTGGCCGGCCAATGCGGTGTTGCTGGCGATGCTGCTGCAGCGCGGAAAGCCGCGCTGGGGCGATGTGCTGATTGCCGGCATCTGCGGCAACGTGCTCGCCAACTTCCTGATCCACGGCACCCTCGTCACGCCCTTCTTCTACAGTTTGATCGACGTGGGCGAGGCGATGCTGGTCGCTGTCGCGCTGCGCCGGACGATGGATATGGAAGAAATGCTCGGCGCGCCGGAGAATGTCGGCCGGTTCGTCTTATGGGCCGGGGGCATCGCGCCGGCGGTGAGCGGGCTGGGCGGCGCAGGGATCGCCTGGGCGTTCCTTCACGAAGATTTCCTCGGCTCGCTCCATACCTGGTATCTCAGCGACGCATTGGGGCTGCTGATCTTCACGCCGTTCTTCACCTCGTTGCTGGCGGGCGAATATCGCCAGTCGTTCCTCGAAAAGAGCCGGCGCGAGCGGATCGAGGCGCTGGCGATCCACCTGCTGGTGCTGGGCACCGCGATCGGGGTGTTCATGTGGGCACCCCCGGCTATGCTGTTCCTGCTGTTCGCGCCGCTGATGCTGGTGACGTTCAAGCTCGGCCGACTGGGGACGCAGGTGGCGATCATGATCGTCACGATCACCGGGGTGATCGGCACGCTGGTCTATCCGTCGTCGGCGCTTCACGGGCAATCGACCGCGCAGCATCTGCACCTGTTGCAATTCTTCCTTGCGCTGATGCTGCTCACCTGCCTGCCGGTGGCGGCGAGCCTGTCGGCGCGCAACCGGCTGACGCGGCGGCTGGCGGACAGCGAACGCCAGCTTCGCGCGCGCGAGGGCGATCTGATCCGCATGGTCGCGACCGATCCGTTGACCGGGCTGCTCAACCGCGCCGCGTTCAACGAGCAGGTCGAGGAAATCCACCCGGAAACGCGCGTCGCGATCGCGATGCTCGATGTCGATCGCTTCAAGCAGGTCAACGATCAGTTCGGGCACGATGCCGGGGATCGCGCCTTGATCCATTTTGCGCGGCTGATCGGCGGCGGGGTGCGGCAGGGCGATATCGTCGCGCGCGCCGGCGGGGACGAGTTCATCATCCTGTTCCCCGATACCGGCGAGAGCGACGCCGAGACGGTGTGCCAGCGGCTTGCCGCCACGCTTGCGCGGCAGCCGCTGGCGCTCGACGAGCAGGTCCTGCTCGAATTGCGGATGAGCTGCGGCGTCGCGGAACGGCGTGACGGCGAAACGATCGAAGCGGCGATCAGGCGCGCCGATCAGGCGCTCTATGCCGCCAAGGGCGCCGGCCGCGCCCGCGTGACCCGTGCCGCCTGACGCCGATCACGTCAACTTACGCCGGCTCCGGCGCCTGCATCGCTTCCGCGGCGAGCGCGAACGAGCGTTTACGCGCCTCGTGGTCGTACATCATGCTGGTCAGCATCACCTCGTCGACCCCAGTGCGCGCGACGAACGCGGCGATCCCGCGCGCCACCTCGTCGCGCGTGCCGATCGCGGTGCATTGCAGGACGTGATTGAGGATCGCGGCATGCTGCGGCGGCAGGCTTTCGCGATAGCCGGCGATCGGCGGGGGCAGCTGGCGCGGGTTGCCGGTGCGTAAGGCGACGAACGCCTGCTGCTGCGAACTGGCGAGAAATTCGGCATCCTCGCGCGTGTCGGCGGCGAAGACGTTGAACCCCGCCATCGCATAGGGGCGGTCGAGCTGGGGCGACGGGCGGAACTCGCGCCGATAGATGGCAAGCGCCTCGTCGAGCGCATCGGGCGCGAAATGCGAGGCAAAGGCATAAGGCAGCCCGAGCACCGCGGCGAGCTTCGCGCCGAACAGGCTCGATCCCAAAATCCACAGGTCGGGCCGCGCGCCGGCGCCCGGCGTGGCGCTGATCCCGGTGCGTCCGTCGTCGGCGAAATAGCTCTGCAATTCGAGCACGTCGTTGGGGAAGGCGTTGGGATCGGTATCGAGCGTGCGGCGCAACGCCCGCGCGACGCGCTGGTCCGAGCCGGGCGCGCGACCAAGCCCGAGATCGATCCGCCCCGGGAACAAGGCGTCGAGCGTGCCGAATTGCTCGGCGATCTGCAGCGGCGCGTGATTGGGCAGCATGATCCCGCCCGCGCCGACCCGGATCGTCTCGGTCGCCTGCCCGACATGCGCGATCACCACCGCGGTCGCGGCGGAGGCGATCCCCGGCATGCCGTGATGCTCCGCCACCCAATAGCGGTGATAGCCCTGCGCTTCCGCATGCCGGGCGAGATCGGCCGCGTTGGCCAGCGCGCGGGCGACGTTTCCGCCCTGCACCACGGGGACGAGATCGAGCATGGAATAGGTTGTCATGGCGCGCAATCTGGGGTGATTGGTTGCGATCCGCAATCCATCTTCGCGTCTCTTGCCGCACCGGCGTCCCCGCCGTAAAGCCCGCCGCGATGCCTC
>OFTY01000153.1_pt1 | contig 75346 bp, 82 predicted proteins | sample 1775061 | NCBI WGS metagenome assembly OFTY01 (sample SAMN08195773, study PRJEB24354) | sludge metagenome | isolation source: sludge from phenol fed wastewater aerobic bioreactor B | place: India: Nagpur | collected 2016-09-16 | reverse complement strand
TGCTCGACATCCACGGGCATGCCGCGTTCCCAGGCGGTGTATTCGCAGGCGTTGCGCCGATACCAGGCCGCGCGGCTTTCGGTGGACCTGGGGTGCGTGCCCGGACACCAGTAGTTGGCTGCGACGGCCTGCTGATACTGGGCAGACTGCGGGTCGCGGTCGAGCCACTGGCCGGGCGCGGGGCGCCCACCCTCAGGGGTTTCGACCCAGGGCAGGTTGTCCCCTTGCGCAGTCACGTTGAGCACCGGGGCAATGTCCCATGCGGCGCGCTCGGGGCAGCGCTCAAGCAGGCGTTCATCCTCCCACTGCAGCGCGCCCGCGATGGTGCCAGCCTTGAACCAGCGCACCCAGAACTTGAAGACGTTGAGCCAGCCGATGCGCTCCTTTGCCAGGGCGAGCGATGCGATGGCCTGGGGATGCAGCGCGGCAGGCACGCCGGCAGTGGTGAGCAGATCTGCAAGGGCCATCACGGCAACTCCTGCGGCTGAATGGGGGCCGTCAGGATGGCCTGCACATCGACGGCGTGGCCGGCAGTGATGAGCACTTGCAGGCCGTCTGGCAGATCGGCGCGGTCCAGGTCGATGTACTTGCGCACGGCTGCGTCCTGAACCACTGCTTTGACAGTAGCCGTCTGGTCGGCAAGGATGGCCCATTTGAGCGCTCCGAAGCGATCGAAGAAGGCCCCCACGCTGATGTGCCGATGCTGGGGCACGGGTGCATCTGATGGCTGTACCGCCGCCACGCGCCATGCGCCGGGGTAGTTCTGTTCCGCGAATGTTTCGTCGGCAAGGATGGTGTTGATGACGGTGGCCCCGTCCATGATTTCAATGTGCATGTGTGTCTACTCCAGGGAGGTGAAGGTGACGTAGGCATAAGAGTCCCCGCTGCGCTGTACGCTCCCACCGTTTTGCGCGCCACAGCCGCCAGCACCGTAACCAGATTTACTGCTATCTCCAGAGCCCGCGAAAGCACCCGGCAATATGGCTGGCGACCGCGCACCCCCTCGACCAGGAATCGCGATGGCTGCTGACGCGAGTGACGGTTCTGTAATCACGATGCCCCAATCGGACAACGCCAGCCACGCCAGGCTGTTGCCTCCCACGTTGGTACCAACGCTGCCGCCGATGGCCACATTTGCAGCGGTCATGTTCGGGCTGCGGCCCAATCCCGTTTGCAACAGATCGACGGCCGCACCGCCGCTTGTCGTCGCGACCGATGCGGCGAACGTGGCCGACCCGGCCGACACTCCAGGCACCCAGAAATCGGCGCCCGTGACCGTTGCCGTCGGCGGGAGAGCGATGGCGGTGGTCCCCCCGTAAATACCGCCCTCGCCGCCCTGCACGGTCAAAATCGTGACGCCGTTGAGGGCTACAGTTGAGTCTCCGGCTTTTGCGCCGTTGGTGGTATTTGTCGCGGGCGAACTGATCCCTGCGGCCATGGTGCAGACCATCACGTCGCCGATCGCCACCTTGAATTTCTTTCGCCCCCAAGGCGCGGAGTTTCCGCCCGTCGCTGCGCCGCTTGTGCCGTTGGCTGCAGCACCTGGGCCGCCGGCACCCACCATGGATATGACCACCGTACCTGCTTGCGTGAAGGTGATCGTTGTGCTGGCCAGAATAGGCCTTGACCAGCCGCCCACGATGGCGCCGCTACCCGCGCCCGGGAAAAGTTCAAGATATGTCTTGTTCATGCGAGGGTGCTCCCCGTGTAGGTGAGGTCGAAGCCCATGAACGCCGGGATGGACATGGGAAGGGTCTGCGGATCGCTTTTGACCGAGTGGCCGTTCCAGTCGGCGAGAAAGGCGCCTGCGACGATGCTTCGGGCGATCAGCCTGTCGCCCGTGAGCAGTGCCACCGGCGCCTGCAGCGTCACGTCTGCGGCCGCAACGACGTAGGTGATGCCCGGCTGCATGGTTGTGTTGACGGTCACCACTTGAATCACGTTGCCGGCGTCCAGCGATGTCCAGTCCGCGCTCACGCCCGGCGTGCTGGTGCTCACGTCGGCCAGGTTGTTGAGCAGCATCCAGAACCGGCCATCGTGTTTGACGCATGCGGGTTTGGCCAGCGGCCCCGCCAGGCTCGCCCACAAGCCCTTGAAGTTGGAAGCGGCCAGCGCCGCGGCGGCCGCGTCGGTGGCGGCCAGGGCGGACGTCTGCACCTGGTCCTGGGTGGTAGCGAGTTCGGCCGTGAAGGTGCCGACCCATCCGGTGAACGTGGCCAGCCAGTCGCGAAAGGTCGCGAGCCAGTTCAGGTAGGTATCGGTCTTGGTGTCGAACGCGACCTGGTCGTCCAGGCTGCGGCTCGGAATGGCCACCGACGCCGGGGGCGCGTCGGGCGGGGGGGTGAAGCTCATACAGGAACCTCCAATCCTTCAATGGTCAGGTTGCAATCGGAAAACCCATGCGCGAGCAGCACCTGCTTGAAACTGGTGACGTAGCCGTAGGTTGTGAGCGCATTGACGCCGCGCGCGCCGAACCAGACGACGGGCTTGGAGCGATAGGGCAGCACCAGCTCGCGCGTGCGCTCGTACTGCGTGCCGCGCACGAGCACCTGCAGCTCCATGCGATCAGACACCGCGCCGGGCTTGACCAGCCAGCCGCCCCAGGCGTCGCGCGTTTTCTGGCCCCAGTCGTCAAAGCCGATGCTGGGCCTCCAGTAGCTGTCGCCCAGCCAGATCGCGCGGCCGAACACGGCTTCGGCGCAGCGTGCGATGGCGCCGGTGTTTTTAATGCGCAGCGTGATGGTGGCCTGCGTGTACGCGGGCAGGCCAGGAATGTGCAGGCGCGCCTCGCGCTCGATGGGGTTGAAGAAGTAGCCCCAGTGGCTGTTGCCGCTGGGCTTGAGCATGGCGATGTCGCCGGTGTCGAGCACCACGCCTTGAACCGGATCGGTGACGATGACCTGCACCGAATAGGCCGTCACGCCGAAGAGGTGGATGTCGGTGACGACGCGGCCGGGCGTGACGATGATCTCGATCAGATCGGCGTTTTCCGTGGCACTGCCCAGCGACGCATCGAACATGCGCAGGCGGTTTTCCACACCCTGCGATTGCCACTTGCCGGTGGTGGTGGCCGGGTCGTTGCCCAGGTTGCCGTCCATCATGGAGCGCCAGATCACGTGATCTGCGTCGATGATCTCGGCGTTCAGGGCGTAGGTCGTGGCCGCGTCCCAGGCCAGCAGCGTGCTCGCAGCCACGTTGGTGGCCATGTTGGCGAGCGTGATCGCCATGGGCGGCAAAAAGCCCATGCCAAGGGTGTAGGCGCCCGTGCTCATGCGGGCACCCTTTGCAGCACGCCGATGGCGTCCTGCTTGCGCGTGAGCATCTCCACGCTTTGCAGCAGCACGATGAGCGTGCGCCCGATGTCGTAGCCCTGCTGCTTGAGCTCCTTGATGGCGGCGACCACTTCGGCGCTGGCACCGCCGCTGAGCAGCGCCTGGGTCTGCTGGGCGCTCCAGATGCGCGAGGCTCCGGTGGCCTCCAGCTCGGGGCCGCGCTCGCCCACGAGGCGCAGGCCGCCTGGGAAGCTGCCGCCGGTAGCAAACGCAGGAATGTCGTGAGACTTGTACCAAGCCTCCCAGTCCCTTTTGTACAGTCCGGACAGGCCAGACATGTCCTCTGGGGTGAGCTTGTTGTCGATGATGTACTTGTTCAGGCCTTCCACGTCTCCAGTGCCATCGAATGCGTGGTACCCGGCGGCGTACTTGTCGAGGCGTTTTTCTTGGTCCAGGCTGACGCCCGTATAAACAGTTCCTCCGGTGTAGCTCAGGGGCGTCTTGTACTTGCTGGAGCCGGGCGACCCGCCTGCCCCGCCCGGTCCCCACGTGGCGCCTGCACCCGCACCGCTGGCGCCGCCGGTGCCGCTCGTGGCGCCGTCCGATTCCGGGAACAGTCGCGCGTAGAACTCGCGCACGGCGGTCTCCACGTCCTTGACCGCCACCGTGGTGCCGCGCGCGGCGTCCAGCGCCTCGCGCCCGGCCTTGATGATGGCGTCGAGGCGATCGACTTCCTTCTGCGCCTGCTCCAGCAGCAGCTCGTCGGTGGTCAGCTGCTTGTCGCCCACGTCGCCGATGGCTTCGAGCTTGTTAGCCAGGATGAGCTGCGCGGCCTCCCAGTCCTGGCGGTTGCTGTAGGCGCTGGTGCCCATGCCGGAGCGTGCGGTGTCAATGGCCTGGCGCAGGCCGTCGGTCTCGGGCAGGTAGCCGGTGGTGCGGGCGGCGAGCAGTGCGCGATCAATGTAGGCGTTGGCATCGGCGACCTGCATTGCGGCGGTGGCGTCCACCTGGCCGCGCAGCTCGCGCACCTGCTCGCGCGTGAGCTCGACCAGGGCGCGTGCGGCGTCAACGCGCTCCTTGCGCAGCTCGATCTCGGCCTGCGCCGCATCCTTGGCGGCCTGCACGGATTTTTGAAGCACGGCCCAGGCATCGTCCTGCGCGCGCGTGATGGCCGCGGCCGCGTCCTGCGATGATTCGGTCACCTGGGCGAACGCACCCGATGCTTGCAGCAGCCCGGCGACGGTTGCCTCGGCCGACTTGCCCGTGCCGTCCAGGGGCGCGATCAGGTCGTTGATCGACACGGCGGCGGCGTCGGCGGAGATTTTGCCGGCATCGAGCGCCGAGAATGTGGACCGCAATTGGTCCTGCTGAGCCTGGCTGAGGGTGGCGCTGGTGTTGGGGTCAAAGCCGATGGTGTCGAGGATTGAGCTCGTGCTCATATCGGCCAGCGATAGGCCTTTCCCGCTGCTCGCAAGGGTGCTCAACGCAGAACCGGTCGCCGCACGATTCTTCTCTTCCTGCACCATTCTGGCTTGCTGGCGCTCCACTTCGGCGCGGAACTTGGCCCGCGCGTCGGGCGCGCTGAGGTCGATGTCCACGCCCAGGTCCTTGAGCTGCTTGTCCACGGCCTCGCGGCTCTTTGCCAGGCGCTCCGAGTCGCTGTAGAAGTTCTGGTAGTAGGTGGCCGCCGCCGTGTTGAACTGGTCCAGCCCGCCGAACAGATCGACGAAGCGGCTCGCGGCATCTGCGCCCGCCAGGCTGGCGTCGAGCAGCGCGAGGTTCAGGGTCTCGAACGCACCATTGACGTTGACGATGCTCGTGCCCAGGCGCTGCAGCGTGTCGATCGCCTGCTCGCCCTCGCGCGCGTATTCGCTTGCCGCGTAGGTTGAGTGCGTGATGGTCTCGGTGACGTCTTTGTAGACACGGTTGTCCCAGAACGAGCCCGTGTCTTCGATGGTCTTCTTGACCTCTTCGGTGGTCGTGGTCCAGGTGCCGATGATTTGCTGGGCGAGTTCATTGCTGCCGCTCTTGATGGCGGCGGCGATCTTGGCCTGCACCTCTTGATCGGACAGGCCGTCGATGCGCAGGCCGAGCTGGCCGTGATCGCCCAGCTTCTCGCTGCCTAGGGTGGCGGTGAAGCCCGAGATTTTGTCGGTCGAGAGGCCCAGCGCTTCGGTCCAGCCCTTGATGGCGTTGACGCTTGCCGACCACTGCGCCTGAATGGCTTTATCGGCGCCGGAGACGCCGGTATCGTTCACAAACCAGTCGGGGCCGCCGAAAAGGTAACCATCCTTCCTCATCAGGTCGCCGGAATGAATACCTTTGTCTTGGCCCAATGTGCCCGTGAGGACATCACCGCGTTTTTCAGTGCCGCGAAAGAGGCCGAAAGCACTGCCCAGCAGCAGGCCTCCGACGATCCAGGGGGCGGCGGCCGAAAGACCAGACATGAGGCCACCGCCGCCGGCGGATGATGTGGCCGAAAGCCCGGCCAAACCGAAATCCCCAGTCTGCGCAGCGAGCATGGCCGCCTGCTGGCCGCCCATTGTCAGGCCAGGTACAGCGGCGCCATAGGCCGCCGAAGAACCGAAGAGACCCCCGCTGAAGAGGTTGTACGCGCTGCTCGCGTTGCTGGCCAGGCCCAGTGCGCTGCCGCCTCCGCCCGCGCCGCCCAGCATCTGCCCCACACCGCCGCCACCGCCGAACAGCCCCATCAGATTGCCGACGATGTTCACAACGAACGGCTGGGCAAAGGCCTTGTAAAGCTCATTGGCCACCGTGGTTTTAAAGGTGGTGACCAGGCTCCTGGTGAAAGACTGCCAGCCTTCCTCGCCGCGGTTGAGCATGTCCGCAAAGCCCTGGCGGAACACGTCATCCATCTGGTCTACCGTGCGCTGCCAGTCTCGCACCATCACGCGCGCGGAAGCACCCGCCTGCGCCCGCTGCGCCGCCGCCGTGGCCTGCGCTTTCAGACGTTCGGCGGCTTGCGCATCGGCTGGGTTGGCGGCGTCGATTTGCGCCAGGCGCTCCTTCAAATCGAGCGCGATGCGGTACTGCTCCAGCGCAATATCGCGATCGCGCTGCGACATGGTGTTCAGGCCCAGCTCGAAGCGCGTGGCCGCGTTGGCGTCGTCGATCGCCTTGGCATAGTCGTGCACCATGCGGGCCGATTCGTTGTAGCCCTGCACCTTGGCCAGGTCCAGCACCGCCTGGGCCTGCGCGCGCAGCGCCTTGGAAGCACGTCCCGACAGATCGATGCCGTCCATCATCACAGCTTGGCGGCGCAGCTGGGCGGCAGTCTCTTCCACGCGCGCCTGGCGCAGTGCGCCCAGCGCCTCGCCCGTCTTGCCGATCTCCAGCGTATCGAGCTGCGCGCTGCGCAGGCTGCTTTGTGCCTGGCGCGCGGCATCTTCATAGCCCTTGACGCGATCGTCCAGCGCGGCGGCGGCCTGCGTATCCAGCTCGCGCTGCTCGCGCGCGGCCTGCGCCTCGATGTTGGCGCGCTTTTGCACCAGCTCGGCCAGCTCGCCCTGCAGCGTGGCCTGTTCCTTGGCTGACTCCTGGCGTCCCCGGGACAGCGCCAGCTCGGCGACCAACGCCGCGCGCTGCGCATCGATGTCGGCCAGTTGCAGGGCGGTGCGCTGCTGCAGCGCATCCGAGTCGCTGATCGCGCCCAGCTTGCGCTGCGCCTCCACCTCGGCCAGGCTGTCCGTCGTCTGCGCCGCCAGCAGCTTGTAGCCCTGCTTGGTGGCGGCAATCTCGGCGTCGATGGCGTGTCCACGCGCCGTGGCTGCTGCCGCGCCGAGTTCCTTTATATGCTTGTCGCGCTCGACCGCAAGCTGTTTCTCAGCCTGGTTTTGTTCCTCCTGGGCCTTGCGCAGTTTTTCCGGATCGCCTCCCTGTTCAAGGGAAGTGCGGTACTGCTCCCACGCACTGCGCGAGGCCGACAGTTTGTTCTCGTATTCCTGCTGGATGGAGATGGCCGTCTTCACGCCATCGTTGGCCTTGCGCCAGGCCTGCTCGGCGCCCTGCACGGTCAGCCCCAGCTTGCCGCTCTCACCGTTCAAACGGGCCTGCGCTTCTTCGGCGGTCTTGATTCTGTTGGCCAGGTTGCCGTACTGCAGCAGCAGCTGTCGCATCAGCTCGACGCGCGCGGCTTCTGGCAGTGCGGGGCCGCCGGTGGGACCCTTGCCATTTTGCAGGTTGTGGACCTGGTCCAGCAGCTCGCTCAGGCGATCTGCTGCCTCTCCGCCCTGGCGGGCCACGTCGCCCAGGCCCGCTGCAGCCAGCGTGTTGCGCGCCTGCAGCTTTGCGATCTGTTTGTCCAGGTCGGCAATGATCTCCGGCGTGCTGCGCTTGACGGCGCTCTGCACCTGCTGTTGGGCTTGCGAGCCCTTGTTGCCCCACACTGCCCACGCGGTGGCTCCCAAAGTCAGCGCCGTGGTGACGATGCCAATTGGCCCGCCCAGGAAGCCTACCGCGCCGCTGAGTGCCCGCCCCGCGATCGAGGCCGCGCCCTGCGCCGCCGCCAGCCGGGCCGCAGACGCCGTCGCCGCCGTGGTGGCCGCCGTCTGCGCGCTGGTGGCCGCCGCCACGGCGGCCTGCACGCCGGCCTGCTGCTTGCCCAGCGTGGCCAGCTCGGTCATCAAGAGGGCGTGGCGCGCCTGCGCCGCCGTCAGCGCCTGCGTGCCCTCGCGCACCAGCGCCAGTGCAATGCTCTGCGCACCTGCGGCGCGTGCGGCTGCAATCTGCGCCTCGACCTGCGCCATGGTGGCGCGCACCGCATCCAGCTTGGTCAGCACCTCGGCGCGCGCGAGCACGATGGCCTCGCGCGTGGTGGCCAGTAGGGCGATCTGCGCGGCCTGCGCGGCCGCATCGGCCTGCGCCTGGGCCACCTGGGCCTGCAGCTCGGCCAGGTAGGCCGCTACTTTCTGGCGCGAGGTGGCCGCCACCTCCACGTTCGCGGCCGACTCGGCAGCCGCCTGTGCCGCCGCCAGGCGCGAAGCCTGCACCGCCTCCATCCTGACTGCCGTCGCTGCCGCCAGCTCGGCCACGAAGCCGCCCAGCTTCACGCTGGCGTAGACCGCCGCCAGCGCGGCCACTGCATCGCGGTGCTCGTACAGCATGCTCACACCGTCCACAGCGGCCTGGGATACAGCCTTGATGCTGGCGATCAGGTCCTGGTTGAGCGTGACGTTCTTGTTTTCGTCGATGCTCAGAAACAGCTTTGAGATTTCTCCCAGCGCCGCCTTCGAGGCCGTGATCAGCGGCTCCATGCCCTCGGCCGCCACGCGCGTGGCGCCTTCGCGGACCTGTTCGAGCTTGCCCCTGAAGGTGTCGCCAAACGCATTGCTCGACGCCTCGAACCCCTGCATGCGATCCATCAGGAACTTGAACAGTCCCTCGCTGGACGCCTTGGCTTTGGCGATGTCCGTATCCTTCAGGCCCAGCGCGTTCGCAAAGGTGGAGCTGGCGGGTTGAATGCCGCCCGCCACCAGATCGCGCAGCTCCTGCACCACTTGCGTGGATTCGAGCCCCATGCTCTTGACGGCGTTGGTGCCCACAACGGTGAGCTGGCGGATTTCGTCCAGCGTCATCTTGGCGCCCAGGCCGGGCGCCAGCAGTGCCTGGAACACCGTCACCAGCTCCTGGCTGGTGGCGGCGGTGCGCAGCGCATCGTCATTGAGCTGGCGGATGTACTGGCTGGAGATCTGCAGCGCCCGGTTGTAGTCGGTCTGGCGGCCATTGATGGCCGTCATGCTGCCCAGGATGCCGGCCATGCCGACCTGGCTCGCCTCCAGGTTCTTTGAAAAATTGAACGCCTCGCGCGGCAACGACGTGATGGCACTGCTGATCGCGTCGATCGCCTTGCCCACGATGTGCAGCCCGGCGGCGCCTTGCACGATGTCGCGCACCGAAAGGCTCACCTGCGCCAGGCTGCGCGTGGTGCGCGCCGCGCCCTGCTCGGCACCGGCGCCCATCTGCACAAATTCGCGCGCGGCGCGGGCCACCTCAGTCGTCACCGACTGAGCGTCCACCACCATCTTGATGCCAACCTGGCGTACCGCGCTCATTTGTTTTAAAGTCCCCGCATGTTCAAGTTCCTGACCGGCTTCTGGTTCCCCGTCCTGCTGCTGCTGCTGGTTGCCAAGCCGGCGGCCGTGCTGGCGTGGGTGGCCCTTGCCGTGCTGGCCGTGCCCGCCTGGCTGCTGTACTGCCTGCTCGCGGACTGATCCGGTCCGTCATTTCTTGCGCTCGTTTCTGAGCTTCACCGTTTCTTCTTCCAGCACCTGCAGCTGCGCGAACACCTCGCTCTCGCGCTCGGGCGGCACGCCGTAGCGGCGCATCACCACTTCCACGCCTGGGTAGTTCAAGCCTTCCCACACCACGCCCCACAAGCCCACCGACTTGACCCATTGCGTGCCGCAGCCCAGGTACACGCCCCAGGCCTCGGCATGCTCGGGCCACAGCTCGAAGTCCTCGGGACGCTCGCGTTGCAGTTGCGGGGCGATGAGCCGGTCAAGGTCCACGCCCAGCAGTGCTGCATCCGCGCGCAGGTCCGCATCGACTACGTGGCGGCGCGCGTCGTCTCGGCCGAGGTAGTGACGGACGGCGCCTGCGAGTTTTTTCGCGCAGCCTCGCGCTGGTGCACAAACAGGTTGTCGTACCAGCTCACCACCATGGCTTGCTCCAGGCCTGGAAACGCCTGCTCAGTGGCCTTGCGTTCCTCGTGGCTGTAGGGCACTGCCGCGCCGTGCTCATCGAACATGCCGCCCCAGCCCTGCACGATCTGGTCAAGCAGCTCAGCGTTGCTCAGGCGCTTGGGCGCGGGTGCCGGGGCACCATCCGATGCGGCTGCGGATTCCCCCACCGTGGTGCCCACGGTGAACTGCTCATGCAGTCGGTCACGTTCGTCCGCCGTCAGGCGCTTGAAAAGCACCTCGAAGTTGTGAATCACGAACGCGCCTCCGTCGCCCGGCAGGTACAGCGTGGCGGGGCAGGTGATGGTGGGCTTGACGCCGGAAATCTTGACGGCCATGCGGCCTCCTTTTGTTGAGTTGATGAGGTTGATGGATCAGTGGTAAGAGGCGGTGCGCGATCAGCGCACCACGATCTCCCACTCGTCGTTGCCCAGCAGGGGAACGAAGCGCAGCGGCACCGTGATCTGCTGCACGCCGTCCGACTCGCCGAACGTGGGCTTGCCCAACTGCACGTTGGTGGCGTTCAGTTCGATCACGTTGGTGGCGCCGGGGCCGTGCTTGAGCGCAAGAGCGCCACGCGTGGACGTGCGGGCCAGCTCCACCCAGTTCTTATCGGAAACAAGGGTGTTGTCGAAGGTGACGCTGCCCGTGCTCTTGCGGCCCGTGATCTCCACGGTGTCCACATTGATCAGGTCGCGCTTGATGACCGCGTTGCCGAAGTCAAAGCTGAACGCGCTGGCGGCGACGGACGTGCCGTGCAGGGACAGCGTGGTGTTGACTTTGTTCACGCCGAACGGGTCCTGGAACTTCGCGTAGGTCACCCCGGCAGGCGCCGCGGCATCGGTGGCCTCCTGGTAGGTGCCCGTCACCTCCATCTGGAACTTGGCGATCGTCTTGGCATCGGCGGCCAGCTTCACGTTCAACATGCCCGCCGTGATCTTCTGCAGGTTGCGCCCCACGGCCACGTAGATCGTCACGCTCTCCATGGCATCGGTTACTGGCGCGAAGCGCACGTCCACGCCGGCCGTCGTCGTCACGGCACAGCCCGCCGCGCGCAGCAGCGCCTCGTAGCCCGGCAGATCGCCAGCGGTGCCCACGCCCGCCGCCTCAACGGAAAACGACAGCTTGGCGTACTGCGTCACCATGGTGCTGCCGCCATCGCCGAAGTAGGGGCGGATGTTGTTGCGCTCCACCTCGTCGCCTTCAAGCGGCGTGAACGTGACGTCGCTCACGAGGATGGCGTTGAGCGCGCCGGTGGGTACCGCATCGGTCCCCTTCACCGTCTCGACCTTGGCGAGGATGACGGTCTGGTTGATGAAAATCGGATTGGACATGGCCATTGGCTCCTGATGAATGGATGAAACGGGTGGCGAATCAGCCGCGCTGGGTGCGCTCGATCAGCTCTCGCGTGCCGTCCGTGTTGCGGCGATACAGGCCGCCGCGTCCGGTGTGCTCGTCACGCGTCGGCGCCTGGGTCGCGGCGCTCGCCTGGGCATCAGCCATGGCGGCATCAGCTCCAGCGCCAGCGGCAGCAGTGGCGGGTACGGGCGGCTGCGCGGCTTGCGGCCCTTCGTTTTCTTGCGACGCGGGCGCGCCGTCATGGGTGTCGGCATGGGGTGCCTTTTTGGTGGTCACAGATAACTCCAGGTCTTGAGTTGCAAAACAACGGAGTGGCACAGCACTCCTGCGAAAACAACCGGCCCCGCATCCAGCACCTGAACGCCGTCGGTGGCGTCGTCAAGAGCCAGCGGGCCGGGCTGACACACGCCGCCCAACGTCGGGTCGGCGCGCACCACGGCGCGAAACTGCTCCACCAGGTCATCGAGCACCAGCTCGGTGGCGTCCGCATCGCGAAAGGCCAGGTAGCCGCGCACCTCCCAGGTGTGCACGTTCACGTGACGGTGCAGGTTGGGGCTGTGCTCTGCCGTGCTGCTGCGCCGCAGCCACCAGCCACGGATGTGGGGTGCCGCAGGCGTGCTGCCCGCCGGGGGCGTGTAGAGGTACAGATCGGCGAACGCGCCATTGCTGCCCGCATGGCGCTCGCGCTCGTGCACGATGCCCATGGCGGGCACCGAGGCCAGGGCGGCCACGATGGCGGCGCGGTGCTGGGACAGCGTGCTCATGCGGCGCCTCCTGCCAAGTGGGCGGCCACGCGGCCCGCCGCGTCCTCGAACATGCGCAGCACCTGCCCATCGGTGGCGGCGATGGCCTTGTCCAGCGGACGCTGGGCCTTGGTGCCCTTGCGGGCGATCTTGCGGGCCACCAGGTAGGCCACGCTGCGCGCGCGCTTTGGCTCCACGCCCAGCACCGCGCGCACCCATGGCTCCAGGGCCTCGACGGGCGGCATGTGCGGGCGGGTGCCCAGCTCCAGGAAGGTCAGCGTCGGCTGCGAGCTGCCCACCGTGCCGATCACGCCCACGGGCGTGGAAAAAGAGTCGCTGGCGATGCTGGCAGCCGTCATGCCCGTCACCCTGGGGGTGTTTTCCTTGGCTTCACGCTCGACCAGCAGCGTGGCCTCGGTCATGGTGACGAGCAGCTCGCGATGTGTGAATTCGGGCGCCTGCGCCAAGCCACGCACCAGCGCATCCAGGCCGGAAAGGGACAGGTGCAGGCTGCTCAAAGCACGCTCCTGCGCACCAGCGCGTAGCGCGGGTTGCGCACCGGCCAACTCACCACGGCGGCGGCACCTGTCTGCGCGCCAGCGGCCGCGCCGGGCGCGGCGAAAGGGTCGGCCTGATCCGTGCCCTGGTAGTAGGCGGCGCGGTATTCCCTGGCGCGGGCCGAGTAGGCGCGAGCGCGGCTTTCGGTGCGGGCCACGTCGGCACCAACGGCTGTCTCGCGTTCACCGCTGTAGCGCGCGGCGAGCTGCTGACAAAGCAGGAAGGCCGCGTACTGCGCCACGGGCAGACGGTGCTGCGGCGAAATGGTGTCCGCGTTCGCATCGAGCAGGTGCGGCGCGGTGTACGTCACCCGCACCACAGCCCCCTCAGGCAGGGCGTTCAACGACTCCAGCCCCCATACCCCGGCCGGGTCTTTATAGGCGTCCACGTAAACCGGCGTACGCGTGTCAATGGGGTACATGGCGTGCAGCACGCGTGACGCATCGTCCCAGCCAGCGGGTACGGGACCGAACACGCCCAGCGCGGGCCAGGTCACATCGCCCTGCAGCTCGCGCGGCAAGTCACTGCCGTAGCGCACACGTGCCTGCTCGATCGCGCGATCGAGCACGTCGGGTGTGATGACCGCGTCCTGGTCGGACACCATGTCTTTCACGAGCTGCTGGTAGTCGGCGAGTGCCATGTTTAAAAGTAGGAATCAGCTTTGGGTTGTCGAAGGCTCCAGGTGCGGGGCCTTTGACAACCCGCCCCTTGCGGGGCGGGCCGGGTGCTTTGGCAGGACACCAGCCTGTTGCGCCGTAGCGCTCCACTGCGGACAAGCGTCCTTGGGTTTCCTTACGTCACCACGGCCTTGGTGAAGGCGCGGTAGTCGGTCACCGCGCCGCCGTACACGTGGCGAATCTTGTAAGTCAGCTTGTCGGCCGAGAACATGGACCCAACGTTGGGCGTGTCCTGCACGAACAGCTCGGGCTCTTCGTGACCGTCCAGGAAGCCCATCTCGATGCCAGGGATGTCGGCCGGATCGGCGGCGGTGCACCAGTCGTTGGCGTCGGTCCAGTACCACACCGGGATGATGTTCATCGTCAGGGACTGGATGAACGTCTTTTCGTTGTTGGTGGACAGCTTGAACAGGTCCACGGATGCTTCCTGCAAGTCAGCTGGCACCACCAGGCGCGTCGGCGCGATGCCAATGCGGTCATCGCTGGTCAGCTCGGTCTGCTTGAGCATCGCCAGGCGGTGCACGGACAGCTCGGTCTTGGACAGCGCAGCAGTGAACAGGTTGCCGTGGTCAACGTGGAACAGCGCCTTTGTGTCGTAGATCACGGCATTGGTGCGCAGGAAGTCGAACACGAACTTGGCAAGCGTGCGCTTGGCGGCGCGCGAGAGCTTGGTGGGGATGCGGCGAATCAAGCCCACGTCGTCGTTCTTGATCATCTCCAGCGTGATGTTTTCCGTACCACCCTTCTTGCCCGCCTTGTAGGTGGCCTCTTCGTCGCCAGGACTGGTGAGCGGCTGGTAGTCGGCGCCCTCGGCCACGTCCGGCAGATCCCCATAGCCGCCCCAGCGGGTGCGGTGCTGCATGCGGAAGTCGCTCACCGGCACCACGTTCACGATCTGGCGCCAGCCGTCGAAGTCCACGGCCGCGCGGTACTCGGCCAGCATGCGGCGTGTCACGCTGTCGCCCAGCACCTCGCCCAGGGTGGAGCTGCCCATGGACTCGGCCAGGCGCGACTGGTCGCACTCGCGCAGGCGCCCCGTCACCAGACGATCACCCGTCATCTCGATGTAGCACTCCTTGAAGGACTGCACGCGGCCATGGTCCTTGTGGGCCGGGTCCCAGAAGGCATCCAGCATGTCGCGCATGGTCAAGGACCGGTCGCCCACGGCAATCGAGCCCTCGCCGAACATCGGCACGCGCACGCTGCCGCTTTCGGTCAGGCGCGCCACGTAGTCACCCTCGGTCTTGATGAGATGGGCCACGGCCGCTTCGGTCAAGCGGTCCGCGCCAGCGGTGGCGATCTGCGCCTGCAGGCGATCTTTGGAGGCCTGCGGCAGCTTGGCAGCGCCAATGCGCTCGCGCGCCGCGCCGCGCAGCTCGAACACCTGCAGGTCGGCGCGCGTGAGAGGGGCGTTGTCGCCTCGGGCTTCAGTCACGCGCTGCGTGCCGGGCTCGGGCACCAGCGGGCCGCAGACCGCCTCGTGCAGATTCACCACTTCGTCGTCGGTGATCGTGTCCATGTTGATCGTGGCGTGTTTTGCCGGGTCTTTGGCCTTGATGGCCTCCAGCATGCGTTGCTTCCAGAGAGGCATTGCTTCTTCCTTCGGAGTTAAAGAGGGGTCGGCAGCGGCTTCGGTCAGACGATCCAGGCCGCCGCCAGCGCCCGGCTCGACAATCAGGTCCACGCTCACCACCTTGGTGAACGCCACCGCCTCGCGCAGGCGTTCCTTGCCCACCTGGCGCGTGCGGGTCTTTGCAAAGGCGTCGATCGACAGGCCCAGCAGGCCTTGCATGCCGCGCTTGACGGCCTCGACCATCTTGGTCACCGTCGCGTCCTGCGGGTCGATGGCGCGGAAGGTGCCCACCAGCGCGCCGGTGTCGGGCGTCTTGCCCTCGACGAAGCGCACGCCGTAGATGCCGCCGATCAGGCTGCGCACGTCCTTGCCCTTGCCCGCCAGGTGCTCGGCATCACTCTTGGCAAACACGCGCACGCCCTCGAACTGAGGTGCGGCCTCGCGCAGCACGGCGTCTGGGTAGTAGTTGCGGTTTCCGCTGCGGCCGGCCTTGACGATGGTCACTTCGATGGAGCCGTCTGCCGCCTCGCGAAACGCCGATGCATTCGGCACTGCGGGCGTAGCGGCCGGGATCGTGGCCGGGGTTTGGCTCACGGGCGCGTAATCCGCCACCACCTCGGCGGCGTCCCCCAGCGTCACGGTGTTGTCGGCCGCCAGGCTGTAGGCGTAGCTGTACAGCCGCCCCTTGAACTGCACCACCACGCGCTCGGGCCAGATACCGCGCACGTCCACGTAGTAGTCGCCGTTGGCTGTAAGGCGGAGCTTGTCGCGCACCGCCTGACGCACCAGGTCGATGAGCTGACCGTACTCGGTGGTCACCGCCTCGGTGAGGCGCGCAAAGCCTGTACCTGCGGGAATGATCTTGATCATTGCGACTCGTCCGCGCTGGAGAGCTTGCGCCCGTCGCGCGTCACGACGACGACGTGCGTGCCGTAGTCGCGCCAGGCGAGCACCTCTTCGGCCGCGACGGCCACCTTCTTGGTGCGCGTGGTGCGCACAGGCTCGCCGTCTTCATCCTTGCCGTCCACCAGCTCGGTGACGGTGCGCTTGACGCGCTTGGCGGCCTCAGCCGCTGTCATCTGCTTGACCTTGTCGGCCTCGGACGGGGTCTTCGTCTTGTCTTCGGGCATTCGTCACTCCATCGGTAAGTGCCGCGATTCGAGCGGCGATTTCGATGGCAGTGACTGTGCCGGGGGAGGCACAAAAAACTAAGGCCGACGTGGGTCGGCCTCAACTACGATGAGTTAGTTTTTAGACTAACACATCACCACACAATGCAACAAGGTTAGGGGTTCATAGCTATGATCTTCGTTTGCGTAGTGAAGAGGAAGATCCATGCGGCAGCTCATGACCATAGGGTACGAAGGCTCATCTATCGAGGACTTCATCGCGACGCTTAAGCAAGCCGAAGTGACACTGCTGCTTGACGTACGCGAAATTCCCATTTCGAGACGTAAAGGTTTTTCCAAGAAAGCCCTCGCGCAACACGCGGAGGCTGCGGGCATTGAATACCGACATGAACGGGACTTGGGTTCGCCAAGACATATTCGGCATCAGCTCCACACCGATGGCGATTACGCTATCTATTTCAAATCATTTACAGACTATCTAAAATCGCAGAAGCCCCTTTTGAAGAAGCTGGCTTCGGATCTGGATGGCGCAGTTGTCTTGGTTTGCTATGAACGCGATCCAACTACATGCCACAGGAGCGTGGTAGCTCGCCAGCTTGAAAATCTCACGGGGCTCAAAGTGAAGCATCTGGGGGTTAGAGATGGCGCAGGGAGACAAAGAGCGGGCGCTCGTACTTGTGAAGGCGTTCCCGCAGCCTAGTCAAAAATACGATGAAACGGTCTGCTGCGCGGGGGTCACTCCAGAGGGGAAATTTGTTCGTCTCTATCCGATCCGGTTCCGTCACCTCCCCATAAACAAGCAGTTCAACCGGTGGGATGTTCTCGAATATTTCGCGCAGCGACCTGTAGGCGATCATCGCCCTGAGAGCAGACATGTCAGCGAAGACTCCATCGCGGTAGTTCAGTTTGCCAATCAGCTCAACGAAGAACAAAAGGTGCGGGCTTGGCTTCCTCACGTCTCCCCTTCCCTTGAAGTCCTCAAGCAGGAGAACTTGAGCACGGGGAGGAGCCTCGGCATCGTGAAGCCGGACGAAGACTCTTTGCGCTTCAAGGCGCGCAAGCTCTCAAAGGATTCCGAAGAAGACGCCGAGCTTAAAAGCACGTTTCGGCAATTTTCACTGCTGGATCCATCGGCCCTCAACCCCATCACTGTCGAGTACGAGTTCAGCTATCAGTTCACCTGCGACGGGCGTTCCCACAACATGAAAATTCATGATTGGGAAGTACAGTCGGCATTTCATAGGTTTAAGCGAGACTATGGCGATGGCGGAATGGATGCGCTGCGCGAGCAGTACCAGCAACGAATACCCGAGCGAAACCTACATTTCGTGATGGGAACCATGAAGGCTCATCCGAGGCAGTTCATCATCATCGGGCTTCTGCGTTCCGGCGTAGCTCCTGCGGATGTTGCTCGCCAAAGAGGCCTTTTCTGAGCCGTCTTCAACACGTCGCCACGATCAATTCAGCCGGACCACCCCCCGAAGGCGCACATCGCAAGCCTGCCCGCACGCAACGATGCCTTTAAACGGCCTTTAAATTCGCTCAGGTTGCGTCGTAGGAAATTTCCCAGGGGTGTGCCGCCCCTTGAGTGTTTAAAGCGCCACGGCGCCTATTCTTTGCGTCGCCCCGCCCGCTTCGCCGCCTGATCCAGCGCCGCCTTGCGCCCGTCCATCTTCAGCTCGCGCTCGGTGAAGGGCTTGGCGCCGGGCGTCATCACCTTCCAGTGCTTCATCCAGGGCAGGCTCACGCAGCCGCAATGGATCACCTGCTCGACCGGCGCCTTGGGGTCGTGCGGGTGCTGCATCATGTCGAAGCCGCCGCCCGGATTGGGCACCTTGAACGCCTTGTCGGCGTCCACCACGATGCCGTCCATCAGGTCGTGATACCAGCGGCTGTGTATCTTGCCGCTGCGCCGCCACTGCTTGCCCAGGCCCGGCACCAGGGGCATGGCTTGCACCAGGCGGTCTTCCGCCGCCACGGCGAAGGCACGGCTCACCTCGGTGGTCACGATGGCGATGGCGCGCTTGGTCGAATCCGCGCCCAGGATGGTCTGCACGGCCTTGATGGCCTCGAAGGGTGTTGCGCCGCCGATGGTGACCAGGCCGAGCTGCTGCCCGATCTTGCCCGCCGCCTCGGCCGTGACGTCGCGCATGCGGCTCACGCCGAAGGTCTGCATGGCCGCGAGCACGCGCGCATCGAGCTGGCCCAGGCGCAGCTGCACGTTGTGGTCGATGGCCGCGAGCGGCTTGTCCACCATGTCTTCGCCCTGCTGCCAGGCATCGCGCAGCGCGAGGTTGACGGTCGCGCCGGTTTGCTGCCCGGTGGCGGCGAGGATGGTGTCGAGCTGGTCGCGCAGCCGGGTGAGCTGCCACTGGCGCCAGTCGGCGGGCTGGGCCGCGAGCTGCTGCGAGATCTGCACCCACGCGTCGTGCAGCAGCGCCACCACGCGCTGGTTGGTTCCCAGCAGCAGCCGGGCGCGCTCGGCAAGGCGCTCTTTTAAAGCGGCCTCGAATTTCTTCTGCTCGGCTGTCACGGCGCTGCAGGCGCGGGCGATGCAGCCGTGCCCGCCGCAAGCGCCGCGCGCAGATCCGCGGGCAGGTTGAAGCTGTCCTCGGCCAGGCGTTTGGCCTTGCGATCGGCGGCTTCCTTGCGTGCCGCCGTCAGCTCGGTCTTGGCGTCGAAGTCCTGCCCGAAGCGCTGGGCGACGTCGGCCACGATCTTGAGCGCGGTTTCTTCGGTGAGCAGACCGGCGTCGATCATCTGGACCACCGCCGAAACCACCGCCTGCATCGCGGAGGCGAACTTGGTGATGTCGCGGTTGAGCAGCTCGGGGAAGACGGCCGTCACCTGCCATTCGTCGTTGGCCCAGTCAGGCGTCTGACCTCGCGCGCGGGCCTCGCACCACAGCACGTAGCGGCCGATCTCTTCGAGCATGCGCTTGAGGAACCCCTGGCGCATGCTGTACATCTTGAACGTGGGCTCTCCCATTTCGCTGGCGGCCGCGCGGTTCACATCGCCACCACCGCCAAACCAATGCTCCGGCACCGTGGCGCCGCCCAGCACGTGGTTGCGCAGCAGTCGCGCGCTCTGGCTGGTGTCGGCCGCCTGCAGGCCAGGTGTTTTCGGTTCGAGCTTGATCTGGTCGTTGTGCACGAAGACGCTGTTGGGGCCGGGCGGTTCGAACTCCTTCTGGTATTTCTTCACGGCGTCGGGGTCCGCGCCTGTCATGGTCACATCCCACACGAAGCGGCGCAGGTAGTCGATGCGGTCGAGCTCGTTGAAGAGGAAGCCGTCATATGCGTCCAGCCAGTCCATCTGCCCCAGCAGGTCGCTGCGGCCGCGACTGCCGTTGGGAAACTTGTTGAGCTGGAACAGCAGCACCTCGCCGTCGGCGAAGTTCTCGGCGCGGATGCGCACGGTGCGCTCGCTGAACAGCTCGGTATCCTCCCCCAGCACCACGGCGCGGTATTTGTACTGGCGCCCGCGGTTGTCGCGCTTGGTGATCACGCCGATGGGCTGCTCTGGGTTGTCCGGGTCGTTCACCACGGTGGCGATCTGGCGCGGGTCGAGATACCCCAGGCGCACAAAGCCGTCGCCCTCTCGCACGTTGGCAATGAAGCACTGCTCACCCAGCAGGCCCAGCGCACGCACGCGCGCCTCCAGCTTCATGGGCCAGTTGTTGATGGGGTCGCTCCAGAAGGTATTGAGCAGTCGCTGATGTTCCTCATCCTTGCACTGCAGCGTGACGCCCTCGGCCAGCAGGTAGGCCAGCGGCAGCTCCACCAGGCGGTTGGCCAGCAGGTTGCTCTGCCACAGGTATTCGGCCAGCTTCTGCATGCGATCCTGCGCTAGCGGCTCCAGGTCGCGTTCGTTCATGCCCGTCGGACCGTTGCCCGTCAGGCGCCGCCAGCTGGTGTCGTCATCGCGCTCGCCCTGGGCGGCGGCGGCCTCGCGCAGCGGCTGGCCGGTGGGCGCCGGGGCCAGGCCCACGGCGGATTTAAGGCGTTCGATCAGGCTCATAGCTCAGTCCTCGGCCGCCATCTCGGCGCCCACAAGAGCCAGCGCCATGCGGCCGTGGTCGTTGTGCAGCTTGACCACTTCGCGCAGCTTGGCGGCGGCCAGCTCCACGCCCTTGCGATCCGCTTCTGGCAGGTCGTAGACCGCGCCACGGATCAGCAGGAGCTGGTGTTGTTCATCGTTCATCGTGATCTCCTGAACATGCGCGCCGCCTGGCGCGCGTAGCGCTCGCGCGCAGTTTGGGCTTGGCCGGTATTGCCGCTCTGGGCGGCAGCGGCCACGCCGCCGGTGACGCACAGCATCCACAGCATCTGCACCATGTCGGGCCCGTCGTCGTGGTCGGCCTTGGGAAAGTGGCGGAACTGATCGATCAGCGTGCTCTGGCTGCTGTGCAGGCGGATCAGCCCGTTGGCCATGTGCGGCTGCAGGCTTTCGATACGCAGCAGCTTGTCGCTGATGGGGGTGAGCGCGCGGGCGGGCACCGGCACCTGCAGCAGGGCGCTCCTCTTGACCAGCTCGGTGCGCAGGAACTCCTGGAACTGCACGCTCTCGATGCCCCAGACGATGCAGTCATACTCGCGCTGCATCTCGATGATGTCGCTGATGATGCGGTCGGGCACACGTTTCTTGATGGCCGCCTCCACCACATCCATCACGCCCTTTTCGCGGTTGTAGCCGCCCACGCCGATGGCGCTGGGGTCGCGGCTGGCGCCTGCCTTGCCCAGGCTGGGGTCGCACGCGCCGTAGAAGACCCATTCGGCCAGGCGGTTGACCCAGAAGTGGATGGAGTTGGCGAAGGGTGCGTCGTCGCCCGCTACCGGATCGTTCTGCTGCTCGCTGTCAAACGCCGCATGGCCCTCGCGCGCGCGGCGGATCATCAGCTTGACCAGCGGGCGCACGGCGGGCCAGCTCACCTGCGCGCCGCGCTCCATCTCGGCCTGGTGTTCTGTGTACAGGGCCATGGCCGCAGCCTCGCCCTGCTGCGGCGTTTCGCCCTGCAGCAGCAGGCCCTCGAACTGCTCCCACAGATCCATCCGCTCGGGCCAGCGCAGGATGGCCTTGAACACCTTGCGGTTCCACAGCGGGTTCTTCAGGAAGCGCGCCAGCACGCTGTCGTAGTGCAGCACCGTGCCCACGAGGATGGCATCCATCGAATCGTCCGGCGGGCCCAGCGACAGCACGCTCTTGGTGACGAAGGCCTGCAGCTTGTCGCGCTGCGCGGGCGTGTTCACGTTCTCGTCGTTCTCGATGTCGTCGCAGATGGCGAGATCCGGCCGGTGCGCGCCATGGCGGCGCCCGCGAATCTTCTTGGACGAACCGAACGCCTCGATCTTGCGGCCATTGGCCGTCACGATCACGCCCGCGCGCCACACCTTGCCCTGGCCGCACGCCTCGGGGAAGTCGCTGGCAATGCGCGGGTTCGCCTCCAGCTCGGCCTTGATGGCTTCGAGCATCTCGGCCGCCTGCTCGAAGGCGTCCATCACGATCACCGGATACCACTTCAGCCCTGTTACCACGCACCAGAGTACGAAGGACATGCTGACCTTGGTGGACTTCGCGTCGCCGCGCGATGCTGCAATCACGTCGCGCTGGCCGGTGGGCGCGTTGACGATCTCGGGCAGGCGCTTGTACAGGTACAAGTGCAGTTCGGCGGGCTCGGCCCGGCCGTAGTGAGGGAAATAGTGGCGGTCCCAGTACTCGAAGCCGCTCACCGAGTCGCAGACCTTGCGGCGGCGCTCGGCGATGGCCTCGGGGCTGACGTCCCAGCCGTCGAGGTTGGCGTCGATCTGGCGGCGCAGATCATCCGCCAGGGCGGCGAGGCCTGCGAGGAATTCCTTGCTGTTCCTGGCCATCACTGCCTCGAACGCGAACCGCGCCACACGCGCCGACCGGCGTAGTCGCGCCAGTTCATCGGCCCCTGCCAGACCCATGCGACGTCGACTTGCATCCGACAATCTTTCGACCCAAAAGTGGCTGGCCCACGCAACAGCTCGCGCGCCGCATATCGCCAGTAGGCCCAGTGCGAGATTGGTTGACCGACCCGTTCTCCGCTTGTGTAAATCGGCCGATCGCCGAAGCGAAAGCGCCAAACAACGATGTCCACCGCCTTGAGCAGCGGCCAGCCGACCACGGCCATGAGCCAGAGAAGGCACCATGCAATGCCTGCCCAGGTCACAGCCCCAGTCCACCAGAAGATCTGATCGAGCATCACCGCCCCCTCGCCAGCTCTTCGCCGAACGGCTCCAGCATCTCGGCCAGCGCCTGCAGGTGCTGGGGGTACTTGGCCTGTGCAAACGTCACGAAGCGCTGGATCACGTCGAGCTGCACCGCCGTGCGATCCAGTTCGGGGTTCAGACGCTTGAAGCTCGCCATGGTCTTGTTGAAGCTGTCGCTCATGCTTGCCAGCGTCTCGGCGCGCTCGCGCGGGCCCATGTCGGTGGCCTCGCGCAGCAGGTCGATGGTGGCCTGGTGCTGCACCAGATAGTCTTCGAGCAGCTTCTTCGACAGGGTTGAAAAGTTGTCGTCGCCCAGCGCCACGGCGGCGCGCACGCCGTCCCAGTCGTCGCCCTTGTCCAGGGCCTCGCGCTTCCAGCGGTTGGCTGTGCCGCGTGGCACCCCCAGCTTCTTGCAGGCAGCCTCCATCGGCAGGCGCTGGTACACGTACAGGCCGCGCAGCTGGGTGCGTTTTTCTCCTGGGTGCGCCATCAGTTGCCCACGCCGTGGCCGCGCATGAACTGCTTGACGCCCTCGACGATCAGCGCCGTGCCCACCGCCACCGCGCCGCCCGAGACGGCACCGGCCACGGCTGCTTTTTTCTCGACCTCGCGCAAGCGCGAGTCCAGCCCCGTGTAGTGCTTCTCCATGCGCTGTTCCATGCGGTCCATGCGCCGGTTCTGCTGATCCTGTCCGTCTTTGAGGGACTGCACCATGCCGTGAATCTGGCCCAGCAGCAGCAGCTCCTGACGACGCTCGTCGTTGTTCTGGTTTGTTTCGCTCATGGTTGCGTCGGGGTTTCGCGGTGATTTAAAAAGTCGATCAGGGCCTGGTAGCGCTGGCGGTCGGCAGCACAACTTTTGGCGTTGATGGTGTGGTTGGCCCAGGCGTCATCGAGCGAGAGTCCGGAGTCTTCGGCACAAGAGGCGTCGGCGCCCTCGGCGGCACCAGCAACGCCGCAGGCACCGGCTGGCGCATCAATACCGGTGAGGGCGCCGTTCCACATGCGGACAGCAGCAAGAGTGAGCACAGGGCCGTCAGCAGCCACAGCGCCCGGCGCAGGCGCCGCTGCAGACACGTGCTCCAGTGCTGGCGCAGCGCCTGCGCAGGCAGCAGCCACAGGCACGCGCCGATACACCACAAGAGGAGCACGGCCAGCCAGGTCGCGGTATTTGGCATCGAGATCGGCATAGCGGTCCTCCTGGTCTAGGTGATCTGTGAGATAGCGGGTGTTGGCCTGATCGGCGCGTGCGGTTTCCTTGTCCAGCGCGTCCTCGGCGGCCTGTTTGGTCTGGGCCTGGCGCGCGGCCCAGGCGTTGTCGGCGGCGGTGTGACCCCACCAGTAACCGCCCCCCACGAGGGCGAGGGCCAAGAGCAGGGCGGCGAGAAGACGTGCGGCCATGATCAGCACATCCCGTGCGGGTGACCGGTGCACAGCGTCGTGTAGAGATACGCCAGTGCTACCGCGATCACGACGAGCACCACCGCAAAGACGATGCCTACGGTTTTAAAGAAGCGCCTCATTGCTGCAACTCCATGCATTTCTTGTGGCGTTCGAGCTGACGCGTCCACACGCCCCGGCAAACCCGATTGCCGGGCGTGGAGCAGTCGAATTCCCACCGCGTGGGTTGGCCCTGCGCGTTGCGCCTGCTGACCACCCAGCCCGGCCCCTCCTTTTGGTCGCTGGAGAGCTTGCGGTAGTCCAGCAGCGCGTCGCATGCCGCGCGGTAATTGCCCGCGAGCAGCTCGCGGCGCATGCCGGACTTGAGCCAGGCGCCCGAGCCGTATTGGTAGAGCCAGTCCATGTACAGGTCGTATTCGCCCTGCGACAGCGCCACGCCTGGCAGGCTGGTGCGAAACATCGTCTCTTCGCGACTGAGATGTGCCTGCGCCTTGATGAGTGCGCGCACCGGCGTGGTGGTGTCGCCAGGCTTCACGGGCGTGCCGTCTTCGTTGAAGGTGCTGCCGAAGCCCACGGTGGGCCGGTCGCCCTGGGTGGGGACAACGGCGCGGTCGGTATAGCCCTCGTGCACCGCCAGGCCGACGAAGCCCGCCGCCGAAAGCGACAGTGCCGCCACCAGCACGCGCAGCGTGCCCTGGCCGCGCTGGCGCTGGCTGCGTCCCTGTGGCGACCAGGTGAGCGCTGCAATGAATGCCAGCGCGCTCAGGCCGCCCAGCAGAATGGAATCGGTGATGCCCATGCACCGACTGTCACGGTGCGGGCAGAAAAAACTAAGGCCGACGTGGGTCGGCCTGAGGTGGTTTGGATCGCTTTTTACGTTATCACGGGGATGCCAGGCAGGTCAACGGCAGTCAGAAATCCTTGCTGCCTTGCTGCGCCTGCTTTGCCTGTGCATCTTCTGCTGCTTGAGTGCGGATGGCCCTTGCTTGTTCATTGAGTCCCCCTATTCCGTAGAGACGCATCCCGCGCGGGAAAGTGTGGAACGGTGAAAACTTGCTGACGTACTTCATGAGGTAGCCGACGCCGGTGCGCGACACCTGCGTGTTCGTCATACCGTGAGGCCACCAGCCCTGTTTGTCCCATTTGGGCATGGACAGGCGCTTGGGCAGATAAACGATGAGGTGGTAATGCACCGCGCCGCGCTTTTGGAGCTCGGCAACCCACACGTAGCGGAGTTTTTGGCCGCACTGGCGCTTAAGCCACATACGGCAGCGCTGGACGGCATCCCGGACGTGTTCCGCAGCCCACTCGACCCCGGGGCGATAGGTGAGAGTCACGAACCAAGCACGGCAGCCGTACCAGCCGGAGAACTTTTCGGCGTGGCCCTGCCCTGCTGACCAGACCGCCTGACGCATACGGCCAAAACGACGGGCAAACACATCTTCCGGATGCTGGGAAATCCTGCCAGACGCGACCCGCGTTAACGATGTTTTAGATAGGACAAGCCCCGCGCCGACGCCACCCGCCAGCGCCGCCGCTGCGCGGCTGTCGCTGGCGTGCGTCGCCGTCGCGCCCGTCATGCAGCCACCTCGACAACGCACGAACGCGCCAGCTCAACAAGAAAAAGTGCCAATTTTGGTGGCGTGTGCTCACGAAGCAACTGGCTCAAACGGTCAACGCGACCGGGAGGAAGCCACGAAGACCAAGGAATTTCCGGAACCGGGCCAACGACATAAAGACAAGTTTTTTTCGGCGCAGGATGACCCCAAAACGACTGATAAACCGGCAGCAGCACACCACCAAAGCGATCACGAACGCCGAAAGACCCACACCCGGACTCAGCCCAAAGACGAGACGCATATGGATGCTCAAGCACACCACCCCACAGCCGAACCTGCTCGATTGCCCATAGGGATAGTTCACGTTCACCAGGGCGAGGTTTGGCAAGGTGCGAGAGTTGCCCCCAAGCACGGCACGGCGGATGCGCAACGACCGGACAACCGCCAGGCCAGCTCAGCGCATCGCGCTCCAGGTCGTAGCAATCAACGCCGGGCATCGACTTGTAAATGCTGTCTGACCGAACAAAGAGGGCAGCAACTGTCGCGCCGGTCATGCGCCGAACCCCCCGAGGCTCACGCCTTTGGCCGAATACACTTGTTCAGCACTGGTGAGCACGGCGCCGCCTTCATCAACCCTTCCGCCTCGCAATACAAGGGTCAAGTGATCGCTACCGATCGACCAAGTCTTTTGCCAGTTCGGCAACTGCACGCCGAGGCCATTGACGAACGGCATATCGTTGGACGCTGTTGGCTTGCCGTATCTTTTTTCGACAGCAGCCAAAAGCACTTCCATGTGCGGCGTTGGGATCGTCAGAACCAACTTGGGCATCGCACGCCGCGCGGTAATCGCCCGCGAGCAGCTCGCGGCGCATGCCGGACTTGAGCCAGGCGCCCGAGCCGTATTGATAGAGCCAGTCCATGTACAGGTCGTATTCGCCCTGCGACAGCGCCACGCCTGGCAGGCTGGTGCGAAACACCGCCTCTTCGCGACTCAGGTGCGCCTGCGCCTTGATGAGCGCGCGCACCGGCGTGGTGGTGTCGCCAGGCTTCACAGGCGTGCCGTCTTCGTTGAAGGTGCTGCCAAAGCCCACGGTGGGCCGGTCGCCTTGCGTGGGCACAACGGCACGGTCGGCGTAGCCCTCGCGCACCGCCAGACCGACGAGGCCCGCCGCCGAAAGCGACAGCGCCGCCACCAGCACGCGCAGCGTGCCCTGGCCGCGCTGGCGCTGGCTGCGCCCCAGTGGCGACCAGGTGAGCGCGGCAATGAATGCCAGCGCGCTCAGGCCGCCCAGCAGAATGGAATCGGTGATGCCCATGCACCGACTGTCACGGTGGGGGCAGAAAAAACTAAGGCCGACGTGGGTCGGCCTGATGGGGTGTGGAGCGCTTTCTAAGGTATCACGGATTGGCCTGCGCGGTCAAAACAAACGTTGCCACGGCCGTCCTTGATTGCTGGCGAGCGCGTTCGCTGCAAGCGGACGTCTCCGCAAAATTGCGGGCATGGTCTTCTGTCTCCACAATCTGGAGACCCTCTACTTACCCATGGGATGCTTCCCTTTGCATCCGCCCTCGGCATACCTCACCAGCCGGGGCAGCTTTGCGCCCACCATGGCGTCTTTCATCTTTTCCATCTCGGCAGTGCAATCGGCGTAAGGCTGCGAGGAATAGCTCCACAGGCCCCGCCGCACTTCCGCGATGCAGTAGTCGATGGGAATGTTGTGGCGGCCCACTGACGTACTCACCTGTTGTTTGTACTGGGCAAACTCCTTGGCAACGCACCGCTTCTGCGCAAAAGCAGGACCTGTCGTCGCCGCAAGCAGCAAGACCATCATTGCCCGACCTAACATCTTCATCACCTATCTCCCTTTAGCTAGCGCAGCCACCCCATCGGCCGCGATCAGGATGGCCGCACGCCCTGCGTGATCGGCGGCACGGAACGCCGCCAGCAGCCGCGCCTCATCGGCTAGCACAGCCTTCGACTTCGGCACCTTCTCACCAACCGTCAAGGCGCGTTCATCGCGCAGCGCTGGTGCGGCAGTCAACGCCCTGTCGCGCAGCTCCTGCGCCTTGCTGCCGCGCCCGCCCGTCACGTGCTGGTTGGCCTCGCCAGTGAGGATGTAGTTGGTATCCACGCCTGCGGCGGCTATGGCGGCCAGTACCTCCCCTCCTGGTGCTGATGCGCCTCGCTCCATTCGCCCCCAGTACTCCCGCGATACCCCTGCGATTTCAGCGATCTCGGCTTGATTGAGCCCGAGAGCCTTTCTTGTCTCTTTCAAGCGCTCACCAATAAGTGATGAAAAAGTCACTTGCAACCCCTTTACAAAAGAGACCTATAGGTCACATAATCCACCCATCGACCGCAACTCTCAACCAATCGCAGCGACAGCCGCAAAGGAGCACCGCCATGCAAACCACTACGTCACCCACCCCCAACCAGATCAAACACCGCATGCGCCAGCAGGGCACCACCTTGAAGGAGTGGGCCGCAGCCCACGGCTTTCGGTACCGCACCGTCTCCGACGTGGTGCGTGGCGTGCGCCAAGGCAACTACGGCGAGGGTCGCGACGTGTGCATCGCGTTGGGTCTGCCGGTCAAGGACTGAATTCCATTTTCACATCGTTTCACACAAATAGGAAAGCCGACATGAACAACGCCCTCGTTCAACTCACCGTGGTCGATGGCCGCCCCACCACCACCAGCCTGGATGTGGCGCGGCACTTCGGGAAGCGGCACGACCACATCCTGCGCGACATTCAAAACCTGCGCACAGAACTCCCCGCCGATTACCTCCCCAATTTTGGGGAGGTAACCATCGAATACCAGAACGGCAAGGGCGGCACCCAGGAAGCCCCCGCCTACCGCCTGACCCGCGACGGCTTCACGCTGCTGGCGATGGGCTTCACCGGCAAGAAGGCCCTGCAGTTCAAGCTGGCCTACATCGCCGAGTTCAACCGCATGGAGGCGGCCCTGTCTTCCGGCGCCGCCCTGGCCGAGGCCACAGGTAACGCCGCGCAACTGGCCCGCGTAGCCGCCGAGCAGCTTGCGCTGATGCAGCGCCTTACCGGCCTGGTGGAAACGCAGAACGAGGTGCTGCAAGGGCTGACCCAGGCGCTGGGTGCCATGCAAGTCACGCTGGCCACCACCGTGCGCACGCACAGCCGCCAGATCGCCAAGGCGTTTCGCCTGGCCGAGCAGCGCGCGCCCAGGCTCGCGGCGGCCGCACCGCTGGACCCTGATCGTCCCCTGAGCAAAGCCGAGCGCGAGAAGGCATTGCACATGTGGCGCTCAGGTGTATCCGGCCCCGGCATCAGCAAGCGGCTGAACCGCACCCACGAGGTGGTGTCGCGCTGGGCAGCCACCGAACCCGAGGTGGTGCGCTCGTTCATGGGGCAGGGCCTGTTTTAAGCGCCGCGCCGTGATTCAGAAATCAGTTTCGCCCGCCAGCGTTGCCGTCGAGCGCCAGAGCCGCCCTGACAGCCAGAGCGCCAAGGTTGCCGTCTGGCGGGCACCCATTTCCAGATAAGGACACGCGCATGTGGCTCAACGCACAGGAACTGGCGGGCCTGCCCGGCCTGCCACAAAGCCAGAAAGGCACGCGGGACTGGCTGCAGCGCCATGGCACGCCCAACCGCGCCCGCAATGCCAGCGGCGGTGGGCTGGAATACGACTGCGCAGCGCTGCCCGTCAAGGTGCGCGCCGCGCTGGCCAAGCGCCAGATTGAAGCGGCGGGCAACAGGGCGCTTGCGGCCATTGACCCCGCCCCCGTGGTCGCCTTCGCCCCGCCCGCTCCGCCGCCCGTGCCCGCCGATCTGCCAGCGGTGCCACTGCCCGAACGCCGCCCGCCCTCCATCACCGACAAGACCACGGCCGATGCCCGCATGCGGCTGGTCAACCTGGTGCTCGACCTGGAGCCCACCAACGGCGTCAAGCGCGCCTGCGCCATCGTGGCCCTGCAGCTCGCCAGCGGCCAGGCCCCGGCAGATCTGCAAGCGGCCGCCCGCGCGGCCAACCAGCGCGCACGTGCCGACCAGGTGGGCGCCCGCACGCTGGAGCGGTGGGAGGCCATCCACCGGGCGCACGGCTGGTGGGGCCTGCTGCCCGCCCAGCCCCCTGCGCCCACATTAAATAATGTGGACCAGGACGTGGCCGCCGTGCTGGGCCTGTACCACAGCCGCGACGCTCGCTTTCGCAAGCTCTCCGGCGCGGCCAAGGAAGTGACCCGCCAGCTTGGCCGCGACTTCGACACATGGCGCGCGCTGTACGCCCGCGCTCGCCGCGCACTGGACAAGCTGGGCAAGAACCACGAGGCCAGCACCGCCCTTATCAAGGCGCGCCACGCGCCTGGCGCGCAGCGCGACGCCAAGCTGCCATTCAAATGGCGCGACACCTCGGGCCTGGCGCCCAATGACGTCTGGGTGATTGACGGCCACACGTTTAAAGCCAAGGTGCGCCACCCCGACCACGGCGCACCCTTCGCACCCGAGCTGACGGTGTGCATCGACGCCGCCACGCGCCTGCTCACCGGCTGGTCGGTGGATTTGAGCGAAAACGTGCGCGCGGTGGGCGCGGCGCTGCGCCACGGGGTGGGGCAGTACGGCACACCCGCCATCCTCTACGGCGACAACGGCGCGGGCGAGACAGCCCGGCAGATGGACTGCCCCATCGACGGTTTCTGCGCGCGCCTCGGCATCGAGCACCGCACTGGCATTCCCGGCAAGCCGCAAGGCCACGGCATTGTGGAGCGCGTGCACCAGACGCTGGGCATCAATGCCGCGCGCAACTTCGCCACCTTCCAGGGCAAGGATGTGGATGGCGGCACCTTCCGCAAGGTGGCGGCCGAGCTGGCCAAGGAGCAGCGCGCGGTGCGCAGCGCCGAGAAGTCTGGCGCGGTGGTGGTGCTCAGCAACAAGGTGCCAACCTGGGAGCAATTCATCGCGGCCGTCGAGCAGGCGGTGCATGAATACAACCACGAGCACCGCCACCGCAGCCTGCCCAAGCGTGCCGACGGCAAGCACATGACGCCCGACGAGGCCTGGGCCGCAGCGTTCACGGCCGACGAACAGGTGCGCTACTCGCCCGATGAGCTGCGCGAGCTGTTCATGCCCGCAGTGCTGCGCACGGCCAAGCGCGGCATGGTGACCTTCTTCAACCAGAGCTACGCCGCCCCCGAGCTGATGCGCCGCGATGTGGACGGCCACCAGGTGAGCGTGCGCTACGACATCCACGACCCGAGCTGGGTGCGCGTGTACACGCTCTCGGGCGAGTTCGTCTGCGACGCCCGCTTCGACGCCGCGCGCCGCGAGTTCTTCCCCACGCCGGTGATCGAGATGGCCAAGCAAAAGCGCGCCGCCGCCCGCGTGAAGCTGCGTGAGCAGCAGATCGAGATGGCGCTGCGCGAACTGCAGCCCACGCTGGCACCTGCTGCTGGCGAAACCCTTTCCCTGCCACAGCCCAGCACGCCCGTGGTGCTGGCGCCTGCCGTGGAGACGACGGGCTCCTCCCCCCAACAGTCTTCCTCCACGGTCGAGGCCGCGCAAGCGGCTTCGGGCAGGCCCTTCTTCGACACCAAGAGCGACCGCTATGAGTGGCTAGCGACCCACCGCGGCGCGTGGAGCGCCGACGACGAGCGTTGGCTGCTCGATTACGTGGTGAGCCCCGACTACCAGAACCTGGCCGAGTACTACGCGGCGCGCGGTCTGCAGTGGGCGGATGAGGGCGAACAGCCCGGTTTTAAGAGTGCCCTGTGATGGTGGCCGCCATCACAGAGCGTGCCTGAGTTTTGTTGACCTAGACCCAAACGCGAAGGAATGTAGTGTGAAAAAAGGATTTGTGCAAACCGCGAACTTCCGGCTTCTGAAAGAGGCCGAACGCATCGTCGAGCGCCGTGGCGCGCGCGAGGCTGGCCTGGTGCTCATCCAGGGCAAGTACGGCATCGGCAAGAGCGAGCTGACCGAACGTTGGGCCAGCGAGAACGGCCACGTGTTCATCCGCAGCCTGCGCATCTGGACGCCGCGCACCATGCTGGAGGACGTCGCCAGCGCCCTGGGCCTGTCGCTGCGCGGCTCCGCCAAGGATGTGGAAAACCGCATCAAGCAGCACCTGGCGCAGACCATGCAAACGCTCATCTTCGATGAGGCCGACTACCTGGCCGACATGAAGACGGCGGCCAAGCTGGAGACCATCCGCGACATCAGCGACGTGACGGGCACCATGGTCTTCCTGATCGGCATGGAGGCTTTTCCCACCATCGTGCAGCGCTATGAGCACATCGCCAGCCGCGTGGCGCGCATCGTGCAACTGCACCCATTGAGCCTGGCCGACGTGCAGGCCGCATGCAAGGCCAAGGCCGAGGTGGCGCTGACACCCGCGCTGGTCGAGCAGATCCACCGCGACAGCCGCGGGCGCATGCGCCACGTGCTCAACGCCATCGCCAACATCGAAATGTGGGCCGAGGCCAATAGCTGGCGCGAGGTGGATGTGACCCACGTCAAAGGCAAGAGCCTGTGCGCGGACTTCACCAGCCATCTGGCAGCTGGCAAGTGGAGCGCGTGATGGCGTCGATGTTGCAATGGTTCGTCGTGCCAGCGCTTGCGGCCATCGGTCGCCATGTCAAGCGCGCGGGCACCGGCATCACGGCCGCGCGACTGAGCACCTGGACAAGCGATGCACAGCTGGATTTCCCGCCGCGTGTGGCGGAGGCGGCGTTGCAAACGCTCTGGCGTCACGGTTTTGTGGCGCCCGCTTCAAAGCCGCACGTCGTGCCGCGCTCCACTCGTTATTGGGTGGTCACTTTCGAAGGCGTGCATGCCGCGCAGGCGGCGCTGCTTGCGTTGCCCGATGCGCCGGGGCCCGACGTGCAGTCACTGTCCGTTCGCCTGTGGAACCTGCTGCGCATTCGTCGTCGGCTGACGGCCATGGAGGCGGCTCAGACCCTGATCGATGCAGGCGACGACTTTGCCATGCAGACCCGGCGTATCGCCGCGCAACTGGCGGCATGGGCCCGCCATTCGCCGACCATCGTCGTCGTCGCCGGCAAGCGGGAGTCCGGTCGGCATTTGCGCTATGTGCTGCTGAACGACCTGGGCCGCTGGCCCGCGCCTTCACGCGCAGGTGAGATGCATCCCAGCCGCTTTGCGCGCGTACAGGCAACTCCCGCCTGCTACCTCAAGAACGCTGTCCCAACCGAACGCGCGATCGAGAAGGGCGGCATGCAATGAATGAAGCGCCTTACATGAGCGAGCCCTGGTTCGCGCTATTGCTTCAACAGGTGGAGGTTCCCGGCGCCACGCAGGCGTCCATTGCCCGCCAGCTCGGCATCAGCGCGGTCACCTTGAACATGGTGCTGCGCGGCACCGGCCCTTATGGCGCCGGACAGGCCGATACGCACCGTGTGGCCGATCGTGTGATCCACACCTTTGGCCGCTACGTCTGCCCGCATCTCACCGCCGAGGCGGGCGGCGTGGAGCAGGTCATCACCGCCGAGCAGTGCCGCGCCTACGCCCACCGCCCGCCACCCACCACGCCGCGCGAGCTGCGCCACTGGCAAGCCTGCCAGCAATGCCCGCACCGCGCCGCCAGCGCGCCGCCCGTGCCGCGCCCCGTGGTCGCACGCAAACGCGCCACCCCCGATACCTCGAACACCCCCACGCCAGGAGACTCTCATGACCCTACTTAAAACCGCCGCCAGCACCACGGGCGCCATGCACATCTACCGCATCCGGATCACCATGGCCGACGGCAGCCGTGGCCGCTACACCGGCCTGTTTGCCGACAGCTTCGAAGCCGTGCTGCAAACCCTGGCGGATTTCCCCGATGCAGCGAGCATCAGCGCCATCTGCCTGCGCCGGAGGCCCGCATGATCGCCCCGCGCACCTCTCGCCGCTGTGATGAGCTTGGCGTGTGTCAGGCCCATGCCGACCGCTGCCAGGGCTGCACGCTGGACACGCACCGCCTGCCCGAAGGCGGCTTCTACTTCGCCCCAGGCACCATTGAAGAACCCGCCCGCCGCCCAGGCTTGCTGCGCGCCTGGCTGCATGTGGCCGCCATCCTGGCCGTGCTGGGATTTGCGGGCCTCATCAGCGGTTACCTGCATGGCCGGGGGGTGCTGTGAGCTTTCGCCGCCCCCACCGCCCGCGCCTGATGCGTCCGTTGAACGAAGCCATCGTGCGCGCCATCGACATGGCGGGCGAGGCGCGCCTGGCCGAAATCAACATGCGCCTGGCGCCACACGAGCGCCTGCCATCCCTGCGCCTATCGGGCCGTCTTCGCGACCTGCAGATGCAGGGCTGGATCGAGCCCGCGCGCGGCGTGCGCAACCGCGTGTACTGGCGCATCACCGCCGCCGCCGCACCGCTGCTCAACCAAGCCCAAGACCTGCCATCACGAGCGCCTGATGGCTTCGCGAAGCATTGACCCATCACCCCTCATCCACCTGAAAGGACCAAACATGGCCACTCGCATCAAAACCAAAACCATCGCCGCCGTGCCGCAGAGCAAGAACGACTGCGCGCAGGCTATTCGCAGCATCGGCGACCTGCAGCGCGAATTCGAGCGCGAGCGCGCTGCGATGAACGACGCCATCGCCACCATCACCCAGCAGCACCAGCCGCGGCTGGCCCATCTCACCGAGCGCATCCAGGCGCTGCAGGCGGGCGTGCAGGCCTGGTGCGAGGCGCACCGCACCGAACTGTGCGGCGAAGGCGACAAGCTGGGCAAGACGGCCAACCTGGTCACCGGCGAAGTCGCCTGGCGCCAGCGCCCGCCCAGCGTGAGCATTCGCGGCGCCGAGACGGTGCTGGAAACCCTCACGCGCATGGGCCTCACGCGCTTCATCCGCAGCAAGAGCGAGCCCAACAAAGAGGCCATGCTCAATGAGCCTGAGGCCGTGCGCGGCATCGCAGGCATCAACATCGTCACCGGCGTGGAGGATTTCATCGTCACGCCGTTCGAGGCGGATGCGGAGGTTGCGTGATGTCCAGAGCCGACATCTTCGCTAAGGAGGCTGCATGAGCACCATCGCCTCCATCCAGGCCTCCATCGCCTACCGCCGCGCGCCCGAGCGCGATGGCTGCGCGCGATGCGCACACGTCGTGTACGACGCCGAGGCCGCCGCCAAAGGCCAGAAGTACCACTCCAGCGAGCTGGTGCAAACCGCGCTCAAGTGCGTGCTGACCTCCGTCGAGCATGAAACCCGCGAGCAATTCCGCTTCCGTGGCCAGGCCATCTTCGGGCCGCACTTCAACGTCGAGCAGCTCGCCACTCTGTGCAAGCAGGGCGATCAGGCGCTGGAGGCTCGGGCATGACGCGCACGACCATCAAGACCACCGCCATGGCCTGCCTGACCATCGGCTACCACGACTACCTGATGCCTTCCGACAAGGCCATGAAGGTCGCCGAGCTCATGCAGCACGCCGTCAATTGCGACCGCGACTTCGACGGTAACGACTACGTCTACAAGGTGCGTGAGGAACCTGCCATCAGGTTCTCTCTGGTGCGCCCCGACCGGGTGTGCATGCCTCAAGGTCAGGCCGCGCCCGTCACGCCGAAACAGAGGTTCCTGCGATGAAGTCTCTGTGTCACGCCATCGGCGCCATCGTGCTCATTCTGTGGGTGCTGGGCTCACTCGGCTTCATGGACTTCTACCTGTGCGTCGGCGACGTGGGCACCTGCATTCCTGCCACAAAGCGCTCCATCTCAGCCTGAGGTTCGCCATGCAAACCATCCGCCTCATCAGCTCCCAGCGCTACCTGGACGGCGCCACGATCGCCCGCAAGGCGCTCACCTTCAAGGTGTTCGTGGTGCGCACCGTCGTGGTGGAGCTGCGCGGCACCCGATACCGGGTCTTGCTCGACGGCCACCACAACCTGGCGGCCGCCCGGCTGGCAAGCGTCGCGCCCACATGGCGCGGCCCGAGCCACAAAACCCAGCGCGTCATGCGCGAGATGGGCCAAGCCCGCTTCGCCCAGATGCTCATCAACAACCTGACCGACACGGACTGGTACGACGTCGAGACCGGCGCGGTAATCCCAGAGCTGCTCGGCATCGAAAGGACAGCCGCATGATCGCCGCCAACCGCCGCGCTTTCACCGCGCACAACAACGCAGACGCCGTCGCAGCCCAGCGCCAGCGCGAGCTGGGCCATATCCACCAGGGCAAGGCCACGCTCGGCTGGAGCGACGACGACTACCGCTACCACCTGCGCAACCTCACCGGCAAGACCAGCGCATCCGAGCTGGACGCCGGCGCCCGCCGCAAGGTGCTCGATCACATGGCCACCCTCGGCTACACGCCCAAGGCCAGCACCTTTAAACCCTTCGACCAGGCCGCCAAGATCAAGTGGCTGTGGCGCAAGGTAGGCGAGGCCGGCGGCCTGCGCGAAGCCACCCCCGCCGCGCTGCTGGCCTTCGTCGGCCGCACCACGGGCAAGGGCGTCTCCGACGTCAAGTTCCTTCCCGTGGCCGATGCCTCCAAGGTGATCGAAGCCCTCAAGGCCATGCTCGATCGGGCCAAGCGGGCACAGGGAGGTGCGGCATGAACCAGCTCACCCCCACCGAACTGTCCACGATCCGCGCGCTGCTGGAGCTCGCTCGCGTCACCTTTTTCGCCATGGATGACTCCGAGGAGTTCGATGGCGACGATGGCCGCTGCCACAGCATCAGCGGTCAGGACTTCGATGACATCGATCACGCACTCGATGCGCTGGAAGAGCTGCCCGACGACAAGCCGGGCGTCACCATGGGGCCCGCCCAAAAGGCAGAGTGGGTGTTGCGACGTCTCTTGGCCGATGCGGAGGAACAGGCCGTGCCTGTTGCTGTAGCGGGGCCGGATGGGTGGAAGCTGGTGCCAGTAAAGCCTACGGACAAGATGTTGCATGCCGCCTACTATCTCGATCTGTCGTACATGCCCGGGCAGGAGCATGCCGACAGAGCGGCGGTATACCGCGCCATGATCGCTGCGGCGCCCGAGCCACCAGCGGCACATGTCGCCCCCGAAAGCAGCGCGCGCGCCCTGAATGGCGCAGTGCGGGCGGAGATCGTCGAGATGCTCGGCTGCATGGGTCGCAAGCATCTAGTGGACGCGGCCAAAACCGATCCGCTGAGGGATGTGATCGGTATGGTGTTCACGGAACTGAGCGACGCCGACGCCCAGGCTCAGGATGCCCCTCGGCTGAGGAAGCGCATCACCGCGCTGCGACGCGAGCTCGCCGCCGTGGCGGACATGCCCAAGCAAATGGAACAGCTCAACAACCGGCTGTCGGAGGCCAACGGCATCATCGACGCGCTGCGCACGACCGCCGCCCTGCCACCAGCGGTATCTGCGGCGCGGGCCGCGCGGGAGAGCGTGGTGTGGACGCCCATCAGCACCGCTCCCAAGCACCTCCAAGTTCTGTTGATGCACAACCCGAGCGGCTCCATGGCCAACGGCTTCTGGCTCCAGGAAGCCAACGACGGCGCCGGTGCATGGGCGTGGCCTTACATCCACAAGGATCCGACGCACTGGATGTCGCTGCCTGCCCGCACATGAACGACCTGGCTGACACCATCGACATCGAGCTACTACCCAAGGTCCTGCGCGAATTCGATCGCATCATCGGCCTTGGGGCCACGCTCGACCTGGTGCACGCCTACGGGGGCCTGCGCATCTTCATCCCCACCCCGGCCCGTGTGCGCCCGGATCACCCGATCGCCCGCATCATCGGTACCGAAAAGTTGCTCGCCCTGGCCGAGGTCTACGGCGCCGAGGAACACTTCCCGCTGCCCAAGGCCGAGCGCGCCATCCTGGCCGTGCGCAACGCCCGCATCGCCCGCGCCTACGCCACCCACAAGACCGCCCGCGAGCTCGCCGCAGAGCACCACCTGACCGAGCGCCAAATCGAACGCATCGTGGCCGCCGCAGGCGTCACGGCGCCTGTGGATAAGCGCCAAACCGAGCTGTTTTAAAGCGCCGAAAAGGGCGGTTTAAAGACGCCCCACCTCGCCAAGGGTGGGCGGTGTGGATAAATCCGGCGCAGGCGGCAACAACTCATTGATTCCATTGGCTTATCCGAGGATGGGCGTTAATGCAGCGCCCATCCTCGGAACGCCCACCCTTGCGGCAGTGAGGCGAAAGCCTTGAGAGGCGCCTTGGAACGACTTACCGGGAAGACGTTCTCCCAATGAAAACGGGGCCACAAGGCCCCGAATCAGTTCAGGCTACCATCGGCTCACCCGAGCCCGAAAACAGCTCATTCCGCCCGTTTTCTCCCTGCGCATCGCCCATTTAGCGCCAAAGCGAGCGTGCACCCCAAAATCCCCCAAACCGCCCGCAAACCCGCACCAGCATTGGCGATGCCTCAATTTGTCCACAGCCCCTTCGTGCGCCAAACCGAGCAGTCCCCCACTACACGGCCATGGGTTGCCACTGCCCGCATCCCTTCTCATCTTCCGTTACGGCACCCACCAAGGCACCGCAGGGTGACGGATGGCTGCGTCAAGTTTGCATCCAATCCATCCGATCTGCATCGGTGCCGATCCAAGCCGGGCGGAATACCGTCTGGTTCACATCACCCCATCACGACCAAGCGCCATCGAACCACGGATGAATCGCCACAAAAAAAGCCCCGCCCCGGCCTGGGGGCCGGGACGGGGCTATCACTCAGCGCCAGTGCTCAGGCGTCCACGCCTTCTGCGATCTGGTTGTACTCATCGATCTGGTTGAAATTCATGTAGCGGTAGATATTGACCTTGTCGGCATCGATCGTCTTCATGGCCTCCAGGTACTCCTCGCGCGTGGGCAGCTTGCCCATGCGCGACGCGATCGCGGTGAGTTCGGCCGAGCCGAGGAAGACGTTGGTGTCGCGCCCCAGCCGGTTGGGGAAGTTGCGCGTGGAAGTCGAGATCACCGTCGAGCCGCGACGCACCTGCGCCTGGTTACCCATGCACAGGCTGCACCCGGGCAGCTCGGTGCGCGCCCCGGCCGTGCCGAAGGCGGCGTAGTGGCCCTCGCCGATCAGTTCCTTCTCGTCCATCTTGGTCGGTGGTGCGATCCAGAGCTTGGTCGGGATGTCGCGCTGGCCACCGAGCAGCTTGGCCGCCGCGCGGAAGTGCCCGATGTTGGTCATGCACGAGCCGATGAAGGCGTCGTCGATCTTGGTGCCCGCCACCTCGGAGAGGAACTTGGCGTCGTCCGGGTCGTTGGGGCAGCAGACGATAGGCTCCTTGATTTCGTTCAGGTCGATGTCGATCACGGCGGCGTATTCGGCGTCCTTGTCGGCTTCGAGCAGTTGCGGGTTGGCCAGCCACGCCTCGACCTTCTCGATGCGTCGGCGCAGCGCCTTCGCGTCCTCGTAGCCGTCGGCGATCATGTTCTTCATCAGCACCACGTTGGACTTCAGGTACTCGATGATCGGTTCCTTGTTCAGCCGGATCGTGCAGCCCGCAGCGCTGCGCTCGGCCGATGCGTCCGAGAGTTCGAACGCCTGCTCGGCCTTGAGATGGGGCAGCCCCTCGATTTCAAGAATGCGGCCCGAGAAGATGTTCTTCTTGCCTGCCTTGGCCACGGTGAGCAGCCCCTGCTTGATGGCGAACAGCGGAATCGCGTGCACCAAGTCGCGCAACGTCACGCCGGGCTGCATCTCGCCTTTGAAGCGCACCAGCACCGATTCGGGCATGTCCAGCGGCATCACGCCCGTGGCCGCAGCGAACGCCACCAGGCCCGAGCCCGCCGGGAAGCTGATGCCGATCGGAAAGCGTGTGTGGCTGTCGCCGCCCGTGCCCACCGTGTCGGGCAGCAGCAGGCGGTTGAGCCAGGAGTGGATGATGCCGTCGCCCGGGCGCAGGCTGACGCCGCCGCGCGTGCTGATGAACTCGGGCAGCTCGTGGTGCATCTTCACGTCGATGGGCTTGGGATAGGCCGCGGTGTGGCAGAAACTCTGCATCACCATGTCGGCGCTGAAGCCCAGGCAGGCGAGGTCTTTCAACTCGTCGCGCGTCATCGGTCCGGTGGTGTCCTGGCTGCCCACCGTTGTCATCTTGGGTTCGCAATAGGTGCCGGGACGCACGCCCTGGCCTTCCGGCAGGCCGCAGGCGCGGCCGACCATCTTCTGCGCGAGCGTGAAACCGGCATTGGACGGGGCCGGCTCCTTGGGCAGGCGAAACGCCGTGGAAGCGGCCAACCCGAGGAACTCGCGCGCCTTGGCGGTGAGCGAGCGGCCGATGATGAGGTTGATGCGCCCACCGGCCTGTACCTCGTCGAGCAGCACCTCGTTCTTGAGCGCGAAGTCGGCGATCTTCTGGCCTGCCCTCTCGATCTTGCCTGCGTAGGGGAAGATGTCGATCACGTCGCCCATCTCCATCTTCGAAACGTCCACCTCGATCGGCAGCGCGCCCGAGTCTTCCTGCGTGTTGAAGAAAATGGGCGCGATCTTGCCGCCCAGGCACACGCCGCCGAAGCGCTTGTTGGGCACGTAGGGGATGTCCTCGCCCGTAGCCCAGATGACGGAGTTGGTGGCCGACTTGCGGCTCGAACCCGTGCCCACCACATCGCCCACGTAGGCGACGACGTGGCCCTTTTTCTTCAGGTCTTCGATGAACTGGATCGGACCGCGCACGCCGTCCTGCTCGGGCTTGAACGCCGCGTCAGGCCGCGCATTCTTGAGCATCGCAAGATAGTGCATCGGGATGTCCGGGCGCGTGGTGGCGTCGGGCGCGGGCGAGAGATCGTCGGTGTTGGTCTCGCCCGGCACCTTGAACACGGTGACGGTGAGTTTCTCGGCCACCTTGGGGTGGCTCGTGAACCACTCGGCGTCGGCCCAGCTCTGGATGACTTCCCTGGCCAACGCGTTGCCTGCCTTGGCCTTGGCGGCGACGTCGTTGAAGTAATCGAACATCAGCAGCGTGTGCTTGAGGCCCTCGGCCGCGATCTTGCCCACGGCTGCGTCGTCAAGCAGCCTGACCAACGGCTGCACGTTGTAGCCGCCCACCATGGTGCCCAGCAGCTCGGTGGCGCGCTCACGCGAAATCAGGCCGACCTCAAGCTCGCCCAGCGCGATCGCCGCGAGGAACGAGGCCTTGACCTTGCTCGCGTCGTCGACGCCCGGGGGCACGCGATTGACGAGCAGATCCAGCAGAAATTCGGTCTCGCCTGCGGGGGGGTTCTTGATCAGCTCGACCAGCTCGGCCACCTGCTGGGCCGACAGCGCCAGCGGCGGTATGCCGAGCGCAGCGCGCTCGGCTGCATGTTCACGGTAGGCTTGCAACATATCGTCGTTCTCCAAGGTATATCAAATCAGGTCAGCGCGGCATGCCTGCTCCCGGCCCGCCGGGAGCACCATGTCGGCGAAAAATTCGTGCCGTCAGCGGCTGCCGACGGGCTGCGAGTCGAACAGGCTTTGCGCGGGTGCGGTCTTCATCGCCTGCGTCACCTGTGCCTGCTGCTCGCTCATGCAATCGTCGGCCATGCGCTGGCCGAGCTTCTGATTCATGAGCATGGATTTGTTGGCAATCTGGATCCACACCGCGCCCGAGCGCGGATCTTCCAGCCGCACGGCGCTGGTGGCCGCGACCACGGGATGCATGTGGTATTTGAACCCCTTGCCGGCCACGAAGAAGCTGCCAGGCGACTTGGGATCGGGGTCGATCTGCACGGATGCGCCCAGCTCGCAGACGATGTGGCCGGTGTAGACGCGTTCGGAAACCGCCTTTTCCTCGGGTGTGAGCACCACCACCTCGGGCACGGGCTCGGGAGCGGCCTTGGCCTCCTGCTTTTTCGCCTTGCCCTTGACCGCCTTCGCGTGGTGCGCCGGCGCAGCCTTCTTCGTCACGTGCCGGGCGGCAGGCTTGCTGCTTGCCGATGAAGCGCTCTGGGAACTCGCCCCGGAATCAGCCGCCCACGTCAGTGCCGGCGCCAGACACAGCAAAGAAGCCAGGAGAAGAGGTTTCATGGGAACACCTGCCGTTTGGGAAATGAAAGCGAATCAAGGTTCAGGCAAACCAATGCAGCACCTCGGGTGGGAGCGATTTGCCCGTGGCACGCGCTCGCTCAAGCACGTGCCAGAAGTAACGATAGCTCGCACGGTCGTGCAGGCTGCCCGAATCGTTGATGGGGGCCCAGTCCGCCGCCTGCGCCGCACGAAGGATGCGCACGGCGCTCAGCACCTCAGCGTCATCGGGCGCCATGGCAGCGAGAATCGGGCGAATCTGCGCCGGGTGAATGCTCCACATGCGGGTGTAGCCGAATTCACGCGCTGCCCGCGTCGCGGCCGACTGCAACGCCGCCGCATCATTGAACTCGGTCACCACGCAGTGCGACGGCACCTTGCCGTGCGCATGGCAGGCGCTGGCGATTTCAAGTTTGGCACGCACGACCAGGGGATGCTCGAACTGCCCCCGGGACGACATGGCCGTTGCAGGAATGGCGCCGCCATGCGCCGAGACGAAATCCATCAAGCCGAACGAGAGACTTTGCACGCGCGGGTGTGCAGCGATCTCGAATGCCTGATGGACCGCCGCCGGCGACTCTATCAAAACATGTAGCTGCAAGCGCTCGCCACCATTGCGCTTCAGGGCATTTTCTGCCTGAAGAACATCGTCCACGTTCTCGACCTTGGGAATCATGACGTGGCACAGACGGTCGACCGCCTGGCCCAGGATGAGGTCCATGTCCTGCGCAAACGCGGGGTGGCCCACGGGGTGCACGCGCACCGCCACCCTGGCCTGCGCAGGCGCCTCGCGCAGCAGGGAGGCGACGAGGCGCGCATGCGCGGCCTCTTCTCCCACGGGGGCGCCATCCTCGCAATCGAGCGTCACGTCGAAGACGCAGGTACCGAATTCGCGCGTCATCTCGGCCTGCAGCTGCAGGCTCTTGCGCATGCGTGCCTCGACGCCACTGTAGTGATCGCACACCGGCAGCAGCGTGGCGCCCGCTTGCGCGCCCAGCAAGACGGTGGCGGGATGGGCGAATGCAGCAGGGCTCATGCCACGTCCGGTGCCATCGATGAAAGCAGCGCGCCCGCCACATGCAGATCAACCGCCGGGCCCATGCGCTCGTCGGCCGACTGCAGGTGCTGCGCTGGGTTCCAGTCTGCCATGGCCCCTGATTATCTTGCGTTTACAGCAGATGCTTGACGGCGTCCGCCTCGCTCTGCAGCTCGGCCAGGGTCTTGTTGATGCGTTCCTGCGAGAAGGCATCGATTTCCAGGCCCTTGACCACCGTGTACTTGCCGCCCTCGGTCGTGACCGGGAAGCCGAACATCACGTCCTTGGGTATGCCATAGTCACCATTGGAGGGAATGCCCATGGTAACCCACTGGCCGTTGGTGCCCAGGGCCCAGTCGTGCATGTGATCGATGGCGGCGTTGGCGGCCGAGGCGGCCGAGGACAGGCCGCGCGCCTCGATGATGGCCGCGCCGCGCTTACCCACCGTGGGCAGGAAGACGTTGGCGTTCCACTCCTGGTCGTTGATCGCGTCCTTGACGGACTTGCCGTTCACACTGGCGAAGCGATAGTCGGCATACATGGTGGGCGAGTGGTTGCCCCAGACGGCAAGCTTTTCGATGTCACCCACGGCCACGCCCATCTTGTGCGCGATCTGGCTGGCGGCGCGGTTGTGATCCAGGCGCAGCATGGCGGTGAAGTTCTCGCGCGGCAGGTCGGGCGCGCTCTTCATCGCGATGTAGGCGTTGGTGTTGGCGGGGTTGCCCACCACCAGCACCTTCACGTTGCGCGAGGCCACGGCGTTCAGGGCCTTGCCCTGCGCGGTGAAGATCTGCGCATTGGCGGCCAGCAGGTCGGCGCGCTCCATGCCGGGGCCGCGCGGGCGCGCGCCGACGAGCAGCGCGTAGTCGGTATCCTTGAAGGCCTGCATCGGATCGGAATGGGCTTCGATGCCCGCGAGCAGCGGGAAGGCGCAGTCTTCGAGCTCCATGATCACGCCCTTGAGCGCGTTCTGCGCCTTCTCGACCGGAATTTCCAGCAACTGCAGGATGACGGGCTGATCCTTGCCCAGCATCTCGCCGGAGGCAATGCGAAACAGCAACGCGTAGCCGATCTGGCCCGCTGCACCGGTGACGGCCACGCGGACGGGTTTCTTGCTCATGGTGATACTCCAGTCAAAACGATAAACGTGATGGCCGCGATGTGCGCGATGCCCTTGAACCCGGCTCGACGCCACCCCGGATAAACCCTGCAAGTTTACTGCGTCTTGCGCCGCGCCGTCAATTTGTCTTATATCTTATATAAGATACAATTAACCACATACAGGCTGCATCAATACGTCGGCTTCGACGCGGCCCGATGACCCTTTGCCTCCCATGTCACGCTCCCCCGCAACCGCCACCGATACACCGGCCTTCAGCCCGTTGTATCTGCAGATCAAGGGATTGATTCTGCAAGGGCTGCAATCGGGAGAATGGAAGCCGGGCGAGCTCATCCCCAGCGAGATGGAACTGGCGGCGCGCTTTCGCGTGAGCCAGGGCACGGTGCGCAAGGCCATCGACGAACTCGCGGGCGAGAACCTGCTGATGCGTCGCCAGGGCAAGGGCACCTTCGTCTCCACGCACGCCGAGCGGCAGGTGCAGTACCGCTTCCTGAGCCTGCGCCCGGACGAGGGGAATGAACAGAGTGAAGGCCCGGCCCGGCGCCAGGTCATCGAATGCCGGCGCCTGCGCGCCAGCGCGGAGGTGGCCCGCGCCCTGTCACTGCGCACCGGCGACGCCGTGATGCACGCCCGTCGCGTACTCTCCTTTGCCAAGACACCCGCCATCCTGGAAGACATCTGGCTGCCCGGCCATGCCTTCAAGGGTCTGACGGCGGAGCGCATGAGCAGCTACAAAGGGCCGACCTACGCCATGTTCGAGGAGGACTTCGGCGTGCGCATGGTGCGGGCCGACGAAAAGCTGCGAGCCGTCACGCCCAACGAGGAGCAGGCGCGGCTGCTGGGCATCAGTGGCTGCACGCCGCTGCTCAGCGTCGAGCGCATCGCCTACACATACAACGACGTTCCCATGGAACTGCGCCGCGGCCTGTATCGCACCGACACGCATCACTACCGGAACACGCTGAACTGAGATGCATCAACAAACCCCAATGTTGCGGCCTCGCGGAGCGCCTGACGTCGCACAATTCCACACGCAAGCGCCGGGTCACTCGCACAGCGGTCTAAAATTTCCTGTTGCCGACGCAGTGCGCCACGCTTGATCGAATTTTTCACGAAAGCACATTTATGTCAGAGACCGCCAAGAAACGCCAGGAGTTCCGCAACCTCAACGTGTTCGCAGACCTGCCTACCTACCGCTGGCCGCTGGCCGCCATCGTCTCGGGCATGCACCGCATCAGCGGGCTGCTGATCTTCATACTTCTGCCCTTCATCATCTGGATGTTCGACACCTCGGTGACCTCCGAGGTGTCGTTCGACCGCTTCACCTCGATCTTCACGAGCGGCGCCGGGTTTCTTCCGGGCTGGTTCATCAAACTCGTGGCCCTGGCACTGATTTGGGCCTATCTGCAGCACTTCATCGCCGGCATCCGCCACGTCTACTTCGACATCACCCACATGACGACCAAGTCGCGTGGGCGCCGCACCGCGGCCGCCACGCTGATCCTTGCCTTCGGCCTGACCGCCATTCTCGGCGCCAAGCTGTTCGGCCTGTATTGAGCCGCACTCGACGCAAGCCAACGCATTTTCTGATTCAAGGAGTATTTCATGGCTACCACCTACGGTTACAAGCGGCTGGTCGTCGGCGCGCACTACGGCCTGCGCGACTGGCTCGTGCAGCGCCTCACGGCCATCATCATGGCGCTGTTCACTCTCGCCCTGCTGATCCAGCTGATCGTGAGCAAAGGGCCCATCGGCTATGAGACCTGGGCCGGCATCTTCTCCAGCCAATGGATGAAGACCATCACCTTCGCCACCATCGTGGCACTGATCTGGCACGCATGGGTCGGGGTGCAAAGCATCTGGATGGACTACGTCAAGCCCGATGGCCTGCGCCTGGTCTTCTATCTCGTCACGGCCTTCTGGCTGGTGGCCTGTGGCGGCTGGGCCGTCCAGGTTCTGTGGCGTCTGTGAATCCCCCGAGCGAAAGTAAAGAATGAGCTACACCAAAGCCAATATCACCAAGCGCAAATTCGACGTCGTCATCGTCGGCGCCGGCGGCGCGGGTCTGCGCGCCGCGCTGGAACTCTCCCGCTCGGGCCTGAATGTCGCCTGCCTGACCAAGGTCTTCCCCACGCGCTCGCACACGGTGGCGGCGCAGGGCGGCGTGTCGGCATCACTCGGAAACATGAGCGAGGACAACTGGCATTACCACTTCTACGACACCATCAAGGGCGGCGACTGGCTCGGTGACCAGGACGCGATCGAGTTCATGTGCCGCGAAGCCCCGAACGTGGTCATCGAACTTGAACACTTCGGCATGCCGTTCGACCGCAACCCCGACGGCACCATCTACCAGCGCCCCTTCGGCGGCCACACGTCCAACTATGGCGAAAAGCCCGTGCAGCGCGCCTGCGCGGCGGCCGACCGCACCGGCCACGCCATGCTGCACACGCTGTACCAGCAGAACGTCAAGACCAAGACCAATTTCTTCGTCGAATGGATGGCACTCGACCTCATCCGCAACACGCAGGGCGACGTGGTCGGCGTGACGGCGCTGGAACTGGAAACCGGCGATTTCTACGAACTGCACGCCAAGGTGGTGCTGCTCGCCACGGGCGGCGCGGGCCGCATTTTTGCCGCCACGACCAACGCCTACATCAATACCGGTGACGGCCTGGGCATGGCTGCACGCGCGGGCATCGCGCTGCAGGACATGGAGTTCTGGCAGTTCCACCCCACGGGCGTGTTCGGCGCGGGCGTGCTGCTCACCGAGGGCTGCCGTGGGGAAGGCGCTATTCTTTTGAATAGCGAAGGCGAGCGCTTCATGGAGCGCTACGCCCCCACACTGAAAGACCTGGCGCCGCGCGACTTCGTCTCGCGCTCGATGGACCAGGAGATCAAGGAAGGCCGTGGCTGCGGCCCGAACAAGGATCACATCCTGCTCAAACTCGACCACCTGGGCGCGGAGACCATTCACAAGCGCCTGCCTTCGGTGGAGGAAATCGGCCACAACTTCGCCAACGTCGACATCACCAAGGAGCCGATCGGCGTGATCCCGACCATTCACTACATGATGGGCGGCATCCCGACCAACCTGCACGGCCAGGTGCTGACGTGGGACGGCAAGCAGAACACCCCGGTGAACGGCCTCTACGCCGTCGGCGAATGCTCCTGCGTCTCGGTGCACGGCGCCAACCGTCTCGGCACCAATTCGCTGCTGGATCTGCTGGTGTTCGGCAAGTCGGCGGGCAGGCACATCACCGAGTTCGTGCGCGGCTTCGGCGACCACCACGCGACGCCGGCGGACGCCTCCGACTATTCGCTGCAGCGCCTCAACCACCTGCAGGATTCAAAGGACGGCGCCTATTCGCAGGACGTGGCGGGCACGCTGCGCAACACGATGCAAACCCACGCCGGGGTCTTCCGCACCCAGAAGACGCTGGATGAAGGCGTGCAGAAGGTCAAGGAGATCGCCGAGGAAGCCGCGCACCTGACGCTCAAGGACAAGTCCCTGGTGTGGAATACGGCACGCATGGAGGCGCTGGAAGTCGAAAACCTCATCGAGGTGGCCCGGGCGACCATCACGTCGGCAGCCGCGCGCCATGAGTGCCGCGGCGCCCACGTGGTCTATGACTACGAGCACCCCTCGGATCACCCCGATTTCCCCCTGGGGCGCAACGACAAGGAATGGCTCAAGCACACGCTGTGGCATCGCGACGGCGACCGCCTGGACTACAAGCCGGTGAACCTCAAGCCACTGACCGTGGACACCATTCCTCCCAAGGTCCGCACGTTCTGAGCGGGTTCTTCATTCAAGGCAAAGAATCATGAAGCGCACCATCAAAGTCTACCGTTACGACCCGGACAAGGACGAACGCCCCTACATGCAGACCCACGAGGTCGAGCTCGACGGCCACGAGCGCATGTTGCTGGACGCCCTGATCAAGCTCAAGAAGGAAGATCCGTCGATCGCCTTCCGCCGCTCCTGCCGCGAAGGGGTCTGCGGCTCGGATGCGATGAACATCAACGGCAAGAATGGCCTCGCGTGCCTGACCAATATGCAGACCTTGCCCGAGACCATCATCCTCAAGCCCCTGCCCGGCCTGCCCGTGATCCGCGACCTGATCGTGGACATGACGCAGTTCTTCAAGCAGTATCACTCGATCAAGCCCTACCTCATCAACGACGAGCCACCGCCGCCCGACAAGGAAAGGCTGCAGTCGCCCGAGGAGCGCGAGGAGCTCGACGGCCTGTATGAATGCATCTTGTGCGCAAGCTGCTCCACCGCCTGTCCGTCGTTCTGGTGGAACCCGGACAAATTCGTGGGTCCGGCGGGGCTTCTGCAGGCCTACCGCTTCCTCGCCGACAGCCGAGATCAGGCCACGGGCGAGCGCCTGGACAATCTGGAAGACCCCTACCGGCTCTTCCGCTGCCACAGCATCATGAACTGCGTCGACGTGTGCCCCAAGCACCTCAACCCCAACCGCGCCATCGGCAAGATCAAGGAACTGATGGCCCACCGCGCGGTGTAAGCCGCCATGACCGGGCCAACCGTACTGGGCGAGCGCGAGACGTCCATCCTGCGCTGGCGCTGCCGCCGGGGGCTGCTGGAAAACGACATCTTCATCGAGCGTTTTTTCGACACCTACGGCGCAAACGTCAGCGAGGATCAAGCTTTCGGCCTTACGCTCCTGATGAATCTGCCCGACAACGATCTGCTGGATCTGTTTCTGCGCCGTCGTGAACCGACCGGAGAGCTGGACATTGCGCAGGTCCGGGCCGTGCTGGAGCAGTTGCGCAGCCGTCCCTTCACCGATGCACGGGCCTGACGGATCACCCTATTGCCACACTAACGAGGAAATCTGAGATGACTATGAAATTGGCGGAGCACAAGGCGACACTGTCGTTCAACAACGGCAGCCCGAGTGTCGATCTTCCGGTGTACCACGGCACCGTGGGCCCGGACGTGGTGGACATCCGCAAGCTCTACAGCCAGACCGGCATGTTCACCTACGACCCCGGTTTCCTCTCCACCGCATCGTGCCAATCGACCATCACCTTCATTGATGGCGAAAAGGGGCGCCTGCTCTATCGCGGCTACCCCATCGAGCAACTGGCCACGCAATGCGACTTCCTCGACACCTGCTATCTCCTGCTCAAGGGTGATCTGCCCAACGCAGGCCAGCGCGACGAATTCCACAAGCTCGTGATCAGCCACACCATGGTGCACGAGCAGATGCAGTTCTTCCTGCGGGGTTTTCGCCGCGACGCGCACCCGATGGCGGTGCTCACCGGCCTGATCGGCGCACTCTCGGCTTTCTACCACGACAGCACCGACATCCACAACGCGGAGCATCGCGAAATCGCCGCGATCCGCCTGATCTCCAAGCTCCCGACGCTCGTGGCCATGGCCTACAAGTACGGCGTGGGTCAGCCCTACATGTACCCGAGGAACGACCTTTCCTACGCCGGCAACTTCCTGCGCATGATGTTCGGCGTGCCCTCGGCCGACTACCAGGTCAACCCGGTGATCGAGCGCGCGATGGATCGCATCTTCATCCTGCACGCCGACCACGAGCAGAACGCGTCCACGTCCACCGTGCGCCTGTGCGGCAGCTCGGGCACCAACCCGTTCGCCGCCATCGCGGCCGGCGTGGCCTGCCTCTGGGGCCCGGCGCACGGCGGCGCCAACGAGGCCTGCCTGAACATGCTCGAACACCTGCAGGCCAACGGTGGCATCGCCAAGGTGGGGGAGTTCATGGAGCAGGTCAAGGACAAGAACAGTGGCGTCAAGCTCATGGGCTTCGGTCACCGCGTCTACAAGAACTACGACCCGCGCGCCAAGCTCATGCAGGAAACCTGCAACGAGGTGCTGGCCGAGCTGGGCCTGGAGAAGGACCCGCTGTTCGCGCTGGCCAAGCAGGTCGAGAAGATCGCGCTGGAAGACGACTACTTCGTGCAGCGCAAGCTCTATCCGAACGTGGACTTCTACTCCGGCATCGTGCAGCGCGCGATCGGCATCCCGGTCAAGCTCTTCACCGGCATTTTCACCCTGGCGCGCACCGTGGGCTGGATTGCCCAACTCAACGAGATGATCAGCGACCCCGAATACAAGATCGGCCGCCCGCGCCAGCTCTATGTCGGTGCCGCCGAGCGCAACGTCAAGCCGGTGGGCGAACGCTGAGCCGCCCTCCCCGGCGCTTCGAGGCCCGCGTGCATTCCGTCCACGGGCCTTTTTTGCATCCATCTCCGGCCAACGGCATCTCCATCGATGACGCCATGGTGCGACATTGCTTGGCTCGGAATCAAAAGACCGGCACAATACAGGCACGACGCGCGGCCTGAAGCGCCAAGCGATGCACTGGCCCGGACAACCCTGTTGCCCGGGCCTTTGTCCGTTTGCGCGCGCCGCAGACACAAAGATGAATTTTTGACAGGAACCCCGCCATGGCAAGCAAACCCAAGATCACCTTGTCGTCGCTCGACTACGAGCGCCTGCAGACCTTGCTCGAAAAGAGCACGGGCGACTTTCCGGGCCGCGATGCGCTGGAAGCCGAGCTCGATCGCGCCGATGTGCTTGAACCCAAGGATATGCCGCCCAACGTGGTGACCATGAACTCCACGGTGCGCTTCACCCTCCTGGAAACCGGCAAGACCAGCACGCTGCAGCTGGTCTACCCCAAGGATTTCGACGGCTCTGCCGAGAAGGTTTCGGTGCTGGCCCCGGTGGGCATCGCACTGCTGGGCCTGAGTGTGGGCCAGGAGCTGCCAATGCCCAGCCCCACGGGTCAGGTCACGGTGCGCGTGGACGCCATCACCTGGCAGCCCGAAAGCGCGGGGGAACTGCATCGCTGAAGACCAGGCCTCCCCACCACCGGCTCTCAGGACAGCAGGGTGGTGGCCAGACCGGCGCCGATGAGCCCGAGCTGCCAGCGCAGGGATGAACGCCAGGTGTGTGCGTGGCGCTCCACCAATTCATAGAGCAGCCAACCGCAGGTCACGGAAAGCCCCCAGGCTGTGATCATCCCGGCGGCAGCGGCCGGTACCGACGTGGGCCAGATCGTGCCCACCAGCGCGTTGACCAGCAGACACAGTGCAAAGTGCACCAGGAAGACCGAGTAGGAAATCCGCCCGAGCCAATGCAGCGGCGCCCAGTCGAGCCAGCGCTGCGCGCGCCCTGCGCGCAGCGCCACGACGAGCAGCAAGGCCGTGGCCGCCGCAAGCGCGATGCGGCCGCGCCAATCCATCCAGAGCGCCAGCGCGGCGAGCACGCCGATCACGATCGCCCACAGCCACGCCCTGCTCGCACGCCGTGCATGCACGCCCCAAAACGCCAGCATCCCCAGGCCATAGGCCCCGAAGAAATACACCGCCCACACGTCCCAGGCGCTGTTTCGATTGAAGCCGAAGAGTGAAACCGCCACCAGGGCCACCGTGAGCAGTTGGGCCAGCGTCATCGGCCCATGCCAGCGCCAGCCCATGCGCCCGCGCGCCCACAGCGACAGCCCGTGCGCGCCAGCCAGCAGCAAGGTGAGCAGTGCAAACAGCTGGAAGTCGATCGCCACGTACCAGACCCCGGCCGACAGCGACTCCTGCCCGAGCACGCCCTGCAGCAGCAGCGCGTGGGCCAGCAACTGCGCCAGGCCCGGATCGGTGCCGGCCACCGCGGGATCGTCCAGCCATGGACGGACCAGGGCATTGACCGCGATCACGACGACCAGCGCGGCCGCGTAGGGCACCACGAGGCGCTCGAACCGCCCCGCGATGCGCATCCACGGCTGACTTGCGCGCGCATGCCCGCCAGGCGCAAGGCGCGAGACCGCGAGGTAGCCCCCAAGCACAAGAAAGATCTGCACTGCCATGCGTGCATACTGCACCAGCCAGTCGATGAAGCCGGGAAAGGCTCCGTGCATCACATCCGACATCGGACCGTAAAACGCCAGATGGTGCCAGACGATGGCAGTACAGGCCAGTGCCTTGGCCGCGTCGATGACGGCGCTGCGGGAAGTCTCGGACATGGAGGAAGCAACGAACGCGAGAAACCCGCCGGACCATCCGGCGGGCCTGCAAAAATCTAACGCAAGGGGCCACGTGCGCGTTGGCACGCGGCAAGAAAAAATCAGTGCAACGCGAGGCGCTCGCGCGCCGCCTGGTACTCGCGCTGCAGGCGTTGCACCAAAGCCGCGGCCGAAGTGATCTCCGTCACTGCGGCGATGCCCTGGCCGCAACCCCAGATGTCCTTCCACACCTTGGTCGTGGCGCCGCCGAAGTCCATCTTGCTCGGGTCGGACTCGGGCAGGTGGTCCGGATCGAGCCCGGCCGCGCGAATCGAGGGCGCAAGGTAGTTGCCATGCACGCCGGTGAACAGGCTGGTGTAGACGATGTCGTCCGAGGTGCCGTCGACAATCGCCTGCTTGTAGGCTTCCTGCGCGCGCGCCTCGTGCGTGGCGATGAAGGCCGAGCCGATGTAGGCCAGATCCGCGCCCATGGCCTGCGCCGCAAGCACCGCACCGCCGGTGGCGATGGCGCCCGAAAGCGCCACCGGCCCGTCGAACCAGCGACGAATCTCCTGCACCAGCGCGAACGGACTCTTCACACCTGCGTGGCCGCCGGCGCCTGCCGCCACCGGGATCAGACCATCGGCGCCCTTCTCGATCGCCTTGTGCGCGAAGCGGTCGTTGATGACGTCGTGCAGCACGATGCCGCCCCAGTCATGCACGGCGTGGTTCACATCCTCGCGCGCGCCCAGCGACGAGATCACGATGGGCACCTTGTACTTGGCGCACATCTGCATGTCATGCTCCAGCCGGTCGTTGCTCTTGTGCACGATCTGGTTGATGGCAAACGGCGCGGCCGGTTGATCGGGGTGCGCCTTGTCCCAGGCGGCCAGGGTTTCGGTGATCTCGGCCAGCCACTCGTCGAGCTGCGAAGCCGGGCGCGCGTTCAGTGCCGGCATGGAGCCGACGATGCCCGCCTGGCATTGCGCAATCACGAGCTTGGGGTTGCTGATGATGAACAGCGGCGAGCCGATCACCGGGAGCCGAAGGTTCCTGAATACCGAAGGCAGAGCCATGGAGCAATCTCCGAAAATAATGGTAAAAAAGGCCTAAAAACCAAGACTGGCAAGCGCCAGCAGCTCTCTTTTGGTGAGCTAATTCAAAACGCCTCCAGCGCCAGCGCGCAGACGCTCTCGCCGCCATGGATGATCGCGTCGCGCCAGCCCGGAACGCGTGTGAGGATGTGTTCCGCGTAGAACTGCGCCGTTGCAATCTTGGCCTGCATGAACGCCACGTCCTGTCCCTTGCCAGCGAGCTCCTGCGCCACCAGGAGCGAACGCGCCAACTGCCAGCCAGCCACCAGATTGCCCGCGAGCATCAGGTAGGGCACGCTGCCCGCGAAGATGGCGTTGATCTGCTTCTTTGCGTCCAGCGCCGTCATGAAGCCCACCACTTCCAAGTAGGCCGCGCGGGCATTGCCCAGGCGCGCGGCCATGGCCAGCGCGGCGTCGGTGCCACTGGCACGCAGCTCGGTCTCGGCATGCTCGATGCGCGTGGCCACGGCCCGCGCGACCGCGCCGCCATCGCGCATGGTCTTGCGCCCCACCAGGTCGTTGGCCTGGATGGCCGTGGTGCCTTCATAAATCGTGAGGATGCGCGCGTCGCGCAGATGCTGGGCCGCGCCGGTCTCCTCGATGAAGCCCATGCCGCCATGCACCTGCACGCCCAGCGACGTCACTTCCTGGCTCATTTCGGTGGAGTAGCCCTTGACGAGCGGCACCAGGAATTCATAGAAGATCTGGTTGTCCTTGCGGGTCTGCTCATCGGGATGGTGATGGGCCGCGTCGTACGCCGACGCCGCCACCGCCGCCATGGCACGGCAGCCCTCGGTGAGCGCGCGCATGGTCATGAGCATGCGGCGCACGTCCGGGTGGTGGATGATGGGCGCGCTGCCCGCCACGCTGCCATCCACGGGACGGCTTTGCACGCGTTCGCGCGCATAGGCCACGGCGCGCTGGTAAGCGCGTTCGGCCACCGCGATGCCTTGCACGCCCACGGCGTAGCGGGCAGCGTTCATCATGATGAACATGTACTCCAGCCCGCGGTTCTCCTCGCCGACGAGGTAACCCACGGCCCCGCCATGGTCGCCATACTGCAACACCGCCGTGGGACTGGCCTTGATGCCGAGCTTGTGCTCGATGCTCATGCAATGCACGTCATTGCGCGCGCCCACGCTGCCGTCGGCCTGCACGAGGAACTTGGGCACGACGAACAGGCTGATGCCCTTGACCCCTTCGGGCGCACCGGGCACGCGCGCAAGCACCAGGTGCACGATGTTCGCCGCCATGTCATGCTCGCCGTAGGTGATGAAGATCTTGGTGCCGAAGATCTTGTAGCTGCCATCCCCCTGCGGTTCGGCCCGGGTGCGCACCAGCGCCAGGTCCGAGCCCGCCTGCGGCTCGGTCAGGTTCATGGTGCCCGTCCACTCGCCCGACACCAGCTTTTCAAGGTAGATGGCCTTGAGCTGCTCGCTGCCAGCCGTCAGCAAGGCCTCGATCGCTCCATCGGTGAGCAGCGGACACAGCGCAAAACTCAGGTTGGCGCTGTTGAGCATTTCCACGCAGGCCGCGCCCACCGTCTTCGGCAGGCCCTGGCCGCCAAAATCCACGGGGTGCTGCAACCCCTGCCAGCCGCCTTCGGCAAACTGCTGGTAGGCCTGCTTGAACCCCGCCGTGGTCGTGACCTCGCCCGCCTTCCAGGTGCTGGGGTGCAGATCACCGTCGACGTTCAAAGGGGCGACCACGCCTTCGTTGAACTTCGCGCATTCCTCCAGCACCGCGGCGGCGGTATCGAGGTTCGCGTCCTCGAACCCTGGCATTCTCGAGAGTTGATCGATGCGCGCCAGATGCTCGATCGCGAACAGCATGTCCTTGAGGGGGGCCTGGTAGTTCATGATGGGTGTACTTCCTGTGTCTGTATCAATTCAGGGTTCGGTATATAGGCGTCGATGAACTCGATCGCCACCTCACCGAGGTGACCCGCTTCTGCCTTGTAGCCATTGATGCGCTGATGCGCGTGCACGTCGCCACGCGCCTTCTGGGGCAGGCGCAGAGGGTGCATCCCCTGTACGCCTCCTGGACCATACGAGGGACAGGCAAGGATTTGAATCGGCCCAGGGCCGCGCGAAATGCCGTGATATCGCCATCACCGACGCTGCGTTTGAGGCCATGGTATGCCTCCAGCAGCTGCCGATGATCGTTCACGAGCTCCTGCACCAGCTCCGCATGATGGGCGACATCATCAGCCATGCACGATCACCCCGATGCGCGACGGATGGGACATGCGAGCGCCGCCACTTCAGGTCGTGCAAGGTCTCAAAGTGCCTTGACCAGCTCGGGCACCGCGACGAACAGATCGGCCACCAGGCCGTAGTCGGCCACGGAGAAGATCGGCGCTTCCTCATCCTTGTTGATCGCGACGATTACCTTGGAATCCTTCATGCCGGCCAGGTGCTGGATGGCACCGGAGATGCCGCAGGCAATGTAGAGCTGAGGCGCGACGATCTTGCCGGTCTGACCGACCTGCAGGTCGTTGGCGGCGTAGCCTGCATCCACGGCGGCGCGGCTCGCGCCGATGGCGGCGCCCAGCTTGTCGGCCAGCGGCGTGAGCACCTCCTGGAATTTCTCGTTGCTGCCCAGCGCGCGGCCACCCGAAACGATGATCTTGGCGGCGGTGAGCTCGGGGCGGTCGCTCTTGGAAAGTTCACGCCCGACAAAGCTGCTCTTGCCGGAATCGGCGACGGCGACCACGGTTTCCACGGCGGCCGAGCCGCCGGTGGCCGCGGCCGCGTCAAAGCCGGTACCACGCACGGTAATGACCTTCACAGCATCCAGCGACTGCACCGTGGCAATCGCGTTGCCGGCGTAGATCGGCCGCTCGAAAGTATCGGGGCTCACCACCCGGGTGATGTCGGAAATCTGCGCGGCATCGAGCTTTGCCGCCACACGCGGCGCCGTGTTCTTGCCGCTGGCGGTGGCGGGGAAAAGGATGTGGCTGTAGTTGCCGGCCAGCGCCAGCACCTGCGCGGCGAGGTTCTCGGCCAGACCATCCTTGAGGCTGGCGCCATCGGCGTGCAGCACCTTGGCGACACCGGCGATCTGCGCAGCGGCCTGCGCGGCGGCGCCGGCGTTTTCACCGGCGACGAGCACGTGCACGTCTGCGCCGCAGGCGGCGGCGGCGGTGACGGTGTTGAGGGTGGCAGCCTTGAGGCTGGCGTTGTCGTGTTCGGCAATGACGAGTGCGGTCATGTTGTTGAGTCCTTTCCCTCAGATCACCTTGGCTTCGTTGCGCAGCTTATCGACGAGCGCGGCCACGTCCGGCACCTTCACGCCCGCGCCGCGCTTGGGCGGCTCGCTCACTCTCAAAGTCTTCAGGCGCGGCGCGACGTCCACGCCCAGATCGGCCGGGGTGACGGTGTCGAGCGGCTTTTTCTTGGCCTTCATGATGTTGGGCAGCGTGACGTAGCGCGGCTCGTTCAGGCGCAGGTCGGTGGTGACGACGGCCGGCAGCGTGATCGAGACGGTCTCCAGGCCGCCATCGACTTCACGCGTGACCGTGGCCTTGCCATCGGCGACCTCGACCTTGCTGGCGAAGGTGGCCTGGGGCAGATCGGCCAGAGCAGCGAGCATCTGCCCGGTCTGGTTGGCGTCGTCATCGATCGCCTGCTTGCCCAGGATCACGAGGCCGGGCTGTTCCTTGTCCACGAGCGCCTTCAGGAGCTTGGCGACGGCCAGCGGCTGCAGCTCTTCGTCGGTCTGCACCAGGATGGCGCGATCGGCGCCGATGGCCATGGCCGTGCGCAGCGTTTCCTGACACTGCTGCACGCCACAGGAGACGGCGATCACCTCGGTGACCACGCCCTTTTCCTTGAGACGCACGGCTTCCTCGACGGCAATCTCGTCAAAGGGGTTCATGCTCATCTTGACGTTGGCGATGTCCACACCCGTGCTGTCCGACTTGACGCGAACCTTCACGTTGTAGTCCACCACGCGCTTGACGGGGACCAAAACCTTCATTGCTGCAGCTCCTGGAGTTGATTGAGTTGACGTACACGTAAACCATCAGATTCTATGTTGCACTGCAAGGTCCGAAACCCGTGCACAAATAAACGAACGGTCGTGCTTTTTTGCGATTATGCCAGCCCGTTGCGCCAGCGTCGAGCCCGCCCCGACAGGACGCGGGTCAATGCGGCTTCCACGTCGGTTCGCGCTTTTCGGCAAACGCGCGGGCGCCCTCCTGCGCGTCGGCGTCCATCATGTTCGTCGCCATGGTCTGGCAGGCCAGTTGGTACGCGGCCTGCAGGCCCAGTTCACGCTGCTGGTAGACCAACTTTTTGCCCATCGCCACGGCCACGGCGGGCTTCTCGACGATGGCGCCGACCAGCGCTGCCACCTCGTCGTCGAGCCGCTCGGGCGCCACCACGCGGTTGACCAGGCCCTCCTTGAGCGCCGTCTGCGCATCGATGAAATCGCCGGTGAGCAGCATTTCCATCGCCCGTTTGGCGGGCACGTTGCGCACCAGGGGCACGCTGGGCGTGGCGCAGAACAGGCCGTAGTGGATGCCGCTCGTGGCAAAACGCGCCTCGGTGCTGGCGACCGCCAGGTCGCACTGCGCCACGAGCTGGCAGCCTGCCGCCGCCGCGATGCCATGCACGCGCGCAATCACCGGCACGCCGAGCTGGTTGATGGAAAGCATCACGCGGCTGCACTGGGCGAACAGGTCGCGATAGTAAGAGAGATCGGGGTGCGCGGCCATGTCCTTGAGGTTGTGCCCGGCGCAAAAGGCCTTGCCGCTGCCCGCCAGCACCACGACGCGTGCCTGCGCATCCCGGTCCACCGCGTCCAGCGCCTGTTGCAGGCGTTGCAGCATTTCGCTGCCCAGCGCATTGAAACGCTGGGGATCCTGCATCGTGAAGGCATAGACGCCACGCTCATCACGCACCACGCTCAGCAGTTCATTGGTATCGCTCATGACTCACTCCTGAAATCACAGATCGGCCAGCGCCCGAAGATGGGCCTCGACGCTGTTGGCCAAGGGCACCAGAACGTAGCCGCCCTCGAGGCAGGAAACGATACGCCCTTTGGAAAAACGCCGCGCAATGTCCTTGATTCGCAGCGTGATCCAGGCAAAGTCCTGCTCCGTCAGGCCCAGCTGCCCCATGTCGTCGTCGCGGTGGCTGTCGAAGCCCGCGCTGATGAAAATCATCTCGGGCTTGAAGGCCTCCAGCCGCGGCACCCAGAAGGTGTCGACGATCTCCCGCACATCCATGCCCTTCGTGTAGGCCGCCAGCGGCACGTTGCACATGTTGGGCGCGGTGCTCTGGTCGCCGCTGAAGGGGTAGAACGGGTGCTGGAAGAAACTGCACATGAGCGCGCGCTGGTCCCCCGCGAGGATGTCTTCCGTGCCGTTGCCGTGATGCACGTCGAAGTCGATCACCGCCACGCGCCGCAGGTTGTGCCGCTGCAGCGCGTATTTGGCGGCGACAGCCACGTTGTTGAAAAAACAGAACCCCATGGCCTTGTTGTGCGTGGCGTGATGCCCAGGCGGGCGCACCGAGCAGAACGCGTTCTCCAGCTCGCCCGCGATCACGGCGTCGGTGGCGTCCAGCGCCGCGCCCGCGGCGCGCAGCGCGGCGGACCAGGTCCAGGCGTTCATGGAAGTGTCAGGGTCCACCTGCGCGTAGGCCGGGCCGCCCGCGGCCTGTTCCTCGGCGATGCGCTCGGACATGCCGCGCAGCGACGCCACGTACCAGCGATCGTGCGCGAGTTCGATGTCCGCCAGACTCGCCAGCGGCGCCTCGCGCTGGTCCAGCACGTCCGCCAGGCCCGTGATCAGGAGGCGATTGTGGATGGCATCGAGCCGCTCGGGGCACTCGGGATGCCCCGCGCCCATCTCGTGCCTGCGGCAATCCGCATGAGTGTAAAAGCCCGTTCTGCTCATGCCCCGTCTCCAGCATCTTTTTCGGATAACGTCACGCTCATGGACACACAAGCAACCATCCAGGCGCTACTGAGCCAGCTTAACACGGTGATCGTGGGCAAATCGGCGCAAATCCGGGACGGCGTGGCCTGCCTGCTCGCGGGCGGGCACCTCTTGATCGAGGACGTGCCGGGCGTGGGCAAGACCACGCTCGCGCACGCGCTGGCGCGCAGCTTCGGCCTGGCTTTCGCGCGTGTGCAGTTCACCTCCGACCTGATGCCCAGCGACCTCACGGGCGTGGCGGTCTACGAGCGCGGCAAGGAGGCCTTCGTCTTTCATCCCGGGCCGGTGTTCACGCAGGTGCTGCTGGCCGACGAGATCAACCGCGCGAGCCCCCGCACGCAAAGCGCGCTGCTCGAAGCCATGGAGGAAAAACAGGTGTCGGTCGAAGGTGAAACGCGTGCCCTGCCCGAGCCGTTCTTCGTGATCGCCACGCAGAATCCGCACGAGCAGATCGGCACCTTCCAGCTGCCCGAGAGCCAGCTCGACCGCTTTCTGATGCGCATCTCGCTGGGCTACCCCGACCATGCCTCGGAACGCGCCCTGATCGCGGGCGAGGATCGCCGCGCCCAGCTGCTGCAACTGCCGGCGCTGCTCGATGCCGCCGCGCTGGCGTCGCTGCAGCGCCAGGTGCTCGCCATTCACGTGGCACCGGCACTGCTGGACTATGTGCAGGCCCTGATCGCGGCAACGCGCTCGGGCCACTGGTTCGTGCAGGGCCTGTCGCCGCGCGCCGGTATCGCCCTCCTGCGCGCCGCCCGGGCACAGGCGCTCATGGCCGGGCGCAGCTACGCCGCGCCCGACGACGTGCAGGCCATCCTCGCGCAGACCATCGCCCATCGGCTGCAGCCCGTGGCGAGCAGCGGGCGCGGCGCGGTGGAACAGGTGCGCGCCATGATGGAGGCCGTGGCGCTGCCATGACAGCCGCCCTGCCCCGTGGCTGGCTGGCCGCGCGCTGGCAGCGGTGGTGGATGGCGCGTGTCGCACCCAGCGACCACCTGCGGCTGACCCAGCGCAACGTCTACATCCTGCCCACGGGCTCGGGCTGGATGCTGGCGCTGACGCTGCTGGTGCTGCTGGTGGCGTCGATCAACTTCCAGCTCAATCTCGGCTACCTGCTCACCTTCCTGCTGGCCGGCTGCGCGGGCGCGAGCACCTGGATCGGCCACGCCACGCTGCGCGGGCTGCAGCTGCGCCTGCTGCCGCCCGAGCCGCAGTTTCTCGGGGGCAGCGTGGTGCTGCCCGTGCAGCTGCTCAACGAGCGGCGCACGAGCCGCCATGCGATCGCGCTGGCGCTGCGCGGCTCGGGGCTCTGGTCCTGGGCCGATGTGCCTGCGCAGGGCAGTGCCTCGCTGCAATTGGCCTTCGAGCCGACGCGCCGCGGCCTGCAGGATGTGCCGCCGCTGGCCGTGCAGACGCACTATCCGATGGGCATCTTCCGTGTCTGGGCGTGGTGGCGGCCCAAGGCACGGGTGCTGGTCTATCCCAGGCCGGAGCCGGGCGCCCCGCCCCTGCCCGCGGGCGAGGCACGCGCGGGGGCCGCCGCCAGCACGAGCCGCGCCAACGGCAGCGAATACGACGGCGTGCGCGCCTACCGGCGCGGCGATGCGCAACGCCTCATCGTCTGGAAGAAGGCGGCGCAGGCCATGGCCAGCGGCAGCGACGCGCTGGTGAGCCGCGACGGCCAGGCCGCTCAGCGCAGCGAGCTCTGGCTGAGCCTGCAGGCCACGGGCCTGCAGGCTCCGGAAGCGTGTCTCTCGCGCCTCACGGCCTGGGTGCTGCACGCCGACCGCCTGGGGCTGACCTACGGCCTGCGCCTGGGAGCCGTCACCATCACCCAGGACAGCGGCGCCGCGCAACGCGAGCGCTGCCTGCGCACCCTGGCTCTGTACTGAATTTCAATGAAAATCAGTAAAAACACTGACCGATCATGTGTCTGCAGCTACATAAACAATAGTTGCACCACGCATGACGACGTGAGGCCCCTTTGATCGCGCGCCTCAAAAACCTGCCGCGCGACGCGCGCGACACCCTGTTTCTCGTGCTGGTCATCGGGGTCTGCGTTGCGCCCCTCGCGGCGCAGATCCCACTCTGGACCTCGGCGGCCACCGCCGTGCTGCTGGCTTGGCGCGCCGCCCTCTCCTGGCTGGGGCGGCCGCTGCCGCGGCGCTGGATCACCTTCGCCCTGCTGATCCTGGCCACGGCGGCCACGCTCATGAGCTTTGGCACCATCGTCGGGCCGGATGCGGGTGTGACACTCATCGTGATGCTGCTGGCGCTCAAGACCCTGGAGCTGCGCGCGCGCCGCGACGCCATGGTGGTGTTCTTTCTCGGCTTCTTCACGCTGCTGTCCAACTTTTTTTTCTCGCAGTCGCTGGGCGTGGCGCTCATGATGCTGCTGGCGCTGCTGGGCCTGCTCACCGCGCTCATCAACGCGCACCAGCCCGTGGGACACCCGCCACTGCGCGACTCGCTCGCCACGGCCTTGCGCATGATCTTGCTCGGGGCTCCGCTCATGCTGGCGCTGTTCCTGTTTTTCCCGCGCTTCGCACCGCTGTGGGGCATCCCCAGCGAGGACCTGACGGGCCGCAGCGGCCTGTCGGGGCAGATGAGCGTGGGCTCGATCGCCAGGCTCGCGCTGGACGACAGCGTGGCGCTGCGCGTGCGTTTCGACACGCCGGGCGGTGAGCCACCGCCACAGTCGGATCTGTATTTCCGCGGCCCCGTGCTCACGGCCTTCGACGGCCGCCAGTGGTATGCGCTGTCGCAGCCCGAGGCGCGCGCCATCACCTGGGCCAGCCCCGCACCCGCCCACCTGCAGGTGCAGGGCGATCCCGTGCGCTACGAGATGACGCTGGAGACCAGCCGCCGCCCATGGCTGCTCACGCTGGATGTGCCGTCCGAGCCGCCCGAGCTGCCCGAGGGCATGCGGGCGCACATGACGCCCGAGCTGCAATGGGTCACGCAGCGCCCCATCATGAGCGTGCTGCGCTATGAAGCGGCGAGCTACCTGCACTTTCACCACGGGCCGCTCGCACGCACGCCCCAGCTGCGCCCCTACGTGCAGCTGCCGCCCGGTTCCAACCCGCGCACGGCGGCACTGGCTCGGGAGATGCGCGCCAATCCGCGTCTGGCGGCTGGCGGCGCACAGGCCATGGTGGATGCCGCCCTACAGCGCCTGCGCACCGGCGGCTACCGCTACACGCTGGAGCCCGGGGTCTACGACGAGAACACGGCCGACACCTTCTGGTTCGATCGCAAGGAGGGTTTTTGCGAGCACATCGCATCCAGCTTCGTGGTGCTGATGCGCGCTCTGGACATCCCGGCGCGCATCGTCACCGGCTACCAGGGGGGCGAAATGAACACCATCGACGGCTACTGGACCGTGCGCCAGAGCGACGCCCATGCCTGGACCGAGGTCTGGATGGAGGGCCGCGGCTGGGTGCGCGTCGATCCCACGGCCGCCGTCTCGCCCGCGCGCATCGGGACCTTCGAGCGGCTGCAGGCGCCGCGCACGGCCCTGGGCGGCGCGCTGGCGTCGGTGCTGAGCCCGTCGGCGCTGCAGCGCCTGCGCGCCGTCTGGGAGGCGCTGAACAACCACTGGACGCAATGGGTACTCAACTACACGCAGGACCGCCAGCTCGACCTGCTCAAGAGCCTGGGCCTGCAGACACCCACCCGGGAGGACCTCGTGCGGGTACTTGGGCTGCTGCTGGCGGCAACCGCATTGCTGGGCGCCCTCTGGACACTGCGGGAACGCCACCGGATCGACCCATGGCAGCGCCTGATGCGCGACACGCGCAGGCACATGGGCCGGCTGCGGCTGAGCACCCCCGGCCATCTCGGCGCCCGGGCGATGGCAAGGCAGGCGAGCGATGCGCTCGGCCCCCAGGCGCAGCCTCTCGTGGACTGGCTCATGCGGCTGGAGCAGGCGCGCTATGGCGCTCAAACGCGCGACACCCTCGCCACGCTCAGGCGCGACCTGCGCCGCCTGCCCTGGTCAGAGCTTGAAAACATCCGCCGCCATCCGCCGCGGCGCCGGTAGCGGCCCTGGCAGTGCTCAATGCGCTTCGTCGGGCAGGGGCGCCACACTCTGGTGTTCGGCCTGCGGCTGCACCACCGGCAGGACCTGCACCGGCGCCGCCGCAGGCGCCACCACAGGCGCCGGCGTGGGCAGGTACCTGGCGAACAGGTCGAAGAAACGCGCGTAGAACTGCGCGTCCGCGATCGTCTCGCTGCCGACCTTGACCAGCGTGTCGTCGGTCGAATTGAGCGGCAGCGAGAGCGAGCCCAGGCCGCCGACCCCCACCGACGCCGAGTTGTTCACCTTCTTGATCACGTAGCGGTCCTGAATGGCGCTGGCAAAGGCCGAGGTGCCCATGTCGCCCTGCCCCCCGGCGGCGCACACCACGCGCATCTGCACCTCGTAGTGCACGTCGGGCGTGGGCTGGTAGTACTTGCGGCCCTTGACTTCATCCTTGGTCGCCGTCTCGACGATGTAGCCTTGGCTGAGCAGCGCCCGGCGCGCGGCCTCGCAGGTCTGCGCCTGCGTCGCGCGCAGATGGCGCGTGTGCATGTCCGCGCTGTCGAAATCATTGGGGGTGAAGGCGATGGCGCGCTCCGATCCCGGCAGCGCCTCGGGCATGCGGGCACAACCGCCCACGAAGAGCGCGAACGCCGCGGCGGCGCACGCCATGGCCGGAAAACGTTGGATCAACACGGTCAACATAGGCGGGAGATTGTGCAGCAGCGCGTGACGCGCCGATGTCGGTGCACACTCTGTTTCAGCGCGACAAGTCCTGCAATGGCCAGCGCGGCTTCACATCAAAGGCGTAGTCGCAACCCGCCTCGGCCACCCCCGCCTGCACGCGCATGGCCGCAGCCATGGCGATCATGGCGCCGTTGTCGGTGCACAGATGCATTTCGGGGTAATGCACACGCACGCCGCGCGCGCGGCACGCCTGGTCGAGCGTGTCGCGCAGCAGCCGGTTGGCCCCCACACCGCCCGCCACCACCAGGCGCTTGAGCCCCGCGCCATCCAGCGCCTTGAGCGATTTCTTCACCAGAACTTCCACGATGGCGGCCTGGGTGCTCGCCGCGAGATCGGCCTTGCGCTCTTCGAGTGCCGAGCCGAGCTTCCTGGCCTGCGTGAGCACGGCGGTCTTGAGCCCGGCGAAGGAGAAATCCAGATCGCCGCTGTGCAGCAGCGGCCGGGGCAGCTTGAATGCCGCCGCGTCGCCCTGCTCGGCCAGGCGCGCCAGCACCGGCCCGCCCGGGTAGGGCAGCCCCATGAGCTTGGCCGATTTGTCGAAGGCCTCGCCCGCCGCATCGTCGATCGTCTCCCCCAGCAGTTCGTAGCGCCCGACGCCATCGACGCGCATGAGTTGCGTGTGCCCGCCCGAGACCAGCAGGGCCACAAACGGGAACTCGGGCGGATCCGCACTCAGGAAGGGAGACAGCAGATGCCCTTCCAGGTGGTGCACGCCCAGCACCGGCACGCCCAGCGCCGCACCCAGCGCGCACGCCACACCCGCGCCCACCAGCAGGGCGCCCGCCAGCCCCGGGCCACGCGTGAACGCGACGAGATCGACCGCATCGAGCGATGCGCTCGCCTGCCCCATCACGGTCCGCGTCAGCGGCAGCACCCTGCGGATATGGTCCCGGCTGGCAAGCTCGGGCACCACGCCGCCATAGGCCTGGTGCAGGGCGATCTGGCTGTGCAGCGCATGCGCGAGCAGCACCGGGGCGCTGCCCGGCGCATCCGCGCGCACCAGCGCCACGCCGGTTTCGTCACACGAGGACTCGATACCGAGAATCAGGCGATACATGGTGCCGAGTGTAGGGCTCGGCCCGAGGGGCGCGAGTCCGCACGCCCACCCATGCACCGTCCACCGCCGGAGAAGACCCTCCCATCCTTGGGCCTAATTTCGCGCAAAACGCCCATCGGGCAACCTAGAATCTGCGGGTTTACCCGATAGTTGATTTTTTTCAATTCCCACGTCCTCAGAATATGCTTGAGAAAAGGAAACCGTCATGGACAGCGCGGTAGTCAGTCTGTTGTCGGCCTTTGTGCTCTCCCTCATAGGGCTGTTCGCCTTCATGTGGTCGATGCGCAAGGGACTGTTCGTCGAAAACCCCAAGGCTGCGGGCACCATCTTCGCCCCCGGCGAAGTCGGCCAGGCCGATGACCCGTCGCTCACCAGCGCCGGGGTCGCCAAATTCCAGCAAGCGATCAACGAGACGCAGGACAAGGGGCGCGAGCTGGAGCAGGCCGAGGACCCCGAGGAGCTGGAAGACCGCCTTGCGGCGGACCGCTCCACGGCCTTCCCGGCCTTCATGTTCATCGGTTTCGCCGTGATGTGGCTGGTGGTGGGCTCGATGGCGGGCCTGACCGCCTCGCTCAAGCTGCATTGGCCCGACTGGCTGGTGAGCGAGGCGTGGGAGACCTTCGGGCGCATGCGCACCTACCACCTCACGGCGGTGCTCTACGGCTGGATCACCAACTGCGAACTGGGCATCATCGTCTGGCTGCTGCCGCGCCTGATGCGCACGCCGCTGCGCGGGCCGCTGTTCGTGATGATGGGCGGCGCGCTGATCAACGTCGGCATCGCCAGCGCCATCGGCGGCTTCGGCATGGGCTGGACGGCCGGCATGGAATACCTCGAAATTCCCTGGCAAATCGGCATCTTCCTGGTGGCCGGCTTCATCTGCATCATCATCCCGGTGATCTCCACCGTCGTGCACCGCAAGTCACATGAAATCTACGTGAGCGCGTGGTACCACGTGGGCTCGCTCTTGTGGATCGCATTGCTCTTCACCGTGGCCAAGTTCCCCGGCGCGCACTTCGGCGTGGAGCAGGCGACGATGAACTGGTGGTACGGCCACAACGTGCTCGGCCTGTGGTTCACGCCGGCGGCGCTGGGCGCGGTCTACTACTTCCTGCCCAAGGTGATCGGGCGGCGCGTGAGCTCCTACAACCTGTCCATCCTCGGCTTCTGGACGCTCGCGTTCTTCTACGCCCAGGTCGGCGGCCACCACCTGATCGGTGGCCCGGTGCCGGAATGGCTGATCACGCTGTCCATCGTGCAGAGCATGATGATGATCGTGCCGGTGGCCGCGTTCTCGGTGAACATGGCCGGCACAATGTGGGGCCGCATGAAGCTCGCGCGGTACTCGCCCACGCTGCGCTTCATGATGTTCGGCGGCTTCATGTACATGGCGTCGTCGGTGCAGGGCTCGTTCGAGGCGCTGCGCTCGGTTAACCGCGTGGCGCACTTCACGCACTTCACCGTGGCGCACGCCCATCTGGGCGCCTACGGCTTCGTCACCATGGTGCTGTTCGGCGCCATCTACTTCATGCTGCCGCGCATCCTGCGCTGGGAATGGCCCTTCCCCAAGCTCATTTCCTGGCACTTCTGGCTGGCCGCGGTCGGCATCCTGATCTACTTCGGCCCGCTCACCTACGGCGGCTGGCTGCAGGGCCTGGCCATGCTCGACGAGACCAAGCCATTCATCGAATCCGTGAAGATCACGATTCCCTACCTCGAGTGGCGCAGCGTCGGCGGCTCGCTGATGCTTGCCAGCCACCTGATCTTCGCCTTCCACGTGCTGGCGATGGCACTGCGTTTCGGCCCCAACCGCACGGGCGCGGCCCTGTTCAGCAACGAACCGGGCAAGATGGAGATGGCTCATGGAAAATGAAGTCAAGCTGATCACCGGCACCCTGGTGACCTTCAGCATCGCCGTGGCGGCGCTGGTGCTCATCCCCTACTTCCAGGTGCGCGACATCCCCGCACCCGACGGGCTCAAACCCTACACCAGCGCCGAGCTGCGCGGGCGCGAGGTCTACATTGCCAACGGCTGCGTCTACTGCCACTCGCAGCAGCCGCGCGACGCCAGCTTCGGCCCGGACGCCAAGCGCGGCTGGGGCCGTGTCTCGGTGCCGGCCGACTACATCTACGACCGTCCGCACCTGCTGGGCAGCATGCGCACGGGCCCCGACCTGTTCAACATCGGCGTGCGCCAGCCGAGCGCCGACTGGCAGCTCGGGCACCTGTTCCAGCCGCGGGCGTACGTGAAGGAATCGATCATGCCGTCCTACCCCTTCCTCTTCGACGTCAAGGACAAGGCGGACAAGGACGAGACCGTGGTGAACCTGCCGCCGGGCACGGCGCCCGAGGGCAAGGTCGTCGTGGCCAAGCCCGAGGTGCTCGACCTGGTGAAATACCTGCAGTCGCTCAAGCACGTCTATCCGATCGTTCCGGCCGATCCGAAATGACCACCGTGCCCACCGAATCCATGAGGTACCCACATGCCTGACAACAACCAACGCTCGGGCGCGCAGCAGCGCGAGAGCACCGACCCGGAAGAACGCATCCGGCCCATGCCGCTGCTGCCCGCGCTGATCGCCCTGGGCATGGTGCTTTTCGGCATCATCTACATCGCGGTCTCCGGCCCCTACAGCCAGCCATGGATGGGCGACGAGCGCACGCTCGCCGACCTCAAGGCCAAGCCCGCCGGCGGGGCCGCGGGCGCGGCCTCTGGTGCGCCGGTCGATGGCGCGGCCATCTTCGCGGCCAACTGCGCCGCCTGCCACCAACCATCGGGCGAAGGCCTGCCGGGCGTGTTCCCGCCGCTCGATGGCTCCGAATGGGTGCACGGCAGCCCGAAGATCCTGGCCAACATCGTGCTGCACGGCATCGATGGCGAGATCACGGTCAAGGGCAACACCTACAAGGGCCAGATGCCGGCCTTCGGCCAACTGAGCGACGGCGAGCTCGCCGGCGTGCTGAGCTACATCCGCAGCGCCTGGAGCAACAAGAACGAGCCCGTCGCGGCCGATCTGCTGGCGCAGGAGCGCAAGAGCGGGCGCACCACGCCGTTCGAGAGCGGCGACGCGCTCAAGGCGCTGGATAAGTGATGCGGCGCCACGCCGCCCGGCCCCGCTGATGCTGCGTACCGCCCTGCTCAGCCTGCTGGTCATCCTGGGCGGCTACGCGGCGGCGGCGTGGCTCACGCACGACTTCCAGGTCTGGACGCAGGAAGGCTCGCGCCGTCTGGAAGTGGCCCTGAACCCCGTGCCGCTGCCGGATGTGCGCCTGCAGGGCACGGCGGCGCCCACGCTGCCCGGAGCCGCGGCGGGCCGGGTCACCATCGCGGATTTCTTCTACACCCGCTGCCAGACGGTCTGCCTGTCGCTGGGCAGCACCTTCCAGCAGTTGCAGGCCGAACTGCAGGCGCAGCCCGCGGCGCCGGGCGCCAGGCCGGTTCAGCTGCTCTCGCTCTCGTTTGACGGCGCGCACGACGACCCGCGGGTGCTGCAGGCCTACGCCCGCAAGATGGGGGCCGAACCGCGGATCTGGCAATTCGCCAGCGTCGCCGATGCCGGCGAGCAGCGGTCACTGCTTGAGCGCCTGGGCGTGGTGGTCATCCCTGACGAGCTCGGGGACTTCGAGCACAACGCCGCACTGCTGGTCTTCGACACCCAGGGCCGCATGGTGCGGGTCTTCGACATCGCCGAGCAGCAGCTCGCACTGAACTACGCACGCCACCTCGCCTCCAAGCGCTCATGAACGGGCACTGGCAAGAGAGACTGGCGCGCCGCCTCACCGCCGGGCGCCAGGGCGCATTGGGCCTGGCGATCGCCATCGCGCTGGTGCTGCCCGCATCGCGCGCGGCACTCGAAGCGAGCATGTGGCGGCACATGGTGCTGCAGTATCCGCTGTGGATTCTTTCGGGCGCACTGCTCATGGGCGTGCTGCCACCACGCGCGCGCGGCGCGGCGGCGCGCTGGAACCTGTCGGGCATCAGCGGCCTGCTGCTGGCGGGCAGCGTCATCACCGTGCTCATGATCCCGCGCGTCCTCGATCTGGCACTGGTGCAGCCGTCCGTGGAACTGGCCAAGTGCGCGGCCCTGCTGGCCGCGGGCTGCGCGCTGCGCCTTTCGTGGCGCCTCGCGGGTTTCGTGGTGCAGAGTTTCTTTCTCGGCAACATGCTGCTCATGGGCGCCGCCGTGGGACAGCTCTACGCCAATTCGCCGCTGCGCCTGTGCAATGCCTACCTGCTGGGCGACCAGCAGCGCCTGGGCAACTGGCTCACCGGCATCTCGACGGCCGTGGCCGTGCTCTGGCTGGTGCAGGTCATCTGGTGGATCATGCGCCGCGAGAGCGACGCGCGCGCCATGGCGGGCGCGCAGATCCGGACGGACGCGGCGCAGACGGGCGACGGCACTTCACTTCCACGGCAGTAGGCTCATTGCCGCGCCACGCCGCCCGCCCGCGCGGCGGCCCGTGATAATCACGGGCATGAACATCCTGCAAAACCTGTTCCCGCTGGGGTGGGAGCACTATCTTCTGGGCGGCCTGTGCATCGGCCTGGGTGTCTCGCTGCTCTTCGTCATGACGGGCCTGGTCGGCGGCATGAGCACCGTGTTTTCGTCCACCTGGTCTTTCATCGTGCGGCGCCCGTTCTTTCAGCAGATCGGGCTGAAGGGATCACGCATCTGGCGGCTGGAGTACGCGCTAGGCCTCATTCTCGGCGCCCTGCTCTGGTGGCTGATGCTGGGGGGGCCGGGCCCCGAGACCACGGCCGTTCCCGCATGGCAGTTGCTGGTGGGCGGCTTCATCGCCGGTTTCGGCGCGCGCCTGGGGCACGGCTGCACGTCGGGGCACGGCATTTGCGGGCTGGGCTCGCTGCAATGGCCTTCGTTGGTGGCGGTCATCACCTTCATGATCACCGCCATCATCACGGCCAACCTCGTCCTGAGGCTGCAATCATGAAATTCGGCAATACCTTGGCCACGCTGGCCGCAGGCATGCTGTTCGGCTTCGGCCTAGCAGCTTCCACCATGATCCGCCCCGAGGTGGTGCTGAGCTTTCTGCGCTTTCAGGATTTCGGCCTGATGCTGGTGATGGGCGGTGCCCTGGTCGTGACGGCGCTGGCCTATGCCCTGATTCCACGCCTGCTGCGCCAGCCCCTGCTCGGCGGCAGCTTTCAGAAGCACGCGATCCACAAGGGCGCGAGGATGGTGGCGGGCGCCGCGCTGTTCGGCGTGGGCTGGGGCCTGAGCGGCGTGTGCCCCGGCCCGGCCATTGCGGGCCTGGGAGCGGGCAACTGGATGCTGCTGTACGCGCTGGTCGGCTTGGCCCTGGGCGCGCTGGTGCAGGGGCTGACCGACAAGGCTCCATGAAATTTTGAATCGAATCTGGTTCAAACGCTTGTTTTGCATGCGTTAAACGCTTCTTTATTGATAGCATCAGCGTCAACGCCTAAAATCGCCCTGCCCTTTCTCTTTGCCTAGCACGGCATCCTGCGCGATGCCGTTTTTCATTGCCATGAGCGAAACGCCAGAACAACCCGGCCTGCAGAGCCTGTCCAAATCCTTCGAGCCCGCGCAGCTGGAGGCGCACTGGGGCCCCGAATGGGAGAAGCGCGGCTACGGCGCCGCGGGCGTTCGCGGCAGCGGCCAGCCCGATGCCGCCGCGCCATCGTTTGCCATCCAGCTACCGCCGCCCAACGTGACGGGCACGCTGCACATGGGGCATGCGTTCAACCAGACCATCATGGACAGCCTGACGCGCTATCACCGCATGCGCGGCTACAACACCGTCTGGGTGCCGGGCACGGACCACGCGGGCATCGCCACGCAGATCGTCGTCGAGCGCCAGCTGCAGGAGCAAGGCGTGCAGCGGCGCGACATCGGCCGCAAGAATTTCGTCGCCAAGGTGTGGGAGTGGAAGGAAAAGAGCGGCAACACCATCACCACGCAGATGCGCCGCATGGGCGACACCGTGGACTGGCGCCGCGAGTACTTCACGATGGACGACAAGCTCTCGGCCGTCGTCACCGAAACCTTCGTGCGGCTGTACCAGCAGGGGCTGATCTACCGCGGCAAGCGCCTCGTGAACTGGGACCCGGTGCTGCAGTCGGCCGTGTCCGATCTCGAAGTGGAAAACGAGGAAAAGGACGGCTCGCTCTGGCACATCGCGTACCCTTTGAGCGATGGCTCGGGCAGCCTGACGGTGGCCACCACCCGGCCCGAGACCATGCTCGGCGACGTGGCGCTGATGGTGCACCCCGAGGACGAGCGCTACCGGCACCTGGTCGGCAAGACGGTGCGGCTGCCGCTTGTCGGGCGCGAGCTGCCGGTGATCGCCGACAGCTACGTGGACAGGGAATTCGGCACCGGCGTGGTCAAGGTCACGCCCGCGCACGACCAGAACGACTACCAGGTCGGCCAGCGCCACAAGCTGCCGATGATCGTGGTGCTCACGCTCACGGCCACCATCAGCGACAACGCACCCGATAAGTACCGGGGGCTGGACCGCTTCGCCGCGCGCAAGGCCATCGTGGCGGACCTCGAAGCGCAGGGGCTGCTGGTCGAGACGAAGAAGCACAAGCTCATGGTGCCGATCTGCACACGCACCGGTCAGATCATCGAGCCCATGCTGACGGATCAGTGGTTCGTCGCCATGAACCAGGTCGCCAGGGAAGGCACGGGCGACACCACAGGCAAATCCATCGCACAAAAAGCGATCGATGCCGTAACGTCGGGCGAAGTGAAGTTCGTGCCCGAAAACTGGGTCAACACCTACAACCAGTGGATGAACAACATCCAGGACTGGTGCATCTCGCGCCAGCTCTGGTGGGGCCACCAGATTCCGGCCTGGTACGACGAGGAGGGCAAGGTCTACGTCGCGCGCTCCGAGGCCGACGCGCAGGCCCAGGCGCCGGGCAAAAAGCTCACGCGCGACGAAGACGTGCTCGACACCTGGTACTCCAGCGCGCTCGTGCCCTTTTCCACCATGGGCTGGCCACGCCAGACCGATGCCGCCACCGACGACTACAACCTCTACCTGCCCAGCAGCGTGCTGGTCACGGGCTACGACATCATCTTCTTCTGGGTCGCCCGGATGATCATGATGAGCACGCATTTCACCGGCCGCGTGCCGTTTCGCCACGTCTACATTCACGGCCTGGTGCGCGACGCGCAGGGCAAGAAAATGAGCAAGAGCGAGGGCAACGTGCTCGATCCGGTCGATCTGATCGACGGCATCGCGCTCGAGCCGCTGCTGGACAAACGCACGCTCGGCCTGCGCCGGCCCGAGACCGCGCCGCAGGTGCGCAGGAACACGCAAAAGGAATTCCCGGACGGCATTCCGGCCTACGGCGCCGACGCGCTGCGCTTCACCTTCGCCGCGCTCGCGAGCCTGGGGCGCTCCATCAACTTCGACAGCAAGCGCTGCGAGGGCTACCGCAATTTCTGCAACAAGCTGTGGAACGCCAGCCGCTTCGTGCTGATGAACTGCGAGGGCCACGACTGCGGGCTCGACGGCCTGAGCACCTGCCAGAACGAGCGCATGACCTTCACCGCGCCCGACCGCTGGATCGTCTCTGAACTGCAGAAGACCGAAGCCGCCGTGGCCCAGGGCTTTGCCGAATACCGGCTGGACAACGTCGCCACGGCCCTCTACGAATTCGTCTGGAATGCGTTTTGCGACTGGTACCTGGAAATCGCCAAGGTGCAGCTGCAGACCGGAGGCGAGGCCGCTCAGCGCGGCACGCGGCGCACGCTCATCCGCACGCTCGAAGCCATCCTGCGCCTGGCGCATCCCGTCATCCCCTTCGTCACCGAGGCGCTGTGGCAGGTGGTGGCGCCGGTGGCAGGCCGCGCCGGCCCTTCCATCATGATCGCGCCCTACCCCGAGGCGCAGCCCGAGCGCATCGACGAAGCTGCAACGACCCACGTGTGCCACCTGCAGCAGATGGTCGATGCCTGCCGCCAGTTGCGTGGCGAGATGGGTGTTTCGCCCGCGCAGCGCCTGCCGCTGCTGGCGGTGGCCGACGACGCGGCCGAGGCCGCCTTCCTGCGCGAGAACGCGGCCGTGCTGCACAACCTCGCCAAACTCAGCGACGTTCAGGTGTTCGACGCCGAAGCGCCATGGCAGGCGGCGGCGGGCCACGCGCCGGTGCTGGTGGTGGGCAAGGCGCGGCTGGCGCTGCACGTGCAGATCGACCCGGCCGTCGAGCAGGCGCGCCTGTCCAAGGAAGCGGCCCGTCTGTCCGGCGAAATCGCCAAGGCGACGGCCAAGCTCGCCAATCAGGCCTTCGTCGCCAAGGCGCCGCCCGCGGTCATCGCGCAGGAGAGGCAGCGCATGGCCGACTTCGGCGCCACGCTGGCACGCATCCAGGAGCAGCTCGCTCGCCTGGCCTGAATGAAAAACAGGAGCTGCTTACGCATGTCAGTCCCTGATTTCGGATGGAAAATATTTCAGAGTCATTGACGGACAAGCGCAAGCAGCTCATCTATTTGAAACACTCCATGAACCACCCCGCCATCCGCAAGGCCGTGTTCCCCGTCGCCGGGCTGGGCACGCGCTTTCTGCCCGCCACCAAGGCCTCGCCCAAGGAAATGCTGCCGGTGGTGGACAAGCCGCTGATCCAGTACGCGGTGGAGGAAGCCTACGAGGCGGGCATCCGCGACATGGTCTTCGTCACCGGCCGCAGCAAGCGCGCGATCGAGGACCACTTCGACACCGCCTACGAGCTTGAAAGCGAGCTCGAAGCCACGGGCAAGCAGGAGCTGCTGCACCTCGTGCGCAGCGTGAGCCCCGCCGACATGCACTGCCTGTTCGTGCGCCAGCCGCGTTCGCTGGGCCTGGGCCACGCCGTGCTCTGCGCCGAGCCACTCGTGGGCAACGAACCCTTTGCCGTGCTGCTGGCTGACGACCTGATGGTGGGCTCCAGCGGCGGGCCGGGCGTGATCGCGCAGATGACCGCCGCCTTTGAAAAGCAGGGCCGTTCGCTGCTGGCGGTGCAGGAGGTGCCGCAGGAAGAGACGCGCCGCTACGGCATCGTCAAGGGCGAAAGCGCGGGCGGGCCGCTGCTGCGCATCGACGAGATCGTGGAAAAACCGGCGCCAGAGCTGGCGCCCTCACGCATGGGCGTGGCCGGCCGCTACGTGCTCACGCCGCGCATCTTCGACGAGATCCGCCAGCAGCCGCGCGGCGTGGGCGGCGAGATCCAGCTCACCGACGCGATCGCGCGGCTGATGCGGCATGAAGCGGTCTACGCGTATCAGTACAGTGGCAAGCGCTATGATTGCGGGAGCAAGGAAGGCTTTTTGCAAGCCACCGTGGAGCTGGCGCTGCAACACCCGCAGGTGGGCGCGCATTTCCACGACTACCTGAAAACGCTCACGCTCCAGGGCGACGCTGAATAAGTTCCCGCGCTGGCGCGCGCCCGGTTTTGGGATGGAATGCAAGGCGCAAACCGCAGCCATGGCGCGTGCCATGGCGAGGATTTGCAACGCAGCAGTCCGCCCAAAGCCGGGATGCGCGGCGCGCAAGGAACTTGTTCAGCGTTGCCCTCATTAGGGCTCGCGCAGCACGTCGGCCCCCTTGGGCGGCGTGAAGCGGAAGGTCTCGGGCGGCAGGCTGGGGTTGAGCTTGAAGTCGGTGAACGTGAGCTGCGAACGCTGGCCGAAGTGGTCGGTGATGTCAAGCCTCGCCAGCCGGTCTCCATCCAGGCCGATGCGCACGCTCGCGATCTGCCCATCCTTGGCCCTGGGCAGGGCCAGCACCCAGTGCAGCCCATCGGCATCGGGCGCCTCCTCGCTCAACGTGAAGTCCTTGCCCAGCGCCGCAATATCGGGCCTGGACGTCAGCAGGGCCGCGGGCGTGCTGCCCAGTGCCTGCGCCTGCGCCCGCTCGGTCACCTGGTTCAGATCGGCATCGAAGAGCCACAGCGTCGTGCCATCGGCGACGATGGTCTGCACGAAGGGTTTTTCGTAGTCGAATCGAAAGCGCCCCGGGCGCTCGAACGAGAAACTGCCGCTCGACACCTTGGGCACCGCCGCCTGCCCGTCGCGCGGCGGCGCCGTGACCGTCTGCGTGAAACGCGCCTGCCCGCTGCGGGCGTCATGCATGAAATTCTCAAGGTTTTTCAACGCTTGAGCCCATGCTCCACATGCGCAAGCAGCTATCAAAAATGAAAGAATCCAGCGTTTCATGTTCCGCAATATCCACAGACGGGGCATCGGCGCTATTCGGCGCGCGCGGCCACCAGCACCTCGCGCTGGCCGCTGGACGTGAGCGCGCTCACGAGCCCGGCCTTTTCCATGTCCTCGAGCAGCCGCGCCGAGCGGTTGTAGCCGATGCGCAGCTTGCGCTGCACGTAGGAGATGCTGGCCTTGCGGTCCTTGAGCACGATCTCCACCGCCTGGTCGTACATCGGGTCCTTCTCGCCGCCTTCCTCATCTTCCGAGCCAAAGCCGCTGTCGCCCTCCTCGCCGTTGCCGCCTTCGAGCACACCCTCGATGTAATCGGGCTCGCCCTGTTCCTTGAGGTAGCTGACCACGCGGTGCACCTCGTCGTCGGAGACGAAGGCGCCATGCACGCGGATCGGCAGGCCCATGCCGCTGGGCAGGTAGAGCATGTCGCCCATGCCCAGCAGCGCCTCGGCGCCCATCTGGTCGAGGATGGTGCGGCTGTCGATCTTGCTCGAAACCTGAAAGGCGATGCGCGTCGGAATGTTGGCCTTGATCAGGCCGGTGATCACGTCCACGCTCGGGCGCTGCGTCGCCAGGATCAGGTGAATGCCGGCCGCGCGTGCCTTCTGCGCCAGGCGCGCGATCAGCTCCTCGATCTTCTTGCCCACGACCATCATCAGGTCGGCGAGCTCGTCGATGACGACGACGATGTGCGGCAGGCGATCCAGCGGCTCGGGCTCCTCTGGCGTGAGGCTGAACGGGTTGCCTATGGACTCGCCGCGCGCGCTCGCCTCGGCCAGCTTGGCGTTGTAACCGGCCAGGTTGCGCACGCCCAGCTTGCTCATCAGCTTGTAGCGCCGCTCCATCTCGCCCACGCACCAGTTCAGGCCACGCGCCGCCTGCTTCATGTCGGTGACCACCGGGCACAGCAGGTGCGGGATACCCTCGTAGACCGACATCTCCAGCATCTTGGGGTCGATCATCATCAGCCGCACGTCGCGCGGCTCGGCCTTGTACAGCAGCGAAAGGATCATCGCGTTGATGCCCAC
>OFTY01000152.1_pt1 | contig 76006 bp, 68 predicted proteins | sample 1775061 | NCBI WGS metagenome assembly OFTY01 (sample SAMN08195773, study PRJEB24354) | sludge metagenome | isolation source: sludge from phenol fed wastewater aerobic bioreactor B | place: India: Nagpur | collected 2016-09-16 | reverse complement strand
AACTGGCGAGTTTCGAGGGCCAAGGCAGCGGGTTCGCGCTGATGCTTTTCGACATCGACCACTTCAAGACGGTCAACGACCGGTTCGGGCATGCGGCCGGCGACGAAGTGCTCATGGCGCTGGCGACGCCCGCACTGCGGCTGTTCCGCGATACGGACGATCTCGGTCGATGGGGTGGCGATGAATTCGTGGCTCTGGTGCGGGATATCAGTCCGGCAGAGGCGTTGCGCATGGCGAATGCGTTGTGCCGGGATGTTGCGGCAGAGCCCGTTTTCGACGCGAATGGCGTCACGATCAGCTGCGGCGTCACCGTGGCCTATCCGGGCGACAACATCGACAGCCTACTGTCGCGCGCCGATGCAGCGCTGTATGCCGCCAAGCACGCCGGCCGCAATCGCGCTGAGTGCATGCTGGAGACCGACCGGGGTACGGTTCCGGAATGGGCTGATCGCCCGCCGGAGCGCGTCGTTTGACCCGTTCAAACCGCAGGCCATGCCACGATGGCCGCATGCGCAGACAGGCGCGAACGGGGAGCAGGGCAGTGGCGAAGGTGAAGAACGATGGTGCGCGGCGGTGGCTCGCCTTGCTGGCGGCGTGCGCGGCTTCGGTGGCGGGCCTGCATGCCGCCACCGCGACGCGGTTCGAGCTGGGCTCGCGCGTGGCGGCCACGGCCGAGCCGCCGGTGTCGCGGCCGGCGGTGAAGCCCTGCGCAGTGACGCTGTTTTCGCACGAGGCGTTCGACGACCAGGGCGACGGCTCCTCGATGGCGGCGCGCCCGCATCGCTTCGAGTTCGCTCCGCCCAAGGGCTGCACGGGAGGCTGGAGCAAGGTGGTGCTGGCGATGGATTTCTCCGTGCCGGCCGGGCGCCAGTTCGACCGCACCGTGGCGTTGTGGCTGGGCGGCGTGAACCTGTATTTCGGCACCACCATCGAGCCCGAGCCGGGCGTGGCCCAGCACTGGCACGTGGAGCGCGAGCTCGGCGATTACGCCGCGCTGTTCCGCAGCGCGCAGCCGGGGCAGCTGATCCTCAACAACTGGGTCAGCCCCACCACCGACCAGCCGATCTACGTGGATGCGCGGCTGTTGTTCTATCCGGCGAGCGCGGCGCAGCCGGCGGCGGCCGCGGCGGATCGCGTCTATGCGCTGAGCAGCGACCCGCGCGGCGAGCAGACGCCGTTGCAGGACGGCGCGCAGGAGCTGTCACGCACCATCACCTTCCCGCGCAACGTGGAGCGCGCCTGGCTCGACGTGATCGCACAGAGCCAGGCGCACGACGAGCGCTGGTACACCTGCGTGGACAAGGCGTACCTGGAGCGGACGCGCGACTACTCGCTGGAGTCGTTCGAGGCCTGCGACGGCGGCAGCTACCGCGGCGTGGAGGTGCGGGTGGACGGCCAGCCGGCCGGGCTGGCGCCGGTCTATCCGTGGATCTTCACCGGCGGCGTGGCGCCGCACCTGTGGCTGCCCACGCCGGCGATCCAGACCACGAACTTCATTCCCGCGCGGGTGGACCTGACCCCGTTCGCCGGCCTGTTCGACGACGGCAAGCCGCACACCGTGGCCGTGCGCGTGCCGGGCGCCGACCACTTCTTCAACGTGGCGGCGAACCTGCTGGTCCATCTCGATCCGCACGCCAACGAGCTGAGCGGCGAAGTCACCCGCAACACGCTCGCCGCGCAGCAACCCGCAGGGCTTGTCGTGCGCGACACCCTGCACGCCGATGCCGCGGGCCGCATCGTGGGCACCATCGACACCGACATGGCGCAGGAAGGCGAGGTCGCGGGCCGGCTGCGCACGCCGCGCGGCGTGATCGCCACGACCGTGCATTACACCGTCGGCTTCCGCAACCACCAGACCTTCGCGCGCCCGGACGACCGACGCTACGACGAGACCATCGACCAGTTGGGAACGATGTCGCTCGCGGTCGAACGCACGCTGGACGGCAAGCGTCTGGACGGCTACACCGTGCAGCAGCGCGATCCGCTGTATCTCGCCTCGCGCAAGACCATGCACGGCACCGGGCAGGATTTCACCGCCGAGGTGGCGATGCGCCAAGGCCATCGCATCGAGGCGGCGCACAGCGGCGCGCAGGGCAAGCCGTATCGCGCCGTGCTCGACGAGCACCTCGCCACCCGCGACCACGCCGACGGCAAGACCATCCCCGATCCGCTCGACCGCAGCGACTTCGCCCACGCCGAGGCGGGCAGCGAGCAGGCGACGTTCACCGACTCGCTGGGCAGTTGCTACCGCACCGGCCTGCAATCGCGCGACGAGCGCTTGAGCGTCGTCAGCGAAGGCGAAGGATGCCCCGGCAAGGTCAATCGTCTGGACGGCCGTTCGCGGCCCGATCATCCGTGGTTGCTGCCGCTTAGTTCGCCGTAGTGAACAGGCGGGGTGGCGGCAACGTAGGCTCTCGCTTTTGACAACTGAAGCCGGGTGACTTGGATTCGCGCAAACTTTGCTTTCCGTTTTCGCCAGATTCAAAGCGGTTTCGAGCCGCTGCCGCGGCCCGAGTGACTTTCTCTTTGCTTGTCCAAAGAGAAAGTCACCAAAGAGAAACGACACCCCGCGGCGACGCTCTCCGGGCATCCTGCCCTGCGAGTGCGTGAGGCGAGGCCGGGCTTTTCGAGCGGGCTCCTGCCCGCGCGAAAAGGCGTTGCCATCCATGGCAACGCCCGCTGCGCGGCCTTGTCGTCCCCGCCTCACCGCCGCCGAGGGGCCCCGGGAAAAGCAGCACGCTCCTGCGCGCAGAAGCAACGGCCAGAGCAAAGCAGAGCGACACGCCGCGAGATTCGGCCCCCTCAGTTTCCAGATACGACGCGGGGTGGCCGCTGTGGGGGACGTGTCGGCGAGCGTTGGTCCAATCCCCTCGACACAGCGGGCTTGTAGGGTCGGCGGATTGAACAGGCCATTTCTTTGGGCCACCTTTCTTTGGGCCAGCAAAGAAAGGTGGCTCGGGCGCCGGCAGGCGACCGGAACCGCTTTGTCGCTTGCGAGAGAAAAGAGATGCCCTTTCTCCGGAAGAGGGTGCCGACCTGCAGGCCCCGATGCGCCTGCGGAACGGCGTAGCCGGTGAGCGCCATGGATGGCGCGAATCCAGCCGGGCGAGGGCTCGGGCGGAGCGAGGCGTTGCGACGAGTTCGCGCCCTCTCCCCCGGCCCCTCCCCCGACGGGGGAGGGGAGAAGATCAGCTGCCTAGAAGTACGTGGGCATCGCTTCCAGCACCCGCAGCGTGTCGTCGACGCGCAGCACCTGCCGCCATTTGTCGAACGTGAGACACGGGTGGGAGGCGCCGAACGACACGACGTCGCCGACGCGCAGCTCGGCGTCGTCGGGGATCGCCAGCATCGTGTGCTGGTCCATCACCTTGCGCACGGTGGAGTGCCGCAGCGGCTGCGCGGGTTCGCCGGGGCGGTGCCGTTGCAGCGGGATCGGCAGGTCGGGGTCGCAGGAGATGTCGCGCTTGCCCAGCGCGACGATGGCGAGTCCGGGTTCGGGCAGCGACTGCACGTGCGCGAACACGGCCAGCGCGGGTTGGAGTTCGCCTTCGAGATCGGCGTGGCGTGCCTTCACCGCGGCCATCGCGTCGCGGTACAGGCGATGGTCGTGGACGACGTAGCAGCCGGGCCGCAGCACCGGCGTGCAGTGCGCGCGCAGGTCCGCCTGGTCGAACGCTTCGGCGATCAGGTCGAACCATTGCGAACCCGCCGCCGTGACGATCGGCTTGCGCCCGGCGAAAGCGCCCGCATCCATCAGCCCGCGCAAGGTGGCGACGAGCCGTCGGGCGTAGCTGCGCACGGCGTCGGCCGCGTGCTCGCCGCCGATCAATCCCTCGTAGCCTTCGATGCCGTGGAGCGCGAGCGCCGGCGCGGCCGCGATGGCGGCGACCAGCGCGGCGAGCCCGGCTTCGTCGCGCACGCCGCAGCGGCCGCCGGGCACGCCGAGTTCGATCAGCACCGGCAGGGTCAGGCTGCGCGCCGCGAAGAAGCGGTTCAGCGCCTCGACATTGGCCACGCTGTCGACCACGCAGCAGTACTCCGCGCCGCGCTCGATCAGGCCGGCGACGATCGCCATGTTCGGCGCGCCGACGAGCTGGTTCGCCATCAGCAGCCGGGTGACGCCATGCTCGAACGCCACGGCGCACTGCACCGCGGTGGCCAGCGTGATGCCCCACGCGCCGGCGTCGAGCTGGCGGCGGAACAGCGCGGGCGTCATCGTGGTCTTGCCGTGCGGCGCGAATTGCGCGCCGTGCCGGTCGGCGTAGCGCTGCATCCACGCGATGTTGGCGGCCAGCGCCGAGTCGAAGACCACCGCGGCCGGCAGGCTCACGTCTTCGAGCAGCGACGGGCCGGTGACGGGGCTGCCTTTTTCGATCGGTGGTGCGTGGGGAGTCATGGGCGGTGCGTGGCTCGGGTAGTGGTCAGTGCGGCGATGGAAGGATGCCGAACGCACATGTTACCCGCGCCCCGGCGAGGGACACCCGTCGTTCCCGGGCCACGCGCCATGACGCTGCACCTACACGCCCTGCGCACGCACCCACTGCACGATGCCCGCGGCCTGCATCGCGCCGGACTGGCGCGCCACCTCGCGGCCGCCCTTGAACAGCACCAGGGTGGGGATGCTGCGGATCGCGTAGCGGGCGCCGAGCGCCTGCTCCGCGTCGGTGTCGACCTTGAGCAGGCGCACGCGCGGTTCGAGCTGTGCGGCGGCCTGCGCGTAGTGCGGCGCCATCATCTTGCAGGGGCCGCACCACGGCGCCCAGAAATCCACCAGCACGGGGATGTCGTTGCGCGCCAGCTGCCGTTCGAAGCCGGCGGCGTCCACGGCCAGCGGCTGGCCGGCGAACAGCGGCTGGTGGCACTGGCCGCAGGCGGGCGCCGCGCCGAGGCGTTCGGCCGGCACGCGGTTCACCGCGTGGCAGTGCGGGCAGACGAGATGCAGCGGGTCGCTCATGGCGTGGCCTCGTGATGGCGGAATGGTCGCTGCCCGCGATATGAGGCCGGCGGTGCGCGGATCAAAGCCGCGGCGCGGCGGTTCCGCGCGGGGCGCTCGCTATACTCGGCGCACTTTGCCCACTCCTCCCGACCCCGCCACGCCGATGCGACGCTTCCGCCTGACCGAACCCCTGGTGATGCTGGCGACCGTGCTGCAGTGGCTGGTGCTGGCGCTGCTCACCGGCGCGTTGGTCGGGGTGGGCTGCACGCTGTTCCTGCGCGCGCTGTACGCCAGCGAGGGCCATGCGTATGCGGCGCCGTGGTGGTGGCTGGCGCTGGCCCTGCCGCTGGGCGGCCTCGCCAACGGCCTGCTGCTGCATTACGGCTACCGGCTGCGGCGCAGCACGTTCAACGACAACGCGATCGTGGCGGTGAACGAGCAGCACGGCAAGCTGCCGTTCCGCACGATGTGGATCAAGCCCGTGGCCGCGATCATCACCCTGGCCTGCGGCGGTTCGGCGGGCAAGGAAGGGCCGTGCGCGCACATCGGCGCCAGCCTTGCGGCGGTGGTGGGGCGCGTGCTGCACCTCAACCCGGAGCTGCGCAAGCGCCTGCTCGCCTGCGGCGTCAGCGCGGGTTTTTCCAGCGTGTTCGGCACGCCGATCGCGGGCGCGATCTACGGCGTGGAGATGCTGGCGATCGGGCGCATCCGCCACGACTTCCTGTTCCCCGGCATCGTCGCCGGCGTCACCGCGTTCGAGGTGTCGCGCGCGCTGGGCGTGCCGTATCCGCATTACGCGATCGACTTCAGCGGCCAGTTCACCGAGCTGCTGTTCCTGAAGACCGTGCTGATCGGCGTGCTGTGCGGCGGCGTGGCATGGCTGTTCGTGGAGCTGCTGCGGCAGGCGAAGAAGGCGTTCGGCGGCCTGAAGCAGCGCTGGGCGCTGTGGCCGCCATTGGTGCCGATGCTGGGCGGCGCGGTGCTGGCGCTGCTGGTGATCGTGGTGCCAACCGATTACCTCGGCCTCAGCCTGCCGCTGATGGAGCGCGCGCTGCACGGCGAGGCGATGCCCTACCTCGGGTTCCTGTGGAAGGCGCTGCTGGTGGCGATCACGCTGGGCTCGGGCTTCTACGGCGGCATCGTCACGCCGCAGTTCGTGCTCGGCGCGGTGGCCGGCGGCGCGTTCGCGCACCTGCTCGGCCTGCCGCCGGCGCTGGGCGCGGCGGTGGGGCTGGCGGCGGTGGTGGCGTCGGCCTCCAATGCGCCGATCGCGGCGATCCTGATGGGCGTGGAGCTGTACGGCGCCGACGCCACGCTGTACGTGGCCGGCGCCTGCGTGGCGGCCTACCTCATCATCGGCCACCGCAGCGTCTACCCCGAGCAGCAGATTGCGTTCAGCAAGTCCGCGTGGATCTTCGCCCGCGCCGACCTGCCGGTGGGGCAGGAGAAAGTGCGGCTGTCCTACGGCCTGCTGCGCTGGTGGCGGATGCGGCGGCGGGCGCGGAAGACCGGCATCGGCGAGTGACGCGGCTGCCCACCGCCTACGCGAGCGACCACGCCACTTGCTGCCCCGCACGGAACGGAACGCAGTCGCCGTCGCCGAAGGGTTGGGTTTCGGGCACGGTCCACGGCTTGCGCTCCAGCGCGATCGTGCCGCGGTTGCGCGGCAGGCCGTAGAAGTCGGGGCCGTGGAAGCTGGCGAAGGCTTCCAGCTTGTCGAGTTTGCCGACCGCATCGAACGCCTCGGCGTACAGCTCGATCGCCGCGTGCGCGGTGTAGATGCCGGCGCAGCCGCAGGCGGTTTCCTTCGCGGTGCGCGCATGCGGCGCGCTGTCGGTGCCGAGGAAGAAATGCGGATCGCCACTGGTGGCCGCTTCCACGAGCGCCACGCGGTGCGTCTCGCGCTTCAGCACCGGCAGGCAGTAATGGTGCGGGCGGATGCCGCCCTCGAAGATCGCGTTGCGGTTGAGCAAGAGGTGATGCGCGGTGATGGTGGCGCCCACGTGCGCCGGCGCCTCGCGGATGAACTGCGCCGCCGCGCGCGTGGTGATGTGTTCCAGCACCATGCGCAGCTGCGGGAAACGCTGGCGCAGCGGCAGCAGGTGGCGGTCGATGAACGCCTGCTCGCGGTCGAAGATGTCCACCGCGGGGTCGGTGACCTCGCCGTGCATCAGCAGCGGCAGGCCGTGTTCCTCCATCGCCTCCAGCACCGCATGCACGTTCGCCAGGTCGCGCACGCCGGCCTGCGAATTGGTGGTGGCGCCGGCGGGGTAGTACTTCACCGCGTGCACGAAGCCGCTGGCCTTGGCGCGCGCGATCTCCGCAGGCTCCGTGGCCTCGGTGAGGTACAGCGTCATCAGCGGCTGGAAGGCGCTGCCCGCCGGCAGCGCGGCGAGGATGCGCGCGCGGTAGGCCTCGGCCTGCGCCACCGTGGCGACCGGCGGCTTCAGGTTCGGCATCACGATCGCACGCGCGAACTGCCGCGCGCTGTCGGCCACCACCGAACCCAGCGCAGCGCCGTCGCGCAGGTGCAGGTGCCAGTCGTCGGGGCGGGTGATTTCGAGGCGCGTGGTGGTCATGGCGGTTCGGCGTGGGGAAGCGGGCCGCCATGGTATCGGATGGCTGCCTCGCGATGCGCGGCGACGGCATCCGCCGCGGCTTGAGGCCGCGGGATCGGCGTGGGAGCATTCTCAGGTTGCCGCCTGACGACGAGGTGCCACGATGAGTCCGGTTGCGAAGCAAACCCCGCGCAAGACCGCCAGCAAAACCGCCGGCTTCAGCGCCGAGGAAAAGGCCGCGATGAAGGCCTACGCGCAGGAACTGAAGGCGCAGGCGCGCGCGGACCGGACCCGCGAGGACGGCGAGCGCGAAGTGCTGGCGGCGATCGCCGCGATGCCCGAACCCGACCGCGCCATGGCCACGCGGCTGCACGCCATCGTCAAGGCCAGCGCGCCGGCGCTGGTGCCGCGGACCTGGTACGGCATGCCCGCGTATGCGAAGGACGACAAGGTCGTGTGTTTCTTCAAGGGCGCGCAGAAGTTCAAGGATCGCTACGCCACCTTCGGCTTCAACGACCAGGCCAGGCTCGACGACGGCGCGATGTGGCCGACATCCTACGCGCTCACGGCGCTGAATGCCGAGGTGGAGCAGCGCATCGCCAAGCTGGTGAAGCAGGCGGCGGGCTGATGCGCGTGCACTTGCCGCGGGCGTGCCGCGCCCTGCTCGGGCTGGGCCTCGCACTGTGCGCCTGCAGCGGCAGGGCGGCCGACGCGCCGCCCACGGTGCGCGTCGCCACCGGCGTGCTGTCCGGCGTGCACGAGTCGAAGCTCGGCCTCGACGAGTTCAAGGGCATCCCCTACGCCGCGCCGCCGGTGGGCGCGCTGCGCTGGAAACCGCCGCAGCCGGCGGCCGCGTGGCAGGGCGTGCGCAAGGCGGATCGCTTCGGCCCGCGCTGCATGCAGCGGCCGCTGTACGGCGACATGGTGTTCCGCTCCAACGGCATGAGCGAGGATTGCCTCTACCTCAACGTGTGGACGCCCGCGCAGCACGAAAAAGGCAAGCTGCCGGTGCTGGTGTACTTCTACGGCGGCAGCCTGCTAGCCGGCGACGGCTCGGAGCCGCGCTACGACGGCGCCAGTCTGGCGCAACGCGGCATCGTCGTGGTGACGGTGAACTACCGGCTCGACGTGTTCGGCCTCTTGGCCCTGCCGCAGCTCGCGGCCGAATCGCCCGTGCATGCGACGGGCAACTACAGCCTGCTCGACATGACCGCCGCGCTGCGCTGGGTGCGCGCGAATATCGCCGCGTTCGGCGGCAACCCAAACAAGATCACCATCGCCGGCGAATCCGCCGGCTCGATGGCGGTGTCGGCGCTGATGGCTTCGCCGCTGTCGAAGAGCCTGATGGCGCAGGCCATCGGCGAGAGCGGTGCGGTGCTGGGCAACCTCGCGCCGATGCCGCGGGCCGAAGCCGAGGCGAAGGGCGAGGCCTTCATGCGCAAGCTCGGCGCGCATTCGCTGGCCGAACTGCGCAAGCTGCCGGCGGACGTGCTGATGCAGGCGCTGGGCACCTCCGACAGCGGCGGTTTCGACATGACCCTCGACGGCGCCTTCCTGCCGCGCTCGCCGGAAGCGATCTACGCGGCCGGCGAACAGGCGCACATCCCGCTGCTGCTGGGCTCGAACTCGCAGGAGGGCAGCTACGCCAGCCTGCTGAACGGCCAGCCGCCCACGCCCGCGAACTACCGTGCGGCGCTTTCGCGCATGTTCGGCACGCATGCCGACGAGGCGTTCAAGCTCTATCCCGGCCACGACGAAGCCGAGATAAAGGCTTCGGGCACCGCGCTGGCCAGCGACCAGTTCATCGCCTTCGCCACCTGGCGCTGGATGGACTGGCAGCACCGCACCGGCAAGGCGCCGGTGTACTACTACCGGTTCAACCAGCCGCGCCCCGCGAAGCGCGACGGCAGCGCCGGCCCGGACGCGGGCGCGGTGCACAGCGGCGAGATCGAATACGCGCTGGGCAACCTCGACGGCAACAAGGTCTATGCGTGGACGCCCACCGACCGCCAGGTCTCGGCGACGATGGAAGGCTACTTCGCGAACTTCATCAAGACCGGCAACCCCAACGGCGTCGGCTTGCCGACGTGGCCGGCCGTCGCGCCGCAGGATGGCGGCCTGCTGCGCCAAGAGATCGGCGCGCACACGCAGACTTTCATCGACCGCCACGCGCCGCGCTACGAATTCCTCGGACGCGTGGAGCACGACGCGCATTTGTGATCGCCGCGCCTACGCGCGCCGCGTCGCCAGCACTCCGTCCAGCGCGAGTTGCGCCTTGAAGCCCGCTTCCTCCAGCCGCTTCGCCACCTCGCGCGGCACGTCGCGGCCGCTGGTGAGCTTGTTCGGGCTGCCGGTGTAGTGGAACAGGCGGCCGCCGCGGCGCAGCACGCGGGCCAGTTCGCGGTAGAACGCCAGCGAGTACAGCTCGCCGGCGATGCCGAAGCGCGGCGGGTCGTGCAGCAGCGCATCCACCGAGGCGGTGGCGACCTGCGCGATGGCCTGCGCCACGTCAGCGTGCGCGAGTTCGAGGCGGCCGCCGCTGTCGGGCGCCTCGGGATCGGGCGACCACGGGTTCAGCGTGCGCAGCCACAGCACGTCGGGGTTCTTCTCGAACGACTGGATGCGCGCCGCGCCCGCTTCGAGACAGCAGGCGGCGAAGTAGCCCAGGCCGCCGCAGGTGTCCAGCACGCTCTTGCCGCGCGGCTCGACCAGCGCCACCTTGCGCCGCGCGTCGTCCAGCGGCGAGGCCTTCGAGGTGGGCAGCATCTTGATGCCGTCGATCTCGAAGGTGGGCACACCCCATTCGGTGGGCACGAGCTTGATGAGGGAACCCGAGTAGCGTGCCGCGGGAGCGAAGGCGTCGCCGTCCCAGTAATGGATGCTGCGCTTCTTCAGCGCGGGCGGATACGGGTAGCGTGCGCCGCGCCACAGCCAGGCATCCGCCTGCAGCTCGGCCGTGCCGGTCGAGCGGCCCAGATCCAGCGAGCCGCTCCACGTGGCCGCGCCGGTATCGTGCGCAGCGAGCAGCGCCGCGGCGGTCGCGCGGGTGAGCAGGGGGCCGGTGTAGTGCGACACGGGAAGCGATCCTTTGCGGATGGTCGGGCATCGTAACCCATGCCGTCGCAGCGCCGAACGCGGTCAACCGGCGTCCGTGCCCGCCGTTTGTCCGCACAAGGCATTGCGGAGGTCGTGATGAAGCATCGTGGATGGCGGATCACGGGTTGGGCTGCGCTGTTGGGCCTGGTGCTGCTGGCGTTCGCCGCGCAGGCGCAGCAGCGGCCATGGCGACGCGGATTGTCGCGGGGCGCGTCGGCGCAGGCGGTGGCCTTGCCTGCGGGCGTGCGCGTGCTGCGCGACATCGCCTACGGCGACGATCCACGGCAGCGTTTCGACGTCTATCTGCCGGCGGGGCAGGTGCACGATGCGCCGGTGATCTTCTTCGTGCACGGCGGCGCCTGGGCCGTCGGCGACAAGGCCGCGGCGGGCGTGGCCGAAAACAAGGCCGCGCGCTGGGTGCCGCGTGGCTTCATCTTCGTATCCACGAACTACCGGCTGTTGCCGCAGGCGGCGCCGCTGCAGCAGGCAACCGACGTGGCGCGTGCACTGGCCGCGACCCAGCGGCTGGCGCCGTCGTGGGGCGGCGATACTGCCCGGTTCATCGTGATGGGGCATTCCTCCGGCGCGCACCTGGTGGCGTTGCTCAGTGCCGAACCCGCGCTGGCGCGGCAGCAGGGCGTGCGGCCGTGGCTGGGCACGATCGCGCTGGACAGCGCCTGCCTCGACGTGGTGCGGACGATGCAGGGCCGGCACCTGCCGCTCTACGACCGCGCGTTCGGCAGCCAGCCCGCGGACTGGCTGGCGGCGTCGCCGTACCAGCAGCTGCGCGCGCACAGTGTGCCGATGCTGGCCGTGTGTTCCAGCCGGCGCGAGGATTCCTGCCCGGCGGCGCGCGCCTACGTGGCGAAGGCGCAGTCGCTGGGCGTGCATGCCGAGTTCTTGCCGCAGGACCTCAGCCACATGCAGATCAACCGCGAGCTGGGCATGGACTCGGATTACACGCGGCAAGTGGAGCGCTACATGGCGCAGCTCGATCCGGCGGTGCAGCGTCTGCTGCAGGGTGCTGCCGGCGCGCCGTGACCAGCCTTTGCCCTTTCCTCACGCCAGCCGCGCCATAGTCGCGGGACTGCGGCAGACGCCGCGCCGTTCGGGAGTCGTGTCATGACGAAGATCTGCACGCGTGGATGGCTGGCCCTGTTGCTGGCGCTGGCCCTGCCGGTCGCCGCGCAGGCGGTGGATGCGAATGCCGCGGTCGCGAAGCAGTCAGCCACTGCCGGCGCGCATGCCGGCATGGCGCTGGGCGCGACGGATCTCGCGACGGCGCATGCGCATCTGCAGCACGTGGTGAATTGCCTGGTCGGCCCGGCGGGCAAGGGCTACGACGTCAAGGCGGAGAATCCCTGCAAGGGCATGGGGCACGGTGCGATCGCCGACGCGAAGGGCGATGCCGCGGCCGAGACGCGCCTGCGCGCCGCGCTGGACCAGGCCGAACAGGGACTGAAGGCGAGCACGCTGGACGCCGCGCACGCCGACGCGAAGCAGGCGATGGAGAGCTTGCAGGCGAAATGACGCGCGCCCGCGCGTCAGCGGCGGTTGCGACACGGCTTGTTACGGTGACACGCGATGCCACCATGACAGGAGACGCGCGATGAAGTTTTCCGTGCTCGCATGCGCATTGACGGCGACGCTGGCCTGCGCGGCCTGCTCGCAGGGTCCGCAGACGCCGGCGGAGCCGGCGCCCTCCGCCTCGTCCTCCGGCACGCCGGCCACGCCGGCGCCGCCGGCCGGCACCGCGACGACGGCGGGCAACGCCGCGCCGACCGTGGCCGCGCCGCCGGTCTACCTGTTCGATCTGCTGCAGCGTCCGGACTTCAAGCAGACGCTGGACGCGCTGCAGGGCGTGCAGGCGTTGCCGGCCTGGGTGCGCACGGGCGGCACCGCCACGCCGGCGCAGACCGTGCAGGTGGACGGCAAGGCCATGCTGCTGGCGACCGCGTGCAAGCCGCACGACTGCCCCACCGAGCGCGTGGCCTTCCTGTACGACGCGCAAGGCCACGCGATCTGGGGTCTGTTCGCGCAGCGGCCGGAGAACCTGGCGCCGGCGGTCGATCCCGACGACAGCTCGCAGGACCAGCTCACCTGGCTGGGCAAGCCGGACCAGCCGCGCCGGCAGCTGCTGCACGACGCGTTGTACATGCGCTGAGAGTTTGTGAATTTTTCAACTTCGGTCCGAGGCCGTTCCAAACCCCGTTGCGTGAGAGCCTCCTGCGCAAAATCTGCGGTACTTTGGGTCTGAAGTCGCACCATTTTTCACGTACGTGGCCGCTCGAAAGACCGAAAAAGCACTGGTTTTAGCCTGGTTTGAAAAATTCACAGCCTCTGAGAGTCTGTGAAATGCACAGACTCTCAGCCCGGCCATGGATGGCTGGACGCGAAGCAGCCACGCCAGTGGCTGCTTCGCGAAGGCGCGTACGGACATGTGCCGGACGTGCCGATGAAAAATTCCGCACGACGCGGAATTTTTCACAGGCTCCGACGACGCATGTCACGGCGGTTTGATCGCCGTGCGCGTCCAATAACCGAGATGCGCCGCTCGTCGGCGGCGCCTTGGCCTGTGGAGCATCTGCATGAGCACGATCAAGGTGGCGGTACTGGTAGGCAGCCTGCGCAAGGCGTCGATCAACAAGCGGCTGGCGCGGGCAGTGGAGCGGCTGGCGCCGAAGGACTTCGCCTTCGAGCACATCCGCATCGACAACCTGCCGCTGTACAACCAGGACTTCGACGCCGACTACCCGGCCGAGGGCAAACGCCTGAAGCAGGAGATCGAGGCTGTCGACGCGCTGCTGTTCGTCACGCCGGAATACAACCGCGGCGTGCCGGGCGTGCTGAAGAACGCGCTCGACGTGGCCTCGCGCCCGTGGGGCACGAATTCCTTCGCCGGCAAGCCGGGCGCGGTGATCGGCGCCTCGATCGGCGCCACCGGCAGCGCGCTGGCGTAGCAGCACCTGCGCAACTCGCTGGTGTTCGTCGACGTGGCGGTGCTGGCGCAGCCCGAGGTGTTCGTGCAGTTCAAGGACGACGGTTTGATCGACGCCGAGGGCCATGTCGCGAACGAGGGCACGCAGAAATTCCTGCAGGGCTTCGTCGATCGGTATGTGGCGTGGGTGAAGCAGCACCTCGGCTGAACGTTTGCGAGACTTTTGGCTCATTGCGGGGGCGTGTGGACAACCTCGCCCTCATGAAGCCGGCCATTCCGTAGGTCGGGCTTCAGCCCGACACTGCCGTGCCCTTCGTGGGAACCGCGTGTCGGGCTGAAGCCCGACCTACGGGACAGGCGCGCGCCTACGCCTCCACACCGCAGAATTTCTCCAGCAGTTGCTGCTGCACGTCGCGCGCTGCCTCGTCGCGTGCGCGCGCCACCGGCCGGTAGCTGCCGTCGGCCTGCAGTTCGGCGGCGCTGCTGTTGTCGTCGAGGTAGAGCTCCAGCGCGCTGTAGATGCGCTGCTGCAGCTTCTTGCCTTCGATCGGGAACGCGCATTCCACGCGGCGGTCGAGGTTGCGTTCCATCAGGTCGGCGCTGGAGAGGTACAGCAGCGGCTCGCCGGCGTTCGCGAACCAGTAGGCGCGGCTGTGTTCGAGGAAGCGGCCGATCACCGAGCGCACGCGGATGCGCTCCGACACGCCGGGCACGCCCGGCCGCAGGCAGCACATGCCGCGCACGATCAGGTCCACGCGCACGCCGGCGATGCTGGCCTTGTACAACGCGCGGATCATCTTGGCGTCGGTGAGCGCGTTGACCTTGATCAGGATGCGCGCCTCTTTGCCCGCCGCGGCGTGCGCGGTTTCCTGCGCGATCAGGTCGAGCAGGCCCTGCTTGAGCGTGAACGGCGCCTGCAGCAGCTTCTTCATGCGCAGCGCCTTGCCCATGCCGGTGAGCTGGGAGAACAGCTTGTGCACGTCCTCGCACAGCACCTCGTCGGAGGTGAGCAGGCTGTAGTCGGTGTACAGCCGCGCGTTGCCGGTGTGGTAGTTGCCGGTGCCCAGGTGCGCGTAGCGCACCAGCTCGCTGCCTTCGCGGCGCTGGATCAGCATCAGCTTGGCGTGGGTCTTGATGCCCACCACGCCGTAGATCACCATCGCGCCGGCCTGCTGCAGGCGCGAGGCCAGCGAGAGGTTGGATTCCTCGTCGAAGCGCGCGCGCAGCTCCACCACCGCGGTCACTTCCTTGCCCGCGCGGGCGGCGTCCACCAGCGCGTCGACGATCTCCGAATCCGCGCCGGTGCGGTACAGCGTCTGCTTGATCGCCAGCACCTGCGGATCCTTCGCGGCCTGGCGCAAGAGGTCCACCACCGGCGCGAAGGATTCGTAGGGATGCAGCAGCAGCACGTCCTGCTTCGCGACCACCGCGAACAGGTCCTCGGCGTGCTTCAGCGCCTTCGGCAGCGCGGGCACGAACGGCTTGTACTGCAGCGCGGGGAAATTCACCTTGCTGGCGATGCGGAACAGCCGCGCCAGGTTCACCGGGCCGTTCACCTCGTACAGCTCCGACTCGGCGAGGCCGAACTGCTTGAGCAGGTGCGCGCTCAGCGCCTTCGGGCAGTTGTCGGCCACCTCCAGCCGCACCGCGTCGCCGAAACGGCGCGAATACAGCTCGCCGCGCAGTGCCAGCGCCAGGTCTTCCACGTCCTCGGGATCGAGCGCGAGGTCGGCATTGCGGGTCAGCCGGAACTGGTAGCAACCGAGCACGTCCATGCCGGGGAACAGTTCCTCGGCGTGCGCGTGGATGATCGAGGACAGCAGCACGTAGCAGTCGCCGCCCTCGGCGATGTCGTCGGGCACGCGGATCAGCCGCGGCAGCACGCGCGGCGCCGGCACCACGGCGAGGCCGGAGTCGCGGCCGAACGCGTCCGTGCCGTCCAGCTGCACGATGAAGTTCAGGCTCTTGTTGACCAGCAGCGGGAACGGGTGCGTCGGATCCAACCCGATCGGCGTCACCAGCGGCGCCACCTCCTCGCGGAAATGGCGGCGCACCCACTGCTTCTGCTTGTGCGTCCACTGGTCGCGCCGCGCGATGCGGATGCCGTGTGTGGCCAGCTCCGGCAGGATGCGCTCGTTGAGGATCGCGTACTGCCGCTCGATCTGCTGGTGCGCGATCGCGCTGATCTCGGCCAGCACCTGCCGCGGCGGCATGCCGTCGGCGCCGAGCAGTTCGTGGTCCAGCGCGATCTGGCCCTTCAAACCCGCCACGCGGATCTCGAAGAACTCGTCCATGTTGCGCGAGAAGATCAAGAGGAACTTCAGCCGTTCCAGCAGCGGCGTGCGCCGGTCCAGCGCCTGGTCCAGCACGCGGATGTTGAACGCCAGCTGCGACAGCTCGCGGTTGATGTACAGCCGGCGCTCGCCGAGGTCGGGCGCGGCGGCGGCTGCGTCGTTCGCGGCCGCGGCGTCGGTGGGGCTGCGGGTGCTGCGTGGAGCGCGAGAGTTCATCGAGGCGGGTTCCATGGCGCGTGCCTCCGCATGGTAGCGCGCGGCATATGCAAGCCGTATGTCAAGCCGCGGGGCAGGCGGGCGGGCGGTTACAATGCGGCGCTGCCATCCCCCTCTCCTGCGCCTGCCCACTCCCCATGCAGACCCGCGTCGATGCCGTTCCGCTGACTCCCGTCGCCACCGCGAGCGCCGAGGAGCGCACCCAGTTTTCCGTGCTGGGCGCGATCAGCTTCTCGCACCTGCTCAACGACATGATCCAGTCGCTGATCCTGGCGATCTATCCGCTGCTCAAGAGCGGCTTCGCGCTCAGCTTCGCCCAGGTCGGCCTGATCACGCTGACCTACCAGGTCACCGCCTCGTTGTTGCAGCCGCTGGTGGGCATGGCGACCGACCGCCGGCCGATGCCGTATTCGCTGGCCGCGGGCATGGGCTTCACCCTGGCCGGCCTGCTGCTGCTCGCCACCGCGCCGAACTTTCCGGTGCTGCTGCTGGCGGCGGCGCTGGTGGGCACCGGCTCGTCGATCTTCCATCCCGAATCCTCGCGCGTGGCGCGCATGGCCTCGGGCGGCCGGCCGGGGCTGGCGCAGTCGGTGTTCGTGGTCGGCGGCAACCTTGGCAGCTCGCTGGGGCCGCTGCTGGCGGCGTGGATCATCGTGCCGCACGGGCGCGAGAGCGTGGCCTGGTTCGCGCTGGCGCCGCTCGTGGCGGTCGCGGTGCTGGTGCAGGTGGGCCATTGGTACGCGTGCCACCACGCCAGCCGCGGCCACTCGCGTGCGCGTCGCGCGCCGCTGCGCGAGCTGTCGCCGGGCATGGTGAAGTTCTCGCTGCTGCTGCTCGGCGTGCTGATCTTCTCCAAGTACTTCTACATCGCCAGCATCAGCAGCTACTACACGTTCTACCTGATGCACCGCTTCGGCGTGTCGGTGCAGAACGCGCAGGTGCACCTGTTCGTGTTCCTCGCCGCGGTGGCCGCGGGCGTGCTGATCGGCGGCCCGCTGGGCGACAAGGTGGGGCGCAAGTGGGTGATCCTGGGCTCGATCCTCGGCGTGGCGCCGTTCACCCTGCTGCTGCCGCACGCGAACCTGTTCTGGACCGGCGTGCTCAGCGTGGTGATCGGCCTGGTGCTGGCCTCGGCCTTCACCACCATCATCGTCTACGCGCAGGAACTGGTGCCCAGCCGCATCGGCATGATCTCCGGCGTGTTCTACGGGCTGGCCTTCGGCATGGGTGGGCTGGGGGCCGCGGTGCTGGGCAAGTTGGCCGACCTCGATGGCATCGGCTATGTGTACCAGTTGTGCGCGTACTTGCCGCTGATCGGGGTGTGCGCGTTGTTGTTGCCGGATATCGAGAAGCCGGCCAAGAGGTGAGGTTGTCCTCGTAACAGCACTCCCTCTCCCCGTTGGGGAGAGGGTTGGGGTGAGGGGTGGGTGCTCGCGAGAACCTGTCACTTCCGTAATTTGGCTCGCCTGCGGCGGGCTTTCGGTCGCCTGCCGGCGCCCGAGCCCCCTTTCTTTGCTGGCCCACGCTGCCGCAGGAGCGGCAGCGAACGGCGCAGCCGGCCCGAAGGGCGGAGGGCAGGATGCCCGGAGTCAAGAGAAGTAACCAAGAGAAATGGCCTGGTTCAATCCGCCGACCACACAAGCTCGATATTTCGAGGGCGTTGGATCAACTCCCGCCTACACGATAGACGGTGCGGCCACACCGCGACGTATCTGGAAACCGAGGGAAGTCGACAGCATCCCGGCTCGCATCTGGACGCTCTGCGCGAGCTGCTCTGAGATTTCGAACAGATTCTCAGGGGGCGCCGACCACCACCGGCTCCGGTTCCAGCCGCACGCCGAACTTCGCCTGCACGGTGGCGATCGCGCCTTGCGCGAACGCCCACAGTTCGGCGCCCGTGGCGTGGCCGTGGTTCACCAGCACCAGGGCGTGGCGGTTGGAGATGCCGGCGTCGCCGTGGCGCGAGCCCTTGAGGCCGGCGGCTTCGATCAGCCAGGCGGCGGAGAGCTTGCTGCGGCCGTCGGTTTGCGGCCATACCGGCAGCTCGGGATGCGCCTGCTTGAGTGCCATGGCCTGCGCGGCGTCGACGAGGGGGTTCTTGAAGAAGCTGCCGGCGTTGCCGATCACCGCGGGGTCGGGCAGCTTGCGGGTGCGCAGGCGCACCACGGCTTCGGCGACGTGGAACGGCGCAGGCTTGTCCACGCCCATTTTCGCCAGTTCCTCATGGATGCCGGCGTAGTCGAGCTTCAGCGCATGCGCGCGGGGCAGGGCGAAGCGCACGGCGGTGACGATGTAGCGGCCGGGTTCGTGCTTGAACAGCGAGTCGCGGTAGCCGAACGCGCAGGTGGCGCGGTCGAGCCGGGCCACGCGGCGTTCGCGGGTGTCCCAGGCTTCCACGCTCTCGATGAACTCGGCGACCTCGGTGCCGTAGGCGCCGATGTTCTGGATCGGCGCGGCGCCCACGGTGCCGGGGATCAGGATCAGGTTCTCCAGCCCCGCGTAGCCCTGGCCCAGCGACCAGCGCACGAAGTCGTCCCAGCGTTCGCCGGCGGCGACCGCGATGCGCGCGACGTCGCCGTCCTGCTCCACTTGCACGCCGCGCGTGGCCATCGCCAGCACGGTGCCGGGGTAGTCGCCGGCGAGCAGCAGGTTGCTGCCTTCGCCCAGCACCAGCAGGGGTGCGCGGCGCACGGCGGGGAAGTCCAGCAGCTCGGGTAGTTTCGTGGCGTCGCGCAATTCGGCGAGCAGGTGCGCGCGGGCGTTCACGCGCAGCGTGTTGCGCGTGGCGAGCGAGGCGTTTTCGGTGAGCGCGTAGCCGCCCATCTCGGTTCGCGCTACTGGCATGTCGGTGCGCTCAGCGGGCATCGTGGCCTTCCTGTTGGCGGCGGATCTCGTCCACGCATTCGGCGATCAGTTTCGGGCCGCGGTAGATCAGGCCGGAATAGAGCTGCACCAGGCGGGCGCCGGCGTCGAGCTTCTCGGCCGCGTCGCTGCCGTCGAGGATGCCGCCCACGCCCACGATGGGCAGGCGCCCGCCCACGCGCCGGCGCATGCCGCGCAGCACGTCGGTGGAGCGCGCGAACAGCGGCTTGCCGGACAGCCCGCCGGTTTCGTTGCCGCGCGGGTCGTCCGCCACCAGGGAATGGTCGACGGTGGTGTTGGTGCAGATCACGCCGTCGATGCCGCTGGCCAGCAGCGCCTCGGCGATGCCGTCCAGTTCGTGCTCGGAAAGATCCGGCGCGATCTTCAGCAGCATCGGCTTGCGTGCGCCGCTCTGCGAGCCGAGCTGCTCCTGCCGCTCGCGCAGCGTGTCGATGAAGCGGCGCAGCGTGGCTTCCTCCTGGAGGTCGCGCAGGCCCTGGGTGTTCGGCGAGGAGATGTTCACCGTGATGTAGCTGGCGCGGCTGTAGACGCGGTCGAGGCACAGCAGGTAATCGTCCGCTGCGCGCTCGTTCGGCGTGTCCTTGTTCTTGCCGATGTTGATGCCGAGCACGCCGCGATAGCTGGATGCCTCGACGTTGCGCACCAGCGCGTCGACGCCCGCGTTGTTGAAGCCCATGCGGTTGATGATGGCCTCGTGCCGCGGCAGGCGGAACAGCCGCGGCTTCGGGTTGCCCGCCTGCGGCCGCGGCGTCACCGTGCCCACCTCGACGAAGCCGAACCCCAGCGCGCCCAGCGCGTCGAGATGGTCGGCGTTCTTGTCCAGGCCCGCGGCGAGGCCAACCGGGTTCGGGAAGCGGATGCCGAAGGCCTCCACCGGCAGCTCGGCGGCAGGCCTGGCGACGAAGCGCAGCAGTTCGCTGCGGTGCGCCACATCGAGGCCATACAGGGTGAGGCCGTGCGCGGTCTCGGCGTCCAGCGCAAACAGCAGCGGGCGGAGCAGGTCGTACATGGTCATCGGGTTCCGGCTTATCCGTTGAGTCCCTGGCCACCGTCCACGCACAGCGTCTGGCCGGTGATCCAGCCGGCATACGGCGAGGCGAGGAACAGCGCGGCGTGCGCCACTTCCTCCGGCGTGCCGTAGCGGCCGAAGGGAATCCGTGCCAGCGTGGCGGCGTAGCGCGCGGGGTCGTCTTGCCGCACGCGGTCCCACAGGCCGCCGGCGAATTCGATCGAGCCGGGCGCGATCGCGTTGACGCGGATGCGCTGCCCGGCCAGTTGCAGCGCCTGCGAGGTGGTGTACTGGCTGAGCGCGGCCTTCATCGCGGCGTAGGCGGGGCCGCTGCGCCGCGGGTGGAAGGCGGCGATGGAACTGGTGTGCAGGATGCTGGCGTGGCCGGAGGCCGCGAGGTGCGGCAGCGCGGCGCGCGAGGCGCGCACGGCGGCCATCAGGTCGACGTTGAAGTTCGCGAGCCACGACGCGTCGTCCTCGTCGAAGCCGTAGCCGGAGGCGTTGTTCACCAGCACGTCGATGCCGCCCAGCGCGGCGGTGGCTGCGGCGATCCACGCCTCGATCGCCGCCGGATCGCCGAGGTCGCAGGCCTGCGTGTGCACGCTGCCGCCGTGCGCGGCGAGCGCGTGTGCGGCGTCGTCCAGCGCGGCCTGTCCGCGCGCGCAGATCGACACCGCGGCGCCGGTTTCGGCGAAGGCCAGCGCGATGGCGCGGCCGATGCCCTTGCTGGCGCCGGCGACGGCAACGCGATAGCCGCGGAAATCGAAGGCAGGGGAAGCCGGGGCAGGGCGCATGGGCGGGATCAATGCGCGAAGTGGTTGGCCACGCCCAGGCCGAACACCCCGAACACCAGCACCGCGATGATGAAGAACACCACGATCACGCTGACCGCCAGTTGCACGTAGCCCAGCACCATGCCGGCGATCGCCATGCCATCGCCCTCCATGCGCTGGTCGACCGGCGCGCGGCGGATCTCGCCGCGGGCCAGGTGGCCGCAGATCACCGCCACCAGCGCGCCGACGAACGGCAGCACGCACCAGGCGAGCACGCCGAACACCAGGCTCACGATGGCCAGCGAATTGGTGCTGGAACGGGTTGGCGGTTGGTAGCTCATGGCGTCGTTGCCTGTATGGGGGCGGGGTGTCGGGCTGAAGCCCGACCTACGTGCGAGGCGACCGTAGGTCGGGCTTCAGCCCGACGCTTGCAGCGTGCGGAGAGGCGGCACGATGCAAGCGTCGGGTGTCACAGGTCGAACTTGATGCCCTGCGCCAGTGGCAGCGCGTCGGAGTAGTTGATGGTGTTGGTCTGCCGGCGCATGTAGGCCTGCCACGCGGTGGAGCCGGACTCGCGGCCGCCGCCGGTTTCCTTCTCGCCGCCGAACGCGCCGCCGATCTCGGCGCCGGAGGTGCCGATGTTGACGTTGGCGATGCCGCAGTCGCTGCCCGCCGCCGACAGGTACTGCTCGGCCGACTTCAGGTTCTGGGTGAAGATCGCCGAGGACAGGCCTTGCGGCACGTCGTTCTGCATCTCGATCGCTTCGTCCAGGGTCTTGAACGGCATCACGTAGAGGATCGGCGCGAAGGTCTCGGTCTGCACCACCTCGTCGCTGTTCTTCACGCCGCTGACGATGGTGGGCAGCACGAAGTGGCCCTTGCGGTCGGTGAGCGCGGCGCCGCCGGTGAGCACCGTGCCGCCGGCCTGCTTCGCCTTGGCGACGGCGGCGAGATAGGCCTGCACCGCCTCGGCGCTGTTCAGCGGACCCATCAGCGTCTTCGGATCGGTGGGATCGCCGATCTTGCCTTCCACCTGCTTGTACGCGGCGACCAGCCTCGCGGTGACGTCCGCGACGATGGACTCGTGCACGAACAGCCGGCGCGTGCTGGTGCAGCGCTGGCCGGCGGTGCCCACCGCGCCGAACACGATGGCGGGGATCGCCAGCTTCAGGTCCGCGCTCGCGTCGAGGATGATCGCGTTGTTGCCGCCCAGCTCCAGCAGCGAACGGCCCATGCGCTTGGCCACGCGCTCGCCCACCATGCGGCCCACGCGGGTGGAGCCGGTGAAGCTGATCAGCGGGATGCGCCTGTCGTCCACGAAGGCCTGCGACAGCTCGGTGCCGGCGTCGTTGAACAGGAAGAAGATGTCGGGGAAGCCGCCGGCCTTGAGCGCCTCGTTGCAGATCTTCATCGTGGCGACCGCCGACAGCGGGGTCTTCGGCGAGGGCTTCCAGATGCAGATGTCGCCGCAGACGCCGGCGAGGAACGCGTTCCACGCCCACACCGCCACCGGGAAGTTGAACGCGCTGATGATGCCCACGAGGCCCAGCGGGTGCCACTGCTCGTACATGCGGTGGCCGGGGCGCTCCGAGTGCATGGTGTAGCCGTACAGCATGCGGCTCTGGCCCACCGCGAAGTCGGCGATGTCGATCATCTCCTGTACTTCGCCGTCGCCCTCGGGCTTGATCTTGCCCATCTCCAGCGCGACCAGCGAACCGAGCGCGTCCTTGTGCCTGCGCAGCGCCTCGCCGCACAGGCGGATCGCCTCGCCGCGACGCGGCGCCGGCGTGGCGCGCCACGCCTTGGCGGCTTCCTGCGCGCGCTTGACGATGGTTTCGTAGTCGGCCGCGCTCGACGCATGCACCCTGGCGATCACCTCGCCGCTGGCCGGGTTCGTCGGCGCCAGCGTGCCGGCGTCGGTGGTCTTCGACCACTCGCCGTGGCCGAGGTAGCTGCCGGAATTGGTCTCGGCCAGGCCGAGCGCGGAGAGGATGTGGTGGGACATGCGGACTCCTGTGCCAGGCGCGCGTGGCGCCCCGTTTCGAAACGGCAATTCTAGCAGGCGTGTCCCCCGCGCCGGTTCGCGCACTGCGGCAATCCATGCCAGAATCCGCGCCTCGGCCCCGTAGCTCAGCTGGATAGAGCATCCCCCTCCTAAGGGGAAGGTCGCGCGTTCGAATCGCGCCGGGGTCACCAGATGCACGAAGGCCGGCGATGCCGGCCTTCGTCGTTGTGGGGTGCTTCGAGGTCGAAGGTGTCGTCAGCCGGGCATTTCGCGCCGTTACGGCATCGCCGTATGCCGATCATGTTCGCTGTCGCCGGCCGTCACGGTGATGTTCCGGTGGTAGAGCGGGTTGCCGTTCTCGGCGCTGAAGCGCAGGCGGTATTTGCCGGGGCGCAGGTAGAGATCGGAGCCTGGCACGCCCTGCGCGTTGGTCGTCACCCGCAGGTCCAGTGTGCCGACCAACGGAACCTGATCCAGCACCAGGCGGTCGGCCGGGATCGCGTCGTCGCCCTCGTCGGCGTAGCGCGCCTCGACCAGGCAAGGGAAGTGTTGCTGGCAGCGCGTGCCATCGACGAACCAGGGCTTGCGCAGGCCGCCCAGACTCAGCCAGTCGGGGCGGCCGCGCACCAGGTGACTCGGCGGGAAGAACACGCTGACGTCGTAGCCCGGGCGCAGCGACCACGGCTTGCCCGCGGCGTTGGTGAACACGATCGGCGCCCTCGGTTGCAGCTGCGTCATCACCGCGGTGTAGATCGGGTGGTCGTCGCTGGCGAACGCGTGCGGGTACAGCATGGTCTGTTCGACCGACAGCATCGGCAGGCCGGTGAGCTTGTACAGGTGTTCGGCCATCGAGGCGCCGTTGAGGTAGCGGCCCGACTTCTGGATGTGCGCGTAGCCGGCGTCCACCACCAGTCGCGCCTTGGGATCGCGCTTGAACACGGCGTTGTCGAGGTTGCGCGCCTGCTCGGCCTCTCGCGCGTCGCCGGTGGCGTCGGACAGCGCCTCGTAGGCGACCACCTTGAAGCCCAGCTTCAGCGCGGTGCGCACCATCTCGGCGCAGACCGGTTCCTCGGTGTAGAAGCCGCTCTTGTCGATCGGATAGCCGCGCGTCTGCAGGCCGCTGTCGGTCTGGTACAGCGTCTCGGCGGCGAAGTAGTCGTAGCCCTCTTCGCGCAGCCGGCTCAGCAACTGCACGGTGAGGCTGCGGGTGAGCGGCACGTTGTGCGCCTCGTTCAGCAGCACGACGCGGTAGGGCTTCGCCAGTTCCGGGATCGTCGCCAGCGCTGGGTGGGCCTGGTAGCCGGGCTGGCCCAGCGGCGAAGCACTGTCGTCCGGTTCGGGCTGCTGCTTGATCGAGAAGCTGGCTGCCGCGTCGGGGTAGTCACCGATGAAGCTCTGGTACCAGCTGATGTACTGGCCGAAGATCAGCCGGAACGCCGGCGACTTGTCCTCGTTCCAGGCCTGACGCAGCACCTGGTACTGCGCGAGCAGACCCTTGTGCGCGTTCGCCGCGGCCATGATCTTTTCGGACTTGTTCGCCGCGGCGAGCTGCAGCGCCTGCCATTCGGCGGGTGTCTGCGCGGAGGCGGCCAGCGGGATGCATGCCAACAGGGAGCCGGCAAGCAGCGAAAGCAGGCGACGGCGCGGGGGCATCGGGCTACCTCGGGGAGGGTGCAGCCTCGTCCACGATGTTTTACCAGTCTCGCTCGGCGCTGTCCCGTGTGGCGCCCGGATATGGGGCACAAGTCGCGGGCGCGCGTCACTGCAAGTTTTGCCACACCGCGCGCAGCAGTTCGCCGTCGGGATCGTTGGCCTGTTCCCAGTACATCAATCCGCCCAGGTGCTGTGCCTTGATGTAGGCGGCTTTGGCGGCGATGGACTGGGGATCGTCGTAGCTGACGAAGCGACGTGTGTGCGCGTTCCACAGGTACGGCGCCTCGGCCTGCGCATCCCAGTAGCGCACGTAGCCGTGGCGGTCGATGTAGTCGGCCTTGAGCTGCTGCCAGGCGATCATGGCCTGGAAGTGGTCATAGCGCTGGAACAGGCCGTCGTGGGCGGGATCGACGCCGGCGAACTCGCGGCCGTAGAACGCCACGCCCGGCACCAGCTTGGCCGGCGGCACGCCGGCGGCGCGGAACTGGCGCACCGCGCGCGCCAGTGTGCGCGCATCGGCCGGTGCCAGCTTCGAGGCGTGCAGGCCGGTGTGGTTGCAGGTGGTCGGCGTCATCGCGTTGCAGAAGTCGTAGGTCATCAGGTTGAACCAGTCCAGCGACGGCGCCACCGCGGCGATGTCGATGCCGTCCACGAACGGGCCGTCGGCGGCGGCGATGCTGAGCAGGTAGTGCCTGCCGTGGCCGGCGTGGTCCAGCGTGGCGCGCAGCGTCCTGAGCAGGGCGGTGAAGTGCTCGCGGTCCTGCGGGCTGGAGGCGATGCCGGACTCGTGGTGGCCGGGGTATTCCCAGTCCACGTCGAGACCGTCGGCATGCGTATCGGCGAGCAGCGCCGCAGCACTGTCGGCGAAGCGCTGGCGGCCGGCCGCGGTGGACGCCGCCTCGGAGAAGCCGCCTGCGCTCCAGCCGCCGACCGACACCATCACCTTGAGCCGCGGATGGGCGGCCTTCAGCGCGATCCGCTGCTGCAGTCGCTCGCGGGCCACCGGGGTGAGCGTGACGCGGCCGTCGACCACCTGCGCGAACGCGAAGATCAGGGTGTCGATGCGATCCACGTCGTCCGCGGCGATGGGATGCTGCGCGGTGTCGTAAGCCACCACGCGGTAGTGTTCGCCGGCGGCCAGCGCACCGAAGGGCAGTGCCAGCGCGGCCAGCAGCGCAAGCAGGGAGCGGATATGGCGTGACGGCATCGGAGGATTTCCGCAACGGGAGCTTTCGACTATCGCAGCGCGCTGGCCGCGTTGCCAGTGCGACGATACACTGCAGCCATGTCCGATCAGGTGATTTCTGCCGACGCGCCTGCCAGTCCGCCCGACGATCCGCGGCCCCAGCCGCCGCCCGCGCCCGATCCCGCCGAATGCTGCGGCAACGGTTGCGAGCCCTGCATCTACGATCTCCACGACGAGGCCATGGCGGAATACCGGGCTGCGCTGGCGGCGTGGCGGGCGCGGCATCCCGACGCCTGACGATGGTGGAACGCGCGCCGGTGCGCCTACCGGGGATGCCGAAGCAGCACGACCACGGCCCCGGTGCCGCCTAGCGCCGGGCGCGCGGAGGCAAACGCCACCACGTCGTCGCGCCGGCGCAGCAGGCGGTCGGTGAGCGCCTTCAGCACCGGGCCGGCGGCTTTCGAGCGCAGGCCCTTGCCGTGGACGATGCGCACGCAGCGCAGGCCGCGCTGCTTCGCTTCGGCGAGGAAGTCGGCGATGCTGGCTTGCGCGGCGGCGGCGTTCATCTGGTGCAGGTCGATCTCGTCCTGCACGCTGAACTGGCCGCGTTTCAACTGGCGCAGCAGCTTGGGCGGATAGCCTTCGCGCAGGTAGCCGAGTTCCTCGCCCACTTCGAGCGCGGCCGGGTCGAAGGCCATCGCCAGCAGTTCGCCCGGCACCGCGGCTTCGTCGGCCTCGAACATGCGTGGCTGCGGTTCGGGTTTCGGCGTGGGCGGCGGCGCGGCGACCACGTCGATGCGACGCACCGCGCCGATCGCCTCGCGGAACAGGCGGGCATCGTCTGCGCTGATCGGGGCGGGTGGACGGCGTGGCATGCCTCGATGCTAGCAAGCGGCACGGCGCTGCGCGTGCGCCGATCCGTGAAACCGCGGATGCGCTCCGGTAAACTCGGGCAATTGGAGCCTGTTCAATGTCTCCGCATGGCTCGCGCCGGGAGCTGTTTGCGCGCAGGCCAAGGAAGAACGAGGGAGTGGACGTCCGTCCACGACCGAGTGATGACGAGGGGATGCGGGCAAACAGCCCCGGCCCTTCGGGTTGCCTTGCCATGGCTGCCATGCGGCAGCGCGCGGCTTGACCTGCCAGCCAGGCAGGCACTGCGCCACGCGCCACCACCTGGCAGCCATGGCAAGGCAACGCGGGTCGTGCGGAGACATTGAACAGGCTCCTACAGGGGCATGCACCAGCACAGGGTGACGTGCCGCGCTCGACTCAACACGGATCAGCATGCGAGTTCTTGTCAGCAACGACGATGGCGTGGATGCGAAAGGCATCCATGTGCTTGCCGCGCGTCTCGGCGAAGTGGGCGAGGTGACGGTGGTGGCGCCCGACCGCGACCGTTCCGGCGCCAGCAATTCGCTGACCTTGGACGCGCCGCTGCGCGTGCTGCACATGGAAGACGGCCGCTACCGCGTCGCCGGCACGCCCACCGACTGCGTGCATCTCGCGTTGTCCGGGCTGCTGGAGCACGAGCCGGATATCGTGGTGTCGGGCATCAACAACTCGGCCAACCTCGGCGACGACGTGATCTATTCGGGCACGGTGTCGGCGGCGATGGAGGGGCGCTTCCTCGGCCTGCCGGCGATCGCGGTGTCGCTGGTCAGCCACGACCACCGCGGCATCCACTACGACTCGGCGGCGAACGCGGTGCTGCGGCTGATGCGCCGCCTGCTGGTCGATCCGCTGCCGGCCGACACCATCCTCAACGTCAACGTGCCGGACCGGCCGTGGGCGGAGATCCACGGCTTCGAGGTGACCCGGCTGGGGCGCCGCCATCGCGCGGCGCCGTGCATCGCGCAGACCGATCCGCGCGGCCGCCCGGTGTGGTGGATCGGCCCGGCGGGCGAGGTGGATGACGCCGGCCCCGGCACGGACTTCGACGCGGTGCGCCGCGGCTACGTGTCGGTCACGCCGATCCACGTCGACCTCACCCGTTTCCAGGCGCTGGAGAAGGTCAGCAGCTGGATGCTGTCGCTCAGCGACGAGATGGCCGCGAACGGCCACAAGGCGGCCTGAGCGATGAGCCATCCCTTGCCCCCCTCGGCGCTGAAAGGCGAAGGCATGACTTCGCAGCGCGCGCGCGACCGCCTCGCCGTCCTCTTGCGCGAAAGCGGCATCCGCGACGCGCGGGTGATCGACGTGATCCGCAACGTGCCGCGCCACCATTTCATCGACCAGGCGCTGCACGCGCGCGCCTACGAGAACACCGCGCTGCCGATCGGCCAGGGCCAGACCATCTCGCAGCCGTGGGTGGTGGCGCGGATGACCGAGGCGCTGCTCGAACACTTCGACGCGCGCAAGGAAAAGCCCGGCCGCGTGCTGGAAATCGGCACCGGCTCCGGCTACCAGGCGGTGGTGCTGGCCGCACTGATGGAGCAGGTCTACACCGTGGAGCGGATCGAGGAGCTGCTGCGCCAGGCGCGGCGCCGCTTCCGCCAGCTGGGCCTCACCAACATCCGTTCGCGCTATGACGACGGCAAGCTGGGCTGGGCCGACGAGGCGCCGTTCGACGCGATCATCCTCACCGCCGCGGGCGACACCATCCCGACCCGCATCCTCGAACAGCTCAGCCCCACCGGCGTGCTGGTGGCCCCGGTGGGCTCGCCCAGCAGCCAGGTGCTGATCCGCCTGCGTGGCAACGGGCAGGGCGACTTCGAGCAGGAAGAACTGGGCGCCGTGAGTTTCGTACCGCTCTTGGGCGGCATCGGCTGATGCGTACCATCGACAAGGAAATCCCCTAGATGCGCCTGTTCGGCAAGCTCTATGCCCGCGCCCTGGTGTGGGCGCGCCACCCGCATGCGGTCCGCTACCTGTGCGGGCTCAGTTTCGTCGAGGCCTTCATCTTCCCGATCATGCCGGAGGTGATGCTGGCGCCGATGATGCTGGGCAAGCGGCACAAGGCGTTCTTCTACGCCAACCTCAGCCTCGCGTTCTCGCTGCTCGGCGCGCTGGTGGGCTACGCGCTGGGGCACTTCGCGTTCGAGGCGCTGAAGCCGGTGCTGGGCACGCTGCACCTGCTGGCGCCGATCGAGCAGGGCGTGGCGAGCCTGCGCACGCAGATGGCCGAGCATCGCTGGGGCTTGTTCGGCGTGCTGATCCTCGCCGCGCTGCAGCCGGTGGTGCCGATGAAGTTCGTGACCTGGGCCTCGGGCATCGTGGGCGTGCCGGTGCTGCCCTTCCTCGGCTGCGTGGCGCTGGGCCGCGGCAAGCGCGTGTGGCTGCTGGCGCTGCTGATCTGGCTGTTCGGCGAGCGCGCCGAGCAGCTGCTGCACAAGTACATCGAATGGATCGGCTGGGTCGTGCTGGTGCTGCTGGCTGCGCTGCTGGCGTGGTGGATCTGGCGGCATTGAGCACGCTCCGGTGCGCATGAAAAAACAGGGAGGCCTCGCTATGCTGGCGCGCATGAATCGACACCTCGCCCCGTTGCTGCTCGCCGCCGCCGTGCTGGCCGTGTCCGCCTGCAGCACCGTGGTGGTGGAGCCGGCCACGGGTCAGGGCGGCAACCGTGCCGCGCCCGCCGCGGCACGCACGCCGGTCCCCGGCGGCAGCTACGAGGTGGCGAAGGGCGACACCTTGTATTCGATCGCCTTCCGCAAGGGTGTGGACTTCCGCGACCTGGCGAAGTGGAACGGCATCGACGCGCCCTACACGATCTGGCCGGGCCAGCATCTGCGTCTGTCGCCGTCCGCGGGCAATGCGCCGGCTGCACATGTGGCAGCGGCCACGACTGAAAAGGCGAAGCCGGCGCCCGCGCCCGCCGCGCCTTCCGCGCCGGTGTTCGAGAGCGTGCCCGCGCCGGCCTCGACACCGGCGCCGGCCGGCACGCATGTGTCGGCGACGGCCGGCGGAACCGCGGTCGTCGCGGCTGCCCCGGCGGCGCATGCGCCGGCTCCAGCTCCAGCTCCGGTTCCCGCGCCTGCACCCACCGCTCCCGCAAGCACCGAGGTGCCGGTGGCCGGCGTGCCCAAGGCCGCCGTGCCGCCGCCGGCGCCCGCGCCGACGGTCGCCAGCGGCAGCGCGCGCGCGGCGGGCGGCGTGAACTGGCACTGGCCGGCCGACGGCCAGGTCATCAAGCGCTTCACGCCCGGCGACGCGGTGCCCGGCATCGAGATCGCCGGCAAGGCCGGCGAGCCGGTGCGCGCGGCGGCCGACGGCGTGGTGGTGTACAGCGGCAACGGCCTGGTCGGCTACGGCGAACTGGTCATCATCAAGCACAACGACAGCCTGCTGTCGGCCTACGGCCACAACAGCAAGCGGCTGGTGAAGGAAGGCCAGCGCGTCAGCGCCGGCCAGCAGATCGCCGAGATGGGCTCCAGCGGCGCCTCGCGCGTGGAACTGGGCTTCCAGATCCGCAAGGACGGCAACCCGGTCGATCCGCTGAACTACTTGCCCGCGCGCTGATTGCTGTAGGAGCGCACCCCCGGATCAAGTCCGGGGCAGGCTCTGTGCGCGAACGCTCTGGCGCCTGATCGAAGCAAAAGCTTTCGCGCACAGGGTGCGCTCCTACAGGCGCTGTGTATTCAAGCGTTCGGCGGCAGCATGAACGCCGCCACCACATGCCGCCCCTCGCCCGCCAGCAGGTTGTAGGTGCGCGCCGCGGCGGCGTTGTCCATCACTTCCACGCCGATGCCCTTGCGCAGGAAGCCGGCCATGAATGCGGCGGCGGGAAATGCCTGGCGCATGCCGGTGCCCAGCAGTACCAGTTCGGGCTGCAGGGTGAGCAGTGCCTCGACGTGGGTGGCGTCCAGCGCATCGACCGCGTGCACCGGCCAGTGCTCGACCACGCGGTCGGGCGCCAGCAGGAAGCTGTCGGTGAGCTCGCGGTCGATCAGGGTGATGCCGCGTTCGCCGACCCGGCGCACGAACAGATAACCCTCCGGGCGTTCGAGTGAAAGGTCCATCAGCGCCTGCCCACCATGGCCCGTCAGCGTGGAAGTGCGATCTTCGGTTCGTCGGCGTTGCGGCGGAACAGCACGGCGACGTGGCCGATCTGCTGCACCGCCTCGGCGCCGGTGCCGGCCAGCAAGGTGTCGAGCTGGGCCTGCCGCTCCTCCTTGTCGCCGCCGGAGAGCTTCACCTTGACCAGCTCGTGGATCTCCAGCGCCAGGCCCAGCTCCTTGACCACGGCGTCGCTGGCGCCCTTGTTGCCGAGCAGCACGACGGGATTCAGGCCATGGGAGAGGCTGCGCAGGTAACGGATCTGCGAGGGGGAGAGGGCCATGCGGCGGCTTCGATTCGCGGGAAGAGAGCGGCAAAGGGTATCATGCGCCCTGATTCCCCTGCAGTGATCGACCCATGGGCCGCAGCAAGAGCAGCGCCGGCTGGCTGCGCGAACATTTCAACGACGTCTACGTGAAGAAGGCGCAGGCCGAGGGCGTGCGCTCGCGCGCGGTGTACAAGCTGGAGGAGCTGATCGACCGCGACCGCCTGCTCAAGCCGGGCATGACCGTGGTGGACCTGGGCGCGGCGCCGGGCGGCTGGTCGCAGCTGGTGCGCCAGCGGCTGGGCGACCGCGGCAAGGTGTTCGCGCTGGACATCCTGCCGATGCAGGGTATCGCCGGGGTGGATTTCCTCGAAGGCGATTTCCGCGAGGAGAGCGTGCTGCGGCAGCTGGAGGCGCGCCTGGAAGGGCAGCCGGTGGATCTTGTGCTGTCCGACATGGCCCCCAATATGAGCGGTGTGGCCTTGGCGGACCAGATCCGGGCGATGGCTCTGGCCGAACTGGCGCTGGATTTTTCCAGGCAATGGCTGAAACCGGGCGGCGCGTTCCTGATCAAGCTGTTCCAGGGCGCCGGCTTCGACGATTACCTGCGCAGCTTGCGCGCGGACTTCACGCGCGTGACGATGCGTAAACCCAAGGCCTCGCGCGCACGTTCGCGCGAGGTGTATGCGCTGGCGACCGGCCGCAAGGCCGGCGCGGCGAAAACCGGCGAGAACCGCGCATGAACGAAACAGCGAAAAACGTGTTGCTCTGGGTGATCATCGCGGTGGTGCTGTTCACCGTGTTCCAGAGCTTCAACCCGCGCGGCGCCGGTTCCTCGAACATGGCCTACAGCAGCTTCGTGCAGAGCGTGGCCAACGGCAACGTCTCCAGCGCGGTGATCAGCGCCGACCAGCCGCCCGCAATCAGCGGCAAGCTGAAGGACGGCTCCAGCTACCGCACTGTGGCGCCGATGCTGGGCTTCTCCACCAACCAGGTGGTGAAGCAGATGCAGGACAAGGGCGTGGAAGTGCGCCAGGACCCGGCCGAGGGCTTCTCGCTGCTGGGCCTCTTGGTGAGCTGGCTGCCGGTGCTGCTGATCGTGGGCGTGTTCATCTGGTTCATGCGCCAGATGCAGTCAGGCGGTGGCGGGCGCGGCGCGATGAGCTTCGGCCGTTCGCGCGCCAAGCTGCAGGGCGAGGACCAGATCAAGGTCAACTTCTCCGACGTGGCCGGCTGCGACGAGGCCAAGGAGGAGGTCGGCGAGCTGGTCGAGTTCCTGCGCGACCCGTCCAAGTTCCAGAAGCTGGGCGGCAAGATCCCGCGCGGCGTGCTGATGGTGGGCCCGCCCGGCACCGGCAAGACCCTGCTGGCCAAGGCCATCGCGGGCGAGGCCAAGGTGCCGTTCTTCTCGATCTCCGGCTCGGACTTCGTGGAGATGTTCGTGGGCGTGGGCGCCAGCCGCGTGCGCGACATGTTCGAGCAGGCCAAGAAGCACGCGCCGTGCATCATCTTCATCGACGAGATCGACGCGGTCGGCCGCCATCGCGGCGCCGGCCTGGGCGGCGGCCACGACGAGCGCGAGCAGACGCTGAACCAGCTGCTGGTCGAGATGGACGGCTTCGAAGGCAGCGAAGGCATCATCGTGATCGCCGCCACGAACCGCCCCGACGTGCTCGACCCCGCGCTGCTGCGCCCGGGCCGTTTCGACCGCCAGGTGGTGGTGGGCCTGCCCGACGTGAAGGGCCGCGAGCAGATCCTCAAGGTGCACATGCGCAAGGTGCCGCTGGCCAGCGACGTCGACGCGATGACCATCGCGCGCGGCACGCCGGGCTTCTCCGGCGCCGACCTCGCCAACCTGGTCAACGAGGCGGCGCTGTTCGCCGCGCGCGAGAACGCGCGCGAGGTGCGCATGAGCCACCTGGACAAGGCGCGCGACAAGATCCTGATGGGCACCGAGCGCCGCTCGATGGCGATGAGCGAGAGCGAGAAGAAGCTCACCGCCTACCACGAGGCCGGTCACGCCATCGTCGGCCGTCTGGTGCCCGAGCACGACCCGGTCTACAAGGTCACGATCATCCCGCGCGGCCGCGCCTTGGGCGTCACCATGTACCTGCCCGAAGGCGACAAGTACAGCATGAACAAGGTGGCGATCGAGTCGCAGCTGTGCTCGCTGTACGGCGGCCGCGTGGCCGAGGAGCTGATCTTCGGCGCCGACAAGGTCACCACCGGCGCGTCCAACGACATCGAGCGCGCCACCAAGATGGCGCGCAACATGGCCACCAAATGGGGCCTGTCCGACGAGCTGGGCCCGATCACCTACGGCGAGGACGAGGACGAGGTGTTCCTGGGCCGCTCGGTGACCCAGCACAAGAGCATCTCCAACGAGACCGCCAGCAAGATCGACGAGGTGGTGCGCGGCATCCTCGACCGCGCCTACGCGCGCAGCACGCAGCTGCTCACCGACAACCTCGACAAGCTGCACACGATGGCCGAGGCGCTGCTGCAGTACGAAACCATCGACGCGCACCAGATCGACGACATCATGGCCGGCCGCCAGCCGGGGCCGCCGGCCGACTGGAACCGCAACACCAGCGGCGGCTCCGTGCCCCCGCCGCCGCCGAAGGGCGGGGACTCCACGCTGGGCAAGGTGGGCGATCCGGCGGCACAGAGCCGTTCCGGCATGGATGCCTGAAACGGACGTCTGGACGTCCATACGCCAAACGGCGATGCATCAAGCGCAGGGAGCGGCAGCCGCCGCTCCCTGTGTCGTTGGGGAGGATCGGAAACCGCGCGGCCGGTCTCCCCGCAAGCAGATTGTTCTTGTGCGGCGGAGCGAGGGCGGCAGGGCATCGGCAACCGGCGTGAAAAATTTTTCACGAAAAGTGTTGACCTTCGCGTCACGACCCTGAATAATTCCGCTCCTCGCTTCGGCGGATCGGGAAACCGGCCGACGGATCGAAAAGTTCAGTGCGCGCCCGTAGCTCAGTTGGATAGAGTACCTGGCTACGAACTAGGTGGTCGGGAGTTCGAATCTCTCCGGGCGCGCCATTTGTACTGCAAGACGAGGTGTTCGCATTTCGGCTTGTCTCCGTGGAGCAGGCAGTTCGCCGATGCTGCGGGATGGTGGGCATGGTGCCCTGAGCGGTGCTTGCGGATTGACGGCTGGTAGGGTCGTCCGTAGCATTCCAAGGCTCCGTTGATGAAGGCTGTCGCGGGCTCGTTCGGGGTATAGCTCAGTCTGGTAGAGCGTTGCGTTTGGGACGCAAAAGTCGGGGGTTCGAATCCCTCTGCCCCGACCACTAGCGTGTTCTGCCGTAGGCGTCCGCGCCTGTAGCTCAACCGGATAGAGCATCGGCCTTCTAAGCCGACGGTTGCAGGTTCGAGTCCTGTCGGGCGCACCACTACAAGTGTTTATGGTGGACGTAGCTCAGCTGGTAGAGTCCCGGATTGTGATTCCGGTTGTCGTGGGTTCGAGTCCCATCGTTCACCCCAAAATTCAAGTTTCAGGGCCGTTAGCTCAGTTGGTAGAGCAGTTGACTCTTAATCAATTGGTCGTAGGTTCGAATCCTACACGGCCCACCAATTCGCCAAGCGCCGACCCTTGCGGTCGGCGCTTCGCTTTTGGGCCAGCGCAAAGCCGCGTCATGCGCGCCGCATGCTTGTGCTGCGGCTTGGCGCGACCGTACAATGAGCCGCTTTAGCGCTGGGTAATCATCGACTTAGGCCGTGGCGGGGCAGGCGGGGCGAGGGAGCCGTTGCTGCACCGGCCGCCGGACTGGGCAAGGCGAAAGTGGCGGAACTGGTAGACGCACCAGATTTAGGTTCTGGCGGGTAACCCCCGTGCGGGTTCGAGTCCCGCCTTTCGCACCACACCGCGATGGATTTCCGGCGCCCCAGCGGTTGCCGCCAGGTGCCCTGCCGGGTGCCACAACATTCAGGTTCCAGGAGACGACATGCAGGTTTCGGTTGAGAACATCGGCTCGCTCGAGCGCAAGCTCACGGTGAAGTTTCCCGCCGAGCGTTACGAGACGCAGGTGAGCGCGCGCATCGCGGAACTGGGCCGCACGGTGCGCCTGAAGGGCTTCCGCCCGGGCAAGGTGCCGGTGGCCGTCATCAAGCAGCGTTTCGGCGAGCAGGTGCGCGGCGAAGTGCTGTCCGACCTGATCGGCAGCACGCTGCGCGAGGCGGTGACGCAGGAGAAGCTGCAGCCGGTCGCGAACCCCGCGATCGACACCACCGGCAAGCCGGAGAACGGCGAGATCGCCTACACCGCCACCTTCGAGGTGATGCCGGAGTTCCCCGCGGTCGACGTCGCCGCGCTGGAGATCAAGCGCCCGGCGGCGACGGTGACCGACGCCGACGTGGAGAAGATGCTGGAGACGCTGCGCCAGCAGCGCCGCAGCTTCGAGCTGGTCGAGCGCGCCTCGGCCGACGGCGACTTCGTGATGTTCGAGTACGCCGCGCAGGCCGGCGACTACCGCTTCCCGGCCGAAGGCCTGGAGCGCGCCGGCAGCGTGCTCGGCTCGGGCAACCTGTTCAAGGCGCTGGACGAGGCGCTGACCGGCCGCAAGGCCGACGACAGCTACGAAGCCGACGTCGAGTTCCCGGCCGATTTCCGCAACGAGAACCTGGCCGGCAAGACCGCCAAGGTGAGCTTCAGGATCGTCAAGGTGCAGGAGCCGAAGCTGCCGGAGATCGACGCCGAGTTCGCCAAGCTGTTCGGCATCGCCGACGGCGACCTGGAGCACTTCCGCAAGGAAGTGCGCGCGAACCTCGAGCGCGAGCTGAAGGCCGCGCTGATGGGCCGGCTGAAGTCCGAAGTGGCCGAGAAGCTGGCCGACGCGCACGCCACGCTGGACGTGCCGAAGCTGATGGTGCAGTCCGAGGCGCAGGCGATGGCCGCGGGCAGCGTGCCGCGCGGTCAGCAGCCGCCGCAGCAGCTGGTCGAGGCCGCGCTGCCGATGGCGCGCAAGCGCGTGATCGCGGGCCTGCTGATGGGCGAGATCGCCCGCAAGCAGGAGCTGAAGATCGACCGCAAGCGCGTGGCCGAGCAGCTCGCCGCGATCGCCTCGACCTACGAGGAGCCGGAAAAGGTCATTGAACTCTACAACGGCGACCCCCAGTTGATGTCCGGGCTGCAGAACCGCGTGATGGAAGACCAGGTGGCCGAGTGGGTGGCGGAGCACGCCAACACCACCACCCTGGACCTCAGCTTCGACGAGGTGATGCGCCCCGCAGGCGCCTGATCGATCAGGCGCGCGTCCGTCGGGTCTGGCGCAAGCCGGGCCCGATGGCATACTTCAGGCACATCAACTCGAGAGCGCAAACACCATGGAACCGATTCAGAACCTCAACCTGGTGCCGATGGTGGTCGAGCAGACTGCCCGCGGCGAGCGCTCCTACGACATCTACTCGCGCCTGCTCAAGGAGCGGGTGATCTTCCTGGTGGGCGAGGTCAACGACCAGGTGGCGAACCTGCTGGTCGCGCAGATGCTGTTCCTGGAGTCGGAGAATCCGGACAAGGACATCCACCTGTACATCAACAGCCCGGGCGGCGCGGTCACCGCGGGGCTGGCGATCTACGACACCATGCAGTACATCAAGCCCGACGTCAGCACCATGTGCATCGGCCAGGCCTGCAGCGCCGCCTCGCTGCTGCTGATGGCCGGCGCCAAGGGCAAGCGCTACTCGCTGCCGAACTCGCGCGTGATGATCCACCAGCCCTCGGGCGGCGCCCGCGGCCAGGCCACCGACATCGAGATCCAGGCGCAGGAAATCCTGTACCTGCGCCGCCGCCTGAACGACATCTACGTACAGCACACCGGCCAGCCGCTGGACCGGATCGAGCGCGACATGGAGCGCGACCGCTTCATGAGCGCCGAGGCGGCCCGCGAGTACGGCCTGATCGACGCCGTGCTCGATCGCCGCGCCGTCGACACGGTGAAGTCGGCTTAACTTTTGCGATCGATCCCTGATCGCGAAGGTCAAACGGGCGACCGTCCATGGCCGCACTCGTCCATTGATCTTGCGATCATCCCTGATCGCGAAAGTCGAACGGGCGGCCATCCATGGCCGCACTCATTACGATTTGGGTCCGGGGGCTTCGCGTCTGCAGGTAGGCGCGGAGCCCTGTGCTATTCTCGGGCCGCAACCTGAACCACCCACAGTTTCACCAGCGGAATCGAAAGTATGAGCGAAGACCGGCAGGGGCGATCCAGCGACGGCGGGAAGATTCTCTACTGCTCCTTCTGCGGCAAGAGCCAGCATGAGGTGCGCAAGCTGATCGCGGGCCCGTCCGTGTTCATCTGCGACGAATGCGTGGAGCTGTGCAACGACATCATCCGCGAAGAGCTGGAGGAGAAGGCCGCCTCCGGCCGCACCCAGCTGCCCAAGCCCAGGGAAATCCGCGAGTCGCTGGACCAGTACGTGGTGGGCCAGTCGCGCGCCAAGAAGGCGCTGGCGGTGGCGGTGTACAACCACTACAAGCGCATGGAATCGCGCCAGAAGGGCGACGACGTCGAGCTGGGCAAGTCCAACATTCTGTTGATCGGCCCCACCGGCTCGGGCAAGACCCTGCTCGCCGAGACGCTGGCGCGCCTGCTCAACGTGCCGTTCACCATCGCCGACGCCACCACGCTGACCGAGGCCGGCTACGTGGGCGAGGACGTCGAGAACATCATCCAGAAGCTCTTGCAGAAGTGCGACTACGACGTCGAGAAGGCGCAGTCGGGCATCGTCTACATCGACGAGATCGACAAGATCTCGCGCAAGAGCGAGAACCCCTCGATCACCCGCGACGTCTCGGGCGAGGGCGTGCAGCAGGCGCTGCTGAAGCTGATCGAGGGCACGCTGGCCTCGGTGCCGCCGCAGGGCGGGCGCAAGCATCCGCAGCAGGAATTCCTGCAGGTGGACACCAAGAACATCCTGTTCATCTGCGGCGGCGCGTTCGCCGGGCTGGAGAAGGTGATCCAGCAGCGCTCCGAGAGCACCGGCATCGGCTTCGGCGCCGAGGTGCGCAGCAAGGAGCGCACCCAGAACCTGGGCAAGGTGCTGGCCGACGTGGAGCCGGCCGACCTGGTGCGCTTCGGCCTGATCCCCGAGTTCGTCGGCCGCCTGCCGGTGGTCGCCACCCTGGACGAGCTGGACGAGGCGGCGCTGGTGAAGATCCTCACCGAGCCGAAGAACGCCGTCACCAAGCAGTTCAAGAAGCTGTTCGAGATGGAGGACGTGGAGCTGGAGTTCCGTCCCGAGGCGCTGCAGGCGATCGCCAAGAAGGCGCTCAAGCGCAAGACCGGCGCCCGCGGCCTGCGCACCATCCTCGAACAGGTGCTGCTGGACACCATGTACGAGCTGCCTTCGCTGGAGCACGTCAGCAAGGTGGTGGTGGACGACGCGGTGATCGAAGGCCAGGCCGAGCCCTACCTGATCTACCGCGGCAACCTGCAGCAGCGCGCGGCGGGCGAGGGCGGCGACGCCGCCTGATCGCCACAAGCGTTGCCAAGACGGCTCCGGCGTCCGCGTCGGAGCCGTTCCTTTTTGGGCGCCGGCGTGGCTTGTGTGCGCGTCGAACAGCCACCACTTGACGTGTCATGGTGCCCGGCGCAGTGTCGGGCCTGTCCCACCGGATTTCCGCGAGAACCCCCCAATGGCCAAGAACCTCCCGACGCCCGCCGTACTCGACGCGCTGCCCGTGCTGCCGTTGCGCGACGTGGTGGTCTATCCGCACATGGTCATCCCGCTGTTCGTGGGCCGCGACAAGTCCATGCGCGCGCTGGAGCGCGCGATGGAGAGCGAACGGCAGATCCTGCTGGTGGCGCAGAAGAGCCCGGACATCGACGATCCGGCGGTGGGCGACCTGCACCAGATCGGCACGCTGGCCGGCGTGCTGCAACTGCTCAAGCTGCCCGACGGCACCGTGAAGGTGCTGGTTGAGGGCCAGTCGCGCGTGAGCATCGAGGACTGCCACGAGGACGGCGGCATGCTGGTGGCGCGCTCGCGCGTGATCGAGCCCGTGTACAGCGCCAAGGAGCGCGAGCTGGACGTGGTCTCGCGCACGCTGATCTCGCTGTTCGAGCAACTGGTGAAGCAGAGCCGCAAACTGCCGCCCGAGGTGCTGGCCAGCCTGTCCGGCATCGAGGATCCCTCGCGCGTGGCCGATTCGATCGCCGCGCATCTGTCGGTGCGCATGGCCGACAAGCAGAAGGTGCTGGAAACCGCCGACGTCGGCGAGCGGCTGGAGCTGCTGATCGGCCTGGTCGACGGCGAGATGGACTTGCAGCAGGTGGAGAAGCGCATCCGCGGCCGCGTGAAGTCGCAGATGGAGAAGAGCCAGCGCGAGTACTACCTCAACGAGCAGATGAAGGCGATCCAGAAGGAGCTGGGCGAGGGCGAGGAAGGCCCGAACGAGGTCGAGGAGCTGCAGAAGAAGATCGAGAACGCCGGCATGCCGAAGGCGGTGCTGGCCAAGGCGCGCCAGGAGTTCGGCAAGCTCAAGCAGATGTCGCCGATGTCGGCCGAGGCCACGGTGGTGCGCAACTATCTCGACTGGCTGACCGGCGTGCCGTGGAAGAAGCGCAGCAAGGTGCGCAAGGATCTCGCGCTGGCGCAGCAGGTGCTGGATGCCGACCACTTCGGCCTGGAGAAGGTGAAGGACCGCATCCTCGAATACCTCGCCGTGCAGCAGCGCGTGTCGCAGATGAAGGGCCCGATCCTGTGCCTGGTCGGCCCGCCCGGCGTGGGCAAGACCTCGCTCGGCCAGTCGATCGCCAAGGCCACCAACCGCAAGTTCGTCCGCATGTCGCTGGGCGGCGTGCGCGACGAGGCTGAAATCCGCGGCCATCGCCGCACCTACATCGGCTCGATGCCGGGCCGCATCGTGCAGAACCTCAACAAGTCGGGCAGCAAGAACCCGCTGTTCGTGCTGGACGAGATCGACAAGATGTCGATGGACTTCCGCGGCGATCCGTCCTCGGCGCTGCTGGAGGTGCTCGATCCCGAGCAGAACCACGCGTTCAACGACCACTACCTCGAAGTCGACCTCGACCTCTCCGAGGTGATGTGGATCGCCACCGCGAACTCGCTGAACATCCCCGGCCCGCTGCTCGACCGCATGGAGGTGATCCGCCTCCCCGGCTACACCGAAGACGAGAAGCTGGCGATCGCGCAGAAGTACCTGCTGCCGAAGCAGCTGAAGGCGAACGGCCTGAAGCCCGAGGAACTGGGCGTGGCCGAGGAGGCCGTGCGCGACATCGTGCGCTACTACACGCGCGAATCCGGCGTGCGCAGCCTCGAGCGCGAGATCTCCAAGATTTGCCGCAAGGTGGTGAAGGAGCTCACCCTGGGCGAAGTGCGCAAGGCCAAGGCCAAGGCCAAGCCGGCGGCGAAAACCGCGAAGGGCAAGGCGAAGGCCGCAACCGCGGTGGCGGTGGATTCGGCCAACCTCGACCATTACCTCGGCGTGCGCCGCTTCGACTTCGGCCGCAAGGAGCTGCAGAACGAGGTGGGCCTGGTCACCGGCCTGGCCTGGACCCAGGTGGGCGGCGAGCTGCTCAGCATCGAGGCCTCGGTGGTGCCCGGCAAGGGGAGGCTGGTGCATACCGGCCAGCTCGGCGACGTGATGAAGGAATCGATCCAGGCCGCGCTGTCGGTGGTGCGCGCGCGCGTGGACCGGCTCGGCATCGATCCGGAGTTCCACCAGAAGTTCGACATCCACGTGCACGTGCCCGAGGGCGCCACGCCGAAGGACGGCCCCAGCGCCGGCATCGGCATGTGCACCGCGCTGGTGTCCGCGCTGACCAAGGTGCCGGTGCGCTCGGAAGTGGCGATGACCGGCGAGATCACCCTGCGCGGCCGCGTGCTGCCGATCGGCGGGCTCAAGGAGAAACTGCTCGCCGCGCATCGCGGCGGCATCACCACGGTGGTCATCCCCGAGGACAACAAGAAGGACCTTGCCGACATGCCGGCCAACATCACCGCCTCGCTGGAGATCCATCCGGTGCGCTGGATCGACGAGGTGCTGGACATCGCGCTGGAGCGTCCGCTGCAGCCGAACGAGGCGAGGCCGGAGTCGCATGCGGCGCGCGAGGAACCGGCGGACGTCGACGAAGCGGAATCGCACGCGCGTCCGCACTGAAACCGGACGCGGAGAGGCGCCGCGAACCGCGAACGGTTCGCGGCGCCTCTCGTTTTCGTGCGTCACGGCAAATCCGCCGGCGTTGCGGCTGTTTTGTGATGCAGTCGCCGGCAATTCGCCGCAAGCGCTGCATATGGCCTGAAAACCTTGCTGCAGCTTGTATTGCGGTGCTCGGCGAGGCGCTGGTATAAAGGCGTGACCGCAATCCCGGCGCCTGCTGCATGTGTCCGCGATGCGGGGTTGCGTTACGGCGCCAAGCGGGTACCAACCATCCACGGCGGCTGCGTGCGCCCATGCCACGGGGCGAACCTGCCGCAAAACGTACTAGGGAGCTTTCAATAATGAATAAAACCGATCTGATCAATGCCATCGCCGACAAGGCCGAACTGACCAAGGCCGATGCCGGCCGCGCGCTCGAAGCGTTCTTCGAAGTCGTGCAGAAGTCGCTGAAGAAGGGTGAGGACGTGTCGGTGGTCGGTTTCGGTACCTTCACCGTGCGCAAGCGCGCCGCCCGCACCGGTCGCAACCCGCGCACCAACGAGACGATCAAGATCAAGGCCTCGAAGGTCCCCGCCTTCAAGGCTGGCAAGACGCTCAAGGACGCCCTAAACTGAGCGGCTCACGCTCGGTTTCGGGTGCTTAGCTCAGCGGTAGAGCGCCGCCCTTACAAGGCGATGGTCGTAGGTTCGATCCCTACAGCACCCACCAGAACGATGTGGAGCGGTAGTTCAGTCGGTTAGAATGCTGGCCTGTCACGCCGGAGGTCGCGGGTTCGAGTCCCGTCCGCTCCGCCACGGTTCGCAAGGGCGCCCCTGTGGCGCCCTTGTCGTTTGAACGGCGTGCCGGGGAAGCCGTCGCCGCGCCCCCCGACTGGTACATGCAACGCGCACTCCGTGCGCCGATCAACACTGGCAGGAAGGTAGGTAATGCTGCAGGCAATGCGTAACAAGATGCACGGATGGCCCGCCGTGGTCCTGCTCGGCGTGGCCACCTTTGCGATGACGTTCTTCGGCATCGAGGGCTACATCATGTCCCGCGCCGACACCTACGTGGCGAAGGTGGGCAAGCACGAGATCAGCCAGCAGGATTTCCAGAACCGCATGAACCAGCTGCGCCAGCAGCTCTCCGCCGAGCAGGGCGACAGCTTCGATCCGGACGCGTTCGAGAAGCCGGAGATGAAGTCGAAGGTGCTGGACGGCATGATCGACCAGCAGCTGCTGCTGAAGGCGAACGAGGACTGGGGCGTGCGCGTGCCCGACCAGGCCGTGCGCGACTACATCGCCGCGATCCCGGCGTTCCAGCTCAACGGCCAGTTCGATGCGTCCACCTACCGCAGCCTGCTGGCCGAGCAGCGCAAGACGCCGGAGATGTTCGAGAACGACGTGCGCGCCTCGCTCGCCACCCAGGCGCTGCCGAACGCGATCGACGCCAGCACCATCGTCACCGACGCCGAGCTCGACCAGTACCTCGACCTGCGCCTGCAGCGCCGCGACCTCAGCTACGCCGTGCTGCCCAGGCCGCAGCCCGCCGACGCCAACGTCACCGACGCGCAGATCGCCGATTACTACAAGGCGCACCTCGCCGACTACATGAATCCCGAACAGGTGTCGCTGCAGTACCTCGAGGTGAAGGGCTCCGAGCTGCAGCCCGACGCCGCACCCAGCGACGCCGACCTGATGAAGCGCTACGAGAGCGAGAAGCAGCGCTTCGTGCAGCCCGAGCAGCGCGAGGTGTCGCACATCCTCGTCAACGTCCCCGCGAACGCCACGCCCGAGCAGCAGAAGGCCGCGCTGGCCAAGGCCGACAAGATCGCCGCCGAAGCCACGCCGGAGAACTTCGCCAAGCTGGCCGCGCAGGACTCGGACGACCTCGGCTCGAAGCGCCAGGGCGGCGACCTGGGCTGGCTGCAGAAGGGCGTGACCAACACCGCCTTCGACACCGCGATGTTCGCGCTCAAGAAGGGCGAGATCTCCAAGCCGGTGCTGACCCCGGACGGCTACGACATCATCTGGCTGCGCGACACCCGCAGCGGCGAGGCCAAGTCCTTCGCCGAGGTGCGCGACCAGCTGCTGGCCGAAGCCACTTCGGGCGACAAGGACCGCAAGTACAACGAGGTGGCCGGCAAGCTGTCGGACAACACCTACCAGAATCCGTCCTCGCTGGAGCCGGCCGCGCAGGCGCTGGGCCTCGCGATCAAGACCACGGGCCTGTTCTCGCGCAAGGGCGGCGAGGGCATTGCCGCCAATCCCAAGGTGATCAAGGCGGCGTTCGGCAACGACGTGCTGGCGCAGGGCAACAATTCCAACCTGATCGAGCTGGGCAGCGACGACGCGGTGGTGATCCGCGTGGCCAAGCACGTGCCCGCCGCGGCCAAGCCGCTGGCCGAGGTGCACGACGCGATCGGCAAGACCATCCTCGACCAGCGCATCGAAGCCGCCGCGAAGCAGCAGGCCGACACGCTGCTGGCGCGCCTGCGCAAGGGCGAGACGCTGGCTGCCGTGGCGGCTTCCGCCAACGCCAGCGTCAAGAGCGCGGCCGACGTGGTGCGCATCCAGCCGGACGTACCGGCGGCGCTGCGCGACGCGGCCTTCCTGCTGCCGCACCCGGCCGACGGCAAGCCGCAGTACGCCGCGGTGGACATGCACGATGGCAGCTACGCGCTGCTCGCCGTGGACAAGGTGCAGGGCGCCGACCTGTCCAAGGTCACGCCCGAGCAGCGCAACATGCTGCGCCAGCAGATGACCCAGGCCTACGGCGCGGTGGCGACCCAGGAACTGATCAAGTCGCTGCGCAACAGCACCGAGATCAAGATCGCCAAGGACCGGATGTAAGCCTCGGCGAAATGGCGCATGCGAAGAAGGCGGCCCGCGGGCCGCCTTCTTCGTATCCGGAGCACCGGAGTATCGACCGGCTCAGCGCGGGGCGCTGACCTTGAGCAGCTGGCCGGGCTTGATGTGCTGCCCCTGCAGATGGTTCCAGCGTTGCAGCTCCGCCACGTTCACCGCGTAGCGATGGGCGATCTGCCACAGGCTCTCGCCGGGCTTCACGCGGTGGGTGCGCGCATGTTCCGCGGCCCGCGGCGCGGGTTTTGCCGCGGCCGCATCGGTGTCGGTGGCGCCGATGCCGGTGGCGAACGTGGTGTCGGGCAGGCGGTCGGCGCTGGCGCTGGCCGCCTGGTCCAGCAGCGCATCGCGGAACTGTCGCGCGTGGCTGACCGGCATCATCAGGTAGGCGGCGACGCTGGTGTCGGCGATGTCGTTGCGGAAGGCCGCGTTGAGATCCTTCAGCTGGTCCAGCGGCATGCCGGCACGGTCGGCCGCGCGCGCCAGCGGCATCGAGTGCGGCAGCGGCACCGAGACGAGGTGCTGGCTGGGCGTCAGCGTGGGCAGGCTGACGTGGAAGCGCTCGGGTTCGCGCACCACGCAGGCCATCGCCAGCAGCTTGGTGAGGTGTTCGCGGGTGATGTCGTGCACCGGCCAGCGCGGAATCACCGGCGCCTCCGGCGGCAGGCCGTGCTGCTCGACCAGCTTGCGCGCGCGGAATTCGCCGGCGTTGTATGCGTAATCGGCGATGCGCCAGTCGTGGAATTCGTCGTGATACTGGCGCAGCAGCTTCATCACCGCATCGGCGGCGGCCTGCACGTCGAGGCGCGCGTCGTAACGGTGATCCACGCGCAGGCCCATCGCGGCGGCCGTGGCCGGCATGATCTGCCACATGCCGGCGGGACGGTTGTAGCGGCCCGCCAGCGGGCGGTAGCCGCTCTCGATCCAGGGCAACAGCGCGAACTCGCCGGGGACGCCGTGCTCGGCCGCCACCTGCTGCACATAGGCGAGCTTGGGCAGGGCCTCGCGCGCTTCCTGCTCGAAGCGCTGCGGGTTGCGCGTGTAGCGCCGGGCCCAGGACAGCACCGCGGGATCGGCATCGCAATTGGCCACCGCGAAACTGCCGCGCAGCCGGTCCCACACGTTGCCGGTATCCGGCGTCGGTGCATTGGCAGCGTCGTCGTCGGGCGGCGTCACCGTGGCGGCAACCGCAGGAGGCGCCGCGGGAGCCGGCCGGGATTCCCGGTGCAGCGGTGGCGTGGTGGCGCAGGCGCTGAGCAGGGCGGTCAGCGCCAGCGGTAGCAGTCGTTTGGAACAGCGGAGTCGGTTCATGCGCGGAATACGTCCTTGGCCGCACGCACCGCGGCGAAGCGGGCAGTGCGATCCGCGGGATGATTCGGCTGCCGCCGGCACCAGTCGATCACGGCCGGCGCATCGGTGCGCAGGAAGGGATTGGTCGCCAGCTCGCTGGCCATCGGCACCGGCAGGCTGGGGCGCTGCTGCGCGCGCAGCGCGTCCACTTCGCGCAGGCGCGCCGACAACTCGGCGTTGTCCGGTTCGAGCGTGCGGGCGAAGCGGCCGTTGGCGGCGGTGTATTCGTGCCCGCAGCAGAGCAGGGTGTTGGCCGGCAGCGCCGCGAGGCGGTCCAGCGAAGCCAGCATCTGCGCCGGCGTGCCTTCGAACAGGCGCCCGCAGCCCAGGCTGAACAAGGTGTCGCCGGCCAGCAGCACGCCTTCGCCGAAATACGCCACGTGGCTCAGCGTGTGGCCGGGCACCGCGATCACCTCGAAGCTGACCTCGGGCTGCGACAGGGCGATGCGCTCGCCGTCGCGCACGCGCACGGTGGCCGCTTCGATGCGCGGGTCCTCGGGCGCGTACACCGGCACGCGGTGCCGCTCGCGCAGCGCCAGCGCGCCGCCGATGTGGTCGTGGTGGTGATGGGTCAGCAGGATCGCCCGCAGTTGCAACCGGCGCGCGGCCAGCGCCTGCTCCACCGGAGCGTCGTCGCCGGGATCGACGACGAGCGCGTGGCCGGCGTCGTCGTGCAGCAACCAGATGTAATTGTCGGCCAGTGCCGGTAGTGGCAGGAGGTGCATGGCGGCTCCGCTGCGTTGGTCAACTAACGTGCAGACGCAGCCGTCCCGGCATGCGCGAACCGGCCGACTATAAACAGCCTTCCCCGACGGCTCGTTAGCATGTCGTTAATGCGCGCGACGACGGTTCAGCGATGTGCGGCGCGTCCGCAACGGCCTGCGACGCGATCGGCATCGCCAAACGCTACACTGTGGGCCGGTTTTCGAGGATGACCGGGGTCCGGAACCGCCGGAGCCGGATCGAGTGCATGCCGCTTCAACGCGATCAGTACATACATGCCAGCGCCCCCTTGCGGCGGTTGCGCAGCGGGCAGTGGCGCAGCATGGCGCCCTTGCTGCAGCGCGAGACGGGGCGGCGCGCCTTGCGCATCGGCGTGGCCGACGACGATGCGGTACCGCCCATGCCCGGCGTTACGTGGACGCGGCTGTGGCTGGCGCGGAACGGCTACGGCGGCGACCTGCGCGGCCGTGCCGACGAGCCGCTGCCCTTCATCGACGAAGCCTTCGATCTGGTCTGGCTGCAGCATGCGCTGGAGCCGGCACCGCAGGTTGCCGCGCTGCTGGTCGAGGCCTGCCGCGTACTGGCGGCGGGCGGCGTGCTGGCGGTGACCGCGGTGCACCCGCTGGGTGGCTGGGCGCCGTGGTTCTGCTGGCGCGCGCGCGGGCAGCGGCAATCGCTGCAATGGCCGTGGCGCCTGCGCCAGCAACTGCGGCGGGAAGGGCTGGAGATCGAATCCCTGCGCCGACTCGGCGCAGCCTGGCCCGGCGATGCGCGAGCGGCGGGAGGCGACAGCCGCTGGGGCGGCGGCTACCTGTTGCTGGCGCGCAAGCAGCGGCGCCAGGCCATTCCCCTGAAATTGCGGCCGTTGCCGGCGCGCGCGCCGGTGAACGCGCGCCTGTCGCCGGGCACGCGGCGGCATTCCGTATCCTGATGGAAGAAATGCGTGACGACTGAAGAAGTGCATGCCTTCACCGATGGCGCCTGCCTCGGCAACCCGGGGCCGGGCGGCTGGGCGGCGCTGCTGCGCGCCAAGGGCCGCGAGCGCCTGCTGGCCGGCGGCGAGGCGAACACCACCAACAACCGCATGGAACTGATGGCGGCGATCGGCGCGCTGGAGGCGCTGACCCGGCCCTGCGCGGTGCTGCTCACCACCGACTCGCGCTACGTGATGCAGGGCATCGAGCAGTGGCTGCCGAAGTGGCGCGCGAACGGCTGGCGCACCGCCGACAAGAAGCCGGTGAAGAACCAGGACCTGTGGGAGCGGCTCTCCGCGGCGAGCGACCAGCATCGCGTGCGCTGGCAGTGGGTGAAGGGCCACAACGGCCACGCCGAGAACGAGCGCGTGGACCAGGCCGCGCGCGAGCAGGCCGAACAGTTCAAGGGCAGGGCATGAGACAGGTCGTACTGGATACCGAAACCACCGGCCTGGAAGTGCGCCAGGGCCACCGGCTGGTGGAAATCGCCTGCGTGGAAATGGTCGGGCGCCGGCTCACCGGCCGTTACTGGCAGACCTACCTCAACCCCGAGCGGGCGATGGACGAGGGCGCCAGCCAGGTCACCGGCATTCGCGACGCCGACCTCGTCGACAAGCCGCTGTTTGCCGACAAGGTGGACGAGTTCCTCGCCTTCGTCGACGGCGCCGAGCTGGTCATTCACAACGCCAGCTTCGACGTGGGCTTCATCGACGCCGAGCTGGCGCGGCTGGGCGACGCCTACGGCCGCATCGGCGAGCGCTGCAGCGTGCTCGATACGCTGGCGATGGCGCGCGAGCGCTATCCCGGCCAGCGCAACAGCCTCGATGCGCTGTGCAAGCGCCTCGGCGTGGACAATTCGCGCCGCGACCTGCACGGCGGCCTGATCGACGCGCAGCTGCTGGCCGACGTCTATCTCGCGATGACCTCGGGCCAGGTGGCGATGGACCTGGCGTTCGAGCAGCCGCAGGAATCGGCGGCGACCGCCGCGGCGGCCACGCCGCTGGTGCTGCGCGGCCGGCCGCGCGTGCTGCGCGCCTCGGCCGAGGAGGTCGCCGCGCACGAGCAGCGCCTCGACGCGCTGGACAAGAGCGCCGGCGGCGTCAGCGTGTGGCGCAAGCCGGCAACGGTCGAAGTGCCGGCGGAAGCCGGCTCAGCTTGAGCGCACCAGGATCGCGGTGATGTTGTCCTTGCCGCCGCGGTCCAGCGCGTCCAGCAGCAGCTGATCCACGCATTCCTGCGCGGCCAGGTCGGTGCGCGCCACCGTGCGCGCGATCGAGGCCGTGTCGAGGTCCTCGGTCAGGCCGTCGCTGCACAGCAGGAAACCCATGCCCGGCACCACACGGCCGTGCGCCATGCCCACGTGCAGTTGCATCGCGGCGGTCACGCCCAGCGCCTGGGTCAGCACGTTGCGCTGCGGATGCCGGGCGGTGTGCGCCGGATCCACCTGTCCCGCCTCGACCAGCGCCTGCACCAGCGAATGGTCGTGGCTGATCTGGCGCAGCTCGCGTCCGGTGGTGTAGATGCGGCTGTCGCCCACCCAGGCCGCCTCGTAGCGATCCTCGGTGAGGCGCAGGGCCGCGACCGTGCTGCCCATCGGCATGGCGTCGGTGTTGCCGCGCAACTGCGCCAGCAGCCGTTCATCGGCGCCGCGGATGGCCTCGGCCAGCCCGTGCCCGCGGCTCACCAGATCGACCACGCTATCGCGCACCAAGGCGGCGGCGACCTCGCCGTGCAGGTGCCCGCCCATGCCGTCGGCCACCAGGAACAGGCCCAGCGCCGCGTCGGCGTAGTAGGTGTCCTCGTTGCGCGTGCGATGCAGGCCGACGTGGGTGGCGTGTCCGAATTCGATCATGGGCGGTTTGGCGGAAAATCGATGGTGGGGGGAGGTGCGCTGCGTGAACACCAGTGGCGCCGGCAGGGCGCTTGCCTGCCGATGCGCTTGTCACGGACTTGCCGGCCACGTAAAATCGTCGGCTCGCGCAGACCACGCGATCCTACCGGAGAGGTGGCAGAGTGGTCGAATGTACCTGACTCGAAATCAGGCGTACGTGTAAGCGTACCGTGGGTTCGAATCCCACCCTCTCCGCCAATGAATACAAAGGGTTACGCCGCAAAGCGTAGCCCTTTTTTTCTTGCCTAGCGCCAGGCCAGTTTTTCGCTGTGTACGACTGGTGTACGAATTTCGCGTGGCCTCACACGCCGCACCCGCGTGCCCAAAAGGCACACTGCACACCGCGCGTCGCAGGCTACCCACTGCACCACAGGTGCGTCGCATGTAGGGGTTTTCTCTTTTCCACGCAGGACACTTGAACCGGCAGCCTGGCAAGCGAAAGATCAGCCTGCCCAATGCCGGGCAAGCAAAGGAACAGGTTATGTCCAGTAAGAAGGGGCCGCCGAACTTCCGTGATTCTGGCACTGGAAAGTTCGTCACCGAGAAGTACGCGGAGAAGCACCCGAAGACGACCGAGAAGGAACACAACCGGCCGCCGCCGTCCCCGCCGAAGAAGAAGTAGCAGCAACCGAGCCCTCGCACGCGCGAGGGCTTTTACGCTGGTAGGAAGTGTAGTCGCAGGTCTTGCGATTCCCGCTTGCGAACATGGCTCCGTGATTTGCTCCCCTGCGCGTTCTGAGGCAGGCTTCGCGCAGGAGCCGAACCGACTGGATCGTCGGCAGTTACGAAGGGGGAGTTCATGATTGTTCGTTCTTACGGCTTTTCGCTGGAAGCCGGTCACGGCCACGTCTCGGTCGCCGACGTGTTCCGCTACATGGCAGACAACAACGGTCAGCCAGACACCAGCAAATCCAATGAGCGCCGGTTCTACATTGACGACCAGAGCGATGCGAAGTTCGTCCGGGGCTTGGTTGTTACTGTCAAGGATCAGAAGGCTTTCTGCGAGCTAGTTAAGGACGACGGCGGCGGATTCGTCATTAGCGTAAAAAATCTGGAGGGTGAGAATAAGTTGATGGAGTTCAACTTCTTCGTCGTGAACAAGACGAACGGCTTGGGCATCTATCAGCACTACTTCCACTCCTGCTCAACGCACACCTTTGGCGACTACCTTCGCAAAAGGTATTTTGCTCTTTCTAATGCAATGGCGGAAGAGGAAATAGCAGCAGCAAAGGCGGCCAACGAGCTATCCGACAAGCAAGAGAAAGCGATACGAAAGAAATACCGAAAGTCATTGTCGTTTTCAATTCTTGTACATAACGAAGATCTGGCCGTCGTTCTGGCAAGGTTTCAGGAAATTAAGAGCTTTGAGTACGAGTTCGCTGCAATCGTTCCGGACATGGTCGCCGGCATTCCGATTGGCCCATACGTAAAGCGAATGAAAGAGAAAGTCGTGTTCAAGCCAAAGACCGATGTCGGTGTTTTGGCTAAAGCAATCCAAGGGACAGTAGCAAAGATTAATCCGAAAACAGGTCGCGTTGCAGTAATTGACGAAATCGAGAACGAGGACGTGCCAATTTCAGTCAAGATTGCAAATATCCCCGAACACTTCGGGGAACAAGACTACGATGTGGTAGCCGGCAAACTTGACCAACTCGATGTAACCACGTTCGCAAAGCACCAGGTAGTTGAAGAACTAATTGCCGCATGCAGTGACACGTATAAGCACATCTTTATGCAGAAGGTAAAGTAACGCTCATGAAGAAGGGCGCCATTATCATTGCATTGATATCGGTGGCGATGGCGACCGTCATCTTCGTTTGCGCACACCTGCATTACTGCGGCCTGATCAATATTCACCACCCTTACTGCTCAACCTTTGATGACTTCACAAAGTTCTACGGTGACAAGCTGCGCGGCAGCTTGTTTGCTGGGTTTCTGACGCTCGGCGGATTCTTGCTGTCGCTCAAAACCTTCATTGTAGTCAACATGAAGAAAGAGGTTTTCGAGTCTCCCGTTTACAAAAAGAAATGGGATGAGCAAAAGAAGCTCGACACAAAAAACCAGATGGGCAAGAGGTACAGTCCGCTCCGCTATTTGAGCGGCGTGCTCTATGCGGCAATTGTTTCTTGCCTATCAACAGCGGTTCTTCAACTCACCGTTGGCCTTGTGGACAGCTTTTTGGCTGCGCTTGTGTGCCTGTGGGCCGTAGCCGTCTCACTGCTACTCCTTGCTTGGGCGCTCTGGCTTATTAGGGCCAACCTGGTTCGCATGTTTGACTATCTGGACAACCAGGACGCCGAAGACAACAGCCAAGATGGCCAAGGCAATTTGCCAAAATGACTGGCCATACTGAACTCTGTTTGGTGCGCACTGCGGATTGGCCGCACGGCCTCGACTTCCCTCACGCATAACGGAGCACAAGAATGCGCATTGCACTCTTCAAAGACAGCGAGGCGTCGTTCATTCGTGCCCTAGATGAAGCAGGCATCCCATACGAATCGAGAATGCAATTCTCGGTAATGGCCGCACCCACCATGGTCGAGATACTTCAGACCGTTGCCACGCCAGGCGCGATAGCGGCTGTATTTGTCGCATGGCAGAAGGCTCGCGCCAGCCGAAAGATCATCCTTACCCTTCATGGCAACAAGGTGGTGCACCTTGAGGGTTATTCAGTTGACCAGGCAAAAGAGCTTGTTCCACTGATTGATCACATGGCGGCCATCGACACGCAGCCGGAAGAGAAGTCGGATTGACCCAGCCGGTCTCCTGACTACCGCGCGGCATCACGAACCCTCACGCTTCCACCTAGGCCCACCTCGGCCGGGACAACACCCTCGGGCTGCGCCATCGCGTCGTGCGGTGGCCACACCCAAGGAGGTTTCCCATGTCGATGATCCTAAGTGCCCAAGTGGCTGACTATGTACCGTCCATGCGCGCAATTATACAACGTGATCAACGAGTTACGAGCGAAATCCAGCGTCGAAAGCCTTGCCATTCAAGGGCTTGCGGTCGCCCCGATGGCGCACTCGAAATCAGGCGTACGTGTAAGCGTACCGTGGGTTCGAATCCCACCCTCTCCGCCAAAAAAGCAAAACGCCCCCGACGGGGGCGTTTTGCTTTTTTGCTGCAGGCGGTCGGGTGAGCTCCACCCTCTCCGTCAACAAGGTAAAACGCCCCCAATGGGGGCGTTTTTGCGGTGCGTGTCGCCGGATTCAGCCGGCCTTCTTCTTCGCCAGCCGCAGCCAGGTGTCGACCACGGTGTCGGGGTTCAGCGACACGGATTCGATGCCCTGGTCCATCAGCCACTCGGCGAGGTCGGGGTGGTCGCTGGGGCCCTGGCCGCAGATGCCCACGTACTTGCCCTTGGCGCGGGCGGTCTGGATCGCCATCGCCAGCAGCTTCTTCACCGCGGGGTTCCGCTCGTCGAACAGGCCGGCGACGATGGAGGAGTCGCGGTCGAGGCCGAGGGTGAGCTGGGTGAGGTCGTTGGAGCCGATCGAGAAGCCGTCGAAGATCTCCAGGAATTCCTCGGCGAGCAGGGCGTTCGAGGGCACCTCGCACATCATGATGACCTTGAGGTTGTGCTCGCCCTGCTTGAGGCCGTTCTTCGCCAGCACCTCGACCACCTTGCGGCCTTCGTCCAGCGTGCGCACGAACGGGATCATCACCCACACGTTGTCCAGGCCCATCGCCTCGCGCACGCGCTTGACCGCCTTGCACTCCAGCCCGAACGCTTCGGCGAAGCTGGGATCGACGTAGCGGCTGGCGCCGCGGAAGCCGATCATCGGGTTCTCTTCGTGCGGTTCGTAGCGCGAACCGCCGACGAGGTTGGCGTACTCGTTGGACTTGAAGTCGCTCATGCGCACGATCACCGGCTTCGGGTAGACCGAGGCGGCGATGGTGGCGATGCCTTCGGCGAGGCGGTCCACGTAGAACTCGACCGGGCCGGCGTAGCCGGCGATGCGTTCGTCGATCTTCGCGCGGGTCTCGGCGTCCTGCTTGCCGTATTCCAAGAGCGCCTTCGGGTGCACGCCGATGTGGCTGGCGATGATCATTTCGAGGCGGGCGAGGCCGATGCCGGCGTTCGGCAGCATGCCGAAGTCGAACGCGCGCTCGGGGTTGGCCACGTTCATCATGATCTTCAGCGGCGCCGCGGGCATCGCGCCGAGGTCGGCGGTGATGCGCTCGAAGGCGAGCTTGCCTTCGTAGATCGTGCCGGTGTCGCCTTCGGCGCAGGACACGGTGACTTCGGCGCCGTCGGGGATGCGGTCCAGCGCGTTGTGCGTGCCCACCACCGCCGGCACGCCCAGCTCGCGCGCGATGATCGCCGCGTGGCAGGTGCGGCCGCCGCGGTTGGTGACGATGGCGCTGGCGCGCTTCATGATCGGCTCCCAGTCGGGGTCGGTCATGTCGGCCACCAGCACGTCGCCGGCCTGGAACTGGTTCATCTGTTCCAGCGAGCGCACGAGTCGCGCCCTGCCGGCGCCGATCTTCTGGCCGATCGCGCGGCCTTCGGCCAGCACCTTGCCTTTCGCGTTGAGCTGGAAGCGCTCGAGCTGGGTGGCCTGCGCGCGCGACTTCACCGTTTCCGGACGCGCCTGCACGATGTAGAGCTTGCCGGTGTGGCCGTCCTTCGCCCACTCGATGTCCATCGGGCGGCCGTAGTGCTGCTCGATGATCAGCGCCTGCTTCGCCAGCGACTCCACGTCGGCGTCGCTGATGCAGAAGCGGTTGCGCAGCGCGGCCGGGGTGTCCTCGGTCTTCACGCGCTCGCCGGGCTGGTTCGAATACACCATGCGCAGCTGCTTGGCGCCGAGGTTGCGGCGCAGCACCGCGGGCTTGCCGGCCTTCAGCGTGGGCTTGAACACGTAGAACTCGTCGGGGTTCACCGCGCCCTGCACCACCATCTCGCCGAGGCCGTAGCTGCCGGTGACGAACACCACGTCGCGGAAGCCGGATTCGGTGTCCAGCGTGAACAGCACGCCGGAGGCGCCCACGTCCGAGCGCACCATCAGCTGCACGCCGGCGGAGAGGAACACGTTCTCGTGCGCGAAGCCCTGGTGCACGCGGTAGGCGATGGCGCGGTCGTTGTACAGCGAGGCGAAGACTTCCTTCACCTTGTGCAGCACGTCTTCGATGCCGACCACGTTCAAGAAGGTTTCCTGCTGGCCGGCGAAGCTGGCGTCGGGCAGGTCTTCCGCGGTCGCCGAGGAGCGCACCGCCACGGCGATGTTGTCGGCGCCGGCGTCCTTGCACAGCTTGGCGTAGGCGTCGCGGATCGCCTGGTCGAGCTCGGCCGGCAGCGGCGTCTCGGTGACCCACTCGCGGATTTCCTTGCCAGCCTTGGTGAGCGCGTCGACGTCGTCGACGTTCAGGCCCTCGAGGCGCGCCTGGATGCGCTTGGCCACGCCGCTCTTTTCCAGGTACTGCTGGAACGCGTCGGCGGTGGTGGCGAAGCCGCCGGGCACCGATACGCCGAGCTTGGCGAGGTTGCCGATCATCTCGCCCAGCGAGGCGTTCTTGCCGCCGACCTTGCCGAGGTCGGTCATGCGCAGTTGGTCGAGCCAAAGCACCAAGTGGTTCAAGGGGATCTCCTTCAAGGGAAGTGCCGCAGACAGTGGAATGGTCGCGAGGCGCAGGCAGAAAGCGGGCCGCAAAGGATTGGTATTGTCCGCTGTCGACGGTGCGCTGCACAAGAAGACCAATGCCACCCGGCGCCGCGCCAACTGCATACCAGTCAGGCGGCAGTCGGACCGGGGACAGCGCCGCGCAGCTTGCGCTAAGGTTCGCTGCAGCGATCACGCCAGCCGCGGACCTCCCATGCAGCGCACGGTTTTCTTCATCTCCGACTCCACCGGCATCACCGCGGAAACGATCGGCAACAGCATCCTGGCGCAGTTCGAGGGCCTGAGTTTCGACAAGCACCGCTTGCCCTTCATCGACGATGCGCACAAGGCCGAGGCGGCCGCGCTGCGCATCAAAACGCACTACGCGAAGACCGGCGAGCGGCCGATCGTGGTCAACACCATGGCCGACCGCGCGCTGTGCGAGGTCGTGGCGGCCAGCGGCGCGCTGATGCTGGACGTGTTCGCGCCGTTCATCGGCCCGCTGGAGTCGGAACTGGGCATCAAGCGTTCCGGCGCGGTGAACCGCTCGCACGGCCTGGTGGATTTCGACAAGTACGAGGCGCGCATCAACGCCACCAACTACGCGCTCACCCACGACGACGGCATCGACGTGGACTACGCGCGGGCCGACCTGATCCTGGTCGGCGTGTCGCGCTCGGGCAAGACGCCGACCTGCCTGTACATGGCCTTGCATTACGGCGTCAGCGCCGCCAACTACCCGCTGACCGACGAGGACCTGGAAAAGCTGGAACTGCCCGCGCGCCTGCGGCCGTACCGCGACCGCCTGTTCGGGCTCACCATCGAGCCGGAGCGGCTGGCGCAGATCCGCGAGCAGCGCCGCGCGGGCAGCCGCTACGCCACGCTCAAGCAGTGCAAGTGGGAGCTGGAGCAGGCCGACCGGCTGATGCGCCAGGCCGGCATCCCGTTCCTCAACACCACGCACGTGTCGATCGAGGAGATCGCGAGCAAGATCTTCGCCAGCTTCGGCATCGAGCGCACCATGTTCTGACCCGGGAGTAGCCAGCGTTCCCATGAGTGCCGTACTCGACGACCGCCACAGCCTGTTGCCGGGACGCTTCGAGTTCCTGATGGGCCTGTATGCGGAGAACTACCACCGGCTGACGCGACTGTTCGCGCCGCAGCAGCTGGCGCCGGGGCGCTACGTGTCGGACGTGGATGACGGCCTCAACGTGCACCTCGCGGTGCAGGAGCGCCACCCCTACACGCTGGAGCTGGAACTCACCTACGGTTTCGTCGATGCGCACACCGGCCACCGCGCGCCGTCGGCGCAGCTGCGCATGTACACCGACGCGCACGTGGCCGAGGCGCTGCACTGCCATCCCGGCCGCCACCTGTGGCAGGTGCTCGGCCCGTTCGCGCCGGCGCACACCGTGTTCCAGCATCGCCTGCAGATGAACGGCTTTCTCGCGCGCTGGCTGGAGTACCTGGGCGAGCAGGGGCATTCGAAGGGCACGCTGGTAAGCGATGATGCCGAGCATCCATAGGAGCGCACCCCCGGATCAAGTCCGGGGCAGGCTCTGTGCGCGAACACGAGAAGTGAGTGAAGAGGAGTGAGTGGATAGAGAAAGCATGGGCGGCGGTGCGCTGCTCTCTCTCACTTCTCACTCCTCTTCACTCACTCTTTTTCAGTCGCGCACAGGGTGCGCTCCTACGGTGGATGCCCCGGCGCAAAGCAAGAAAGCCGCCCGGGGGCGGCTTTCTTGTTGATCGTGGCGGAGCGGACGGGACTCGAACCCGCGACCTCCGGCGTGACAGGCCAGCATTCTAACCGACTGAACTACCGCTCCGCATTGTTTACCAGCGATGAGCCAACCTTGGCGTCCCCACGGGGATTCGAACCCCGGTCGCCACCGTGAAAGGGTGATGTCCTAGGCCTCTAGACGATGGGGACGTTGCTTTTTGGGAAACTCCACACAGGGAAGTGCGGACTCTCGCAAAGGTTGGTGGAGCCAGGCGGGATCGAACCGCCGACCTCCTGCATGCCATGCAGGCGCTCTCCCAGCTGAGCTATGGCCCCGCCGCTGGAAGCCGCAAAGAATAGGTGCGGGTCGCGGGTCCGTCAAGCTTTTTTTCAAGAAATTTTCACGCCGCCGCCGAAGGCCGTCCGGCACGCCTCCGGCCGAGTCGATCACGGCGCTTGTCGGGCATCGTTTAAGCTGCCATTCCGGGCGCAACGAGAGGAAGACATGCACGAGATCGGCTTCATCCGCGACCTCGCGATCGTGATGCTCGTGGCCGGCGCCGCCACGGTCCTGTTCCAGCGCCTGCGCCAACCGGTGCTGCTGGGCTACATCCTGGCCGGCGTGCTGATCGGCCCGCATACGCCGGGCATGCTGGTGGCCGATCCGCGTGCGATCGACGACATCTCCAACCTCGGCGTGGTGCTGTTGATGTTCACGCTGGGCCTGGAGTTCAGCGTGCGCAAGCTGCGCGAAGTCGGCATCGGCGTGCTCGCGGTGGCAGTGCTGGAAGTGGGACTGATGCTGTGGATCGGCGTGGGCCTGGGCAGCCTGTTCGGCTGGAAGGGCATCGACGCGCTGTTCCTCGGCGCGATCATCGCGTTGTCCTCGACCATGGTCGCCACGCGCACGCTGAAGGAAGGCGGCCGGCAGGGCCAGCCTTTCGCGAAGCTGGTGGTGGGCCTGCTGGTGGCGGAGGACGTGCTCACCATCGTGATGCTGACCCTGCTCACCGCGGTGGCGATCGGCGGCACCGTGCACGCGGACACCGCGTTCGCGCTGATCGGCCACCTCGGCCTGTTCGTGGTGGTGGGGATGATCCTGGGCCTGCTGCTGCTGCCGCGGCTGGTGGACTACGTGGCCGGCTTCGGTCGCGACGAAACCCTGCTGGTGAGCGTGCTCGGCATCTGCTTCGGCGCCAGCCTGCTGGCGGCATGGATGGGCTTCAGCGTGGCGCTGGGCGCCTTCCTCGCCGGTGCGGTGGTGGCCGAGGCGCGCAGCGTGGGGCGCGTGCTGCAGCTGATCGAGCCCTTGCGCGACATGTTCGCGGCGCTGTTCTTCGTGGCGATCGGCCTGAAGATCGATCCGGCGATGCTGTGGCAGTACGCGCTGCCGGCGCTGCTGATCGCCGCGGTGGTGATCGCGGGCAAGACGCTGGCCTGCGGCTTCGGCATCCTCGCGGTGGGCTACGACGCGCGCACCGCGCTGCGCACCGGCCTGAGCATGGCGCAGATCGGCGAGTTCTCCTTCGTGATCGCCACGCTGGGCCTGTCGCTGGGCGCGATCAGCGATTTCCTCTATCCGATCGCGGTGGCGGTGTCGGTGCTGTGCATGGCGATCTCGCCGTACCTGAGCCGTTCGGCCGACCGGCTGGCCGACGGCCTGGCGCACGTCGCGCCGCGGTCGCTGCGCCTGCTGGTCGACAGCTACAGCGGCTGGCTGGAGAACCTGCGGCCGGTGAACGAGAACGCGGTGCTGGCGGCGATGCTGCGCCGCCTGCTGTGGCATATCGCGGTCAACGTGCTGCTGGTAATCACGCTGTTCGTGATTGGCGCCTACGTGAATGCGCATGGCTGGGGCTGGTTCGCGCAGTTCGGCATCCATCGCGAACTGCGCCACACGCTGATCTGGGCCGGCGCGCTGTTCCTGTCGCTGCCGATGCTGATCGCGGTGTACCGCAAGGCCGAGGCGCTGGGCATGCTGCTCGCCGAGCTGGGCATCCGCGAACGCTTCGCCGGCGCCTACACGCAGGCGATCCGCAACGTGCTGGCGCGGATCATCCCGCTGGCCACCCTGTTCGTGCTGGCGCTGCTGGTCGGCGCGCTGGGCTCGGCGATCCTGCCGCCGCGCGGGGTGGCGCTGTCGCTGCTGGTGGCGGTGGTGGTGCTGGCGGTGGTGTTGTGGCGCACGCTGGTGAAACTGCATGCGCGGCTGCAGGCCGCCCTGCGGGAGACGCTGGACAAGCCGGAGCCGCCCGAACACGGCTCCACCTGAGGCCCCGGGGCCGGCTGCCCGGCGTATCGGGTTCGCGCTTCATCTGCGGTGCCGGCGGAACCTTTCTGCGGCTTGACTGTCGCAATCGGGCCCGATTGCAAGCCCGGAGCGGGCGCCGCACAATGGGCGACCATGCCTCCACGGTGGGGGCCCGGCCGGCGGCACCGGCATATCCAACACGAGGAAGTTCCGAATGAAGCATTTTCTGCGCCCCACGCTGACGGCCCTTGCGGTGGCTGCGACGCTGGGCATGTCGGCGGGTGCGTTCGCCGCCCAGACGGCCACCAAGGCCGCCACCGGCACGGTCGACAAGGCCAAGGCCAGCTACGTGGTGGGCTGGGAGATCGCTTCCCAGGTGCCGCCGATCATGCGCGACGAGCTGGACCCGACCGCCGTGGCGAACGCGGTGAAGGCTGCGCTGTCCGGCCAGAAGCCGACCATGAGCGAGGAAGAGGCCAAGCAGGTGCACGACGCCTTCATGGCCAAGATCAAGGCCAAGTACGAGGCTGAGATGAGCAAGCTGGCGGCCAAGAACAAGGCCGAGGGCGACGCCTTCCTCGCCAAGAACAAGACCGCGCCGGGCGTGAAGACCACCGCCTCGGGCCTGCAGTACCAGGTGATCAGCCAGGGCACCGGCGCCCGTCCGGGCCCGAACGACACGGTGAAGATCGACTACACCGGCACCTTCGTCGACGGCCAGGTGTTCGACGCCTCGTCCAAGCACAACCCGCCGGGCGCGGCCGAGATCCCGCTGGCCGGCGTGATCCCGGGCTTCCGCGAGGGCCTGCAGCTGATGCAGGTGGGCGGCCACTACAAGCTGTTCATCCCGGCGAACCTGGCCTACGGCGCCGAGCCGCAGCCGCCGATGCCGCCGAACGCCACGCTGATCTTCGACGTGACCCTGGTCAGCACCAAGCCGACGCCGGCGGCGCCCGCCGCCAAGTAAGCGCGGTTTCGGCCGCAAGTCACGGGAGGGCGCGAAGCGATTCGCGCCCTCTTGCTTTGTCCGCTCGCGGACACGGCCGCGCGGTTAGAATGCACGTTTGCGTTCGATAGGGAAGCGACAGCACGATGAAAGTCACGATCTTCGGCACCGGCTATGTCGGCCTGGTCACCGGCGCCTGCCTCGCCGAGATGGGCAACCACGTGGTCTGCGTCGACATCGACGCGGGCAAGGTCGAGCGCCTCACGCGCGGCGAGATCCCGATCTACGAGCCGGGCCTGGAGCCCATCGTGCGGCGCAACCACGCCGACGGCCAGCTCGATTTCACCACCGACGCCGCGGCCGGCATCGCGCATGCCGAGGTGATCTTCATCGCGGTGGGCACGCCGCCCGACGAGGACGGCAGCGCCGACCTGCAATACGTGCTCGCGGTGGCGCGCAGCATCGGCGCGCACATCGGCCGCTACACCGTGGTGGTGAACAAGTCCACCGTGCCGGTGGGTACCGCCGACCGCGTGCGCGCGGCGATCGCGGCCGAGCTCACGGCGCGCGGCGCGGACGTCGCCTTCGACGTGGTTTCCAACCCCGAATTCCTCAAGGAAGGCGACGCGGTGGAGGACTGCCTGCGTCCCGACCGCATCGTCATCGGCAGCTCCAGCGAGCGCGCGGTGGCCGTGCTGCGCAAGCTGTACGCGCCGTTCAACCGCAACCACGAGCGCACCGTGGTGATGGACGAGCGCTCGGCCGAGCTGACCAAGTACGCCGCCAACGCGATGCTGGCGACCAAGATCAGCTTCATGAACGAGATCGCCAACATCGCCGAACGCGTGGGCGCCGACGTGGAGCTGGTGCGCCAGGGCATCGGCGCCGATCCGCGCATCGGTTACCACTTCATCTACCCCGGCGCGGGCTACGGCGGCTCCTGCTTCCCCAAGGACGTGCAGGCGCTGGAGCGCACCGCGCGCGGCGTGGGCTACGAGGCGCGCCTGCTCGGCGCCGTGGAAGCGGTGAATCACGACCAGAAGCTCAAGCTGTTCGAGCTGATCGCGCGCCACTTCGGCGGTGATTTGAAAGGCAAGACCATCGCGCTGTGGGGCCTGGCGTTCAAGCCCAACACCGACGACATGCGCGAAGCCTCCAGCCGCCGCCTGATGGAGGCGCTGTGGGAAGCCGGCGCGCGCGTGCAGGCCTACGACCCGGAGGCGCGCGGGGAAACCCGGCGCATCTACGGCGAGCGCGCCGACCTCGTGCTGTGCGAGCACGCCTGGGATGCGCTGGCCGGTGCCGACGCGCTGGCCATCGTCACCGAGTGGAAGGCGTTCCGCAGCCCCGACTTCGCGCGCATCCGCGCCGCGCTCAAGACGCCGGCGATCTTCGACGGCCGCAACCTCTACGACCCCGCGGCGGTGGAAGAGGCGGGCCTGGCCTACTACGGCATCGGCCGCGGCCGCAGCCTGCGGGTGACGGGCTGATGAACGCGATCGAGCAGCGCTTGGCCGAACTGGAAGTGCGGCTCACCTTCATCGACGACACCGTGCAGGCGCTGGCCGATGCCGATGCCGAACAGGCGCTGCGCATCGTCCAGCTGGAACAGCTGGTGCACCAGTTGCGCCAGGAACTGCAGAGCGTGCGGCTGGGCGCCGGCTCCGATCCGCACAGCGAACCGCCGCCGCCCCACTATTGAATGTTTTTGCTCGTCATCCCGGAGAAAGCCGGGATCCAGTGACTCGGGTCAACGGCACCGGATTCCGGCTTTTGCTGGAATGACGAGCAAAGCTGAAGCAAACATCAGGCATCACCGGAACCACGGGCATGAGCGAATCCCTGCGCGACCAGCTGCTCAAGAGCGGCCTCGTCAAGCAAGTCCGCGAAGAAAAGCGCGGCAACGAAGGCAAGGGCAGGCCGTCCGGCAAGCCGCACGGCCACGGCGGCAAACCGCCGGCGCCGCGGCGCAACCAGGAGGAGATCGACCTCGCCAAGGCCTACGCGATCCGCGCGCAGACCGAGGCGAACGAGCGCAAGCGCGCCCAGCAGGAAGCCGAGGAACAGGCGCGCCTGCGCCGCGAGCGCAAGCAGAAGATCCAGCAACTGCTGGACGGCAAGGCCCTGAACAAGGCCGAGACCGAGCTGGTGCGCAACTTCGAATACGGCGGCAAGATCCGCCGCATCCACGTCGACGTGGCGCAGTTGGCGGCGCTCAACGCGGGCGAGCTGGGCGTGGTGCAGCAGGCGGGGCGTTATCTGCTGGTCACGCGCGAGATCGCCGAGCAGGTGCGGGCGATCGACGAACACCAGCTGGCGCTGCTGGTCGATCCGAACGCCGTCGGCAACGACGATGACGGCGTGCCGGACGATCTGGTCTGGTAGCCAGCCGTACCCGTAGGAGCGCACCCTGTGCGCGAATGCTCTGGCGCTGATCGGAGCAAAAGCATTCGCGCACAGGGTGCGCTCCTACAGGGGGTTATTGAGGCGTGTTGCTCGCCAGCGCCGGATGCTCCCAGCCTTCCTTGGGCGCGAAGCGCGCGCCGTGGCGTTGTGCCAGTTGTTCCAGTTTCGCCTTGACCACGCCGGCGCCTTCGCTGCGCAGGTACTGGATCGGGCCGCCGCGGAACGGGGCGAAGCCGGTGCCGAAGATCACGCCGGCGTCGAGCAGGTCGGCGTCGTCCACCACGCCGTCGGCGAGGCAGGCCACGGCTTCGTTCACCATAGCGAGGATCATGCGATCGGTGAGGTCGGGTGCGGGCTGGTAGGCGGGGTCGACTTCCGGCTTGATCGGCTTGCCGTCCTGCCACACGTAGAGGCCCTGGCCGTCCTTCTTGCCGCGCTTGCCGGCGTCGAGTTTGTCTTCCAGCCCCGGCGGCAGTTCCAGGCCGAGGAAGGGCGACAGTTCCTTGCCCACCGAAACGCATACGTCCAGGCCCACGGTGTCGGCTAGTTCGATCGGCCCCATCGGCATGCCGAAGGCCTTTGCCGCCTTGTCCAGCACCGCGCCGGGCACGCCCTCGTTGTACAGCCGCAGCGCTTCCAGCAGGTAGGGCATCAGGATGCGGTTGACCAGGAAGCCGGGCGTGCCCTTCACCGCGATCGGCAACTTGCCGATGGCCTTGCAGAAGGCCAGCGCGCGCTTTTCGATCGCCGGATCGAGAGCGTCGTGGCGCACCACTTCGACCAGCGGCATCTGCGCCACCGGGTTGAAGAAGTGCAGGCCGAGGAAGCGCTGCGGCGCCTTGAGGTTCTTGCGCAGCTCGTCCAGCGGGATGCTGGAGGTGTTGCTGGCGAGGATCTCGTCGGCCTGGAACTGCGGCTCGATGGCGGCGTACAGCGCCTCCTTGGCCGCGGCGTTCTCGTAGATCGCCTCGATGGCGAGCTCGGCGCTGGCCACGCCCTTGCCCTCGACGTCGGCGCGCAGGCGTGCGCTGGCGGCCTCGATCTTCGCCGGGGTCTTGAGCTTCTTTTCGTAGAGCTTATGCGCGCGATCCAGCGCAGGCTGGATGTACTTCATCTCGCGGTCCTGCAGCGTGACCTCGAAACCTTTCAGCGCCGCCCACGCGGCGATGTCGCCACCCATCACGCCGGCGCCCACCACGTGCACGTGGCGGATGCCGTGCTCGGTGCCGGCGCCCTGGTTCTTCAGGCGCTCCTGCAGGAAGAAGATGCGGATCAGGTTGTGCGCGGTGGGCGTTTCGGCCAGCTTCGCCACCGAACGCGCCTCCAGCCTCAACCGCTGGCGGATGTCGCCGCCGCCGCGCTGCCACACGTCGATCAGCGCGAACGGGGCAGGGTAGTGTTCCTTGCGCACCTTGGCGGCGGTCTGCTTCACCACCATCGGCGCGAGGATCTGCCGCGCGGGCCACGAGTTGCTGAGCCAGGCCTTGGCGCGGCGGGCGAACGGCCGCGGCTGCGGGCGGCGCAGCAGGGCGCGCGCCTCGGCCAGGAGTTCGTCGGCCGGCGCCACGCGGTCGACCACGCCCAGCGCCAGCGCGCGCTTCGCCGACAGCGGCTTGCCGGTGAGCATCAGCGGCAGCGCATCGAGCGCGCCGATCAGCCGCGGCAGGCGCGCGGTGCCGCCCCAGCCGGGGTGGATGCCCAGCATCACCTCGGGCAGGGCGATCCTGGTCTTGTCGTCGTCCGCGGCGATGCGCTGGCGGCAGGCCAGGATCAGCTCGGTGCCGCCACCCATGCAGGCGCCGTGCACCGCGGCCACGGTGGGGCAGGGCAGCCGGGCCAGCGCCTCGTACACCTGCTGGCCGCGCTCGATGTTCTCCAGCACGCTGCCCTGTTTCGCGTATTCCACGAACTCCTTGATGTCCGCGCCCACCGCGAAGCCGGCGGGCTTGGCCGAATGCACGATCACGCCGGCCGGTGACTCGATCGCCAGCCGCTCGACGATCTGGCCCAGCTCGTCGAGCACGGCGCGGTTGATCGCGTTGACGCTGCTGCCGGCGCGGTCGAGACTGAGCGTGACGATGCCGTGCTCGTCCTGGCTCGTCTTCCAGTGGTTGAAGCGCAATCCTTCGAACATGGGCGAGGGGGAGAGTGGTGGACGAAGCCCGAACCATACCGTCCCGTCCGGACGAATGCGAGATGCGCGCGCTGGCGCCGGCTTTCGGCCTCTTCCGAGCGGTCGAATGTGAAGCGGTTCGCCCACCGCGGCGGCGGGCAGGCCGCAGAATGGGCGCAAACCATGGAGAATGCGCCATGCATGCCGGCCGACGGTGCGCCCATCCGCCAGCCGCTGCCGAACGATCGAGGGAGCCACGATGACATCGATGATGGACATGCGACTGCCATCCTCCGGTCACGACGTCTTCGAACGGATCCTGGCCGCGCCGGCCGGGGTGGTGGCCGTGCGCAGCGAGGACGGCGTCGCCCTGCTGGAGCATTTCCGTAGCATCGCCCGCCACAGCGGCCAGGCGGTGTACCTGTGGCAGCCGGGCCAGGGCCTGTCCAGCCTGCGCGACGCGCATGCGCGCGTGCCGGATGCGCAACGCCTCGGCCAGGCCCTGCGTTACATGCAGCAGAGCATGCATTTCGGCGTCTACGTGCTGCAGGAGCTGGAGCTGCCGCTGGCGGCGGCCGATCTCGCCCTGCTGCGGCAGCTGGCGCGGACCACCACCGGCCATCTGCGCCGCGTGGTGCTGCTCAACGCGCCGCTGGCCCTGGTCGAGCAGCTGGGCGAGCTGATCACCTGCATCGACAGCGAGCCCGAATCGCCGCAGCACCTGCGCCTGCGCGACGGCCGCTGGTTGAGTGGACAGGCATGAGCGAAGGCATCCTCGTCCTCGCCGCACGGCGCGATCTGCGCCGCCGCCTGTTCGACGTGTTCGACCAGGCGGGTTGCCGGCACATCCACAGCGCCCGCGATGCACAGCACGCGGCGATCCTGCTGGAGGGGCGCCAGCCGCTGGAGCTGATGGTGGCCGTGCTCGGCGACGATGCGGCGCAGGCGCGCCACTGCTGCGAGCAGTTGCACGGCCTCGCTGCCGGCGCCGGCGTGCCGCTGCTGGCGATCCTCGACGAGGATGCGGCGCTGCAGGCCGAGCAGCTGCCCGACGACATCGCCGGCTGGCTGCACGCCACCCGGATCGAGGCCGAACTGCTGACGCGCTGGCGCCAGCTGCCGCCCGCCGCCGCCGCGCCGGCGCCGCCGGCACCAGGCCACAGCGCGGCGGAGCGCGCGCTGGCCCTGCTGGCGCGCATCTTCGCCACCAGCGGCGGCGGCGCCACCGCGCGGCTGCTGTTCGACGAGCTGGCGCTGGACTACTTCGCGGTGTGGCCGGTGCGTAACGAGGGCAACGAATTCCTGGCGCCGCTGCTGCAGCTGTGGAACGGCGCGGAGCCGGCCTGGCCGCCGGTCGAGGCGCAGCAGCTGCTGCAGCGCGTGCTGGGCGGCGAGCCGGTGCTCTACCGCAGCGAGGCGGCGCTGCGCGCGCCGGCCGATCCGCTGCTGCCGCTGCTGGAGCTGTCCGGCTTCGTGGGCCTGCCGCTGCTGGACGAGCGCCGCGTGGTGCTGGGCGCGATGCTGGCCGGCACCCGCCGCGGCTTCGGCGACATGGCGGTCGTCGAGCCCTTGCTGCGCTGCGCGGCGGCCCGTTTCGCGCAGGGCCTGGAGCTGGGGCTCACCCGCGAGCAAGGGCGCGCCGAGGGTCTGCTCGACGCGCTCACCGGCTTGCCGAACCGGCTGCTGTTCGGCGACCGGCTGGAATCGATCCTGCGCGAGGCGGTGCGCAACGGCGAATGCTTCGCCGTGCTGTTCGTCGACCTCGACCACTTCAAGGCGATCAACGACACCCACGGCCACGCCGCCGGCGACCGGGTGCTGCAGGAAATCACCCGCCGCCTGCGCGGCAGCGTGCGCGCCTCCGACACGGTGGCGCGCTACGCCGGCGACGAGTTCACCGTGGTGCTGCGCCACATCGTGAAGAACGACGACGTGCAGCGGGTGGCCGAGAAGATCCTGCAGGTGGTCGGCGAACCGCTGGCGCTGGAGAACGGCACCCGCCTGCAGGTCGGCGTGTCGATCGGCGTGAGCTTTTTCCCCGACGACGCGGCCGACGCGGAAACCCTGCTCAAGCATGCCGACGAGGCGATGTACGCGGCCAAGCGCCAGGGCCGCAACACCTTCCGCATCTACGAGGTGAGCCCGGAATACGCGCGCCAGCACGGCCTGGCGCTGCGCTCGCGCCTGCGCCACGCGCTGGGCAACGGCGAGCTGCGCCTGGTCTACCAGCCGCAGGTCGGCACCGACAGCGAGGACATCGTGGGGATGGAGGCGCTGCTGCGCTGGGAGCACCCCGAGCTGGGGCCGATCAGCCCCGCGGTGTTCGTGCCGCTGGCGGAGGAGACCGGCCTGATCGTGCCGATCGGCGAGTGGGTGCTGCGCACCGCCTGCCGCCAGGCGCACGAATGGGAGCAGCGCTTCGGCTTGCGCCTGCGCCTGGGCGTGAACCTGTCCGCGCTGCAGCTGATGGAGCCAAGGCTGCCAGCCACGGTGTTCCGCGCGCTGCAGGAAAGCGGGCTCGATCCCGCCCTGCTGGAGCTGGAGATCACCGAGAGCATCAGCATCAAGGCCGCGCCGAACCTGGTGGAGAACCTGCAGGCGCTGCACCGGCTGGGCTGCCGCATCGCGATCGACGACTTCGGCACCGGCGCCGCCTCGCTCGACTACCTGCGCAAGCTGCCGGCCGACCGCATCAAGGTCGACCAGAGCTTCGTGCGCAACATCGGCGTGGACCCGGACGACGAGGCGATCGTGCGCGCCACCATCGAGATGGCGCACCGGCTCGGCCGCAGCGTGGTGGCCGAGGGCGTGGAGACCGAGCAGCACCTGGCCTTCCTGCGCGCCAACCACTGCGACGAGCTGCAGGGCTACCTGTTCTGCCGGCCGCTGCCGGTGGTTTCCTTCGAGCGCCTGCTGGCCGAGCGCCAGCAGCTGCTGGGCCAGCCGGCCGCCGTGCCGGCTTGAGTCGCCCGCCCGCCGACCCCATAGCTCCCCGGACCCGCCGCGCCGCGGCGGGCCAAGCTTCGGGCGGGGTGCGCGTCAGGGTGGAGTCGCTACACTCATGGCGACGCTGAACTTGCGCGCCCGGCCCCGGTCTGAGCTGCGCTCGATCTGGCAGCAGCTCCGCAACGGAAAACGGCATTGACGACGGATACGGCCCGCACGGGCGAAAACGAACTGGATCGGGCACTGGTCGAGCGCGTGCAGGGCGGCGACAAGCGCGCCTTCGACCTACTGGTGCGCAAGTACCAGCACAAGGTGGTGGGCCTGGTTTCGCGCTACGTGCGCAGCCACGCCGAGTGCGAGGACATCGCGCAGGAGTCCTTCATCCGCGCGTGGCGGGCGATCGGCTCGTTCCGCGGCGACAGCGCGTTCTACACCTGGCTCTACAAGATCGCGGTGAACACCGCCAAGAACCACCTGGTGGCGATGGGCCGGCGCCCGCCCACCGACGACATCGACGCCGAGGATGCCGTGTTCCTGTCCGGCGCCGAGCGCATGCACGACAGCGCCACCCCCGAGCGCGAGCTGATGCGGCAGGAAATTGAACATTCGGTGTTTTCCACTGTCCAAGCGCTGCCCGAGGAACTCAGGGTGGCCATCACGCTGCGCGAGGTGGACGGCCTGAGCTACGAGGAAATCGCCGAAGCGATGGGCTGCCCGATCGGCACGGTGCGTTCGCGCATCTTCCGGGCGCGCGAGGCGATCGACGAAAAGTTGCGGCCGCTGCTGTCGGACCGCGAGGACCAGCCATGAACCAGTCAGACCAGCATCAGCACGCACGCGAGCATCTTTCCGCCGGCATCGACGGCGAGCTGTCGCACGAGGAACTGCGCTTCCTGCTGCGCCGGCTCGACCACGACGGCGAGCTGCGCCGCACCTGGGTGAGCTACCACGTGGCCCGCGACGGCCTGCGCAAGCAGCTGCCGCCGCTGGCCGAGGCCGGCTTCGTGTCGCGGGTGATGCTGGCGATCGAGCAGGAATCCGCCGTGGCCGCCGTGCCGCGCCACCACCGCTGGTTGCGCTGGTCGGCCGGCGGCGCGATCGCGGCCGGCGTGGCCGCCGCGGCGCTGATGATCGCCCAGCCCACCGGCGATGCCGAACGCCACGCCGCCCCGCTGACCGCGCAGGCTGCGCCGGGCATGCCGGTACGCAGCGCGCCGCTCGCCGCGCCGCAGCCGGAAGTGGCGGTGGTGCCGCCGTGGCTGAGCGGCAAGGCGCCGGGCCTGCTCAGCCAGCGCGCCTCGGCCACGCGGGGCGCGCCGATGGACATCTCCTACGACGGCGGCCTGGCTTCGCCCTACGGCAGCCGCGGCATGTCGCCGTTCCGCGCGCAGCGCTACCGCACGCTGGACAACCACGACGGCAGCTACCTGATCCTGCTCGACCCGGCCCAGCAGCAGGTGCCGGACGCGCCGCGCCAAGGCGCCGGCGTCCAGTAAGGCAGGGCCGCGTGCGCGTTCCGCGGTCCGCCTCTTCATTCCACTCCGCCCACCCGCGGCCCTCCCGGGCCGTCGGTGACGCGTGTCCGTTCCCAAGCTTGAACCGATCCCAGGAGGTGTCATGAAATCGTCCATCCTGCGCAGCTCCCGCCTGAGCCTGCTGGTGTGCTGCGCCCTGGCCGGCACGGCCCTGGCCGCACCGGTCGTGCAGGCCCAGCCGGCACCGGCCGCGGCCTCGCTGCCGGACTTCACCGGCATCGTGCAGAAGAACGCGCCCGCGGTGGTGCAGGTGGAGGCGAAGTACAGCGGCCGCACCAAGCCCGGCCAGCGCGGCGTGCCGACGCAGGGCATGCCGAACGATCCGCAGGCCGAGATCTTCCGCCGCTTCTTCGGCATGCCGATGATGCCCTCGCCGGCGGAGCAGGCGCATACCTCGCTGGGCTCGGGCTTCATCATCTCCGGCGACGGCTACATCCTCACCAACAACCACGTGGTGGCGAATGCGGACAAGGTGATCGTGCGCCTGCAGGACCGGCGCATCCTCGACGCCAAGGTGGTGGGCACCGATCCCACCTACGACATCGCCCTGCTCAAGGTGAGCGCGGGCGGCAGCCTGCCCACGGTGAGCATCGGCGATTCGCGTAGCCTCCGGCCCGGCCAGTGGGTGCTGGCGATCGGCTCGCCGTTCGGCTTCGACTACACCGTGACCCAGGGCATCGTCAGCGCGATCGGCCGCAACCTGGGCAGCCAGGACCAGCCCTACACCTCATTCATCCAGACCGACGTGCCGATCAACCGCGGCAATTCCGGCGGCCCGCTGTTCAACCTGCAGGGCCAGGTGGTGGGCATCAACTCGCAGATCTACTCCGGCACCGGCGGCTACCAGGGCGTGTCGTTCTCGATCCCGATCGACGTGGCGATGAACGCGGTGGACCAGCTCAAGAGCAAGGGCTACGTCACGCGCGGCCAGCTCGGCGTGCTGGTCCAGGGCGTGGACGAAGACATGCAGAAGGCCTACAAGCTGCCGGATGCCGCCGGCGCGGCGGTGGCCCAGGTGACGCCCGGCAGCGGCGCGGAGAAGGCCGGCATCCAGCTCGGCGACATCATCCTCGGCTACGACGGCCAGACGATCCACAGCCCCGCCGACCTGCCGCCGCTGGTGGGCCTGACCAAGCCGGGCACGCGGGTGCCGCTGGAGATCCTGCGCAACGGCAAGAAAGAGACCGTGCAGGTCACCGTCGGCGCGATGCCGCGCGACCAGAATGCGGTGGACAACGGCGGCGCGGCGCCGGGCGCGGGCAGCAGCGGCGCCGCCGCGCTGGGCATCGCCGTGCAGCCGCTGGACAACGCCACCCGCAAGCAGCTGAACCTGAAGCCGGGGCAGGGCGTGCTGGTCGGCGACGTCACCGGCGCGGTGGCGGCCCAGGCCGGCCTGCAGCCGGGCGACGTGATCCTGATGGTGGGCCAGCAGCCGGTGGGCAGCGTGGAGGCGTTCCGCGCCGCCACCAAGGACGTGAAGGCCGGCAGCACCGTGCTGCTGCTGGTGCACCGCGATGGCCAGAACCGCTTCCTGGGCCTGACCGTGCCGGACGGCAAGTGATCGCCATGGGCGGCGGTCGCGACGGTCGCCGCCCATGGTTCCATGCGACAATACGGGGTTCGCACCGCCCGCGAGGCGGCACCACGATGACCAGGCCGATACCCCGCGCTCCATGGAACTGATCCGCAACTTCTCCATCATCGCCCACATCGACCACGGCAAGTCCACGCTGGCGGATCGCATCATCCAGCTCTGCGGCGGCCTCGCCGAGCGCGAGATGGAAGCGCAGGTGCTGGACAACAACCCGATCGAGCGCGAGCGCGGCATCACCATCAAGGCGCAGTCGGTGTCGCTGCCGTACAAGGCGCGCGACGGCAAGACCTACCAGCTCAACTTCATCGACACCCCCGGCCACGTGGATTTCTCCTACGAGGTGAGCCGCTCGCTGGCCGCCTGCGAGGGCGCGCTGCTGGTGGTGGACGCCGCGCAGGGCGTGGAGGCGCAGTCGGTCGCGAACTGCTACACCGCGGTGGAGATGGGCCTGGAAGTGGTGCCGGTCTTGAACAAGATCGACCTGCCCACCGCCGACATCGAGAAGGTGAAGGGCGAGATCGAGGCCGTCATCGGCATCGACGCCACCGACGCGGTGGCGATCAGCGCGAAGACCGGCCTCAACGTGGTCGAGGTGCTCGAAGCGATCGTGGCGCGCATCCCGCCGCCCAAGCCGCGCGACACCGACCGGCTGCAGGCGCTGATCATCGACTCCTGGTTCGACAACTACCTCGGCGTGATCTCGCTGGTGCGCGTGATGCAGGGCGAGATCAAGCCCGGCGACAAGCTCTTGGTGATGTCCACCGGCCGCACCCACGAGGTGGACGAGGTGGGCGTGTTCACGCCCAAGCGCAAGAAGCTGGACAAGCTCAGCGCGGGCGAGGTGGGCTGGATCAACGCCTCGATCAAGGACGTGCACGGCGCGCCGGTGGGCGACACGCTCACGCATGCCGGCAAGCCTGCCGCCGAGCCGCTGCCCGGTTTCCAGACCATGCAGCCGCGCGTGTTCGCCGGCCTGTTCCCGGTTTCGGCCGACGACTTCCCCGCGATGCGCGAGGCGCTGGACAAGCTGCGCCTGAACGACGCCGCGCTGTTCTTCGAGCCGGAAAGCTCCGAGGCGATGGGCTTCGGCTTCCGCTGCGGCTTCCTCGGCATGCTGCACATGGAGATCGTGCAGGAGCGGCTGGAGCGCGAGTACGACCTGAACCTCATCACCACCGCGCCGACCGTGGTGTACGAGGTGCTGAAGACCGACGGCACGGTGCTGCCGCTGGACAACCCGGCCAAGCTGCCGCCGGTGCCGCAGATCGAGGAGATCCGCGAGCCGATCATCGTGGCCAGCATCCTCACCCCGCCGGACTACATCGGCAACATCATCACGCTGTGCGAGGAAAAGCGCGGCGTGCAGCGCTCGATCCAGTACCTCGCCAGCCAAGTGCAGATCACCTACGAACTGCCGCTGGCCGAAGTGGTGCTGGACTTCTTCGACCGCCTGAAGTCGGTGTCGCGCGGCTACGCCTCGATGGACTACCACTTCGAGCGCTTCGACGCCGGCCCGTTCGTGCGCGTGGACGTGCTGATCAACGGCGACCGCGTGGATGCGCTGAGCCTGATCGTGCACCGCTCGCACGCGGACCGCCGCGGCCGCGAGCTGGTCGAGCGCATGAAGGACCTGATCCCGCGCCAGCAGTTCGACGTGGCGATCCAGGCCGCGATCGGCGCGCAGATCATCGCGCGCTCCACGGTGAAGGCGCTGCGCAAGAACGTCCTGGCCAAGTGCTACGGCGGCGACGTCAGCCGCAAGAAGAAGCTCCTGGAGAAACAGAAGGAAGGCAAGAAGCGCATGAAACAGGTCGGTCGGGTGGAGATTCCGCAGGAAGCCTTCCTCGCCGTGTTGCGGACGGACAAATAGCTTTGACCGGGACTCGGGACTCGGGACTCGGGACTCGGGCGTGCAGCCCGGAGCTTCCCGAAAATCGCGCTCCGCAGGCCGGCTCTTGACGGGGTCATTATGGAATTCGATTTTTCCGCCATTTTGCTCGGCCTCACCGTGCTGTTCGGCGTGGTGTGGGGGCTGGATCGGGCGTTCTTCTACAAGCGGCGCAAGGCGCGGCTGGACGCGGCCGGCAGCGAGTACCGCGACCCGGTGCCGGTGGACTGGGCGCGCTCGCTGTTCCCGGTGGTGCTGGCGGTGCTGGTGCTGCGCTCCTTCGTGGCCGAGCCGTTCCGCATTCCCTCGGGTTCGATGATGCCCACGCTGGACGTGGGCGATTTCATCCTGGTCAACAAGTTCGCCTACGGCCTGCGCATGCCGGCGTTCAACAACAAGTTCCTCGATCTCGGCGAGCCCAAGCGCGGCGACGTGGTGGTGTTCCGCTTCCCCGGCTTCCTGTGCCAGGACGCCAGCGGCAAGCTGGTGCGCAGCGGCGACATGAGCTGCGCCGACCCGCATGCGCCGGTGCCGAACCAGAACTGGATCAAGCGCGTGATCGGCCTGCCCGGCGACAGCGTCGAGATCCACGGCGCCGACCTGCTGATCAACGGCAAGCCGGTGCAGGCCGACGAGATCGGCCCCTACGTGGGCAACCCGCAGCGCGACGAGGAGCGCCTGATGCTGGACATGGGCGCCACGGTGTGGAACGAGCACCTGCAGCGCGAGGACGGCAAGCTGGTCAACCACACGATCGCGCGCATGCCGGCCTACAACATTCCGTATCCCATCCCGAACGAGAAGGTGCCTTCGAAGGTGCCGCCGGGCTGCTACCTGGTGATGGGCGACAACCGCAACAACAGCACCGACAGCCGCTGGTGGGGCTGCCTGCCGGAGCAGAACCTGGCGGGCAAGGCCTTCATGATCTGGATGAGCTGGAAGGGCTGGGGCACCGGCGGGGTGGATTTCCACCGCATCGGCACGATCATCCATTGACGTGGATACGCACCGCGCGAGCGCTGGCATAATCGCCGCACACAACCACGACGGCCGCACCGGCCGCATAGCGAGGGGACTATGAAGACGCAACAGTCGGGCGTGACCCTGGTCGGGTTCCTGGTGATCCTGCTGGTGGTGGGCTTCTTCGGCTACATGGCGATGAAGCTGGTGCCGGCCTACACCGAATACATGGGCGTGGTGAAGGCGATGAACGGCATCGCCACCGAGGGCTCCTCCGGCAAGTCGCTGGACGAGATCCGGCGCGACCTGATGTACAAGTTCAGCATGCAGTACGTGGGCGACAACACCATCGCGCCGAGCAACATCACCATCGTGCGCAACAACGGCGGCACCAGCGTGCTGCACCTTGCCTACGACAAGGACATCCCGTTCATGTACAACATCGACTTCCTGCTGCACTTCGAGAAGAGCGTGCCGATGCAGGGCAACGTGAACGAGTGAGTCGCCCCGCTTGGCCCTGAACTACCGTTTCCGCGATCCCGAACTGGCCGCGCTGGCGCTGACCCACCGCAGCGCCGGCAAGCCGAACAACGAACGCCTGGAGTTCCTCGGCGACGCCCTGCTGGGCGCGTTCGTGGCCGAGATGCTGTTTGATGCGCACCCCAAGGCCAGCGAGGGCGAGCTGTCGCGCCTGCGCGCGCAGCTGGTCAACGGCCAGGCGCTGGCGGCGATCGCGCGCGAGCTGGAGCTGGGCGATGCGCTGAAGCTCGGCCCCGGCGAACTCAAGAGCGGCGGCTTCCGCCGCGATTCCATCCTCGCCGACGCGTTCGAGGCCCTGCTGGCCGCGGTCTTCCTCGACGGTGGCCTCGACGCCTGCCGGCAAGTGGTGCGCGAGCTGTTCGGCGAACGCATCGCCGCGCTGCAGCGCTCCTCCAAGGATGCCAAGACCCGCCTGCAGGAATGGCTGCAGGGCCACGGCCACGCCTTGCCGCAGTACGAACTGATCGACAGCCGCGGCGAGGACCACGCCAAGGTCTTCGACGTGCGCTGCACGGTGAGCGAACCCGCGCCGTTCAGCGCCGAGGCCAGCGGCGCCAGCCGGCGCCAGGCGGAGCAGGATGCCGCCGAAGTCGTGCTGGCCCGCCTGATCGAGCAGTCGCGCGCCGCCTGAGCGGTCGGCGCACGGCGCACTACAATGCGCCATCCACCCCCGAGCATCGCGAAGCCCATGGATCATACCGACGACACCGCCGCCGACGGCGCGCTGCCGCATGCCGACTACCGCTGCGGCCTGGTCGCGCTGGCCGGCCGCCCGAACGTGGGCAAGTCGACCCTGCTCAACGCGCTGATCGGCTTCCGCCTCTCCATCGTCAGCCCGCGCCCGCAGACCACCCGCCACCGCATCCTCGGCATCGCCAGCAGCGAGGCGGGGCAGGTGCTCTACGTCGACACGCCGGGCCTGCACCGCGGCGCGAAGCGGGCGATGAACCGCAGCCTGAACCGCGCCGCGCGTGCGGCGATCAGCGACGTCGACCTGGCGGTACAGGTGATCGAGGCCGGCCGCTGGACCGACGAGGACGAGGCGCTGTACGCCGCGCTCACCGAGCAGAAGGCGCCGCGCCTGCTGGTCATCAACAAGGTCGACCTCAGCAAGGACAAGGGCGCCTTGCTGCCCTTCGTGGCCGAACTCGCCGCGAAACACCAGTACGACGAGATCCACTACGTCAGCGCGTTGAAGAAGAAGGGCCTGGCCGAACTGGAACGCGCGATCCTCGCCCGCCTGCCGGTGCGCGCGCCGGTCTACGGCGAAGACGAGATCACCGACCGCAGCGAACGCTTCCTCGCCGCCGAAATGGTGCGCGAGCAGCTGATGCTGCGGCTGGACCAGGAACTGCCCTACGCCACTACGGTGGAGATCGAGCAATTCAACGACCGCCCCGACGGCGTCGCCGAAATCCACGCCGTGATCTGGGTGGAGCGCGACGGCCAGAAGGCGATCGTGATCGGCCAGGGCGGCGCCCAGCTCAAGGCCATCGGCACCGCCGCCCGCCGCCACATGGAGCGCCTGTTCGAACGCAAGGTCTTCCTCAAGCTGTGGGTGAAGGTGCACGAAGGCTGGGTGGACGACGAGGCGATGCTGAAGAAGTTCGGTTATACGGATTGAGAGCCGGGACTCGGGACTCGGGACTCGGGACTCGGTAGAGCCTCGCGCTTTCTCGCTCTTCGGCTTGCTTGAGGGCGGGCGCGGGAGCTTGCTGCGTCGGCCCCCACCGCCGAAGCTCTTCCCGAGTCCCGAGTCCCGAGTCCCGAGTCCCGAGTCCCGAGTCCCGAGTCCCGAGTCCCGAGTCCCGCCCCATGCGCCTCGACCAGCAACCCGCCTACGTGCTGCATGCGCGGCCTTATCGCGAGACTTCGCTGCTGCTGGAATGCCTGACCCGCGACCACGGCCGGCTCGGCGTGGTGGCACGCGGGGTGCGCGGCGAGCGGGCGAAGCTGCGGCGGGCGCAGCTGGAGCCGTTCCAGCCGCTGGCGCTGGACCTGCTGCTGCGCGGCGAGCTGGCCACGCTGACCGGCGCCGAGACGGTGGGCTTGCCGCTGCGGCTGGGCGGCGACCAGGGCCTGGCCGGGCTCTACCTCAACGAACTGGTGGTGCGGCTGACCGCGCGGCAGGATGCGCAGCCGGCGCTGTTCGACGCCTATGCGAACACGCTGGCGCGGCTGGCCGGCGGCGAGCCGGCGGGCTGGACGCTGCGCCGCTTCGAGCGCGACCTGCTGGAGGCGATCGGCTACGGCCTGCAGCTGCAGCACGCGGCCAACGGCGAGCAAGCGCTGCAGGCGCAGGCGCATTACCGCTACGACGTGGAGCAGGGCGCGCTGCGCTGCGACGCCGCCACGGCGCATGCCGTGCGCGGCGCCGACCTGCTGGCGCTGGCCGAGGACCGCATGCCGGACCGTGCCGGCCTGGCGGCCCTGCGCCGGCTGATGCGCGAAGTGATCCGCTACCACCTGGGCGGCGGCGAACTGCGCGCGTGGCGGGTGCTGGCGGGCGTGCCGCCGCGTCGTTGAGGATCAGGTATCCAGCGCCTGCAGCGTGAGCTGCACGGCGCTGCGGAACTGCGCGATGGCGGGGACGGCATCGTGCGGCGCCTCGCGCAGGCTCTGTTGCAGGCGTGCCACCTCGGCGGCGAGCGCGGCGGTGCCGCAGAAGCCGCAGGACGAGCGCAGCCGGTGCAACCGGTCGTCCAGCGTCGTCGGGTCGCAATCGGGCATGCCCAGCTCCTGATGCAGCAGGGCCAGTTCGCCGCGCAGCAGCTGGCG
>OFTY01000151.1_pt1 | contig 76056 bp, 59 predicted proteins | sample 1775061 | NCBI WGS metagenome assembly OFTY01 (sample SAMN08195773, study PRJEB24354) | sludge metagenome | isolation source: sludge from phenol fed wastewater aerobic bioreactor B | place: India: Nagpur | collected 2016-09-16 | reverse complement strand
TTTGGCGGCGTAAATATTAATCTGACAGATAATGTAGAAACAGGCCGATTTTCCGGCTCGGCAATGGTGGGCGCCGGTAAAAGCTTTGACGGACCTGCCGGTACAGAATTGGAGGCGTCAGTAGCCGCTTTGGTTGAATGGGACAATACAGGCATTACCGATGTGGGGGCTATTGTTGGAGCAAATGCAGACGCAGGAGGTGTAACAATAGCCGGTGCAGATGTTAAGATAACCGTTAACAGTGGCGTAAGTACTACAGGAAAGGGAATATTGCAAGGCATTAAATAATCATTCAAAATTATAAAATGAGAAAAATGAATTATTTGATCCTGCCTTTAGCATTATTTTTTTCATATAATGCCTTTACGCAGGATTGTACCAAAGAAGCACTTCGTCAAAAACCGGGTACCTGGAAAGCAGGGCCGCAAGGTTCTATTCACGATGTAACCGCGGCAGACTTAGCAAAAGAAAAAGCGGTATTAGCGGGTATTCATAAAATGATTACTACGAACTATACCCCAACCGGATGCCAGATCGGATACAGTACCGTATATGGTAAATACAGCGCTTCCGGGCAAAACTGGGTGGCGGATCCCTATCATTATACTATGTATATCCTCCGGTATTTGTGCGATAAGAATAGCGCTGACAAATCAAAATACTATGTTGATTATTCTACCCCTACTACAGTAAACATTACAGCTAATGTGGTGTTCTCACTGAATAATCTCTACGCTGCAACGATTGCCCCGGATGAAGCAAGAAACTATTTGAAACTAAAACAAAAACCGGAGAAAAAAGACGGTGTATGGTATATGGGCGAAGAGGTGGTGGGCGATTATGGCACACCCGGCGAAATAAAAGAATACCGCTGGCTGATTACCTATAATGATACTCTTCCCTTTTATTATGTAAGCCGCAAAGAATATTTACTGATACAAAAGAAGAGATTGGAGAAGACTTTACAGGAAAGCCCGGGCGAAAAAGAATATATCAATACGTTTCTCCACAATATTTCCGAATATTTAAAAAATCCGGATACAGCATTAAACAAGCCTGCCATTTGCATGTGGAATGAAGAAGAAAGGTTTGAAAAATTTGTAGAGGAGGGAACCCCGGGTTCATTCTTCGCAGTAAAGCCCAATCTTGATTATTATCACAAAAAATTACCTAAGTCTTCTCCCCAATTTTTTACCGTGGTTTATAAAATAGCGAAAGGCGATGCTGTATTTGCAGACAACTACCAAGCGATAAAAAAAGCGGTTGATTTTACAAAAATTAAAGACCTGCTGGGAAAATGAATGACCGTAATTCAAAAAACATCCTCAACCAGAATAAGAATATGAAAATAATTTTGACAATTCTCATCCTGATACTGTCATCAACCTCCGTATTGGCACAAAAAGAAGCCTTTGACCTTACAACTTATACGGCGCCGGAAAACTGGGTAAAGGAAACCAGGGAGAACGCGGTGAGTTATATTAACACGAATAATAAAACGTGGTGCAGGCTCATTGTTTATAGAAGCACAGCCAGCAAAGGAAACACTAAAAGCGATTTTGAAAGCGAATGGAATACCCTTATTGCAAAAGAGTACAACATAACGGAAGCTCCACAGTCAAGCGAAGAAGTGGAAGCAGAAGGCTGGAAAGTAAAATCAGGCTCCGGGAGTTTTTATTTTAACAAGCAACCCGCAATCGTCATGCTTACTACATTTTCCGGATACAATGTATGCCTGAGTATTTTGGCTACTACAAACAGCCAGCGCTACCTGGAAACAATTAAAAATTTTATCGGCAATGTTGAGTTGAAGAAACCGGCTGTCGGAGGAGCGGATACTAAACCAACCAATCAACAACAATCTTCTAACACGGCTTTTAAATTTACTACTACCAACTTTGATGATGGCTGGACAGCAACAGAAGAACCCGATTGGGTAAAAGTGACGAAAGGAAATACAACGGTGTTGCTTCATTATGCTAAAGAAGGAACAACAAATGCTGCAGACCCCGAACCTCATATCAATACGGCCTGGAATATCCTGGTTGCCCCGCGATACAGTAACCTGAAGAATTATAGAATCGCTTCCCCATCTCTCGATCCGCAACGGGCTTATCTCGGCGCCGGGAATCTTACAGATAATAAAACAGGCAAACAGGTTTATGTTGCTTTATTCAGAAAAGGAAGCTCAAATTGGGTGGAATTTATTTCACCTGATAAAAACAGTTTTGTAAAAGAATTTGGAACCGATATAAACAATATAGGCTGGGATGCAAGCAGTGATATATGGAATCCATTGCTTAAGATGTTCGCTTATAACAAATTTGCCGTGGCAGCATCAGATATTACCGGCAAATGGGCAAGCTGGAGCGGCTCCAATATTCAATATGTAAATGTTTATACAGGATTGGATGCCGGTATGGGGCATGCACAAAACGGGAATGCAATTGTTTTTAACGCAAACGGCACTTACAACAGGGAATACAAGGGCATAAGTGGCAGCCCGGGCAGCGGCAATCAATATTATGGTGAAAAAAATAATGGCAATGCCATTGTGAACAACTGGGAATTAAAACTCACCAACGCTTTTAAAGGTGAAACACATGTATTCACTGCACAGTTTGAAGCAGTGAAAGGCGGACGCATCCTTCATTTATGGCGGGGAAATATTGAAGAAATGCATTTATACCGGGTAAAGTAGTAGCTCGGCACATTACTATCAAACCAGAAACGGCCATTGGAAAAAACCAGCTATCGATTTGCCAAAGAATATTTTCCGGCATCCAGGAATGGGACCTGGCCTTATCCGCAGACAAAGAAACACTTCGCGACCGGCCTTTTAAAGGCGGCAATTATTATCCCGGTACATGGCTATATAAAGCCGTTGTTTCGGATAGCTTTCTTGTCAGAACTGATTGATGTGTTGGTGACGAGTTTATGCACCCAGCTTTACCAATAATATGTTCTACATTGTCGGCATTACAGGAACGAGTCCATGTTTTGCCATCACCATTTTTAATTTTTCTATGTCAGGAGGAGCACCGGCATTGATAATTTCGGCCATTTCTTTAAAATAGGCCGGGGCCAGCAAGGCGGGAGTGATTACGGCCAGGGCTTTAGCATCTTCATGTTGTAAATTATTAAAACCATGAACAGCACCACGTGGAATGAAATAAGTTTCTCCCGGGGCAATGTTTATCACTTTTTCGCCTACTGTAAAAGTCATCATACCGGCTAATCCATAAATGGTTTCATCAAAATTTTCGTGATAGTGAGGCAAGGGTACCCGGGCGCCTGGTGGTACTGTAAATTCAAACATAGTTGAAGTGCCGTTCGTGTCGGCAGCTTCCATCAAAAAAGTCAATGGTAACCTGACCGGCTCTGATCGTTTCTTTTTTCATGACAATAATTTTAAGTTTTATGTAGCTAAACTACCCTGGTGAAATGGTAAAGGCCTTGATTTCAGATAGGAAATCATTTTAGAGAAACTTTTTTCCTGATACGGCTTAATGTTTCCGGTGTCATGGCTAAATAGGAAGCTATATGATACAGCGGTAATCGTTGTAATAAATGAGGTTCTTCTCGAATAAAGCGCAGGTATTTTTCTTCAGGCGTTTCAACGGTAGCTTCCACTAATCGTTTTTTCAGCATATAATTTGTGTCTTGTTGTGCTCTTATAAAACCCATGGTAAAAGAATGAATATGCGTAACAGCATAGACCCAGTTTTTTTGATTGACGATCATCAGCTCACCGTCCTCAAGGGCCTGCACATTTAATTCAGTGGGCTTATTATCGAGAAAACTAACCAACTCGCTTACCCATCCTCCTTCTGTTTTGAAATAAATAGTGCGATCCTCGCCATTGTTATTGATTTGGCAATATTTCCCATCCCCCTTTTCTAATATCCCTTCAATATAGCAACACAAAACAATACTTCACTTTTTTTCGCAAGGTGATAAATTATCTAACGAATGGTTTAGCGGCAACGCATTTTTACAACCATTATTAGCAAGAAATAAAAACAATGATTTCGTCAGTCCCAATAAATAAAAGGCTGTCTCAAAAGTAATGAGCAGCCTCTTATTTATTCGGGTACCTGATGGTGATAGGTAGTCGTCGTTTAAGCGATCTTCAGGGCCTTCGTTTCTTTTTGATACATCCTCCTGCACAGCGTATCCTACCCAATTTGTTCCCGGATTCTTGTATTCAAAAAACCCGCATTGCCATTAATAAAAGCAATGCTCATTTACCGGTCTCATCGTTGAATAAATTTTTTACTGAATGAGCACCCGCCTTACTTCCTTCCCTACTTTCATATAGTATAGCCCTTTAGGATAAGCGCTCACATCGATGCTTTGCGAACCGGCAGGCAGGTACATTATCTGCAGCAGTTTGCCATCCATATTGTACAGTGCCGCATCGGCAGCAGTGCTCAGTTGCAGTTTGAGGGCGCCGTCTGATACCGGATTGCCGATAATGATGAACCCCTTCTGCAATTCACCGGTGCGCACAAGCACGATCTTGCTGTTGGTGTTCCTCCCATCGAAATCATATTGAACCAGGCGATAGTAATTATTTCCTTCAGCAGGTGTTGCATGCAGGTACTTGTATTGCGTGGGTATACTGCTGTTACCAGCTGCCGGCACAGCCCCCAGGTTTTTCCAGTTCGCTCCATCAGTGCTGTGCTGAACAATGAAATGGCGGGTATTGCTCTCCTGCAGGGTAGCCCAGTGGATAAGCACCTGGTTATTCTGCAGGGATGCAGTAATATTGCCCCACGTAAGCGGAAGAATAACAGGTTGGTTAAAAATTGACATTCCTGCTTTCAGTTTATTATTCACTCTGAAGTATTCGCCACCAACATAAACCTGGCTGTTAATTAAGGAAATGTTCATTACACCATTTTCAATAACAGGGTTCCAGTTAAGAACAGATGCATTGGAAGCGCCTACAGCTGCAATATTGTTACGGGGTTGGCCGCCCACGGCATTAATATATCCTCCCAGGTAAACAACATCATTTGATGCGCTTATGGCATACACCGTACCCTCCACTTTGGGATTCCAGGACAGCAGGCTGCCGTTGGTAATGGTATATGCAGCAGCGCCCTGCCTGTCGATGCTCATGTTATTTACCGAAGTAAATTCACCTCCCGCATACAGCGTAGTTCCATGCAGCGCCAGGCTTATTACATTATTGTTCATATCGGGGTTCCAGGAAGTAGCATTTCCGGTAGTAGCATCAACGGCAGCCAGAAAATTACGCGCCGCACCGCCTATATTTCTGAACTCACCGCCTGCGTACACCGTATTGTTGTTTACAATCAGGCCAATGACGGCGCCGTCAGGATTAGGAGCCCAGTTATTCAGATTACCTGTATTGAGATCAAAAGATGCCAGGTTTGTCTGAGGCTGGCCGTCCACATTTTGAAAAGCTCCTCCAACGTATAAGGTGGAATTATTGACCAGCAGCCTTCTGATTAATCCGTTGGTCGAATGATTCCAGGAAGTAGCATTTCCTGAAATAGCATCTACCGCGGCAAGATTAGTCCTTGTATCATTACCGATTTTCGAAAAGAACCCTCCCATATATATGGTACTTCCATTTGAAGCCAGTGCCCATAGTGCCTGATCAGGATTGGGTTTCCAGGGCAATAAAGTACCTGACACAAGATCTATTGCGGCTGCATATTGGCGTACTGTTCCTCTTTTCAGCATCAAAGCTCCTCCCAGGAAGTAATTGTTCATGTTTCCCGGTATCAATACGGGGAATGCCATCCCTACTCCGGGATCCATTCCGGCCGTTTTTACCCCGGTAACCGGATCTACTGCAATCAGATAAGCGGTTGCGTCGGGATTGTTGGAAACTTTGTATTGGGCCGACAGATATAGCGTTCCGCCAATAAGGCTCATACCGGCAAAGTTCATGATGGAAGCTCCGGGGTTGTTTCCTCCGGGATCGAAGGAAGTGGCCACTCCTGTTGTTGCATCCACCCCTGCTATAAAAAGTCTTGATACATTACCTGAAGCGCCTTTTACGGAAGAGAAACTGCCATAAAGATAAACGGTGGAGCTATTGATTAAAAAACGGCTGACGCTACCATTGGGACTGGGGTTCCAGCCCGTGAGTGTAAATGTACTGGTGTTAATGGCTGCCGCGTTACTACGGCTGGTGCCCATTATATTGTTGAACCACCCCCCTATATACAGGTTATTCCCGGATAGTGCCAGCGCCGAGACAAAAACAAAGGGCAAACCCGTTAATTGGGGACCCGGATTCCAGGACAATACACTGCCGGTTGTCTGACTTACTGCTGCCAACGACGTTCTTGCTTGTCCTCCTACCATATTGAACGAACCACAAATGAATACATTGGTGCCGTCTAAAGCCATATCGGTGACCGTTCCATTGGGGTTGGGGTTCCAGGACGAAACGGCACCCGTTACTGCATCAACAGCCGCCAGCCCGTTTCTCGGATCTCCATTCACAGAAGTAAAGCTGCCGGCGAGGTAAATCAATGAACCATATTTTACTATTTTATTTACGCTCCCTCCTTCAATGTTAGCAGTCCAGGTTGCAAGGGTTCCATCTGCATTGATGTGCGCCAGTCCTTTACGTGTTTGTCCCAGCACGGTATTGAAACTTCCTCCAATATACCACCCGCCTGCATCATCACTAATACCCGTTCCTACGTTATTATTAATCTGCAGGTCGTTGCCGGTGGCATTACCATACTGGTCAACAATAAGTCCACCTCCAACGGGGGCGCCAATCATGTTGAATCCGCCTGCGAGGTATAGCGTATTACCGATCCTGGTGGTTGCCATTACGCTTCCATTGAGTGCCCAGTTCGTTGGCACGGGTTCAATTAATTGCGCCAAAACGGCATTGCCGGTAAACAACCAGAGAAAAAATATACCAATTGCCCGTGCAATTTTATGAAAAGAGAGGAAGCCTCTTTCTTGATCATTATTGACCATAATAACGGTTTTTGATTTTTTAAATGATAATGGTGGGGTTATTACTATGGCCGCGAACTTCGTTTCTATTTCACATAAAATAGGTATTGACACCCTGTTGGGATGTGCAGATTTTATAAAACGATACTAAATAGTGGCTGAAAGAATACTAGCGTTCTCCGGGAACAATTCCGGAAGTAAGAAAACTTCCAGGCGCCTTACCGGTCGCTTTTTTGAAGGCATTGAAAAATGAGGAACGCGAAGAAAATCCTGATTGCTCACCAATGGCTTCTAGTGTCAATTCGTCAGCTTTACCCTGTTGTAGTAAACTGATCGCATATTCCACCCGCAGGTTATTACGGTAATCATTAAATGCTTGTTGCTTCACTTCCCGGAATAAATAATTCAAATGATGTGCAGGAACATCTATCATGGAAGACAGTTTCAACAGGTTGAACCGGGGATTAAGATAGGGGGAATGCTCCTTCATGCATTCGTTCACTTTTCTTTCCAGCGCTTCCAGGTAATTTTTTTCCAGTTGTAGCTGAACCTGCTTTTTTCCGGGTTCTTTTTTATCTTCTTCTGTATTTTCAGCTGCTGAAGTTTCAGATTGATGAAGTAAAGCTTCATTGCTCGCGGCAGCAAAACGGGGTAATCCATATAATATCCGGGGAAAAAGCAGCGGCGTAACCACCAGCCCTACGAGTGAAATACCAGCAATCAATTCCATTATTCCCGTATCAATATGCTTAAAAAGTGGATTTACCGGCCATTTTATAACAATGATGGAAGAAAAGCTAAGAAAAAGCAACACCTGAAACACACCAAGCAGTATCATCCATTTCCGCATTAAGTCCCATTGCCCTGTTATATGGTGGATTTTTTTTCTTTTCCAACAGGTATAAAGATACCTGGCCGATAAAAAGGTATAAAACAGGGCCAGCAACGGCCGGCTAAGATAAATTGGCCGAACGGACCCTATGATCTGCGCAATATAATTTACCTTATGGGTGGCCATAAAATAAACATTATTCACAATCGTTTCTGCAATGCCCCATTTATAGCTCCACGGTTTTAATATATAAGGAATTGCCCCGGCAACATGCAGGATAAATGGTATAAAATGCCAAAAATCTCCTTTTCGTAAACGGGCATCATCCGTTAACACACTCCGGGTATAAAAAAAGATCATCGGACCAGTCAGGTAAAACACACTGGTGGTGTTTACATATAAAATGCAGATCCAAAGTACTGAATGCGTATAGATGAAGATATGATGATGGAAAGCATAAAAACTTACCAGTAAAAAAAACAGGCTAAGATATATGCCTGATGGAGATTTATGGAAATTATAATAAAAAAGTAGTATCGATAAAAGAGCTCCGAGTAGTGAAAGAAACAATAACATTTCTATGGCTGAAGTTAAAAATCAACAAATATACTATTCCTATGGTGTAAAAATAATGCAACCCCAGGAATCTTTAATTTTTTACTCCAACAGTCTTTGGCCTAACACTTTTTTTTGGATGGCGTCATCGTTACTTGCGGTGCAAAAGAAACAACTTAAAATAACAGGGATTGTACTACTTTTCACGGATCTTCTGCCTGTGCGTTTTACCCCAATAAACCATTAGTTCAATTATCGGAAACAGTGTCTTACTATATTCTGTTAACGTATATTCTACTATAACAGGCGATTCATCATACACTTTTCTGGTAACAAGTTTGTTCTGTTCCAATAATCTTAACTCAGAAGTCAATACCCTGCTTGTTATTGGCGGAACATACCTTTGAATTTCTCTGAAACGGGTGCATCCTCTTTTTATAGCTATTAAGATGGGCAGTTTCCATTTGCCATTAATCACATGCAGCGTGTCTTGCAAATAGCTAATAATCTTTTTATCGGTAAGTTTTTCTTTTCCCATTGGTATCCTTTATAATACTGGTAATAAAAGTATACCATTTTTTATATACTTTTATTAAGCATCTTAAAAAATAAAATGATGAACAGTATAGCATATCGCACACTCGGTGCTTCTGAAATTAATGTAACGGCAATGGGAATAGGCACACAAGCCTGAGGTAAAGAAAGCTTTGGATACAGAACCAAATATACAGAGGAAGATATTTTTGCTGCCTTTGAGGCAAGCCTCGATGCTGGGATCAATTTCTTCGACACTTCGGATAGTTATGCCAAAGGTCAATTAGAGAAGCTGCTGGGCAAATTTATGAAAAGAGACGGGCGCCCGATAGTGATTGGTTCCAAGTTTACTACATCCAAATGGTACGATCCCGGAAATTACAAATCACCCGACGATGTCATTCCTGCAATAAATGGAAGAAATCGCCGCTCTGCACCATGGCACTATTGCGCAAGTGGCTTTGAACTGGTTGTTAAACAGTCATCCGAAAATGATCTATATACCGGGAGCAAAGAACTTAAAACAGGCCGGTGATAATTTATCTTCCTTACAATGGAAAATGAGCCAGAAAGAATTTCAGCAAATCAGTAGCCTTGAAAGTAAGCTTTGGCAATCCTATTAATGTGCAGCAGATCGAAAGCCGATTTCGCATAAAACGTTATCTTACCCGCATGATAGTTTATGCAAATGATGTACAAAATATCACAGGTCGTTCTGAACGCACTACCCGCTCTTTACTTCAGAAAATAAGTCAGCTTTATTTTACGACTTCACTCACCAAAATGACAGGAATGACATTGGTATAGTTTACAAAATCTGCACGAATCGCATCTCTATTTGGGGCGATAGCCGCTTGATATTCACCTAAGCTTTTTACATAAAAAGTGCCTATAGCCATAAAAGGTAAAGGTTGGTTAGGAACACCACTGGAAAGCCCTTTTTCAATAGTATATTTAACCAAATTTGACCCTAAGAAACTCGCGACCATCGGCATGTGCTTAGTTTCATAGTACTCCATATTGAATGTTTTACTCTCGGTATAAGGGTACATGATGGATATCTTAATTAAGCCTTTTTCAGTAACAGCAATGTTGTGTTTTTGGGATTTTTCAGATCGCTTTTCTTGACTAATTGCTACAAAAAAAGAGGTTAAAAGCAAAAACGATAAAATAAGTTTAAACTTCATGATTAATTGAGTTTAGTTTACATACGCTGTTTTCCTTTACCATGCTTTATAAAGGTTCATTTTATCCAACTAACTTTTTTTCTCCATTGCCTTATCATGTCCATTTGAACGCTTCCCCTTTTGGATGAGTGCATCTCCAAGTTGTAGATCTTTCGTTTTTAGATCAATGATTTTATTGGCAATACTATCTGAATCCATTATCATATTATCCTACTAATAAACAAAATGAGTTGGTGCGCTTGACTTTTCAAATACTTTATTCATCACTTCCTGTAAGTTGCGCAATTAAATCTACTTCTAACCTGGCATTGGCTTCATATAACCGGCTCACTTGCACCCAGGTAGCCGCCGGAAAGTCTCCTTTGTAAAATTCTTTTCTTGAATCGTTGTATTTTTTCATTGCTTCTATATCAGTTGTATAAAGCGTTTCTTTCACTACATTTTTTGAGGATGCTCCAAAGGCATTCAAACACTTTTCCAGGGCTTTATAAACTTCGGATATACCCTTGGGGCTCAAATCATCAGTCGGAATACCTGAAATGTAAATTGTATTACCTATTTTGACTACCTGGGCGTACCCTGCACTTTCATTTTGCTTTTTGTCATTGCCCCAATGCCACTTCTCTTTAACTGTAGCCGCCCCTTTGTATTCGGGTTTGTCTACGTGTTTTTTTGAGTCACTGTTATTTTTACAACCAGTATTGGCAGATAGGAATGAAGCAAAACTTAATAGTACCGCCACTCTGATCATTATAAAATTCATTTTAATTAATTTTATTGTGATACTCCAAATATAAGTAATTGAAGGCGCAATTCAAGGTCGTCATCAGCGCGGCTGTATCAACTGCCGGGTGAAAAGGCCCTGTTTGCAAAGGCAGGTATATCCTGTATTGTTTTTTTTACCGCATAGGTGATATTGTCGCTTGCCTTCCGTAGCAAGGCCGCCAGTAGGCAGCTTTCACCATATTTATATTGTCCGTAATATTTTCCGTAGCTACTGTCCTGCAAAAGAGAATGAATTTATCAAGTAAGTTGAGCCAGTTCTCGCAAATCAAACAATAGAAGATTCGAGTTTTGTACCATAGGGGTCATTAAAATTTCCTGAAACCTGCGCCTGGCAGGGATTTCTTATTTTAGCCGGGTTCCCTCTAACTTCTTCCCTTTTATTTCCAACTTTATTAAGAGCTAACAGCGAGGGGCAAGTTACATTTATTATTTCAAGTGGGTTAAATGAAGTCAGTCAAAGTAATAGGATCAGGTTGGAAAATTAGCTACTAATGCCAATACGTTGATGTTATGAACTCATTAGTATCTGATCCTTCTTAACGAACGACCATTTGTGCTTGACTACTTCCTGGTTTGCAACAGGGTGGTATGATCGACTGCAAAGATCATTTAACTTCATTCTTCAAATGCCGCATACGCATTCAAGTACAACGCAGGGATCAACCCAGATCGCAAGGGCAATTTTATATAATTTTTCCGCCTGTAACCTGGTTCTTGATTCGGTCATCAGTTTATTCAACCTTCCTTTATCCATGCCAGTTTTTGCAGCCACCTTGGTCAGATTAATTGCTTCTGAATTTAGGTATTCGTCTAACTCAGTCTGGTATTTGACAGAAGTCAAAAAAGGATCGAGAACTGGTTGGCGGCAAAGGATATTAGGTCGACCACTCGTATAGCTCTACATATAATAACGAAGGAACTGAAAATGGATGAAAGTGAAATATTGGCGAGAGATAAACCGGAAAAATGAGATATGGTTAATTTTGGAATATATTATTTTTTGTTACCTTGGTCTACGTTTTTAAGTCATGTTATGACCCCTTATCCAATTAACCCGCTTTCTTGCCCAATGTTAATTTGCCGCCTTTACTTACCATTGCTGCTTTCTCTTTATTCGGCGATAAATTCTTCAGCCCAGCCTGCTATTCCTAAGTTTGAGACATTAAAGACTATTAGTTCTACACAAGTCCGTCCTTTAAGATCAACACAACCCGTACTCCTACAACGAGCGAATCCATTGCCACTGAATGATCCATACCGGGAACAAAATATCCGGATAATGGAGTTAGCTGGTCAGGACATTCCAGGGCGACCTTCTAATACCCGGCAACAACAATTAGAAGAATTAAGAGCTCTACTTCGCGAGGAAGCGGGAGAGATGCACAAATTAGTATCCAGACCGTTTGAGAGTAACTTTCAACAATTTCTGCGATTAAATCCGGATAATTTCTCAATTACGAGAGCAGTTTACCTGACTGAAAGTGCCTATGACCCCGAGTTGCCTCCGTATGAAACGTTTGAAGCCGCTATCACGGAATGGGCAGAATTTGTGAAACAGATAGTAAAACGAGAAGATCTAACCCTAATGAATAATACAGCTATTAATTATGCTATCCAGAAAATATACCAACAGCCTAATATTTTTTATAGCACCAAGAGAAAGGTAAGTGCTTCCGTTCAACCTCTCAGTTATGATTTCAATGATCCAATGGGATATAAAGACTGGCGAAAGATGTTTGTGAGTAAGCTGTTACATACTAGAACAGGTCAATGTCATAGCTTGCCGTTATTTTTCCTATGCGTTGCAGAACAGTTGAATACCAAAGCATATTTATCCCTTTCACCCAATCATTCTTTTATCCAGTACTTTGATGAAGATGGTCATCGCTACAATTTTGAATGTACCAATGGAAATCTTGTAACACAAACATGGCTTATGCAGTCCACCTACATTAATGCCACTGCTTTGAAAAATGGAACCTATCTGGATACACTTTCTAGCAAGCAACTATATGCACAATGTTTAGCTGATTTGTTGTTAGGGTATATACATAAATTAGGGTATGATGGCTTTTCCAATCAGGTCACAAAACAAATCCTGTCAATTGATTCCAACAATATTGCAGCATTAATGACACGGGCGAACCATTACCAACTTATTTTCCAGGATAAGTTGCAGGCCGCTGGCAATCCGCCGCAGGATGCTTACCCCAGTTACCCTCAACTATTTACTGCCTATAACTCAATGATGATGGCTCAACAAAAAGTAGAGCAGACTGGTTTCCAGGAAATGCCGGAAGAAGCTTATTTGCGATGGCTAAAATCTGTGGAACCAGAAAATCAGCAACGACAAAATAAGGCTGAGCAGGAGCGATTGAGACAAAAGATGAATAAGTTAAAGAATATAAAACCTACTTTTATCAATAAACCCAAAGATTAATTATCTTGTATAACCGAAATGTATTATTTATGCGCCCTCATTCCCTATTTGGCTTCCTATTGTGCTTACTGCTATCAAACGTAGTTGCTGCACAAAATAAAAACCCCTTTCAGAGCATTGGGAAGAAGGGAAAAATTTTGACCCTCTCCAATGGACGCTATGAGGAATTATTTGACCAGGATAGCATTCAACAAATCGGCACTGCCCTGGTGAACATATATCAAATGAAGGTAGTAAGGCTACTAAATGAGAATGAAGCTAAAAGAGTTTTGGATAATTCCATCTCAAGCAGGTTTTTAAGCGTAGATCCTATGGCAAATTCATATCCAATGCTAACACCTTACCAATTTGCATCAAACCGTCCAATAGATGGGACCGATCTGGATGGGCTTGAATGGAAGAAAATGGAAACATTTGATCCTAAAAACGGTGTGACCAATATTAAGTTTCAGGTAAGACTGAAAGTCGTCAATGATTCTAAAATATTTACAGATGTACAAAAATTAAAAGCGGAAATCCAGAAGCAATTTTCGGCTGCTTTTGAAGGGCAAAGGAAAGGGAACACTACATACTCAGCTTCAATTGAGGTATACTTGGTAGATGATGTCGGCGCTCAAGACTTTTCTGCGATTGTGTCTGATTTTCCGAAAGGACCGATAAAAGGGTTTTCACCAGGCCCCAATACCCAGAAAAATGCTTTTACTGTAGTAGGTGGAGAAATTGACGAGGATACTAAGACTAAAACAAAAAGGGATGCAAAATCGGTGGCTCAGGATGTAGTACACGAATTGTTGCATACAGCGAATGTTAAACATCCTGATGATCCAAATAATGAGGCTGCGGATGTAGATTTAGAGCCTGGCGAGTACAAACTATTACCCAATGGTAAGGTTAAACTTGTTTCCTATAAGCTCGGTGAGAAAGCCAATTTGGAACAGGTGGTTCATAATATCATGATTTATAATTTTAAAGTCATCAACGGAAAAAAGGTGACAGAATATGAGCCTGATAAATTCAAAAGAGGGAAAGGCAGCCCCGACCAGTCGCAAGTTATTTCAGAACAAATAGATAAAGACACAAAGAAAACCGGTAACAAATGAAATATATTATTTTTCAATTCCTATTGGCAATAGCTTTTCAAGCTTGCATTGCTCAAAATAAAACAACGCCTTGTAAGGATACATTTGAAGTTGATATTGACAATACCGGTTTGTATGAAAATGCTTCTCTGATCAAGGATTCGATGCAGAAGAAGCTCGAAATTGTATTCGAAATGGACTTCAATGATAGTATATATATATACTGTGGAACTAAAATTATTCAACATAAAAAAATTGAGACAAATAAACCGTTAGGAGTCTCTCGGGAAACGGTTAAAATAGATTACTCAAATTATAAAGATACTCCTAGAATCTCCATATTTCTTAAAAAGAAGAATGATTGCATTAGCTTTTTCCCAAAACGTGGTAAAAGAATGGCATATATCAATCACATTAATGGGGCTTGGTCAGTTGAGCTATCAAATATTATTCGCGAGTACAGGTAGGACTTGGTCTATTGAATTGTGTGTTTTTAACAGAAATCGTAAGCGGTAGAATTAATAGTCAGGAGATATGAAATTAGTTTTTCGAGCATATTGTTTGATATTGATACTTGTTTCTGAATTAGTGAAGGCTAATCCTTATTGTCCGGATTCCATTCCTGCAACTTACGATAACTGCTTTCAAAAAATTAATGAATTATTGATAGAGAATGGGTCATTTAGGGAGGCAGTATTTATTACAGAGAAGGCGTTTAATGATTCCTTAATAAAAGAGCGTGATTTTGACCAATTTGTTGACGCTATCACCCAATTTATACAAAAGCATAAGCAACGTTTTCAACTAAGGCGCTACCATGAGAGCGACGGAGAAAATTACTTACTTAATAGAGCAATTGCTTCAACGCTCTTTGATACATTGACGGTTAAGGCAGGAAGAGTAGTGGGAAAGACTACACTCTTTCGCTATAATTTTGATGATCCTTTGGGGAAGGCCGATTGGTCAAATATGTTTGTGTCAAAGTTGTTCGTAACCCACAAAGGTAATTGTCATAGCTTAGCATATCTGTATAAAATTCTTGCCGATGAAGTAAATGCAAAATGTTGGCTTTCGTTATCTCCAAATCATATCTACATTAGAAATTTTAGTCGTCAAATAGGCTGGTACAATACTGAAACAACCAGTGGTTTATTTCCTACTGATGCGTGGATTGCCACTACTGGATATGTTTCTACCGATGCCATCCGAAGTGGTATTTACTTGGATACATTAAGTAATCAACAATCTATCGCTTTATGTATGTTAGATCTTGCCAAAGGGTATGAGTTTCAAACACACAACTATTACGATGGCTTCATTTTGAAATGCTGCGACGTGGTATTGCAATATCACCCCGTTAATCCAAGTGCATTACTTTTGAAAGCCGAAACCCTTAACCACCTTTATAAAAAACAATCAGAAGAAAAGAATACGGATACTGCTATAACATATTCACTGATGGAACAAATGTATATTGCACTAGCAAAACTTCATTACCGGGAAATGCCAGAAACAATGTATAAGCAATGGTTAGCTAGGTTAACTAAGGAAAAGGATAGATATACGAATAAAAAGATGCACAAAGTGGTCAATGCTCACAAGCATCCTTCAATAAAGTAATGAAACCTGGTTCCCTAAATAATTAGCCTTCTTAGAGGCACTGTCCATCAGTTGTTAAATAGACTTTTTTCAGTTGTGTATAAATAGTTCTAAGCCTTTTTTATGGCAGTGGTTCAGCAATAAATGGATCAGTTTGAAAAGTCGGAAGATTGATGTTAAAGTATATTTCGTTGCAATTAAAATAAAAGAAGGGAAAACAGTTGGATAAGAGCAAAGAGTTGATTAACTATTTATTACCGGAAGCCAACCCGAAAATTCTCAACCTATAAAACATGAGACATTTTATTTTGACATTCATTTTCATACTTTCAATAGTAGTCGTTAACTCGCAATCTGCTACTTTGGGATATTATATAACGCACAAGAATGACACTATTACAACCCAAATCAAGATCCGAAAAGGAGCTTTCGGTCAAATAACAAATGATTTCATTAAGGAAGTTGAAATTGTTGACAGTATAAAAGGCTCAAAAAAATTTGCACCTGATGATATAAAAGGATATGGGTTTCCCTATAATGGATATCAGTACGTTTTTGTGTCTAAACCCATAAAAGATGGTTCTTATAAATTCTTAACTCCACTATTTGTTGGGCCTAAATCAAGCCTTTACCTATATGGTATACGCGCTTCAGGAGGTGGTTATGGACTTCCTTCTCAACAGGTATTTTACACTTTTGAAAAGTCCGATGGCACTTACCTGTTTTTAAGAAATATTTTAAACAAGAAATTCAAAAGCCAACTGAAGGAATTTTATAAGGATAGCCATAAAGCACAGCAATTAATCGACGCAAAACTTCAATATTGGTTAGACCTGGAAAAAGACCTTACTGAAATATTACGGACATTCAATAAGGAATAAGCCCTACAGTCAACATGAACTGTGTAAGAAACCAACTAGATCAGCAGTTATCTACAGACAATAATTTTTGTACCAATAGCTCCCGTGCAACACAAGTTTTTGAAGGCCAATACCTGGCTTTTAGTGCGCCTGGAACAAACAATATTCTCAGCGGTTCTTCTGCATTTGTTCGATGGCGGTCCATCCTTCCGGCGTGATGCCCATGATCTCGGTGGCAACGCCCAGCGTTTGATAAGTGTCGAAGAAAGCCATTCGCGCAATTGGATGGTCCACTTCGCTGATGACCGCATAACCTTGTTCGCGCAGATCACTGGTGACCCTGGCGAAATCGCTTACTGGCAAACGGAACGCAATATGCTGTGTGCCGCCTGCAGGATACCTGGTGAGGTAGTCATGGAACATGCTTTGGCCCGAAACAGGCTGTATGAGTTCAATGAAAGTACCACCGTTATAAGTCTGGGTGGTCAGCCATTCACCGGCTACGGACTTGCCATAATAGGTCATAGCCAGATCCTGTGCCCGGATTTGTTCCGGTTGGGGGAAGCCTGCGATGCCCAGGGAGTTGGCAAGGAATTTTACGGCGGCGTGAATGTCCGGGACTACCCAACCGATTTGTGCGAGTTCGAGTCCGGCGATGGTGTTGTTGATACTGCTCATGTTTATTTGCTGTTAGGTTAGTTGTTGAACAAAGGTAAAACGGACGGCTTTCTCATGCCAGGGGCATTTGCGGCAATATGAAGGCAGTTTACGACTAATTGCATGTAAGCCTGCAAGGATAAACATAATCGGATGGGACGACCATAATGCAATTCAGTAATCTAAATTCGGCGACATGATTACTGCCAAAAGCTCCAAATCATTGAGTAAACGGTTCGGGTTTTGTACCATAGGGCTCACAACCAGCCGCTCAGGCAATATCAAAGCCGCGTAAATGATGCGATTTACGCGGCTTTTGTGTTTTTAAAGTACACCACCAGGAATATTATGTCTGATGGCCTGTGAATGCAATAGACTTATCGAATCATGCGTCCGGTATTTCAGGCTCTACCAGCTTCGCCAGTTTTTCCAACGATTCCTGCCAGCCTAAATAGCACATTTCTGCAGGTATAGCTGAGGGAATTCCTTCCTGCGTAATTTTTATTTCTGTACCCGCAATGGTTTTCCGAAGCCAGACAGTCGTGGTCATTTCTCCCGGCAGGTTGGGATCATCAAATTTATCAGTGTATTTCAAAAACTCATTCGGTTTGAGTTCCAGGTATGTCCCACCGAATGAATGGCTATTACCGGTTGAAAAGTTTTGGAATGACATTTTATGGGAACCACCTGTCTCTACATTCATTTGATGGACGGTACAAAGAAATCCATAAGGAGGTAACCATGAAGCGACTGCCGACGCTTCAGTAAATGCCCGGTATACTTTTTCCGGAGATGCTTTAAGAACTCTGTGTAGTGAAACAGCATTGTTTGACATAAGAGATATTTTTGTTCCTACTCGTCTGGCTTTTCGGTTCCGCCCGTTTTTGGAGTGGTCGCTGCTCCACTTACCTATAATGCTGGTGGTTTATCTATTAACTTCGACACAGCAAAGATGGTAAGAAGATTGAATTTCTATAGAGGCTATATAGGACAATTTAAAGGGCTATTTGCGACCTGGCTACCATAGGGTCCACGAAAGTCGCCTTCAAAAGAGGCGGCTTTTTTTATGCATTAACTATATGGTCTTTATTCCGGAAAGTCTTACAAATACTATGTCGGCGCATCTGTGGGACCGGATGCGAAAAGAGGTGAACTGCACATCAGAAAAACAGAAATCCAGACAATATACCGAACCATTGATAGCTCAATGAGCGCCTGATTTTGATCTTTAATGTTTTTTAATCCACAATACTCGAAGACGACAGGATTTTTGAATCAGCATATTTCCAGGATTCTTCAAAAGAGGATTTGGCTTTTTGGGCCTCACTGTTTCTGTTCTGTAATGCCAATGAGTTATATAATCCGATCAGTGCCCAGCCATTTCTGCGCCAGGTCTGCAGGTCCTGATTGTAAATTTTCTCTGCTTCAGCATATTTTCCCGCCTTGAGTAATACCGCCCCTAGATGATGTCTGACAGAGAAAAACCAATCGGGCGGCTCATTGTAGTTGAGATTGTCTTCAATGGTAACAGCTTCTTCCAGCAAAGAAGCCGATTTAGCCAACTGACCTTGTTTGAATGCTATTCCGGCCGACAATACTTTTGTAGCGATCTGTACAAGATCGGCCGTCGTATTAATGCCCCAAATGGTTAGCAGTTGAAGTGTGGTGTCGGCGGCTAAGGTGTGCAGGCTATCCATTTCTTTTTGTGCCTTAGGCAGTTCATTCTTTCCTAAATAAGCCATACCTCTTGCGTAATGCCAGATAGCCCTGGGGTACACAAGGTCTTTTGCCGGAGGCGTGAGCGAAGCAATAGTATCCCACATCGAAAACTTTACGGCTATATAATAAGGGATGGTATAATAATGTTGCAATGTTCCCCAGCCGGGCATGCGCATGATGTCCGCTACAGTATGTCGTTGTAAATTCATTGCCGCCTCCCAGGCTAATTTTGAATGCCCTTCCAACGTGGCTGTTGCAGCCAAAAAATGATAATTGTGCGGATAATATGCCAATGGATAAGCGCCTTGTGCATGACATGCTGTGGTGTAAGTACTATCAACGTTCACTGCCTGAATATTAGCCAGCGAGCCCTGATGATAGTCTCCGGTGTTGATGTAAATATGCGAGGGCATGTGTACCAGATGACCCGAACCTGGTACTAAAGTCTCAAGCAGCTTTGCACTTGTCAACGCTTTTTCAGGAGTGGCTGAGGCTTCCAACGCATGGATGTAAAAATGATGTGCTCCTGGATGCCTGGGGTTGATTTTTATAAGATGTTCCAGTATAGCCAGCAGCTCCGGTGTCCATTGCCTGGGCGCTTTTGTTTTTTTATCATATAAATCCCAGGGGTGAAGGTCCATCATCGCCTCAGCATACAAAGCCCCGATATCAGGATCGGCAGGATATTGGGCATAGATCTTTTTCATAGCTGCGGCATAAGCAATATCCAATGGCCTACGGTCAGCCGGCGGCTTCGCCGCATACCGGGTGGTCAATGCTTCAATCAATGCAACTTCTTTTGGCGTGCAATTTTTGGCCAGCAATTTTGCTTTAGAAGACGCTTCGTACGCACGCTGAAAATTATCCTCCTCCATTCCACCATTGTAGTTAGGGCCCAGCACATACGCAAAACCCCAGTAGGCCATGGCACAGGTGGAATCCAACCGGATTGCTTCATAAAACGATCTTGCCGCTTCGGCATGGTTAAAACCATAGGCCAGCATCATTCCCTGGGCAAAATATTCCTGTGCTTCTTTACTGGACGTTGAAATTTTAAGATCAATACCCTCCAATCCTTCCAATTTTGGCGCTTTTTTCCCTGAACTGTACCAGTCTTTGTCGCTTGTTTGAGGGTTATAGCAGCCAACCATCCGGGAATCTTTTTCGGTTGACTGGTTTTCTTTGCTTCCATCGCGGTTATTGCATGCAAAAAGAACAGTAATGGCAATGAATCTTAAATAACGTTGGCCCATAAAACTCTTATTTGATTTTTTACATTTCTAAAAGTTTCGTATAACAGGTTGCGGATCGGCGATGGGAAGGATCATTTATTATTTTGCTCACAGGAAGGATCAGTGCTTGAAGATAATTAAAAAGTATCAGTGTTGCAATATCAGATGATTTGATTCAACGCGGTATTATTGAACAGCACAGCTTTACAATTCGACGCGCTTGCTGGTGTTCTTTCCCAAAAACAATCACCAAACATTATTTCAAATCCGTCCAGCCTGGTATCGGAAGTGAAAGAAAATACCTGCCCTTTGGAAACCAAAAAGATCTCTTTGCCGCCAATTGTATGATCTATTTGTATTACTCCTGTCGCTTCAGGAAGAATAAATATTCGATTATAGACAACGCTGACGGACCCTGATTCATTGAATCTGGTGTCGGACAGCCTGGAAATTCTAAATGAATCCTTGATCTCCTTATCGATAACCAGGTTTCGTTTTGCATACATACCCAAATCTAAACCAAATCCATCGTTCGTTGATTCAACCTGGTTCTCAGGAACCAGACAATTCTAATCACCGGATCATCATCCGGATTTGGCAAGGCAACTGCCCGTTTATTCGCAGGATATGGATGGAATGTAATTGCCACGACGGGTTCGCCGGAAAAGACTGGAAAATGCAGAAAGGGAAATAATTACTACGAACCGGGTAATATGCTCACTGGTCCCGCCTGCTTTTCAGCCCATCTTTGTATCGTCGATTCCAAACAAAAACTTCAAAATCAAAAAAGATGGAAAAGCAAGTAAATCAACAAGCAGTAAGAAACGTAGTATTAATATAGCGTGCATTCGCTGAAGGTGGTTAACTTTTATATGTGATCAACAAAGGAGATTATAATGCAGATAGATAACGAGGAGTATTAATGATTTGTTAATATCATGCTGATAGGTCTTCCTCAAAGTGGTATGTTTTTTTAAGAAACATCATGAGAAAGTTAACTTCTAAAGTCCAATTCAAAAACAGATCATGGCTGTACATGATCTTTATCTGCATAGTAGTTGCCAGTTGTTCCAAAAAGGAATCGATACCTACTCCGCCAGAACCCAAGGCATTTCAGCAACTTAAAGTGACTAACTCGGCCAACTCATTGAAGATGGTTACCCTGTTACAGGAAAATTTTGAACAGGGAATCAAGAGGAGTTATGCTGCCGGTGATGTGCAACTGTCAAGTGGTTCATGGAATCTCTCCGATGCCTTGATTGGAACACTCGAATCTGATAGAAAAGAAGGAAATAAATCTGTCCGTGTTAGAAACAGTGGAATTGTACACATGAACTTTGATCTACAACTAAAAGGCCAGGTAACGATCACTGTGAAACATGCGATATTCGGTGAGGATGACAATGGTACATGGGAGCTTTGGGCATCTACTGATCAAGGTGGTACTTATTTCAAGATTGGCAATTCTGTTTCGAGTAACACTACCGAATTGCAAGTAGCCTCTTTTTCAATAAATTCTTATGGGCCAATTCGCTTTGAGTTACGAAAAACTGACAACGGAAGTAACCGCTTAAATTTCGATGATTTTACTGTTACAGGGCAAAGCGAACCAGGTGGAGGTGGTGACACTACGGTAGTACCGGGAGACAATGATCATTTATTACTGGGTAACCCAAGTAACGCTTCCAGTTCCGTTATGATGTTCAATAATTACTTAATGGACAAGATATATTATAAGTTGTCATATAGCAGGGATAGGGGTGAACCTAATTGGGTTTGTTGGCATCTTTCGGCTGAAGATCTTGGTGATGTCTCCAGGTCCAATGATTTTCGGGCAGATCCGACACTGCCAGATGGCTGGTATCAGGTACAAAATACAAGTTACACCCGTAGTGGTTTTGATCGTGGCCATAACTGCCCTTCTGGCGATCGGACTGCGACGGAAGGCGCTAATTCTGCTACCTTTCTCATGACCAATATGATTCCCCAGGCCCCCAACCACAACCGAAGGATGTGGGCTAATCTGGAAAATTATACTCGTTCCCTGGTACGGGCAGGAAACGAGGCCTATGTTATCATGGGTAGTTATGGTGCCGGAGGCACTGGCAGTAATGGAAATGCGACAACGATAGATAATGGAAATGTCACTGTTCCGAGCAATATATGGAAGATCATACTGGTTTTACCTAATGGGAACAACGATTTAAAACGCATTTCTGCAAATACCAGGGTTATAACTGTCAATACGCCCAATAACAACGAAGTAACTACAAGTTGGTCTACCTATCTTACTTCCATAAACGATATTGAAAGAGTTACGAATTATAGCCTACTGACCAATGTGCCTGAAAACATACGAGTTGTGTTGAAAACAAAGGTTGATAGCGGAGAATAACCTTAAATTTCAGTTGCCACTTAGGTACAGGCTCTTACTTTTAGCCGTACTCCTCGTTGTCTGCCTATTTTTCAACGGGATCACAAAAAACAAAAAGCCTTGAAATGAACATATTTCAAGGCTTTTTCTATTTCGCTTAAATATTGATTATAGGCGCACTGAATGAATTTGTGGCCACCAAAATTATTTGGGCGCACTGCAAGAATAATATTATCTTAGCAACTAAGATATTTTCTAAATAAGATAAAAAATGGATAATGACCTAATCAGACAAATAAGGAAGCTGAACCAGCTTCATTCCTACACCTCCATTCAGATGCACGAGGCCATTGCCCGAAAGGCAGGGCTTTCGGGAACAGACCATAAATACCTGGGATTTTTATTGCAGAAAGGGCAAATGACGGCAGGCGAGCTTTCAAATTTAACAGGGTTAACGACAGGTGCGGTTACAGGATTGATAGACAGGTTTGAAAAGAAAAGACTGGTGAAAAGACAATTTGCCGAAGACGACAGACGGAAGGTGATCATTGTACCAAACACCAAAAACATAATGACACTTTTAGTACCGCTTTATAAAGAATTCCGAACCAAGTCGGAAAAACTTATTGCTTCATTTTCAAGCAAGGAGATCAAGATCATTGAATCCTACTTTTTGAGAGCAATTGAAATAATGATTGAAACAACCAATAAGCTCAACAAGAAATAATCTAACAATGAATAGTAGGAGTGTCTACGTACTTGGGTTTCAGGAAGTCGATAAAACAAAGATTGCCATGGTCGGGGGTAAGGGGGCGAACCTGGGAGAACTTTCTAAGATCGGAGGACTGCGCATACCAGGCGGCTTTTGTATATCCACTGAAGCCTTTAAAAGGATCATCGGGGAAATGCCATCGATTAATGAATTAGTTGACCAGTTATCACTACTAAAGGTGGAAGACCGGGATAAGATCGGTGAGCTTAGCGCTGAGATCCGCAGGGTCATCGAAGGGATAGCCATTCCTGAAGATATTATTGCAGAGATCACCCACCACCTCTCCAGGCTTGATGAAAAAATGGCCTATGCAGTACGGTCCAGCGCAACTGCAGAGGATTTGCCGACGGCCTCTTTTGCAGGACAGCAGGATACGTATCTGAACATTATCGGAAAGAAGGCCATCCTGAAGCATGTCAGCAAGTGCTGGGCATCGCTGTTTACCGAGAGGGCAGTAATTTACCGCCTTCAAAACGGCTTCGACCACCGTAAAGTCCGGTTAGCCGTGGTTGTCCAAAAGATGATCTTTCCCCAGGTGGCAGGAATTTTGTTTACTGCCGATCCAATCACTTCTAACAGGAAGGTGTTGTCCATCGATGCCGGCTTTGGCCTTGGAGATGCCCTGGTCTCCGGTCTGGTGAATGCTGATATCTATAAAGTGCGTAACGGCCAGGTTATCGATAAGAAGATATCCACCAAGAAACTGGCTATTTATGCTGAAAAAAATGGCGGTACGAAAGAACAGGAGATCGAACCTGCGCAGCAGAACAGGCAAGCCTTGACGGATGAGCAGATCTTACAGCTTGAGCGCATGGGCAGAAAGATCGAAGAGCATTTCGGCTGTCCCCAGGACATCGAATGGTGTATGGCTGATGATACATTCTATTTTGTCCAGAGCCGGCCGATCACTACATTATACCCCATCCCTGAAGCAAATGACCAGGAAAACCATGTTTATCTATCTGTCGGTCATCAACAAATGATGACCGATCCCATGAAACCTTTGGGAATTTCATTATGGCAGTTAACTGCTGTTCGACCCATGTTTCAAGCGGGTGGAAGATTATTTGTTGATGTTACCAATAATCTTGCTTCATCTGAAAGCAGAGAAATTATATTGGATGTACTGGGAAAATCCGATCCGCTCATAAAAGACGCATTGTTGACCATCATAGGGTGGGGGGATTTCATTAAATCGTTGCCCAATGATGAAAAAGCACAGGAGCCCGGCAAAAGCAATAAAGGCATGCCGCCTACGGATTTTAAAACACTTACCGAATACGATCCGGTAGTCGTTTCTGATTTGATTAAACGTAATCAAATATCGATAGAAGAGTTAAAACAAAACATCCAAACGAAATCAGGATCGAATCTTATTGATTTTATCCTGGAAGACACCCGGCAATCCAGGAAGACCTTATTTGAGCCACAAAGTTTTGGTGTGATTATGACTGCCATGAATGCTTCATCATGGATCAATGAAAAAATGATGGAGTGGTTAGGTGAGAAGAACGTAGCAGACACACTTTCTCAATCTGTACCCAACAATATCACTTCGGAAATGGGGCTGGCGCTGTTGGATGTCGCAGATGTGATTCGTCCCTATCCGGAGGTAGTTGATTATTTAAAACATGTAAATGAGGATAGTTTTTTGGATGACCTGGTTAAGTTTGATGGTGGACAGGAAGCCCAGGACGCTATCTGTGCTTTTCTTAACAAATACGGAATGCGATGTGTAGGAGAGATCGATATTACCAGAACCCGTTGGAGCGAAAAGCCGGCAATACTTGTTCCCATGATCCTCAGTAATATCAAAAACTTCGAGCCTGATGCCAGCCGCCGGAAATTTGAGCAAGGACTACAGGAAGCGTTGAAAAAAGAACAAGAATTATTAGACCGATTGAAGCAATTACCGGGGGGTGAACAAAAAGTAAAAGAGGCAAAACGAATGATCGGTCTAACCAGGAATCTTATCGGTTATCGTGAATATCCAAAATACGGCATGGTTAATCGCTACTTCGTTTATAAACAGGCTTTACTGAAAGAGGCCGGACAACTCATACAAGCTAACATTATACATGAAAAAGAAGATATATACTATCTCACTTTTGAAGAGCTTCAGGAAGTTGTACGCACCAATGAACTGGATTATTCGATCATCAGCAAACGAAAAGACGAGTACAAATTTTATGAAAAACTATCTCCACCACGTGTTATCACGTCTGATGGTGAAATTGTTAGAGGTAAGTACAAACGGGAAGATATTCCAATGAAGGCTATTGTAGGTCTGCCTGTATCTTCCGGAGTTATAGAAGGACGGGCGCGTGTGATCTTAAAGATAGAAGATGCTGATCTGGAAGATGGAGATATATTGGTCACCCCCTTTACCGACCCTAGCTGGACACCATTGTTTTTATCCATAAAAGGTCTGGTCACCGAAATTGGTGGACTGATGACCCATGGAGCAGTTATCGCACGTGAATATGGCTTGCCGGCAGTTGTCGGAGTGGAGAATGCAACCAGGCTGATCAAAGACGGGCAGAGGATCCGGGTGAATGGAACGGACGGGTATGTAGAAATACTATAGAGTATTTACAATTTCACCTTATATTTTTCCATTACCTGGTTTAGCAGGTCAAAACGATAATGAATATCGAACTTTTTTTCTAGCCGCCTGAAGTCGCTCGCTTTGGGACGATTATTATTTTCAAATAATAAAGCCAGTTCCTGCATATAATATTCATGTCCTCCGGGAATACAAATGTCGATCGTCTTTGCCGCCTCACCGCTGCTATTCCAGAAAGTATGTACCATGCCTTTTGGTCGCAAATGCCATCCTCCTGCATTCACTTCGGTAATCTTACTTCCGGTCATAAATACCACCGTCCCTTCCAAAACCCTGCATATTTCATCTGTTTTTGTATGATAATGCGGTGGTGCTCCCAACTCTCCCGGCTGAATGACGGATTCCCACAAGCCAAGATGATTGGAGGTTTCCCTGCTGCTGAGTTTGAAGGTCAAATTCATATCGCCCACTTTACCTTTTTTGCCTTCGCCGGGAGGGATGTAAATAGTTGCAGGGTCCTGATCAGGATGCTCAGTTGATCCATAACCCATAAACGGCAAAATACCGGCCCCCAGTGTCAGGGCCGCAACACGCCGTATCAACTGGCGACGGCTACTTGATGAGTGATGCATAAAAATAATTTTCTACAAAACTATTTTTGCATTTTAAAAGCAAATAGTATAAATGCGACATTTATTGCCAAACGCTGCCCTGCAGTCGTAAAGGTGTTGCTTCCAGGTCTTTTTGAATAAGGGAAGGCGTAACGCCGGCAAATTCCTTGAAATCTTTCAGGAAATGCATTTGATCATAATACCCACAGGAATGGGCTATGGAGGTCCAGCTCAAATCGTGGTGTGTCTCTTTCAGATGATATGCGTTGGAAAAACGGATCAATCTGGCAAATAGTTTTGGAGATAATCCTATTCTTTCTATGCACTTCCTTTCAAACTGCCGGATACTGAGGCAGGAAAGCGAAGCTGTTTTCTCGATACTGAGATTCCCGTTATATTCCATCAATTCACGGATGGCATAGTCGAAAGGTAAAGCAGTTTTTAACCGATCAAGTTTTTGAAGCAGGAATGCTTCTGCGATGTTCTTCATATCGAGCCAACTCCGCGCCTCCTTTAGCTTTTCATTTACAATACGAATTTCGCTCCCGAATAATGCATGCGTGTCGATGTCCTCATCACATATTTTCCCCATGGGCATTCCGAGCAAACGATACAGCCCTCCTGGGTGAAAAATGATACCGAGCATACAATGATCTTTTCCCAAATTCAAATTCACCCGTGTAACTTGCGGGCCTACGGTTATGCTGTCCGGCTTTTTTAAAAAAAAACTGTCACCGTCTTTTCGAGTGTATATCGGATCATTGATGTAGAAATAAATATAGTTCTGGGGAGTAGGAGGGAACGGACAAATAACATCGGCCTTAATATGCCTCAGATCAGCACGAAAAATTACAATTCTGTTTACAAGGCCCTGCAAAGCCGGATGCGGCTTGAATATTTCCCTCTCCATGGTCGATGGTTTCAGGTAAAATATGAACTATTCAGGAAATTTCAATGGACCTTCGCCTGGAAATCATATTCCCGTTTCCATTGTTGCACACTATTCGAATAGATGGCCTCATTGGCAAGATGAACGCATACTGCCGTTCTTGCACCGGTAAACACATTCGATGCAGGGCTTTGCCGTGTGGTGATGGATTTATGAAAATCCACCAATGCGTAATATGTCCCGTCTTTCACAGGCTCTGAGAGGATGGGGATACCACTATCTTTGTTCCAGGTAATCCTGGTCGCACCTGCTACGCCATCTACAGTCTGGAGCTCTTTTCTGGTAGTTGCTTCCGGATAATAAATTCCTTCATTCACCAGGAGTGAAACAGTTCCTTTGTTCCCTTTCAACTTAAAAATATAACCTTCCCTGGCATTGGCGCAGGTAGCCCCAAAATTGCCGATCATGCCCTCCTTACCGTAACGAAGTATGGCCTGCACATTATCATACGTCTCTCTCCCATCGTTGTAAAAATCGATCCCACCGGTACCGGCAATAGATGTTGGGTGTGTATTGAATGCCCAATTGATGAAATCTATTTGGTGCGATAACAGTTCTGCCGGGAGACCGCCGGAATATTCCTTGTACATGCGCCAGTTGATCTTTCTTTCCAGGGCAGGGTCGGGGACGGGCCTGCGCCAATTCCAGTTACGGTCCCATCGGCAATCGATCTGTGTTACCTTACCCAGGTAACCTTTTTCGATCATCTCCTTTACCTTGTAGTAAAGCGGTGTATAACGATATTGGTGGCCTATCTGCAAAACTTGTTTGGGATATGCTCCTGCTATTTTGATGAGACTGGCAGCCTGCGGAATATTATAGGTCATCGTCTTTTCCAGGTAAACCTGTTTACCTGCTTCGAGCGCGTCTTTGGCAACACTGAAGTGCAGGTACAGGGGCACTGCGATGATGACGGCCCTGATCGATTTGTCGTCCAGTAATTGCCGGTGATCGGAATACTTCCTGAAGGAACCGGCCGGCAATAGCGGTTCTGTTTCTTTCAACCTGAAATCCAGCACATCACAAATGGCGGTGATATTGAATTTCTCTGGCAATTCCTTCATTATTTGCATGATGCCTTTGCCACGGTCACCGCAACCGATCACGCCAATATTGATACGGTTGTCAGCATCCATGGCAAAGGTTTTCATGAGACTATTATGCAATAGAACGCCACCGGTAAGTATGCCGGTCTTCCTGATAAAATTTCTACGGCTCATAATTGTTATACGGATCAGATTTTAGGTTCCCATCCCTTCTCGTACTCTCTTTTCCAGAGCTGGGCTGCTTTAGCATCGTTCAAAATATATCCATTACGCTGATCGATATTCAATGTATGCCCTACCCGTTGAGAGATATTTCCTAATTGAACCCATAAGGTGCTTTTGTAACCGGTTTCAACATCTGCATTGGGCATCGTATTGTTCCGGATGGAATCAAGAAAATTGGCAAAGTGTACGACATCCAGCCCCTCACTCGGACTGGCGGTATTGCGCCCGTCTATAGCGATATTGGATTTTGCTTCTTTGACGATTTTGTTCTTTTTGTCGTAGATGGTATAACTGTTCCCGCCTGTGCTCATGCTTCCGCCTTCGCCATAAAAAATAACACCGCGATCTTCGCCTTCAACGAGCCGTCCATTGCAGCTTCGGCCTTCCCATATCACAGCAGCGCCACCGGAACAGTCATAAGTAATGATCTGTGTATCGGGCGTTTCCCAATCGTCTTTGAAATGATACCTGCCACCCACGGAATTCACGCGCAGGGGATAATCGATACCAAGTCCCCACCTTACTACATCTATTTCATGCGTACCGTTGTTCAACGCCTCACCGGTACCCCAATGCCAGAACCAGTGCCAATTGTAATGGATGAGATTACTCCGGAAAGGTTTGCGCGGAGCTGGTCCCTGCCACAATTCATAATCCAGTCCGGCAGGTACCGGTATCGTCTGACCGATGCCGATGCTACCCCGGTTATTGGTGTACCAGGCTTTAGCCATGTGTACTTTACCAATTGCTCCACCCTGCAATTCTTTAATACCCTCTGTCAATACCGGCCAGGAGCGGCGTTGACTACCCATTTGTACTACTCGTTTATATTTCCTCGCAGCCTGTATTGCCAGTTCTCCCTCATGAGGGTTATGACTGAGTGGTTTCTCCACGTATACATGTTTGCCCGACTGGCAAGCCAGAATAGTAGCAGGGGCATGCCAGTGGTCCGGTGTTGCCATAGAGATCGCGTCTATGTCTTTATTGCTGAGAAGCGTACGAAAGTCTTTGGTTGTAGCGGGTTTCTTTCCAATTCTCTTTTCCGCAAAATCAAGACCTTTTGTGAGCGCTTTATCGTCCACATCGCATAAGAAAGCGATCTCCACGTTTTCCAGTTTACCATAAGCGCCAATATGGGCGAGACCCCGGCTATTGGTCCCCATCACAGCTACTCTAAGCCTTTCATTAGCTCCAATGATATTGGCATAACTTTTTGCACTGAAACCCAGGCCGCCAATGGCCAGACCTGCGGAGCCCATTCCAATCCCCTTTATAAACTCTCTTCTTGACTTTTCCATGAATGATATTTTTTAAGTTGTTTTATAATTTTCTGATCCTGATATTCCGGAATGAAACGGTATTGCCATGGTCCTGCAACAATATGGGAGACTGTATAGCCTCTCCAAAGCCTTTGGAGTTCTTGTATTTGCTTCCTGCCACCAAAGATTTGAACGCAGGACTATCGCGATCATACTCCACTGTTTTCTTTCCATTGAGCCAGTGTTCGACATGATTGCCTTTCGCAATAATGCGCGCCTGGTTCCATTCCCCCGGCGGGTTGTCCTTTTTAGTTGCATCAGGCGCGATCAGATCGTACAATCCTCCCTGTTTACGATTCCCATCGATCCCCAGCTTTGCATCGGGATGCAGCTCATCGTCGAGGATCTGGAATTCACATCCGAGTGAACTGTTGGGAAAAAGGAAATATTTGATCCCGCTATTGGCTCCCGGAGCTATTTTAAAATCAAGGACCAGTTCGAAATTGGTAAACAGTTCATCCGTTACAATATCACCACCTCTTCCCGCGGCGGTATCTGTCCGCAAAACACCATTCCCGATGACCCATCCCTTTTCAGGAAAGGGCTGACCATTCGCTTTTTTCCATCCCTTGAAAGTAGTGCCGTCGAACAATAACTGCCAGCCTTCACGTTGTTCTTTTTTGGTGAGTTTAGGCATTTGCGCAACGGCGAACTGTGTGGCCATACTGCAGATCACGGCGAGGTAATAAAATCTGAATCGTTTGATCATCATCGTAGATTATTTATTGCTTATGATTAATATCCGGGATTTTGTTTTAGGTTCGGGTTGATACTTATGGACGCAGCCGGTATGGGAAATACAACACGCCATGCTGCAGAAGGTTTTTTATCCCACCAGGTACCAGAAGTGAATTTGCTGAAGCGGACCAGGTCATTTCTTCTCCATCCTTCCCATGCAAATTCACGTGCCCTTTCATTCAGCAATTCATCCAGCGTTAAGGTGGACGTTGTGTACTTGCCCAGTGGATCGTTTGCTGCGAAATCGCGGGCACGCATATTATTTACTAATGTCACTACGTCTTCGGAAGCCGCTCCTCCGTTCTTCCGCATCAGCGCCTCTGCTTTCATGAGGTAAATATCTGCCAGGCGAAATACCGGTGCATCATTACTCATCTGGCTGATCTTGCTTCCTTTCTGGAATTCGTATTTTACGTTCCTCGCACCATGAAATTCCTTGGCGGTGAGCATGGTGGCCGTATCACCAGGGGCGTTCACGAACAAAGGGTCCAATACGAGTGGTTTTCCTTTTTGTGCGCCGGTCAGGCATTTCAATGGTGTTACGCCATCCGCGGCAAACTGCGGACCGACCAACCATTGCTGCTGGCGTTTATCGGTGTTGCCGAATAACTTATAGAAATTGTTATGCGTCATTGCCCGGTTGGTGGGGGTAAATCCAAAACCATAGGTTTTTTGATGCTCGGCATGAAGGTTTTTATAGTTCCACCGCATTTCGGTGGCATAGGTGGTATCATAGATCACTACGAAAATATTTTCCTTCGACAGTTCATTTTTGATCTTGAAGGGATCATTCCAGTTGGCGTCCAACTGGTAACCGCCGCCGCCTGTATAGTTGAGTACCTTATCACAGTATTTGACACAATCATCCCATCGGGACGTACCAGGCTGTAAGCCGCTTTCAGTCAATTTGCCCGTGTATATCTCGGCGTTGAGGTATAGTTTGGCAAGCAGGGCCCATGCAACTGCCTTGGTCATATGTCCGTAGGTATTGGCAGCCCCTTTGTCCTGCAGTTTGTCCATATTTTCCAATATCTCTTTTTCGATATAGGCAAAAACGTCTTTTCTCTCGGCAGTGGGTGGATATAAAGGGTCTCCCACCTTTTCGATGATCGGGACATTGCCGAACATATCCATGATCATGAAATAATACCATGCACGATACACTTTCAGGTCTGCCAGTACCGCTTGTTTATCCAACCCCACACGCAGTTTTTCGAAGTCGATCCCTTGCATATTCGTGATCGTTGCATTGGTATAACCAACTCCCCGGTAAAGCGCATCCCAGGTATTCTTGATCTCGCCGTCATCTTTTGTCCAGGTGTGCCAGTGAAACCCTACGATCTGATCACCACCATCAGCAGGAGGTGTTCCATCTTTATAAGGCATGGAAGTTTCATCGGTGGTGAGTGTATTCAAATGCCATATTCGATACTGGTAGCTTCCTACAATATGGGAGAATGGGCGTATATAATTCGCGATCACTTCCTCTCTTGTCTTGAAAAAAGATTCAGCGGTAATACTGCTGTAAACAGTTTCATCGAGCTTGGTGCAGGAATTGATGAGACTCAGGCAACCCATCGACACCAGCGCAATTGCAGTATAGCGGTTTTTTATTTTGGGAAGTATATTTTTCATCATTGAAATATTGTCATTGGTGAATAATCGTTAGTATTCCGGTTCCAAATCAGAATCCAAGGCTCACACCCAGTGTTAGGGTAGTGGCCCGTGGATAAAAGTTCATCATAGCCAGGCCCGGTTCCAGTCCGTTGACCTGTATATCCGGATCTATTCCCGAGTATTTCGTAATCGTGAGCAGGTTCTGACCGGAGGCATATATTCTCGCCCTTTTGAGGTATTTTATTTTACTGGTGTTGAAATTGTAGCCCAGCGTCACGTTGTCGAGCTTCACGAAATCTCCTCTCTCGATAAAGTAATTGGAATAGGCATAGGATGAAATGGGGATATCAAGCCCTTTCCTGAGGAAATTGTTGGAATAACGGCCCCTGTTGGTATATACCAGGTCCATGATGTTCAGCAGTTCGAACATGAAAGTGCCTCTAAGGAAAATGGTCATATCGAACCGGCCGTAAGACAGGTTGTTCGACATGCTTGCGAACATTTTTGGCATGCCGTTACCGATGATCTTCTTATTCTGCGCATCGAGTGTAGGATCATCTGCATTGGTATAAAACACCCATTTATTATTCGGCACATCAAATTCCTTGAACACCTTTCCGTAGAAGTTACCGATAGGCTGGCCTACTTCTCTCCTGAAAGCAGCGCCCATGTTCTGCGGTAAACTATAGTGATCTACCGGGGCACTGGTGGCGGCTCCATAAGTGACAGATTGCAGAAGGTTCTTGTTGTAGGAGAATGTGACACTGTTTGTCCAACTCAGCTTATTATTCTCGATTATCTTGACGGTCATGGCCAACTCCACGCCGGTATTTTTCATTTTACCGAGATTCACCAGGATGGTCTGATGAATTAGTGATGGCACCGGGGCCGTGGCATCGATCAACAGGTCGGATGTTTCACGGCTGTACAGGTCGATACTACCACTTACCCTGTCACCGCGAAGGGCAAAGTCGATACCCAGATTGTATTCTGCTTTCTTCTCCCATCTCAGGTCGGGGTTGGGGTTGCGACTGGCGCCATAGGTGGGCACAAAGGTATTGTCCCACAGAAATGATGCGCCTGTGCTAAGCGTGGCCAGTGATCCATAATTGTCGATACCTTCCTGGTTGCCGGTAACACCATAACCCACACGCAGTTTCAGGTTATCGAATATGTTATTTTTTGCCATGAAACGTTCGTTGATGATGCGCCAGCCAAGACTTACAGAGGGGAATAATCCCCATTTATGGTTTATTCCGAATTTCGATGATCCTTCCCTTCGTAAAGATGCGGTCAGCAGGTATCTTTCATCGTAGTTGTAGATTGCCCTGCCGAAGAATGCAATGAGCTTGCTGGAGCTTTTTCCACTGCCGAGCCCTGCACCGGCAGTGCCTGCGGCAAATGCCTGCCCGGCTCCCAGATTATTATAAGCGAATGCATCGGTGAGGAAGTTCCTGTTCGATGCATTGAAATCTTCACTCATGAAATCCTGGTAACTATAACCTGCAAGTCCGGTTACATAGTGTTTGCCAAAACGTTTCGCATAGTCGATCGTGTATTCGAAAGTGCGGTCATAGCTGAAAGTGGCGCTACGGCTGGCGTTGCCGTTTTGGCCGTTGAGCCTGCTCAGGAATGCATCGCGCGACTGGTAGTAATAGGAACTCACATCTCTTCGCTGGAAGCTGAAGAACCCGGAAGCCTTCAGGCCGGCAAACAGGTCGAGCGTTGCTTTGATACTACCGTTGATATGTTTGATCCGTTCTCCGTCCTCCGTTTGCTGGCGTCTTGCATAAGGATTGCCCTTGCTGTCCAGCGGGTCTTCGAAATAGGAACCGTCAGGGTTGAACACAGGGAATGTTGGATTGCGGTCCATCGCATCACCAAAAATGGTATTGTCGCTCTTGAGGTAATTGAGAAAGGACGTTGCAATATTTCCCTGAATGGAAAGTTTGTTATCCAATGCTTTCTGTGTAAAACTTAAACGGGTATTCACGATCTTACGCCATGTGTTGAGGGCAAGGCCATCGAGTTCGCGTACGGATACGGCGGCGCGTATGGAAGACTTGTCCGTACCGGAAGAAACAGAGAAATTGTGGACCTTGCTCACCGGTGTTTTGGTAAGCTCCTTGAACCAATCGGTATTGGCGCCTCCATCATTCAATACGAATGTTGGATTAGTACGTTTGTACACGTCGGCATACTCCCTGTATTCTGCTGCAGTCAGGAGTTTGGGAAAATCTTTGGGAATATCGGTATATACATAGCCATCATAATTGAAAGAGGCTGTACCGCTTTTGGCTTTTTTGGTAGTAACAATGACCACACCGTTACTACCTCTTGTTCCATAGATCGCCGCTGCAGAACCATCACGAAGCACATCGATGCTCTCTACATCTTCAGGGGAGAGGTTATTGAGGTTGCCGCCGGGGATCCCATCGATCACTACAAAAGGGGAGGTGCTTCCTTTCAACGTGGAAATACCCCTTAGCTGCATGGACGATTGCCCGTTGGGATCACTGGCATTGCTGTTGACGATGACAAGGCCGGGTACCTTTCCCTGGATCAGGGACATAGGGGAAATGACCGCTCCCTTGTTGAAATCTTTTTCTTTTATGGAAGTAATGGCGCTGGTAACATCCGTTTTACGAGTTACGCCATACCCGATAACCACAACGTCTTCGATGGCTTTCTCCGAACGTACCATTGAAATGGTCAACGAGGAGGATGAGCCCAGCGAAACCTCCTGTGACTCATATCCGACCAGTGAGACAACAAGGCGCTTCGTGCCTGCAGGAAGGCTGATACTGAAGCTGCCATCGGATTTGGTTTGTGTTCCGGTTTTTGAATCTTTTACCATGATGGATACTCCTTCAAGCGCTTTATTATCCTTTGAATCGATCACCTTGCCCGTCACGGTCACGTTTTGGGATAATGCCGGAAGTGTGGCGTAAAGGATTAGAAACAGCAATAGCAGTCGTTGAGAGCCTGATTTGACTTTTTTTGTCATATAGCAGTAGTTTAATAAATAAGTAAACCTGATAAGCATTTTGGCAAGGTTCAAATTAGAACCAGATGCGCCCGGAACCTGTCAACAGAAAGCGAACAGATTGTTAATGGAATTTAAATGGCCATATTTCCGGAAAATTTTCCTTTTTTTACTGATTCACTGAACCGACCATCATGAAATACCCTCTTGCTATATATATAAGTATTTCAGTTGCCTGTTTTCTTTTATTGGCGACCGTACAATTCCTGCTGGTGCACAATACGTACGAACTCACCAACGATCGATTCTATTTTGCGGAAAGGATGGCCATGAAGGAAAGCTATTCCCGTTCCATCAAGAACGATAAATTATTTCCAGGTGGATCAGAGATCATCGACAGCTTTCTTTCAAGGCATCTCGACTCACTGCACATATTATATAAGACCAATAAACCCGAATTTGAGACCTATAAGCAAGTACTGGCAGACAGTATTTTCGATGCACTGCACCAGAAGGAGTCTATCCGGCGCTTTCTGAATAAATTCAAGCAGGAAAAGAAAGTGACCGACTCGCTCGACTATGCTTTAATGATCGAATCCCTGTCGGTATCTTTCGACAACGATGTGTACACGCCTATTTATGATAAGCACTATCGATACACTTTGATCGATTCATCGATCCAGGAAAACGCAGGCGTACGTATTGGCGGCACGCTTAAAAATGTTACGGAGCAAAATAAGGTGAACGGGTTTTCAATAAGAGGTACACAACGCTATGCTTATCGTGTCAATTTCGAACTGCATGTAGAACCCCATAACAGGAGGTCCGCTATTTTCAGGCAGATGGCAATGACCTTTTCCTTATCCTTGCTTTCTATTCTGATCATCGTGGTCTTGTTTTTCGTAACCTTCCGCAACTGGGTCAAACAAAAGAAGCTTTCAGAAATGAAGTCGGACTTCATCAATAATATAACACATGAGCTACATACCCCACTCGCTACGATAATAGTTGCGAATAAGAACCTGCAGAATAGCCGTATCATAGAGAAAAAAGAAAATATCCAATCTTTGACAGATGTGATCCAAAGACAATCCGAGCGTTTGAAATTGCTCATAGGGGAAGTGCTCGATATTGTATCTACCAATACGATCGAGCTGGATAAAAAGGAATGCCGGCTGAATGACCTGCTCGATGAAATACTGCTGGATTACAGGTTGAAAATGGTTGACACCAATGTCAACCTTGGTTTTAGCAAAGAAACCAATGACGATGTCGTATGGCTCGATCAATTTCACTTTACCACCATACTGCTGAATATTTTCGACAATGCGGTGAAGTACAATTCGAGTGAGATCAAAAAACTTTGCGTTACCACCCGGAGAGACCAGTACGAGAACCTGCAGATTGCGATAAGTGATAATGGGATTGGTATTCCCCGCGATACCATCAGGCATATATTCGATAAATTTTACCGGGGACCAGACCCATATAAAATGCAAACAAAAGGACTGGGCCTTGGCCTGTACTATGTAAAAAAGAACATTGAAGCCCATGGATGGGATATTGCCGTTGAAAGCAAACCAGCCAACGGGAGTTGTATTATTATTACCATACCGAATGAAAAAGTGAATAAATGAGGCCAAGAATAATGCTCATTGAAGACGAGATCGACCTGGGTAATGTAGTGAAGCAATACCTGGAGGTCATGGATTTTGATATCGACTGGTGCCAGAATGGAAACGATGCCTACCTGCATTTCAAGTCCAATGCCTTCCTTTACGATCTGCTGATCATTGATGTGGGGCTTCCGGGCATGAACGGTTTTGAACTGGCCAGGCAGGTTACTAATATGAGACAGGATACCTCATTCCTTTTCTTAACGGCTAGAAATGAAAAGTCCGATCGTCTCCAGGGGCTTAAGATCGGTGCAGACGATTATATTGTTAAACCGTTCGATATAGAGGAAATGGTGCTGCGCATCAGGAATATCCTAAAGCGAAAACTGCCGGAGAGCATCCCTGCAGCCAATCTGACGATAACAATAGGGAACACGCAGTTCCATAAAGATCAAATGAAATTGGTGGTAGGGGACCAAAAAGAGATCATTCTTACGGAACGTGAGGCCGAGTTGCTTGATTATTTGTTCAAAAACGCTGATCGTGTGATAAAGCGCGAAGAGATCCTCACCCAGCTCTGGGGAAAGAACGATTATTTTCTCGGGAGAAGCCTCGATGTGTTCATTTCGAGACTAAGGAAATACCTGGGCTACAGCAGCCAGGTGAGTATTACCAATATTTATGGGGTGGGATTTGTATTCAAGACAAAAAAAGCGGAGGGTTGACAATGCTTACAACTGAATGACCGGTTGGATCACCAATTCCATTATTTTTTGTTCAATTTCTCCAGGTACGCCTTCTCCAGTCTGTCCACTGCAGCATCATAACCCGCACGGTCATTGAAGGCTTCCAGGTACGCTGTGCGTCCTTCACATCGAACAAAAGCTGTTGGAACCCTGGGTATGGCCGGGATGATGGAGCATTACCACTGCCATGCCACCCAGTTTTTGGGCAAAGGTGCGCTGACTGAAACCGCCAGGAGCAGCAGTTGCCAGCGTAATGGTTAACAATCTCTTGCCGAATGACATTTTATTTTGTGATTGAGGACCGCGAATGTAATGAATAAGGTAGGAACTTTATAAAGTACCTGATAATACACTAAATTCGAAGAAGGATAACTGCCTTCCGGCAACCAGATCGTTCACTGGAATATATATAATTATGACAGATGTATTCTTCAACAAGATCGCTACCTATTCCAAACTGTCTGCAGAAGCCAGGGAAGCGTGGGAAACTATACTTGTAAAGAAAGGATACGGGAAAGGGGAGAACTTCATTTCCGAAGGGCAACATCCCAGGAAAGTCGCCTTCGTGGAGAAAGGGCTGTTCAGCCAGTACTATATCTCGGATAAGGGAGAAACCATCATCAAAACATTTTTTCCCGAACTGAGGCTGGCTGCTTCAGTAAGCGCCATGCTCAGTAATACGCCCAGCAAGCTCACTATAACTGCCCTGGAAGATACGACTGTGCTGGAGTATGATTTCTTCGAATTCAAAAAACTGGTACTGCAACATCCCGATATGGCGTTTTTCTATATCAATTACATGGAGCTGCATTGGATCATTGAAAAGGAACCTTTGGAAATTTCACTGCGGTACGATACGGCAAGAAAACGATACCAGGACTTTCTGGAGACTTATCCTAACCTGGTAAAGCGCCTGAAGAAACATCATATCGCTTCCTATCTGGGGATCACCCCAACACAACTCAGCAGGATATTTCTCGCCAACAAATAATTTTCCCTTCTCTCAACAAATGTAAATGGTTACGCCTGGCAGCCGGGATAATTTTGAGGTATTAAATCAATCACAAAACAAAAAACCATGCCAACGAAAGTATTTATCAACCTGCCGGTAAAAGACCTGGAAGCTTCAAAAAATTTCTATAACGGGTTGGGCTTTTCATTCAACCCACAATTCACCGATGAAAAGGCCGGTTGCCTGGTGATAAGCGATAACATTTACGTAATGTTGCTGGTAGAAGATTATTTCAAATCATTTACCAAAAAACCGATCAACGATGCCAGGCTATCGAGTGGAGTATTGATCGCATTGGATGCCAATTCGCAGGAGGAAGTGAAGGCCCTGGTAGAAAAGGCTGTAGCAGAAGGCGGGCGGCTTTTTGCAGAGCCGCAGGATTATGGATGGATGTACAATCATGGTTTTGAAGACCTGGATGGGCACCAATGGGAAATCGTGTATATGGACCATACGAAGATGCCTAATTAAGCAGATGCCCTGACAATAATGAGATCTTCCACTAACATCCTTTAACTTAGTACCTGTAATACCAATCATATAACCGGTAGCGCAATGGTCACTATTCAAAAGTTCAGAAAGCTTGCACTGTCCCTGCCGGAGGCAATAGAGTTGCCTCATTTCGACAAGGCTTCCTTCAGGGTTGGAAAAAAAATATTTGCTACGCTCGATGAAAAGAAGAAGCGGGGATGCCTGATGTTCACCCCGGTCGATCAAAGTGTTTTTGCCGCTATCGATAAAACGATCCTATATCCTGTTCCCAATAAATGGGGATTGAAAGGGGCCACTTTTGTGGAGCTCGATAATGTCAGTGATGAAATACTCCTCGACGCATTGACGACTGCCTACAAAGGCATAGCACCCAAACGGCTCCTTCAACTGTTGCCTGGGGATGAAGAAATATGATCATCACAAATTCGCCGTTATTCCATGATTATTTGAACAGATGTCCCTGTATATATGCAATTCGATCCGGAAAATAAAATAGTGCAACTATGCGCGCAAGGCATGACCCTGGAAGGAGAGGGGAAGCCCGACATGGCCGCACAGGCTTTCAGACGGGCCTGGTATGAGGCCAGCAACAATCTGGAAAAGGCAATAGCAGCTCATTATGTGGCGCGGCATCAGCAAGGTGTGACCGATAAATTAAAATGGGACGAACAGGCATTGTTCCATGCGCTGCAAACAAAGGACGAAAGTGTAAAGGAATTTTTCCCATCCCTGTATCTCAATATCGGCAAATGTTATGAAGACCTTCATGATCACAATAGTGCCGCAGTTAATTATCGGCTGGCGCTTTCATTCGCGGACAGCCTCCCGGATGATGGCTATGGCCAGATGATACGCTCAGGGATCAGGGCAGGACTGCAACGGCTGCAAGCCGCACTACCTTGAAGACATGCTGGAACGACCATCAGGGTTGCCTGAATGCATTTTCCTCTGCAGGCAAAGAATACGATCCCCGCTTTTTCCTGTACTGCTTCCGGTAGCTTTTGTTCTTTCTAAGACCCATCGTGGAGAGCACGCCGTTGATCTGCGTTTTGATCCAATAATTGAATACGAACCTTTCCCTGTCCCTTTCGAAAAATATAAGGGATGGTTTTTGTTTGCTGTCGGGCAGAATGAGGTTGGCGATCCATGTTTCAATAGCCGGCAGTATGCCGCCACCATCCGGTCTCTTCCTGCTTCTTATTTTTATCCGCAGGTCTTTGTAGTAGAAGTGCATATTTCCATAAGCGGCATATTTATTTCCACTCCACTTACTGTTAATGGTATCTGTATTCCCTCTCGTGATGAGCACAGGAGCAGTAGGCATGGCCTTATGTCCCATTGCAGGCAGGTTGATCGGCAGGAGGCGCAGTTGGGCAGTAAACCCCGAAAGGCTGTCCCCATAGGATTCTTTATAATGCAATTGCTCGATGGCGCCATCAAAGACCCTGCCCGAAGCGATCACGGTCAGGCTATCCTGCAGGTTGCCCCTGCTGTCGATACGCAGGATGGAACCATCGATATCGTGCAGGGGGATCGTAGTCCATTGATTGGTTTTGGTGGTTATCTCATGATAGGCCACAGCACTGTTCCTGATGTGAATAGCGTCGATCCTTAGAGGGAAAGTTATTTCGCCGATGAGTTTTGTGGGCATGGGTTTCTCGATACCATGATGGAAGGGTATACGTTTATCCCTGGATGCATCCAGTTGCGCATCATCGAGGGCTATCTGACTGATATGGATAAGCGAATCTGTTGGTGTTTCTCCCAGGTGTATGCCGGACAACCTGACCGACCTTCCCTGAAAGGTGATATAATCTCCCTGCCATCGGGCCGATTTGAAGGTCTGCTCTCTGTCAGCAACAGGAAATACTTTAACAGTGGACAGGTCCATCGTTTTGCTCCCCGGGTCCCAGTGTATGCTGTCGATCGAAGCAGTGATTTTTTTGCCTCGATATGTTATCTGTCCATTGTCGAGTTCTATTTTGTCCAGCAATTGTTTCCAGGCGCCTTTTGCCTGCAGGCCCGATGATACAAGTTCGGGGATATATAATCGCCCGGTAAGTTTATTGGCTTCCATTAAGCTGCTGTCTTTCCCATATCGTACAGTTGCATTTTTCCAGTGCAGGTCCGTGGAAGCCGCTAAAGAAACCTTACCATCTTTATTCTTACTCAAACGTCCTTTCACCAGTTGCAGGTTCATTTCCGGAATTTCCAGCTTTACCATATTGTTGTTGAACCGGGCATGCCGCACCCCTGCATTCATTGTCCCGAATGAGAATAATACATTGGTACCAGGGGAGGCATGGCCTCCATGCAGGTGCAGGTCAATTTGTGCTGAGGCATTGATCGTATCGTTCCCTTTTTTATGTTGCATTTCCAGCGCCATGTTCTCCCCACTTAATGAAGGAATAGATAGTTGGCTGAAGTCGGTGGAATGAACAGGAAGCTGTATTTGCAGTTGAGGAATGTGCAGTTTTGTAGTGCCATCCTTATTCGCCGATACCAGATCGATATTATTGAGAATGCTTTTTTCCTGGTTGCTGAATTGCATATTCTCCACCTTCACATCGAATGCACGGGTCTTTGCATGAAGTGCAGTCAGGTAGGCATTGGCTTTCTCCCAGGTAAAATAACTGCTGCTGGTGCCGATATTGGTGAATTGGATATTCCGGCCTTTCATACGGAGATCGATGGCCGGTGTATTATTGTCGAGTGTGAGATCGTCGATGTCAAGCCTGGATATCCTGATCACCGGTAGTGTTTTTTTTATCGTTGGTTTTTCTCCCGCAGATTTATTATTTCCTGTCCGGATGGCCAGTCTGCCCAATCGCAGGGAATCAACCTGTATTGCTTTTGTTTTTTGAAAGATATCCCAGTCGAAGACCTCCCAGTAAAGATCGTCGCCTTCCAGATGCGTGCCATTGGCAAGGTCTATTATCAGTTTCTCTCCCCGGTTGCGGCGGTTCACACCGTCGAACCTGAAATTCCCGACATTGATCTGCGCACCCAGTGTCGTCAGTCCGAGTTGTTCGATCCTCAGATCGGGAATAGCATGTTTTATGTCTACCAGGGAATCGCTTAGGAACATTTTATGTAACAGGATATGGGCATCGAGTTTTCTCGCATCAGCTATCATATCGGTTTTCCCCTGGGAATGTAGCTTTACATGACCATCCACTATCCGGAAGTTCTGCACATTGATCAACTCGCTGATACCATGCAGGCTTTGATAGAACAATGCCATTTTTTCTTCCTTGTTCTTTGCAGCATTCTTACCCGCTGCTCCATTTTTGTTGCTGTTCAACAGGATCTCGGGCCGATACAGGACTGCATCCGAAGCGATCAGCCGTTTTTGTGCCAGCGCCCCGATATCGACATTCTTTAATTGTAACAGGGGAGCGGTGAACATGATCTTTTTTGCATCGTTGCCAGGGCGGTTGGGCCCATACGACACATTTTTGAATAGCACTCCTTCCTGGTTCATCCTGAATTCATCGATATTCAGTTTCCAAAGGCTGTCCCTGGATATGAAGGCTATTTTTTTCAACTCCAGTCGTATACTATCTGTTTGAATTTGCGGGTTGGTGGCGGAATCGATGCCCAGGTTGAATATGCTTAGATTGGCGTGTTGGCTGGCTGCTGTTTGCTGGTCCTTTTCATTCCCTTTGAGTTGTAATTCTCCATTCACCACACTGATGAATTTTACATTGATCCATTTGAAAAGTTGCTTGCTGATCTTGGCGCCAGGGAGGCTGTCCTTTACATTCCTGTCTCCCTTAGGCAATGTGAGCACAGGGTTGTAACATATAAGGGTATCCAGCAATAATTGTTCTTTCTGGTAGATCGCCGGAAGATGTTGTGAATTGAACAGGAATTTGTCGGCCTGGATGACCATATCTTCTTTATTGCCAGGCACCGGCTGCCGGTAAGTAAAGGAATCCAGTTCGAAGCGCTGCCCCTCACTGTTGAAGCTCATTTGCCGGAAGCTGATGGTTTGTCCGCTATTGGGCAGCACCCAATGCTGCCTTCCGAGCCTGAGCTGTACTTTATCGGACCCCAGCAGATGGCTGTCTTCATCATTCACTTGAGTAAAGTTGTAGATAAAGAGATCTGCCTGTTTTATTTCCAGGGGTGGTTCGCTATGGTTGGGTTGGGTATAAGAAACGGACGCATTTTTCAGAGAGAGGGAATGAGCGTTGAAGCGCGTGAGGGTTTTATTCAGGATAGTGAGTATATCCGTTGGATGAAAGGCCCCTCTTCCTTTGTGTGCTGCACCATGGTGGGCATAGAGCTTGAAATCCGGGTCGGTCAGCGAAAGGCTGTCTACTATCAGTTTTTTGTCGAATAAAAGCGATTTCCAGTTGTCCAGGGAAAAATACATTTCAGGAATGCTGACCTCATAATAGGTATCTATGTTCGATGTGTCTACGCAGTGGATGGCTGAATGTTTCAGTATCACGGTCCTTTTGGAAAAGGAGAATGCCGCTTTCCCTGCTTCAAAAGTATATCTGCCCTGTGTTTCTTTGTCGATAATGAATTTCAGGCTTTCTTCGAACCTGAACCGGATGAGGAAATAGAGTAGGAGTACCCCTGTCAGGATAACCAGCAAGGGCAGTATGATCAGCCATTTGATTATCTTTTTCAGTCGCAGCCGTTGTTTCATGCCCGTCATTGATTAGAGACCGGAGAAGAGTTGTTTTTTTTCTCCATCCAGGAAACAAAAATGGTGTTGGCAACGGCCATGATGATCGCACCTTTGAACATGCCGGTAAATCCCCAGGCGGCCAGTCCGCCTACCACGCCAATGAATAATACGAGGAAAGGAAGTTTGCCACCGCTTTTGGCGATCAATATTGGCTTGAGCACTGCATCGATGATCAGGACGAATACACCATAAATAACAAGGAAGATGGCCATGCTGTTATGCCCCTCGTATATGGCCCATGCCACCAATGGGGCCCACACGATGATCGGCCCTATCTGGATCAGCACCAGGAAGAACACCAATGCAACCAATAATATCTTGAAATGAAGTCCAGCAATGGCAAACCCTATCCAGGAGAGCACGGCAGCGATGAAGGCAGTTCCCATTACCCCGATCGATACACCTTTGATGGCAAGGGTAGTTGCTTCGATCAGGCTTGATCCATCTCTTTTTCCCAGTAAATGTTCGAGCGTGGATTCAAGTGGTCTCAAAATTTTTCCGCCACCTGCCAGGAGGAATGAAGACAGGATAATGCCCAGCATGACCTGCAATCCTGTTCCGATGATACCGACACCACCGGTGAGTAAATGATGAAGCACCATTCTCAATTGTTGCTGATGACCGACAAAAGTTTCCCTGGGATTTTCCTGGAGGTGTTTCCAGAAGGAAGCCAGGGTATTACCTATTACGGGCATGTTGGTGACATTCTCCGGGAGGTTGGGCACGCCATGCACTCTTACATCTTCTACAAAGTTGATGGCATCTTTCAAATGCTTTCCCATGGCTGCAACGACATAGACGAACGGCAGGGCCACGATCAGAATAAGTATAACGGAGTAAAGGACGGCAGCCAGTTTTCTTCTTTGTTTGAGCAGGCCGACCAGCTTTTCAAAAGGCTCCTTCAAAGAAACAAAGAAGATCAGGGCAAAAGTGAATACCCCAAAAAATATCTTCAGCACATCATAAAGAGCAGCCAGCAATCCGAGCAGGAGCAACAATATTAATATTGTCTCTATTAAATTCCGGGATGAAGGTATGCTGATCTGTGGCATAATGTAGTGGATAATGGTTGGGAATGAAGCCTGTGAATCAGTCCATTTGTTAACTAAGATAAAAAAAATGAGGCAATGTTCCCGCCTTGTTATGGGAGGCTCCTGCGCTGATTTTTCCCCTAAAAATGCAGAGGCCGTAAATTTATAGCGATCTTTTTCCTACTTTTAAAGGCGCAACCCCAAAACCAATGGCAGGTGTATGAATAAATATTGCATCCCCCAACAGGTCCATTCATTTTACTGATGGTTTCATTCAAAACAATGATGAATTGTTTTGAAGTCTTATCCTCGAAATTCAGCCCATATTCCTTTTTGAATATACCGGCTTTGGTTAATGCAAAAAAACTGGTTTGATAGTGGATCCTGAAATCGACCTGGTAGAACAATTTAAGAGAGGTAACAAAAAAGCATTTACTGCCATTTATGAAAAATGGTATGGGGCTATTTTTTTCTTTGCGAAAAGGCTTACCAACAATACGGAGGTGGCAGCAGATATTACTTCCGATTCTTTCTATAAATTATGGCAGTTGCATGAGAACTTCGATAGCCTGCCGGGCATCAAAGCTTTCCTGCAGGTCACGACCAGGAATGCCTGCCTGAATTACCTGCGCGATACGAAATACCGCGACAATGCACGGCATGAGCTTCATTATCTCGCTTCATTGGAAGCAAATGAGGGGATGCAGGATATATCGGAAGATGAACGGAAAGCGCAATTGATCAAGCTGGTCTATGCTGCTATCGGGAACCTGCCCCGGAAATGCGCCAGGATCTTTCAACTGTCTTACCTGGATGGCCTGAAGAACACCGAGATCGCCCGCCAGCTCAACCTGAGCGAACAAACCGTAAAAAACCAGAAGGGCCGCGCAATTAAACTACTAAAGGACCTGATCACCAGGGATGTATTCTTATTCCTGTTATGGTTCGCTGTTTAGCGGACAGTCTATTTTCACCCTTTCAATTTTTTTTCTCCTTTTTTTGGTACTTCCCGGAAGTCATGTGTTCATTATATAAGGAAACATAAGTTTTCGATATTTCAATTTATTAGCATGGGCGGACAAGATTTACCCGAAAGGATAGGCGAATTGGTCTTTAAGTATCTACAGAACAGCCTGAATAAGGCTGAAAAAGAAGAACTTGAATCCTGGGTGCGACAATCTACCGGGAATTTGCATGAATTCAACCGGCTTACGGACCTGAACGAGGTCCGGGCATCGGTAAAAGAGTACAGGGACAATAAAGAAAAGTCCTGGGCAGACCTGCTGGCAAAAGCCCCTGAACTGGCCCCGGCGCCCGTGTATTCTTTCAAATGGTGGAATGCTGTTGCAGCAGCTCTCGTGCTCCTGGCCGGCGCTGCTACTTTTTATTGGTATCATAGCAGCCCTTCAAAAAGCACGGTCCGGGAAGAACCAATCGTATCTGCCCCTTCCGGCGATCTTTCTCCCGGAACGACCAGGGCAACACTTACACTGGCCAATGGACAAACCATTGTGCTCGACAGTAAGATGACAGGCACCACATTGGCCCAGCAAGGCGGAACAGCTATTAAAACCCAAAATGGGCAACTGGTTTATTCACCAAGGACTAATGTTCCTTCAGAGGTCCTTTACAACACGCTCAAGACCAACAGAGGCGAAGATTTCCCGGCATTGGTGCTTTCCGATGGAACAAAAGTGTGGTTGAATGCTGCGTCTTCCATTCACTTCCCGGTGAGTTTCAACGGTAGCGAAAGAAAAGTAGCAATCACCGGTGAAGCCTATTTCGAAGTGGCCAAAGATCCTTCCAAACCTTTTATCGTAAAGACGAATAATTCAGACATTGAAGTGCTCGGCACCCATTTCAATATCATGGCCTATGACAATGAAGAAGCCGTCAGGGCCACTTTGCTGGAAGGTTCCGTCAGGTTCACCGGTAATAAAAAAAGCATCCTGCTGAAGCCCGGTCAACAAGGTTGCCTGTTGACGAATGGAAATATGGAACTGATCGATCATGCCGATGTCAATATGGCCGTGGCATGGAAGAATGGGGTGCAGGCTTTCAACCAGGCAGACATCAAAACGATCATGAGGCAGGTGGAAAGATGGTATGATATCGATGTAGTGTTCAAAGGCACCCTGCCCAACCGGACATTCTCTGGAGATATTCCCAGGACCGCCGGACTTTCGAAAGTGCTGAAACTATTTGAAATAAGTAAAATACATTTTGAACTGGATGAATCGAAGAAAAAACTAACGGTTCTTCCCTAACGATCCGGACACGAATGCCTGCCAAATAAAAACCGGAAGTGAGTGAAGGCACCTCCGGTAAAATTTGGGCATTCTCAATAAGGTAAAAGTCGTGCAGACTATTGTTTATTGTTAAACCCAACATGACAAATTTATGAATTTGATTGCTTGCCGCCAAACTGCCCTCTGCTCTGATAAGTGGAAGTTTTGCCGGCCGAAACCAAAAACGCTGCTGGTTATGAAACTTACAGCCATCCTGCTGCTTGTTGCCTGTTGTGAGATCAGCGCAGAAGGTCTTGCGCAGAATATCACCATCACGCAAAAGAATGCTTCCTTGGGAGCTGTTCTCAAAGAGTTCAAGAAACAAACCGGGTTCTCCATGTTCTACGACGATGCCCTTTTGAAAAAGAGCAAGTCGATGGATATCGATATCCGTAATGTTTCTGTGGAGAAAGCACTTACGGTGATCTTCAAAGATCAACCCCTGAGCTATGAGCTCATCGAAGGCAATATCATTGCTATCAAAGAAAAAATACCGCCCCTAAACCCTGCCAAGGCCGATTCCCTGTTTGTTGTCCCTCAGGAGATCAGGGGAAGAGTACTGGACGAAGAAGGTAGCCCTATCGAAAATGTTTCGGTGACCCTGCAGGGAAGTTCCACTGCATCGGGCACGCGGACCGACCGGAATGGCAATTTCGTGTTGAAAGTGGATGCCGATAAAGGAACGCTTGTCTTCTCCCATGTATCCTACACTTCAAAGAAAGTATCGTTCAGCGCCGGCTCGTTCGCCAAACCTTTATCAGTCATTTTAACGAGCCAGTCCTCATCCCTGAATGATGTGGTCGTGATCGGCTACGGCACGGTGAGGAAAAGGGATGTAACTACATCCATTTCCACCATCACCACTGCCGATATCATGAAAACGCCGATCACCAGCGTTGAACAGGCATTGCAGGGTAATGCTGCCGGTGTGCTGGTCACCAATACTTCGGCTGAGCCTGGCGGAGAAATAGCTATCCGCGTGCGTGGCGGCAGCTCCATCAAAGCCGATAATGCACCATTGCTGGTGATCGATGGCTTTACTTCCGATGAAGGATTATCTTCACTGAATCCCGACGATATAAAATCTATTGAGGTATTGAAGGACGCAGGCGCCACCGCCATTTATGGATCGCGGGGGGCCAATGGCGTTATCCTGGTAACAACCAAAAGCGGGCAGAAAGGCAGGGCAGTAGTGAGCTTCGAAACCTATTATGGTTTCCAGCAACTCAGAAGAAAGCTGCCGCTCCTGAATGCCCAGCAACTGGCCGAACTGGCGAACGATGCCAGGCAGGCAGTTGGCCAGGCGCCTGTTACGACCCGCCCCGATACCATGACGACCGACAAGGACTGGCAGGCCCTCATGTTCCACACTGCCCCGCAATGGAACAGCACCGTCTCTGTATCGGGTGGGGACGATAAAGCACGTTATTATGTTTCTGCCAACTATCTCACCCAACAGGGTTTGATCATCAGCTCGGATTATTCCAGAGCGGCACTGCGCGGCAATCTCGATTTTACTTTCAATAAATCGGTCACGGCCGGCGTCAAGCTCAATCTTTCACAGATCACCAAACATGGTATCCAGGTGGGCGATAACGGGTCTATCCTAAGGGCCAACTCCACCAACCCTACCGATAAAGGATTGCTTGACCCTTCAGGTTCATTCTATATCGATCCTGAAACGGGCGATCCGATCACCACTTCTCCATTGGCGAATGCCCAGGAAACCACCAATGAAAAAAAGAACCTGAACCTCCTGGTGGGCGCTTATGTGCAATTCAAGATCCTGAAAGACTTCACGCTCCGGTCTGAAGCCACCCTTAGCCCTTCATACAGGCTGGACAATTATTATTTCCCCAACACCATCAAAGGAGATAAAGTGAGCGATGCTTATGAAAGGTTCTCCCAGGCTTCAAAATGGTACAATACCAATTCGCTGAACTATGCAAAGAGGATCAAAAAACATTCATTCACCGCACTGGTAGGACAGGAGGTCACCAGCAATTTCAGCAATAACTTCCAGGCACGTAATACCGATTTCACTACCGATATTTTCGGGTTCTACAACCTGGGAAGCGGGAACGGTCTGCCTACCGTAACTTCCGGCGCATCCGAATATAAACTCCTGTCTTATTTCGGAAGGACCACCTATGGTTATGATGACCGTTACCTGTTCAGCTTCACCTTCCGTGCCGACGGCTCCTCCAAATTCGGCATCAATAACAGATGGGGCTACTTCCCTTCAGGAGCATTTGCGTGGAGAGCTTCCAATGAATCTTTCATCAGGAAATTGAATGTATTCAGCGACCTGAAATTCCGTGTGTCGTACGGTGTCAATGGAAGCGACCGGATCGATGCCTATTCATCACAGGCGTTGTATTCAACAAGGGCCACGGCCATTGGCGGTGTGTTGGGAACAGGTTATATGATCGACAAAATGGCGAACCAGGACCTGCGCTGGGAAAAAACAGAAGAATACAATGCCGGTGTAGACATATCAGTGCTCAGGAACAGGATATCATTCACCGCAGAATATTACATAAAAAATACCAACGATCTCCTGCTTGATTTTGCGCTCCCTGGAGCTTCCGGTTATACCACCGTGGCCAAGAATATCGGAAGCGTCGAAAATAAGGGATGGGAATTTTCACTGACCTCCCGCAATGTCGTTGGTAAGAATTTCAACTGGACTACCTCCCTGAACGTTTCACTGAACAGGAATAAAGTGACCGACCTGGGTGGCCCTGAGCAGATCTCGGCCATATCCAATTCATCTGCCAATACCAAGTTCGGCAATGTGGTGTTGATCAAAGTAGGCCAGCCGCTCGGTGTGTTTTATGGATATAAGACCGATGGTATTTTCCAAACACAGGAAGAAGTCAATGCAACGACTGCCAAACTGGAAGGGAACAAGACCATGCCGGGTTTTATCAAATATGTCGATATGAACAAAGATGGCTTCATTAATGAAGACGATAAAGTGATCCTCGGTAACCCGCAACCCGACTGGTTCGGCGGCATCACCAATACATTCTCCTACAAGAATATCGATCTGTCCGTATTCATGGTCTTTCAAAAAGGTAATTCCATCATGAATACCAGCCTGACCAAATTGATGAACTTCTCGGGCGACAATAACCAACTGGACAAAGTGCTCGATCGCTGGAGGCCGGCGAATCCCGCCACCGGCGATCCGGGGAACCCAAGCAAAACGATGCCCAGGGCATACAAGACCTATACTGCTGCTATGTCGGACTTTTATATCGAAGACGGTTCCTATCTGCGGATAAAGACCCTGACACTCGCATACAACCTTACCAAAAAAACGATCAAAGGAATCAAACTTCCCAACCTGAGATTCTATGTAACGGCTACCAACCTGATCACTTTCACCAAATATTATGGCGGGTATGATCCGGAAGTAAGCATCATGGGCAGCCAGAGTGTGGGAGCAGGTATAGACAATGGTTCCTATCCTACAAGCAAGATGTATGTGTTCGGTATCAAAGCAAATTTTTAACGCATCAACAGTAGCATCATGATATCAAAATATTTAGTGTCGGCACTGATTTTATCGATAGCCATCCTGACAATGGGAAGCTGTAAAAAAAGCTTCCTGGATGAAAGAGTGTACAGCAATATTTCAGCCAGCAATTTCTGGCAAAATGCAGACGATGCCAAAGCCGGCCTCTATGCCACCTACACGCTTTCCATTTCCTTCGGCCCACGCGATTGCCGTCCTTTCTATGTGCTGATGGATATGATCACGGATGATATGGACGATGAGTACTCCAATTCGGAAGAAGAGCGCAGGCAGGTCCAGAATTTCAATTTTGCCCCTACCAACAGCTATCTCAACAATGCATGGATCTCCTTGTACAAGACCATCGCCCAGGCAAATGCAGTAATAGAGAATGTGCCGAAGATCAAAACCATGACGGCATCCGAACGGGGCGTCATCGTTGGTGAAGCCAGATTCTTGAGGGCTTTGGAATATTTCTATCTCGTACAGCTCTGGGGCAGTGTTCCCCTCGATACCATCGTTGTAAAAACGATCGACCAGACCAGGATGCCCAAAGCGCCTGTAAAGGATGTGTACGACCTGATCGTAAAAGACCTGCAATATGCAGAAGCCAATTGCGCCGATGCGCCGCCTGCGGCAGGAAGAGCAACTGCCTGGTCTGCCAAAGCACTGCTGGCAAAAGTATACCTGACACTGGCCGGGCCATTCAGCAACCGGAATGCAGAGATGCTGGCATTATCAGAGGCCAGGCTGAAAGACATTATCGGCTCCAACCGTTTCGGGCTGGTGAATAAGATCATCGACTACTTCGACATCAGCAAAAAAGGAAGCAATGAAGTGCTCTTTGAACATTATACCATGGGCGATGTTTCCGATAGGGTAGGCAGCTTCCTGCACCGGAATTTCTTCCCCAGTTCCATCTCTGCACCGGAAGTTACTCAACTGCGTACTGCCGGGTACAAGGCATGGACACCCACCACAGACCTTTGGACTTTATACCTGCAACAGGACGACCGCCTGAAAATGTATACTTCTTTTTATATCAAGAAAAATAGTGACGGTACTTTCAAGGTCAATCCTTACAATGTTCCTTATGTGATCAAGTATACCGATTCAACTACGGCAGCACGCGATTATAAAGCCAATAACCTCCCTGTACTGCGCTATGCAGATGTGTTGCTGATGTATGCGGAGGTACTGAATGAACTGGGCACGACAGGAATCGGCGGTACCAAATATTACTACCTGAACCAGGTGAGAAGACGCGCTTTCTCCGCCAACCCCAATGCGTATGAGATCGCTTCCAACCTGACCCAGGAACAATTCCGTGATTCACTGATGCGCGAAAGACGTTTGGAATTCGCTCATGAAGGGCAGCGTCTCATCGACCTGAAACGCACAGGTACATTCGTTTCCACGATGACGGCACTGGCCAATAAGAACAAGGCCCTGATCGCTGCTTCACCGCAGCCAACCTATTCGGCCAATTATCCCGCTGGTGTAATGCCGAGCCCAACAGGGCCGAAGCCTTACCCGGCAGGAACGATCAAATTCACCGCAGATTTCCTGAAGAATTCAAAAACTGTTGCCCCGCAGAACTTCCAGTTGGTATATCCCATACCATATTTACAACTGGCGGCTTATGATATCGGACAGAACGAAGGGTATAATTGATTCATCTATGAAGGAACCATTGTCGATGATCATTTTACTGGTCTTTATTTGTTTGTGCGTGCAGACCGCTCCGGCACAAACAAATCCCACTAACGGCAGATACAATATAGCTGCTGTTAGTGGAACAGACTGGTGCGATGAAAAGAAGATCACCGAAGTCGATAAAGATATCGACCGGATCATTGCGGCCGGCTTCAATACCATTTCCCTGGGCACTTTCAAGTTCATGCCCATGTATTTTGTAGACTATTCCGGAACGAAATTTCCCGATGCCCAGGTCTTCGACAGGAAGAAAATAGCGCAACATGTCAACACCCTGCGCAGGAATATGCAAAGGGCGAAGAGCAAAGGCATCCGGTATATCATTTCAAGATCATACAGTCATTATATACCGTATGTATTCTGGAAAAGCCGCGAGCAGGTCTTCAACCCCGGCGGTATCTATACCCGTTATCTCGAGAACGCACACCAGAACGATCTCTATAAAAGCGCCCTGACCGGAAAGAAAGGCGAAGTGGTGGGGCACCAGCAATGGACGAATCCCATCTACAGGGAATACTTCATCACCTCTACTTACCAGATGATGGCTGTGTTGCCTGAGCTCGATGGATTCCTGAATGCCTACGCCGAAGCCGCCTGGACACTGGATGAGAGTAAACTGAAGGCCGACCAGTGGAAGAACTGGAAAGATTGTATCGATTATGATGCCACCAATGAAAATTTTGTCGACTATGTCAATACGCTGCATAAGATCCTGGATGAAACACGGCATGGCCGGTCATTTCTCGGCATCAGGGATTGGTACATTGATGCAAAGATCCTGTCCAGGCTCAGCTTTCCTTTGAATGAGTTCTATATCGCCGTGAAATATGGAGGGTACGACCAGCCCGTGGCCAATTATGCTCCCTGGGCCGATTCACTGAAAGCAAAAGGTATAGGTGTGATCCATGATATGCTCGTGTATGATGCAGAACATCCCCATCCGCTGTATTGGTACAGCAACTCTTTCATCTTTGATATGATCGGCAATATTTTCAAAGCAGGCTACCCCGGCATTCAATACCAGGATTTTCAGATCAAGGGTGATGATGATGCCGATAATCCGGTCCGTTTGCTCACACAGTTTACAGTGGGCAAGGCCCTCAAGAATGATAAGGTTGAATGGGATGATGCTGTGCAGTTCCTGAAAAAATATTATGGCAATGGTGCAGAGCCTTTGCTGAAAAGCCTCGAACTGGTCACCAAAGCGCAAATTGAAAATATCAAGCTGAAACCGGCCTGGTTCTGGCAGGGCGATGGATTGACGCCCGGTGGACCAGGAACAGAACGCTACTGGATGTTCATGGATAACCCCGATGCCCCGCCGGGCATGTCTTTCATCCGTCAGGATATGGTAAGTGTGAAAGAATATGCCGATGCGCTCACCGGGGGGAAAGAGCATTTTGAAAAAGTACTGGCCCGTTGGAAAGCGCAAAAACGCCACACGCCTGTAGAAGCTATGCAAATGATGAGCAACTATGCGAATGAAGCAGTCACCGCTGCTCAGGAAGCAAGAACATTGGCTCCCGGAAATGCACCACATATTCAGGAACTCGTTGCCAGTGCGGTCATTCATCAGCAATTGGTGAACCGCGACAATGCCTTTCTCCAATCGGCCCTGGCTTATTACACCAGTGGTGGCCAGTTCGACGGTAAGTATAATAATGATCAACGCTTGTTGCCGACAGGCTTCGACCAAAAGGAGGAGTGCAAGTCCGGATTGGAAAAGGAGATCTACTACGACCTGCTGGTTCGTGAGCTTTGTCTCAAATATATGCCCAGGAGAAGGGCAGTAAGAGGTACAAAACCCTATGAGTTCACCAGGCGCATAGCCTCGATCGTTGGACAGGAGATCCCTGCCGGTGAAACAGTGGATAAAGCAGCATTGAAAGGACTGGTTGATATGATTGAAGGCAGAAAATAAAATCGGCTACTGGCACATGCAATCAATAATAATTCGTACCCGTGGAACTTTGTTATTCGCACTGGAACCTGGCGGCGCCTGGTTGACGTCGCAGGTATTCAGTAATAGCAGGTTGGTTTTAAAAAAGGAAGGCGGAATGGCGCCTTCCTTTCATTCCCTCACCAGTATGAAGAGATACTATCTGACATTAATATTTGTATTACCTGCGGTGGCGCAAAATCCGAAAGCGATAAAGAATGCTAATTCTACTATTCCCGGGCCGGTGCATGGAGCCAATGCCAAAGAATAAATAATGATGTGATGATAAAAACCAAATTCCAATTGATGAAGATGAAAAAAAATTATTTGCAACCCCTTTCGAATGCTTTGACCGTTAAGAGAAAGGTATTGCTGACAGGGCTATTATGCTGCTTCGTATTGATCGGGAATGTTCATGCACAACCCAGGATCACGAAAGTTATCAACCAGCATTGGACATTCAACTACTTCCCGGATGAAAAAGCAGACAAGACCGGTTGTGAGAACCTGTCTTATGACGACAGCAAATGGCCGGCCGTAGCTGTTCCGCATACCTGGAGCACTTATGAAACTACCGGGGAACCGCATCCTTTCATCCGTAACCCATCGGATAAAGACAATGAGTACTGGTGGAAAGGGTGGGGATGGTATCGCAAACATTTCAGTATCGAGCCATCACAAAAAGGCAAAAGGATCTTTGTCGAATTCGATGGTGTACAAAAATATTGCAAGGTATTTATCAATGGCCGCTATCTGGGCGATCATAAAGGAGGATATGGTTCCTTTGATTTTGACCTCACCGATCATATCCGGTTCGGGGAAGATAATGTACTGGCGCTTACCGTCAATAACGACCTGAACGATCAATACAGCATTCCGCCCATGCGTGCCGGTAATTTCGACGTGTATGGCGGTATCTACCGTGATGCCCGCATCATGATCAAATCACCGCTGCATATCCCCATGCAGGGTTCTGCCAGTCATGAAGGAGGCACATTCATCACTACGCCGGGCCTTGCCAAAGAAGGTGGAAAGCAAGGCGTGGTGCGGGTGCAGACGTATGTAAAAAATGATCACCCGCAACAAAAGACCTTCCGGTTGGTGACTACTGTTGTCGATGCAGAAGGTAAAACAGTTGCCAGCATCGAAAAGACCGCCACTATCGGGCAGGGTGAATTGCTGGGCGTAGATCAGACCAGCCCGGTCATCACCAAACCAAACTTATGGTCGAATGAATCGCCCTACCTGTACAAAGTGTACTCGGAGGTATACGATGGAAATATGCTGGCCGATAAGTTGGAGAGTACTTTCGGTTTCCGCTGGTTCTGGTGGGACTACAAAGAAGATTTCCTTTATGTAAATGGTAAGAAAATGGTGATCCATGGAGGCAACCGCCACCAGGAATACCCCTGGCTGGGAGATGCCATACCTAAATGGCTAACCGAGATGGATTACTATGATATGGCCAAAAACCTGAACTATAATTTCATGCGCACCGCCCATTACCCCAATGATCCGCTGGTGTATGAGCTTACAGATAAATATGGTATCGCCATCGATGAGGAAGTGCCCAATATCAAGAACCAGGTATTCAATAAGGAAGTGCAGCAGCAGATGTTGAAGGAAATGGTCCGCAGGGACCGCAACCACCCTAGTATCATGCTGTGGAGCATGGGCAATGAGACCAACCATGCGGCCGATTCCAAATGGACATTGACGGAAGACACTACCAGGATCATCACTGCCAGGAGGGTGTTGGACCAATCACAGGGAGATTATGCACCGCATTCGGATGAAAATCTTGGTATCGAGAGCCTGCTCCGCTGTAATATCCGCGGCTGGTACAATAAAGATGTCAAAGACCTTGAACCGTCCGACGGGCAACACGCCGGCACAGAAGAGCAGCAACATAATCTCCTCATTCAAAGCAAACGTTTGGGGAACGGTAACCTGTGCACTTGGCTTTATGAAGACCATGGAGCGGATAGGGAATACCTCAATTCACCATTGAAGCATATCAATCCCAAAGGTTATGTAGACCTTTATCGTCAGCCCAAATATTCTTATTATATCTGGCAGGCCAATTACCTGGAAAGGCCGATGGCCTGGATCATGCCGCACAACTGGCGCCGCAGGTATCTTGGGCAGAAAAGGGATATAATGGTAGATGCCAACTGCGATAAGGTGGAATTATTCGTGAATGGAAAGAGCAAAGGAGTGAAATATCCTACAACTGATAATTTTCATTCCGTAGTCTTCAGGAACATCGAAGTGGTGGACGGAGAGTTGAAAGCAGTAGGAACAAAAAAAGGAAATACAGTATCCACGGTATTGAATATGACCGGCCAGCCTGCACAATTGAAGCTCACCGCAAGCCATACCGGTATCAAAGCCGCCAGGAATAGTGTGGTGATCATCACGGCCGATATTGTCGATAAGAACGGCTGGCATGTATTTGGCGCCAATAATCCTTTGAAGTGGAGCATCAAAGGGCCTGCAACCCTTGTGGGGCCTGATGTTTATACGACCGACATCGACAAGCATGAAGACATGGAAGGCACGATGTATATCGATGTACCTGTTTCCAATGTCATCCGCTCCACCGGTGAGCCGGGCGATATTGTGGTTACCGTTCAATCGCCCAACCTCACTGTTGCGTCCATTACCATTAAGGCAACACCTGGTAATGATGAAATTGCCGGGATCAAAGAACCTGCATTATCCGGCCAGGGAAGGCTGAAAGTAGCGCAAAACCCGGCATTGGCCGTACCGGGTGGCAACAAAGTGGCGCAGGTTATCAAAGAGACGGTCGCAGAGTTCACGATGCCCGGTAAAAAACAGGAAGAGTACGCGGCATTTATTTCAAAATATATGCTCGATAATAACCAGGGCATAAACGCTGGCTCTATAGAGTTCAAAACACTGGTAACACTGTTCACTTCGCACATGACCAACAATTATGGGCGACTGGTGGCCGATGATTACAATTTTAATGTAGAACATTTCAATAAGGCCATGTACCTCAGTGGGCAGATCGACAAGACCGCCCTGCCCGAAGCGTTCAGGAACGGACTGAAAAAGTACTATGCCCATACCTATATCACCAAAGGCAATGATAAGAACCTGGCAAAAGAAGAAAAATGGATCAGGTCGATCCCGGTAAAAGGCGTGGTGGCAGTAGTCGGCGATAAACCGGTCGACGCATCGGTGAAACAACTTACTACCAATGATCTCGACCAGATCGTGAAGCAGATCTATCCCGAAGTTGCCTCGCTCGATGAGCAGGGTATAAAAGACCTGAAAGCCTGGCTGGCACAGATCAATCCCTATATCGGGCAGACCACTACCAGCAGCCAGATCAGAAAACAGGAAAGGAAAGACATGCAGGTGTTCACTGTACAAAGCAATGAACCATTATGGTTCCCTGAATTTGCTGAATTGAATAAGAAAAAAGAAAAGAGTAAAAAATAAGATCATGCGAGCAAAGCGAACTTTGAAGGTATTACCTGTTCTGTGCATATTAATGGCCCTGTGCGTGGTCAGTATAACAGTGGCTGCCAATGGTAAAGTGGATTTTCCGCCAGTGGAGAAAACAGCCGTGAAGAGTGCCGTGTTTACTGTTGCTGTCGACGGCCGGGCCGCCTTCACACAGCATTTCAAGGATATCCATTATGTGAATTTCGATCACAATGAACGGGTACAGATCAGCATTGCAAGCAATGAACCTGTTACGGATTGGCAGATCAGTCCCAAAACGGATATCTCGAATGAACGGCGGTCGGGCAATGAACTGCACTTCGACCTCAACAAACCCGGTTATCATGTGATCACGCTCAACAATAAATACCGTTTGTTTATTCTCACCGGCAGGATACTTTCGAACACACCGAAAGGCAAAGGCGTGGTGAGCATCATGGATTATGGGGTCGACAGTACCGGCCAGTCGCTTTCAACAGCCGCTATTCAAAAAGCGCTCGATGAAACCGCGAAGGCAAGGAAGATATTGTACTTCCCCACGGGCATGTACAAAACAGGCAGCATAAAGCTCAGCACGAATGCGAATGTATTCCTGGCGGCAGGGGCCCTCATCAAAGGATCGGAGAACAGGAACGACTATCCTTCGGATGATGGAAAAAAAGAATCGGACCATCTGAATGATAAAGAGCATTTCACGGATAATGGTGAATGGATGACTTTCAGCCGGCTGGTGCTGATCGATAACGCATCCAACGTAAGAATATGGGGGCGTGGTATCATCGACGGCAGCGGAAGCATTGTGCGGGCACAGGGAAAGCCTGCCAACCTGATCCGCATCCGCAATTCGAAGAATGTTACACTGGAAGGGATCATTCTTCGTGATCCCGCCTGCTGGAACACGCATATCCTGCACTCGGAGAATGTAACGGTGCGACATATCAAAATGTTGAACGATCGTTCGGTGGCCAATACCGATGGCTTCGATCCTGATGCTTCCCGGAAGGTACTGATCGACCAGTGCTTTGCCTACTGCAGCGATGATAATATTGCCATTAAAACAACGAACAACGGCAACCTGCTGCGTGATATCGATGATATCACCGTCAGCAATTGTGTGTTCATCACCAAAAAATCGGCATTGAAAGTCGGCACCGAAACCAAAGGTGCTTCCATGAGAAATATCGTTTTCAGCAAAAACTATATTGTGGAGGCCGACAGAGGGATGGTATTGTATTGCTATGATGGCGCTGTCTTCGAGAAAATCCGGTTCCTGAATAATTATTTTGAAACAGGCTACAAGAGCAGTAACCTCAAAGCCATCCATTTCCAGATCAGGAACAGGAGCGGGAAAGGGCAGATCAGGAATGTCCTGATCAGGGATTGTTCCATTGCTGCCAACTTTTCAAATGTTTCGGAGATCGTGGGGCTCGATACAGATCATACCATAGAGGGCATCCTGTTCAAAAATGTACAACTTGCCGGCAGGCCGGTACGGTCGATACAGGACATCGGCGCCAAAACCAATGAATTCGTAAAAGGGATCCGGTTTGAAAATTAAAACCATCAACAGATGATCGCATTGCTCTGGGCGTTCCTTTCAGTCGCCTTATGCCAAAGTGAAAGCGGCAATATAGTGCCTATTGAACATCATGATCCGGCCAGCACCGTCTTTTTCGTGAAGGCAGGAGCGGTCGACCTTCCTGTTGCACAATACAAGGATTTCCATTGCACGTCCTTCGAACAGAAAGGCAATTCAGTATTCACGGTAAGATGCAAAGAGAAGATCAGTCGATTCACGATAAGCCCATTGTCGAAAAAGATAGAAGGTAAATTGGTTGATGAACATACCATTTCATTCAGCTTGCCTGGACCTTCTTATTGGGTGATAACAGTCAACGACACGGCACGGCTGTTCCTGTTTGCTGAGGGAACAACGGATGCTCCGAAGCAAGACCATGTGGATGTTCTTTCGTATGGTGTCGATAAGGATGGGAATAAAATGAATACTGCTTCTATCCAGAAAGCCATCCGGGAAACGGCCCAAAAACGGCAGATGCTTTTTTTCCCGCCAGGCATATATAAGACAGGAAGATTGATCATTCCTTCGAATGCTCATCTCTATCTCGCAGCCGGCGCAATGCTGAAAGCTTCCGATGACCTGGCCGACCTTGAATCGCCTGATGAGCAAAAGCCAAGGGGGTTTATCAACCTGTTGAATGCCCGCCATGTGCGAATAGAAGGCCCAGGCGTTATTGATGGCAATGGGAGGTCACTCAGGGATAAATATAGTGACCGTGCAAGGCTGCGCCTGTTGTTCCTATCCGGATGTGAGGATATTACCATCAGCGGTATTACCCAGAGAGATCCCGGTTCCTGGAATACGCAGGTGATGTATTCGAACAGGGTGCTGTTCAAAAATGTGAAGCAGTTGAATGATGCGAATTTGCCGAATACCGACGGCTTCGACCCGGATGCCTCTTCTTTTGTTACCATTGAAAATTGCTTTGGCTATTGCGGGGATGATAATGTGGCTATCAAGATCACACAAAAAGGCGGCGCCCGGAATACCGTTTCTGATATTACCGTGCGGGGTTGTGTCTTTCTCACGAGAAAAAGTTCCCTGAAAGTGGGAACGGAAAGCAGGGGTGAATCATTCAGGAATATTTTGTTCGAGAACAATGATGTGATATTATCAGACCGTGGAATGGCGCTGTACTGCGCCGATGGCGCATTGTTCGATAATATCAGGTATATCGATAACCGGTTTGAAAAGAATTACCCGGATGCCAAAAGATGTGGCCTGTTCTTCCAGGTGTCGAAAAGGAATCCCGACAGTGAGACCGGAGCGATGAAAAATATCCTGGTAAAAGACTGCCGGTTCTTTAAATCGTTTCCCAATTATTCCAATATCGAAGGGTTCGATGCGGCGCATCCTGTAGAGGTAACGATCGAAGGTCTGTCGATTGGAGGTAGGGTGGTAACCGGCAGCACAGATGCACAAATAAAAGCAAACGGTTTTTCCAACGTGGTTTTCAAAAAGGCCGCAGGTCTCGTGAAATATACCACTACACCCGGTGCGGAAAAAAGTAAGATCTGTACGCTACTGGTGAATGGGGAAGAAGTTTTTGTTGAGAAATTCAAAGATGTCAGTTACGCCCGTTTCGCTTTTGCAGGGAACGCAAAGCTGGAGATAAAGATGTTGCAGTCTGTAGGGAAATACACGATCAGTCCGCTGAGCTATGCCATCCCATCCGAACTACAGAACAATACCATTTCTTTTTCCCTCGACAGGCCACGCAAGCTCATTGTACAGTTGGAGGGCATGGCCGAAAAATTATTCATCCTGGCTGATGCCCCGGAATCGGAAGCGCCCAGGTTAGGGGAGAAGGGCGTGACCAACCTGCTGGATTTCGTTTCGGATAACACCGGGAGTTCCCTGCAGACGAAGCAGTTACAGGCCGCCATCGACCAGGTTTCAAGAACAGGTGGTACGCTTTATGTCCCGAATGGTAAATACCTCACCGGAACATTCGTGATGCGAAAGAACGTTACTCTGTACCTCGAAAGCGGCGCACTGATCCAGGGATCAGGGTCCCTGGGTGATTACAACGACAACGGCGATAATAAAACAGGCAGGATTATGACCGGCCGTGGCGCATTGATGTATTTCGATAAGGCAGATAATTCCCGCATCATGGGCCGTGGCGTTATTGCCATGATGGGCACGAAGATCAAGACCGAAACAGGGCAGAAGGTAAGGCTCTGCAATATGCGGGAATGCCACAACGCCGGGATCTATGATGTGATACTGAGAGATGCCGGTGGATTCACCGTTCATATTCTCCATTCCACCAATATCACCATGATGGGATACAAGATCATCAACGATCTTTCGCTACCGAATGAGGATGGCACCGATCCCGATGGCTGCAATAACGTGCTTATCGACGATGTGTTCATGTATACCTCCGATGATGCAGTGGCGGTAAAAGCAGACCATCGCCTTTGCGAGCATGTAACAGTGCAGAACTGCGTTTTCTGGACGATCAAATCGGCCTTGAAAGTTGGCTCCGATCCTTATTTCGGCGCCCGTGACATTGTCTTCCGGAATAATGATGTAGTGCATGCTGACCGGGCTCTGGCGCTGTATTCCGGTAAAGGCCCTATCCGGGATGTACAATTTATCGACAACAAATCCGAATTCGTGGGTGGTAATGCCAAGCGGCAACTGATCGTGTTCCAGGTCTTCAATACGAAAGAGAACAATGAAGACCCCGACAGGAGAGGTGTCGGGTTGATCGACAATGTACAGGTCATCAACTATACGGCTTATCAGAAAAGCCAGAACAAAAGCCTCATCTCCGGCACTGTTGCGAAGGATGGAAGCCTGCACAAAGTCTCCAATGTGTTGTTCAGGAATCTCGTGATCGAAGGAAAGCACTGCCTGTCGGCCGATGATGCCGGAATCATTCTTTCTCCGACCGAACTGCCGCAAGACCCCAATACTCCGGAGAAAGAGTTGCAAAAGGTCAGGAAAAGGATCACGCTGGATAAGGGATTGCAGGCAGTGGAGAATATCAGGTTCGAATAACCTGGTCGCCGGTCGGGTAAAAAATATAAAATATATCAATAATGTATATGCGAAATATTATCCTGTTATTGCTTATTGGTACTGCCAGCCTCGTATCTGCCCAGCAGCCGGAAGAAGTTTATACGAAGCCATTGACGGAAGTACTGAAAACCGTCGAAAAGAAATACCAGGTGAAGCTGCAATTCGACGACAAGAACGTGAAGGGCCTGAATGTGAAGTATGCTACCTGGCAATTTACCGGTAACGTAGAAAAAACGCTCGACAATATCCTGAAACCTTTGTACCTGGTATACAAGAAAACGGCTGCCAACAGCTTTGAAATAATCAAATACGAATACTTCAGGCGATCGGAGGAAGAAGGCGCCAGGCACCTGCAGGAGTTGCTATCGCTATATTCCAGTGCAGAAGCCTTCTCCAACCGAAGGAGTGAACTGCGGGAATGTATCTTCAGGACGCTTGGGATAAACCGTTTTGCCGACAAGCCGAAGCTCAATCCCATTACCCGTTCCAGGCGGACCATGAACGGATATATTGTGGAGAACGTTGCCTTTGAAAGTATTCCCGGCTACTTTGTTTGCGGGACCTTGTACCGCCCTGCCAAAGCAAAAGGCCCCTTACCTGTAATCCTCTCTCCTCATGGTCATTTCTACAATAAGATAGATCAGTCGATCCCGGACGAAAGAGGACGTTACCGGCCCGACATGCAGTATCGCTGTGCGGCGCTCGCCAAAATGGGGGCCATCGTATTCAATTACGATATGTATTCCTGGGGAGAATCAGTATTGCAGACCGGTAATAAGTCGTACCATAAAACAGGCTTTGCGCTCTCCATTCAAACCTGGAACACCATGCGGGCGCTGGATTTTCTGCTGTCATTGCCGGATGCGGATAAAAAAAGGGTCGGTATCACCGGTGCATCGGGAGGAGGAACACAAACATTCCTGGCCACTGCGCTCGATGATCGCATTACCGTGAGCGTTCCTGTAGTGATGGTCTCTTCCAGCTTTTATGGAGGATGCCAGTGCGAGAGCGGGCTGCCTATTCATGATGAATGCAATGGCCATAAGACCAACAATGCCGAAATAGCTGCGATGGCGGCGCCGAGACCGCAATTGGTGATCTCGGATGGCAATGACTGGACGAAGTCAGTTCCCGGTACCGATTTCCCCTATCTGCAAAAAGTATACGGGTTGTTCGGCAAAGAGAGCAATGTAGAAAATGTTCATCTGCCGAACGACCAGCATGATTACGGTTTCAGTAAAAGGGTACCGATGTACAGGTTCTTCGCAAAAACATTGGGGCTCGACCTCAAAGCCATAACAGGTAAGGACGGAAACATCGATGAATCGGGTATTACGATCGAGAAAAGTGATGACATGCTGGTCTTCGGGAAAAATCCCCTGCTGCCTGAAAATGCCCTGAGATCACATGAGGCGATCGTAAAAGTTTTTGAAGATGTCCAATCGAATATTGTGAAGTACCCGAAATAAAAATGCCTCAGGGCTTCACGGCGATCATCGATATTTCGATATTCACATCTGCCGGCAGGCCCGCCACCTGTATCGTTTCACGGGCAGGGAATGGCTTGTTGAAATAAGAACTATAAACATCATTCATTGCATAAAAGTCCTGCATGTCTTTCAGGAAGATGCTGGCTTTTATCACATGATCGAAATTAGAACCGGCTTCTGCGAGGATAGCCTTCAGGTTTTCCATCACCTGTCTTGTTTCGGTTTCTATATTTTCCATCATCAACTTACCGGTCAGCGTGTTCCGGGCGAGTTGGGCGCTTACGAATATGAAATTGCCGGCAATTACAGCCTGGCTGAACGGGCCCATTGGTTCGGGCGCCTGATCGGTCATTACCATTGTTCTCATGCTGCTTTTTTTATTGGTGAAACTGTTATTTAAGATCCGCCCTTGTCAGGTAGGCGTTCAAATGATTCTGAAACCCGGCCGCATGGGTCGCCATATTCAGCTCATAATGGAGATCATCATTGCCAATGGTGAAAACTCTTTGCGACCGGATGGTGCCGGGGTCGTTGAGAATATAGATGCTGTTGAACGTGAATGACCCGTTCACTGCTTCCACTAACTCATAAGTTTCCAGGCGGCCTCCCACCTGGGCACTGAACAGCATGATCCTGTCTTCTTTCAAAACAATAAAACCGGTATCCCAGAAGACGGTGTGCCCGTTCCTGGCAGAATCGTTCTTATACCATGCTTTCTGTTGAAAGAATATCGCGTCCTTATCCGTATCCGGTATGAACTGCAATTGCTCTGTGTAGGCAGTGCTGCTGATCGTAGGGAACTTGGCAAAACCTTCTCCCGTCCATTTTCCTGCAAACAGGTCTTTCATTTTTAGTAAAGTCTCCTTATTCATTGTATATCGCTTTATACAAAATAAACTAACTTTAAGAATGTATATTTCATTTTTCACTGAAATATGATTGTCATGAAAGAGCATTTCAAAGAGACCGCGGCATTGATAGGAGAGCCTGTACGGGCAACCATTCTATGGACTTTAATGGAGGGGAAAGCGCTTACTGCTACGGAACTGGCCATGGCGGCTGATACCACGCCATCCAATATAAGTATGCATCTCGCCAAACTAATGAATGCCGGATTGCTGAAAGCAACTGCCCAGGGGCGCCACCGTTACTATGCTTTATCCGGAAAAGAGATCGCTTATGCAGTTGAAGCGCTGGCGACACTTATTCCGGTTCCGTCCAAAAAGCGGGAACCGGTCGATGAGATCATGCCTGCGATCAAACAATGCAGGACCTGTTACGACCATCTTGCCGGTAAAACAGGCGTGGCCATCGCCGATGCGTTGCTGAAACTGAAATTCATGGTGGCTAACGAGAATAGTTTCGAACTGAAGCCTAAAGGCAGAAAATGGTTTGAGGGAATGAGCATCGATACCGATGCCTTGCAGGAGATGCGCCGTTCCTTTTTACGTCCCTGCCTCGACTGGAGCGAACGCCGATACCATATCGCTGGCTCGCTGGCGGCAGCACTCCTGGACAGCATGTTGCAGCAGGATTGGGTCAGAAGGACAAAAAATTCCAGGGCGGTCATCGTTACCGCCAAAGGACAGAAAGAGTTGTATGATACGTTGAAGATCGTGGTGTGATGAAGCAGCATGGCTTTGCAATGCCTCAGGATTTGATCAATAACCCGATGGCAGCAGCGATCAGTATGATGAAAGGCTCCTTGATCTTTCTATTCATGAAAAGGGCTACGATCACGGCGGCACAGATCAGTACAGTGGTTAGGTCATGGATACTGCGCTTCCCCAAAACCACCACAGCACCGGCAATAGCGCCGATAGCCGCTGCGGTGATGCCGTCGACAAATATTTTTATTCCCGGCCTTTTCCCATATTTTTTAAAGTAAGGCGCCGGGATCACAGTGAACAGATAGCAGGGAAAGAAGGTTGCAAAGGCTGCCACTGAGGCGCCGGAAAAACCAGCGGCCAGGAAGCCGATAAACCCTACCGTGATCACCACCGGTCCGGGCGTGATCATGGCCACCGCAACGGCGTCCATAAATTCCTGCTCATTCAGCCAGCCGTATTCCTTCACTACGCCGCCATACAAGAAAGGCACGATCGCCAATCCACTCCCAAATACGAAAGCCCCGGCTTTGGCAAAAAATAAAAAAATGTCGTTCAGCCTTCCGGCATCATGCCCAATGCCGGCATTTACTTGTAACAATACAGGCAGGATGAATTGCGATGAATGCCTGGCCTTACGTTTAAGGTTACCTGCTGATCTTACCAGCCAGTAAAAGATCCCCGCACCAATAAATAGCCAGATATTTTCTGCTTCAGTGATGATGGTAGTGATGGCTGCTACCAGGTAAATGAACCATAGGTATGGGTCCTTTCCGATCGACTTCTTCGTAAGCTTCCAGGCGCTTACTGTAATAATGCCGATCACGGATGCGCCGACACCATAGAATACGGCCTGCATCCAGCTAATGCCCTGGTAGCGTACATACGCATAGCCTAATGCAAGCACCATGATGAAGGATGGCAATACAAAAGCCAGTCCGACCAGTGTGGCGCCCAATAACCGGTAATGCACAAACCCGATATAGATCGCCAACTGGGCTGCCAGTGGGCCCGGCGCTAATTGTGATAAGGCCAGCCCCTCCCGGTAATCGTCTTCCGTGATCCATTTTCTATCTTCCACCAGGTCGCGGTGCATATAGCCTACCAATGCTACCGGTCCGCCAAAACCGATAGTTCCCAGTTTGAGGAAATAGCTGATCAGGCTCCTTAATCGATAGGGAGCGGCCATTGGTGATGACATTATTATAATGAAGTGTTAGTGTTTTTTGCCTGCACCCGTTTGATTTAGTGCAGCTTTCAATCCATTTGCCAGTTTATCTGCGGGCCCAACGCCCCAGTAATGCAGGAAGTATATGCGTGGTTGTTCGTGTACCATGTGGTTATGTACTGCCACTACTTCGATCCCATTTTCAACAAGCGCTTTGATCACAGGTTCTACTTCGCTTGCCAGAATGGTGAAATCCCCTGCCACTGCGGCCTTTTCGGGCGTTCCCTGCCAGGCTGCCCAGGTATTGAATCCGGCAAAGCTGCTGACTGGTATGCCATGCTCCTGCAAGGGCACATCGGGCCGGCCGATAGTATATTTATATACGCCTTTATTGAATTCTCCTTTATAGCCGATGATGGAATCCAGCAAAGGAATGTTGATAGTATTGACAACACTGTCTGCTTTGCTTTCTTTCGGGTCATGTCCTCTTGTTTCTTTTACCTTATCGAAGATCGCTTTTACCCCGGATGCTAATTTTTCAAGGCGGCCGTTGCCGTCGATATGCATATACATTACGTTGGGCCGGTTACGCACGAAATGATTATGGATAGCTGTGATGGCGAATCCCTGCCGTACAACTTCCTGCTGAACGGGGGCCAGGTCGGTTTCAGTCAATACGACATCTCCCATCACCATGGCGCTATCTGCGCAGGGAGTAAAGCATGTCCAACTGCCAAGCCCCATGGCCGGAATAATTTTAAACCCGTCCACCACGATCTTCAGGTCGTGCTGCGGAACGGTGATCTTGTATTCGCCGTTTTTCTCCGTGCCTTTCATGCCCGTGATCTGTTCTATCATGGCTACGTTCAACTTGCTGCTTCCGGGCGGGCATGAAATAGTATTGGAATCATTCTTCATCCCGGAAACAGTAGATGGCGCATTTTTTGTTGGTTGCTGGCAGGCAAACAATGCGCCAATGGCAAGAACCATGAAGGTGATACGGCTGTTCATTGTATTATTCATGTTTATGGCTTTGAAGGCAGGGGTAGGTCGCTGATCCTCGTCCAGGTGCAATACTATTCAAAAACTCAGTCCAAAAATAGAACAGAAATTACTGTTTGGGATAGGATTTACCTTTTTTCCGTTCTTTTTTAGTGAGGTCAGCGTTACCAATGTACGGTCATTGCCAGGAAAAAGTTGCCTCATTTTTTTTTCAGCGATGAATACTTATATTCACGATGCCATTTTACATCTATTAAGCCATTGCATTACTAAAACCATTGTATGCGTTCAGCAATAACCATTATTTTGCTCTTCCTTGGTCCTGTTTTTTTATTGGGAGCGAAGCAACAAAGCAAACAAATGTCTGCTATTCCTTACGGAAAACAGATCATGACCGGCGCCGATCAAACTGAAAAGTACCTGCCATATCTGAAAGGGAAAAGGGTAGCGATCATGGCGAACCCTACTTCCATTATTGGCCGGAAGCACCTGGTAGACAGCCTGATGGCACTGGGCGTAACGATCGTGAAAGTATTCGGGCCCGAACATGGCTTCAGGGGCAATGCCAGTGCAGGCGTGCATGTAAAGGATGAGATCGACACTGCAACGGGGATACCGGTCATCTCTTTATATGGCACAAAGAATAAACCTACGAAAGAAGACCTCTCGAACGTAGATCTCCTGATCTATGACCTGCAGGATGTAGGCTGCCGTTTCTATACCAATATCAATGCGTTGGCAAGATTGATGGAAGCCTGTGCTGAAAGTAATAAAGAAATGCTGATCCTTGACCGCCCCAATCCCAATGGATATTTGATCGACGGGCCTGTACTGGACATGAAGTACAGATCGGGCATTGGCATGTTCCCCATCCCTATGTCGCATGGGCTTACCATCGGTGAGTTCGCGCAAATGGTCAATGGAGAAGGCTGGCTCGCCAATAAGGTGAAATGCCGGATCAAAATAATTCCTGTAGCGAACTATGATCATGACATGCCTTATATTTTGCCGGTAAAGCCATCGCCCAACCTGAACACACAGCAGGCGATCATGCTGTATCCTTCCACCTGTATGTTCGAAGGCATTTATCTCAATCATGGCCGGGGCACTTATTTTCCATTCACTGTTATTGGGAGCCCGGACCTGAAAGGCAAATTCTCGTTTTCTTATACACCCATATCGATTAAAGGGATGTCCGAAACACCATTGTTCATGGACCAGGTCTGCTACGGGCTCGATCTGCGGCACTACGATATCAACCTGTTGCGCAAAAGCAAACAGATCAACCTGCAATGGATCATTGAATTATATAAAGCGCATCCGCATAAGGAAAAATTCTTTGATTCCAAACTGAGCAAGGAAATGGGCACTATCGAAAAGCTGATCGGGTCCGGTGAATTCAGACAACAGATCATGGAAGGGAAAACGGAAAAAGAGATCAGGGCAAGTTGGGAGCCAAGTTTGAAGGAATATAAGCTGATGCGAAAAAAATATTTACTCTATCCATAAGGCAGCGCCAATATATTCCCTGCTGGTAACAAATACAAGCATTTTCATGGCGATCTCATTGAATCCAGCGTTTGCCCGATCCAGTTCAATAAGGCAGTTTTCTGCGGATCCGTCAACCTTGCATCCTTGTGCAGCAGGGCATAGGATGATAAAGGCATTTTGCCGTCTTTGATTTGTTCTGCCATTGCCCGCAATTTGCTGCGCTTCCTTTTGGATGGGTAAAGGCCGAATTCATGAAAGTTCAGTTCCTCTTTTCCATGCCTGATATGTTTGTTGAGGTATAATCCTACCGGCTGAATATTGGTATACCACGGATAATGCGTGTTGTTGCTATGGCAGTCATAGCAAGCTGCCTGCAATACGGACAGTACTTCCGGCGGAACGGAATAAACCTTGGCGAGATCAGCATCATATTGCTGTGTGCTTATATTTCTTTTGGGCCGGATGAACTGTATGAGCAGGAACACGGCCAAAACGGCGAGGAAGAATATTTTAACAATGCGGCGCATAGAGTATACTTTCCGGTGTTTCAGGTAAGATTTTGGCTATAGATATTTAGAATTGCATGCAGAGGCGCAGGGCACGCGGAGAGGATATCTGTATGCCTTGCGCCTCTGAGCGAAAATTATCAACGCCGGTCTAATTACTGTTTGATAGATTCCTCTATCGTACCGCATGTTGCCATGGAAGCGCCCATATATGGATTTTTGATCTCTTTCACTTCACTCAGCCACATAGCGCCTTTGTTCTCATTGGCCATTGGGCAATGATCATGATATAAAGTACGCCCGCCACCGAATGCTTTTACCAGCGCATACATATCTTCACTCATCGAAACGAAATGCTCACGCTGGTGTTTGATCGTTCCGGCGCTTTTGCCGATGTGTTCAGCATGTTCTTTCAGGTCAGCTTCATTTTCTTCGAATATTTTTTTCTGTTCTGCGGTCAGTCCCGATTTATCGAAACCTGTCAGTGCTTTGTACATTTCTTTTGCGCCGTCGGCTGTTTCCTGGGCATTATCGCTTGCCAGGCCGTTCTTGACTTGTAGATAACGGTCCACAAGGTTTTTCATGGAAACCGTTGCTTTCGCATCTATGGAACTGAATTGAGGGGCCCTTTGACTGAAAGACTGCTCATTGGGTGTGCTGGCGTGTTGAGTGGTATCGGGAGATTTTGCAGCAGGGGCCTGTGTTTCTGCGGTTTTATTGTTCCCATCGTTACAGGCTGCCAGTGTAATGCTCCCGATGATGATGCACGAAATAAAGAAATGTTTCATTTGTTTGATTTTTGAATTTAAATGTTGAAATAGGCTGTTGTGATCGCTACTGCTAGGAATGTTGATGGCCCGCCATCGGATTGCTTCCTTTTTTCAGGATGTATTCACTATATAACAGGTATGCTCCTGTTGCCACTACTTTTTCACCGGCCTCGATACCTTCCCTGATCTCCACCATATCGAAATTCTCCAAGCCTGTTTTCACCATGCGTGGTTTGAATTTCCCTTTGTCCGTCTCGATCCATACATGCGAACCATTACCATCCCTGATAACGGCATCAACGGGCACACTGATCACGTTCCCTTTACTTTGAACAGGCAGATAGATGGTTGCCTGCTGACCCGGCTGCCATCGATCATGCTGATTGGGAATAGTGCCGCGCACCTGCATCAGTTGGCTGCCGGTTTGTAAAGCAGGGTTGATGAATTGAATGGTCATATTCCGTGGCTCATTTTCGTAACCGGCCACTATCACTTTTACCGATTGACCAACATGAATGGCTGAAATTTCTGCTGGATAAAGATCAGCCTCTACCCATAGCTGGCCATATCCTTCCAGCTTCATAATACTGTTGCCTTCGCTCACATATTGACCTTCGGATACAGACAGTTCAGCTACCACTCCGGCCATGGGTGCATAATAGGTGATGAAAGGATCTGTTTTTGTCGATTGCAACAGTTGCTCCAACTGCGCATCCGACTGATCGTACAATTTCAATTTCTGGCGGGCCGCTTTCCCGATCTGCTGAAAGCGGGCGTCATCCGGGAATTCCCTGGCCTGTGCTGCCGCCAATAAATATTCCTGCTGAAGCGTAGCCAGTTGTTCCGAATATATTCTGTACAAAGCCTGCCCCTTTTTGATCGCTACACCTGTTTCCTTCACATACAATGTTTCGATCCGTCCAGGCACACGGCTCGAAATAACAGCGCTTTGTGCGGGATCGGTAGCCAGCCGGCCATTCAGCAGTTTGTTGTTCGACAAAATGCCCGTACCGGCAGTGATGACGGTGATATTGGCGAGGCCCATCTGGCTTTCGCCCAGTGTCAGTGACAGGTCTTCCTTGTTTTTATCGAAAGGCACCAGGTCCATTCCGCAGATAGGGCAGGCGCCTGGCTTATCCTGCACGATCTGTGGATGCATCGAACAGGTATAGGTTTGGATATTCGCAGCGGCCTCTTTTTTATCACCTTCTTTGCACGCTGTCAGCAGAAGGGCAGGCATCAGGGAAACCATGAAGGCGGCTTGTATGAATTTTTTTCTTTCCATCAGTCCTGGGTGGTTTTAGTTGTTCTGATAAAACTTTCGCTATCCACGAGGTATGCTGCATTCGATGCGATCTGCCAGCCTGTAATGTCGGTACTGATCTGTACCATTCCTTCCGCCTCTATGCCGGCTTTTACTTCCATAGGGATATAGAGGTCTTTTTCCTTTTTGAAAATGATAGTTCTGTTACCAGATCTCCATACGGCCTGCCCTGGCAGGTACCAGCCGCGGACATCATCGAGGAGAAGCGTGGCTGTGAGGAATTGCCCAACGGGGAGATTCTTATTGTCGAGGTATATTCTACCTACCATAAAATTCTGCCCATTCCGGAATACAGGTTCAATTAAACCGATCCTGCCGGATTGCGAAACATCCCTGTTCTGTGTTGGATAGAAGCGGAGTTCCTGCCCACGCCTGATCAGCGACGCCAGTTGTTGGGGAAATGAGAATTCGGCGATAAGATCATCTGCCTCATAGATGGTAAACAATGATTGCCCGGCGCTTACATACTGACCCTCCCTGATCATCACCTGTGTATTGGCAGAAGCAGCCCGAGCCTGTGTTGCTGGTGTGGCGCCGCCTCCGTCCATACTCCCCATGCCACCGCTTCCGGAGGGACTGGAAGGTGGCGTGGCTGCAGGCAGGGCAACACCTGTGGTTGCCAGGGATTTCTCCAGTATGTATCCATTGGCGTTACTGTATACAGGCACACGATAGAACACTTCACCGGTCTTCAACACCTGTTCAACCTGCGACGGCTGCATCCCGAGTAGTATCAATCTTTGTTTTGCCCTTTCCGCCATTCCATCATTTTCTTTGGCAACCAATAATAACTCCCTTTGTGCAGCCACGAGGTCTGGCGAATAGATCTCCATGATCAATTGCCCGTTCCTTACCGGCTGAAAATTATATTTGATCAATAGCCGTTCGATGCGGCCACCGATCCTGCTGGCGATACTGGTCTGCCGGCGCGTATCATAGGTTACCACACCATTGACCTCTACCCAAAAACTGCGGCGACCACTATCGGCGACAATGGCTGAAATGCCGGACACTACCTGCGCATTCACCGGACGGGTCAAACGGGCGGTAATGCTGTCGATCGTGTTTACCTGGTGAGCGCCAGGATGGGCTGCAGGCGCCTCCTTCTTATTGGAACGGCAGGCAGCCATGCCTGTGAGCGCTATAGAAGCGATCAGTAATATTTTAGCGAAATAATTGTTTTTCATAATCGGCGATCATTTCGTAGAGTTTTAGTTTTTCATCCAGTACATTCATCTGCATCATGGTGAGCGCTTCCCAGGAATCGATCACGTTGGCGAGCGACATCTTATTCTCCTGGTAATTCAGGAAGCTGGCATCCATGGTCTTTTGCAAGGCAGGGATGATCTTTTCCTCCATGGCATCGATCCTTTTTTGCATGGACTGGATCTCGAATTGCATTCCGTACAACATGCCCTGTGTTTCCTGCAGCATGGCCGCTCTTTCTTTCTCCATACCCTGAATACTCAGTTGCATCGCTTTGATCTCCGACTTATACATTTTCGACGACCAGGGAGCGATGGGGATACTGATCATGCCCATCACGCTGAAAGCGTTCGGCATCATATTGCTGAGGGGCGTCATGTGATCGAACCGGATGCGGAAGTCGGGTTTCTTTTCCTGTTTCATGCTTTCGATATTCAACTGCATGGAGCGGATACTTTCATTCATCTTTAAAATATCTTTCCTGTCGGTTGCAAGCGCAGCCGTATCATAAGATGCTGCCGCAATGAATGCAGGCCGGTAATTGGTGTCGATCCCGAAGGGTTGATTGCCGGGCGCATTCATCAGGCTATTGAGCCATGCCCTTGCTTTGGCGATGGCGCCTTCCTGCATACGTATCATATTCCTGTTCTCTTCGATCCTTGCCGTTGCTTTGTACACGCCACCCAACTGCGATTGATTGTACGGATACCTGACCTCCTCGATCTTTTTCATGGTTACCATGATCTTTTCATTTTCCTGCAATACACCGATACGTTGCTGTGCTATGAGCCAGTTGAAGTAAAGCCTTTTTGCCTGGGCTTTCAGATCATTCAAAGTGATATCCCTTGTTGCCCGCTCGATATTCCCCTGTGAGGCGATATACTTTTTCCGGGCATTCAGCTTGAGCGGATTGGGAATATCCTGTTCGATCTGGAACATCAGGTTGCCCTTGTCTCTTTCATCCATGATCTTCTGACCGGGATAGGGTGTCATGAATGTACCTGCGCCAACCATCGGCGCCATCCATGATGTGGCGGCTTCCGCGCTGTACCGGTAGCTCTCTGCTTTCAGTCCATAGGATTGGAGCAGCACATTATTTTGCCCTATCCGCTCTATGATCGTGTCGAGCCGCAATACCGGCGCTTCCTGTGCGAGTGATGGCAATGGAGCTGCCGGCAAAAGCCATAGTATTATTCTAATGATTTGTTTCATGGATCTCCAATTTTCCGTATTTGCGTAATTCATATTCTTTCGTCATCAGAAAGATCAGGGGTGTTACCAATAAAATATGGGTGGAAGAAGTGAGCACGCCGCCGATCATCGGCAAAACGATCGGTTTCATCACATCTGTTCCAACACCGGATGCCCAAAGCACAGGTACCAAACCGAAGAGCGAAACGCAGACCGTCATGAGTTTGGGCCTTAATCTTTTTGCAGCGCCCCGTATCACGTATTGCCTCAGGTCTTCTTTGGTGATGGTGGCTGCGGAATTGCCTTTTGCTTTCACCAGTTGCTGCATGGCGTCGTTCAGGTAGATCACCATCACGATCCCTGTTTCCACTGCAATGCCGAAGAGGGCGATGAAACCTACAGCCACTGCCACGGAAAGATTGACGCCCCAAAAATAGATCATATAAGCGCCGCCGATCAGGGCAAAGGGTACTGTGATCAGGCTCAGGAATGCCTCACGAATGGAATGAAAAGCGAAATACAGGGAGAAGAAGATGATCACCAACACCACCGGTGCTATCCACATCAGTGTTTGCTGTCCGCGGATCAGGTTTTCATATTGTCCGCTCCATTCCAGGTAATAACCCTGCGGTAAGATCCCTTTGGCCTGGTTCATTTTAGCGATCGCTTCTTTCACGGTGCTGCCCAGGTCACGGTCGCGGACATTGAATAATACAGCGCCTCTCAGCATGGCGTTCTCACTGCTGATCATGGGAGGGCCGTCTTCAAATTCAATATTGGCAACGGACGATAAGGGCACTTCACCCATGGTGGGGGACATGAGGGGGATGCGTTTTATCCGCTCCACGCTGTTCCGGTAATCTTGTGATAGTCGAACGCTGATGGAGAACCGCTTTCTGCCTTCGATCGTATTGCCGATGGAAGCCCCGCCGAGTGCGGTTTCCACAGTCTGGTTCACATCGTCTGCATTGAGGCCATAGCGGCTCAGGTCGTCGCGCCTGGGCGTAATGCTCAGGTATTTCCCCCCTGTAACCGGCTCCACGTAGAGATCGGCGATCCCCTGCGTGCCTTCCAGTATCTTTCTTACTTTCTCAGAAACAGCGGCGATGGAATCGAGATGCTGCCCATACACTTTCACACCCACATCGGTGCGGATACCGGTGGCCAGCATATTGATCCGGTTGATGATCGGTTGTGTCCAACCGTTCACCACGCCCGGTATCTGCAATTTGGCATCCAGCTCGTTGATAAGGTCTTTTTTGGTGATGCCTTTTCTCCATGCAGATTTGGGTTTGAGCATGATGATGGTCTCGATCATGCTGATAGGGGAGTTGTCCGTTGCGGTGCTCGCGCGACCTGCTTTGCCAAGGACTTTTTCAACCTCAGGTACCGATTTGATGATCTTGTCCTGCACCTGCAAAATGCGAGATCGGAAGAGCACACGTCTGAACTCCAGTCACAGCTAAGCATCTCGTATGCCGTCTTCTGCTTGAAAAAAAAA